>FSXQ01003649.1_pt1 | contig 14593 bp, 13 predicted proteins | sample 1638011 | NCBI WGS metagenome assembly FSXQ01 (sample SAMEA3914789, study PRJEB12502) | metagenome | biome: forest; material: soil | place: Canada | collected 2011-07-03 | depth 0.3 m | reverse complement strand
CTGGAAGTCGATGCGCCACACGCCGTCGGGCTGGCGATGCAGCAGCACGCTCTGGTTCGGATGGAAGGCCGGGTCGAACCAGAACCAGCGTTCGGCCGGTGCGTCGTGCGTCATGCGCACGTCGGCGATCAGGAAGCGGTCGCGGAACGCGCGGCCCTTGCTCTCCAGGCCCAGGTGGCGGCGCACCGCCGAACGGCTGCCGTCGCAGGCGACCACGTGGTCGGCCTCGAGGCGGTACTCGCCGTCGGGCGTGTCTATCGTCAGCGTCACATGGTCGGCCTGCGGCTGCGTGTTCACCACCTCGTTGCGCCAGCGCAGGTCGACCAGGGGGAGCTCCCGCGCGCGCTCCGCCAGATACCCTTCCACGTAGTACTGCTGCAGGTTGATGAAGGCCGGCCGCTCGTGGCCGGCATCGGGCAGCAGGTCGAAGCGGTACACCTGCGCGTCGCGCAGGAACACCTTGCCGACGTTCCACGACACGCCCTTGGCCACCATGCGGTCGCCGCAGCCGAGCCGGTCGAAGATCTCCAGCGTGCGCTTGGCAAAGCAGATCGCGCGCGAGCCGGTGGACAGGCGGTGGTCGTTGTCCAGCACCACCACGGGCACGCCGCGTTGCGCGAGGTCGATGGCCAGCGCCAGGCCCACCGGGCCGGCGCCCACGATCACCACCGGCCGGCGCACGGCCGCGGCGGCGTGCTGGTCGGCATGTGGCGCGTAGTCGAACATGAGCGCCTGGTAGTCGACGGCCATGCCGCTCAGCCCTCCAGCGTCTCCCACATCTGCCGGTCGCGCTCGGCCGTCCACACGCGCGGGTCGGCGTATTGCGTCATCTCGTCGAAGCAGCGCGTCACGTCGAACGGCATGCAGTGATCGAAGATCACCCAGTGGCCGTACTTGGGCTTGAGCGCCGCGAAGGTGTCCTTGTAGACCGCGTTCAGATCCTTGCCCGCGGCCACGCCGGCCTCGACGCTGGCGCGCACGTCGGCGATGAAGCCGGCGGTCGATTGCAGGCCTGCGGCGACCTGCGCCTCGCCTTTCAGTGCCGGCCCGCGGCCCGGCACCAGTGCCAGCGGCTTGAGCGCAGCGACGTTCTCGAGTGTCTGCGGCCAGTCCTTGAAGTAGGCGTCGCCGGCATACGGCGTGGCATCGAACTCCACCAGGTCGCCGCTGAGCAGCGTGCGCTCCTGCGGCAGCCAGACCACCGTGTCGCCCTTGGTGTGGCCGCGTCCGAGCTGCAGCAATTGCACTTCCAGCTTGCCCAGCCACAGCGTCATCTTGCGGTTGAACGTCAGCGTGGGCCAGGTCATGCCCGGCGGCACCGTCTCCACGTTGCTGAACAGGCGCGGGAAGCGGCCGATCTCGCTGGCCTTGTCGGCCTCGCCGCGTTCCACGATCAGGTCGTAGGTGTCCTCGCTGGCGATGATCTGCTGGGCGCCGTAGGCGCTCGCGCCCAGCACGCGCACGGCGTGATAGTGGGTCAGCACCACGTAGCGGATCGGCTTGTCGGTGACCTCGCGGATGCGCCGGATCACGTCCTGCGCCATCGCCGGCGTGGCCTGCGTGTCGGCCACCAGCACCGCGTCGTCGCCGATGATGATGCCGGTGTTCGGGTCGCCCTCGGCGGTGTACGCCCAGGCGTGCTCCGACAGTTGCGAGAAGGTGATCTTCTTGTCCTGCAAGTCGGCTTGCGAAGCGAATTTCTTGGGGGCATCCATCACGGTCTCCTGAAGCGGGCTGGCCTCTGCGGGCGTGGGCGGATGGTGATCCAGACGTTGGTCATTGTCAAATGCATTAGTTCAATGCAAACGTTTCCACCATGGCGATGCGGGGCTGGCCTCCTGTAGCATCCGCCCATGCCCGACCACGACGAACTCGACGACAGCGGCGCGGAATCGCCTGAAAGCCGCCCGCAGCGGGGCATCCAGAGCATCGAAGTGGGCGGCCAGGTGCTGCGTGCGATGGCGCACAGCGGCCGGCCGATGGCGCTGAAGGACCTGGCCCGCGAGGCCGACATGCCCGCCGCCAAGATCCATCCGTACCTGGTCAGCTTCGCTCGCATCGGACTGATGGAGCAGGACGCCGAGTCCGGCCGCTATTTCCTGGGCCCGCTCGCGCTGCAACTGGGTCTCATCAGCCTGAAGCAGGCCAACCCGGTGCAGGCCGCCGCGGCCGAATTGCCCGGGCTCGTGCAACGCATCGGCCACACGGTGGCGATCGCCGTGTGGGGCTCGCGCGGTGCCACCATCGTGCGGCTGGAGGAGTCGCCGGCGCCCATCCACGTGAACATGCGCCAGGGCACGGTCTTCTCGGTGGCGGGTACCGCTACGGGTCGGCTGTTCGCGGCGTACCGCGCCGTCGGCGAGGTGAAGGCCCTGCTGGACGACGAGCGCCGCCGCCAGAAGTCACACCCTGCGCCACCGATCGCCAACGTGCCCGCGGCGCGCGCGGTGCCCGCGTGGCGCGAGTTCGAGCAGGCCCTGCGCGAGGTGCGCGAGCACGGCCTGGCGCGCTCCGATGGCGAGACGCTGCCCGGCGTCAATGCCATCGCGGCGCCGGTGTTCGATCACGAGGGCCGGATCGTGCTGGCCGTCACGGCGATCGGCCCGGCCAGCATCTTCGATCTGGCGTGGGACGGGGCGATCGCGCGCGAGGTGAGGGCGTGCGCGGCGCGGATCTCGCGGCGCCTGGGGGCGCCGGCGCCGGACGTCGGCAGGGACTGACGATGTCGGCGTCCTGCCGCGAATGCGGCCAGGGCGCGCCGCGTGGCAGCGCGCGACGGACACGAGCGCACCCAGGCCGACCATGCTAACGATCGACTGCACCCGAGGGTCATCCCCAAATCGAGAGGCGAGCAGCGGGCGGGCGCCAGCCGAAAGGCCGGTCGCGACTTACCAGATCACGTGCGTCTTGACGTGCTGGCGCAGCAACCGGTTCAACATGGACTTGCGGGCGAAGGCCATCGCGGCCAGCATCACGAGCGGCACGGCCACGGTGCATATCCGCAGCGCCACGCTGTCGTGGTGCCTGAACAGCAGCCACAGCGGCACCTGGTAGACGATGACAAGGAGGGCGCCGATGTCGGCCCACTTCCGAGCCTGAACTCGGAGCTCGTCGAACCGGCGCTGCTTCGCAGCGATGTCGAGCCCGTCCGGCGCGTCCGCGAACCACGCGGGCATCGCCGGACGGCGGCCGATGGCCGGCCGGTCGGCGCGCGCCCGGGCGAGCGACGAGTCGGCGGCGAAGGAGGCTTCGGTCCTGGTCGGCATGGCCGGTTGCGGAAGTGATGTCTTGCGCGATGGGTTGAACGCGCACGACGATTGTCACCAATTCGCGCTCGCGACGCCTTACCCCGTATTGGGGGGGACGCAGTCATGTGATCAGGGTGCAGGCGGCGCGGAGTCGCTTGCCGGGTCGGCGTTCGGGCGCACCGGCCCAGGCGACGGACTCCGGTGTCCGGCAACGCTGCGACAGGCCGTCGACACGGCGAACGGCTTGCACCGAGCTGGCCGTTTCCTGTCGATGCGGCGGCCTCTCCTCCCCGGTACCGAGGCGGGGATTCCAGTGAGGTCAGGGGCTCCCAGTACATGAGATTGAAGGTGCGCCGGCGGCGCGTAGCCTCGCGGTCCGCGAGGCCTTCCGCAGCAACCATTCAGCGGTGAGTTCCATGACGATTCTCCGGACGCTCTCGGTCTCCACGCTGGTCGCCTGGCGCTTCTGGCGGCGACGACCTCGGTTCATGCCGCCAACTCCGCGACGATCAGGTACTACTCGATCGGCGAAACGGACAAGGACGCCAATCATCTGGCAGGCGGAACGTTCTCCAACGAGGTGCAGAACCAGCTCGGCACGAACGGGCTGCCGGTGCTCAACACCACGGCCCATGGCTGCACGACGAATTGCTATTCACCGGGCGGCGCGCCCACCGACGTGCTGGCAGACGGCGAGATCACGTACTGGAGCGCGGCGCTCAACAACGGTGGCGCAGGCGCCACCTCGGACGTGGCGTTGACGGGCACCGGCACCGTGTCGCTGCCGTTCAACGTTCCGTCCAACTTCTTCCCGCCGAACGGAACCGGCTCCAGCGACGACAACGGCTTCATGGCCGCGACGATCTCGGCCACGCTGAACAACAGCGTCGCCGAGCAGATCAGCTTCTCGATCGGCGCCGACGACATGGCCTTCGCCTATCTCGATGGCACGGTCGTCTGCGATCTCGGCGGCGTCCATGGGGAACGCGCGGGCACGTGCGTGACCCCGTTCACCATCAGCGCCGGCGCGCACCAGCTCGAGGTGTTCTTCGTCGACATCAACAACTCCCAGTCGGGCCTGGTGTTCGACGTTTCCAGCCAGGACGTGACCACCACGCCGAGCGTGCCGGAACCGGCTTCGGTGGTGCTGTTCGCGGCGGGGCTGGGCTAGCTGGGCTTGAATGCGCGTCAGTACGCGCGCGGTGGTGATGGGCAGGCTTGACGGTCTCCTCTGCGAATGCAGACATCCTTCAGTGGACTGGCTCGGTGCTCGTGCTCACCGGGGTGGATGAGGTGGCCATCCGTCGCCCAATCCCTACTCGACGGGAACTATCATGGGCGATGCCTTCACGACGCGAGCCAGCGCAAAAACAGACATTGATGCTCAGTGTTAGCCGCGCGCCAGACTCGCCGTGGGTTTTCATGCTCTACGTTTCGCAGAGCGGGAAGAATGAGTTCACTGCCTGGAATGCCTCGCTGTCCGCAGCCGGGAAGGCGCGACGCAATGCGGCCTTGAAATTCCTGCGCGTCCAGCCTGAACAGCGCTGGGCTCGCCCCTATGCAAGCTTCATTGGGCATCACGGTTACGTGATACGGTTCAAGGACGAGACGGGATTTCAGCATCGACTTTTTGGCTTCTTTGACCCCACACATCACTCCTTTGTGATATCGGTCATAGGATTCGAACAAAACGACGTGTACCATCCTAAGGACTATGTCAAACGAACTACCGAACGCCGTGTCGACGTTTTGGCGGACTACGGCCAACGAACTGTCGATTGCCCCTGGCCAGTCAGCTGAGCTATCGAGCGCGCCGTATTCGTCGACGAATGCCATTTATCGGCGCGAACTGCCTCTCGAATGGTCTGAGCCTGAGTACCGACGCGCCACGCTTGAATCCACGATCGAAAATCTCGTGGCTTGGCAGATTCGCGTGAATCGCGAAGAGCGCGGCATGACGCAAGCAGACCTGGCGCGAGCAATGGGCACCGGGCAGTCCGCAATCTCCAAACTTGAAGATCCAGAAGGCGGCGATGTGATGGTGTCAACGCTGGTCAAGGCGGCGCATGCATTTGATTGCGCTCTGGTAGTCAAATTTGTGGACTTTGAGGAGTTTGCGGCTGCAACCGAAGACGTGCGCCCAGACAGGCTCTTTGCATGCTCCTTTGACGCGGCCGGCCAGCAGCTCGTATACGAACCCGCTCCAAAGACAAAGAGGGTGACTCGCCGTGGCAACACGTAAATCCGCCGCAGCTTCGCCGCCGCGAGAAACTATTGCAGCTTCCGAAGCCGCCTCAGCAGCGCAGCACGACGGGGTGCAAATGACGGACCCTTTTGCGCCTGATCGAGTACCGCCGGGAATCCCTGTCGTCTACGCGGATCAAGTGTCTGATGTGGTGTACGGCATTCACACCTCCAAGATCGTCTTTTCCATGGAAAACGGTTCAGGCCCGGCTCGTCCCGTGGCAGTGATGGTGATCCCGACGGCCTCACTGCTCGCCGCGACAACCGGGATACTGCAGACACTGAGTTCCCCGGGGATGGTCGAAGAAACCGACAGGCGGCTCTCTGAGATCGTCCAAGGGATGCGTAGTCTTGGCAAGGCCACTGCGCCCCTGAGGCGTGGACCGCCGAAACGGTAGCCATCTGCGCACGTACCTGCGAGCGCCGCTAAAGCGCGTCCGCAGGCCCCGCAGAAGTGCTCCGCGGCCATCACGGCCTGATCAACCGCTGCGCGTCCTCGTGTGGCCCCAGCACCCACAGCTTTCAGTGTGCTTGGCTATCAGTGACGCATTGAACTGTCATCACGAATCCCATCGTGAGATGACTGCCCTCAAGAATGACATCAACGAAAAAGCCGACACGAGGTCGGCTTTTTGCGTTCTGCTAACTGCTTGATCTAGCAGCGAATCTTGGTGCCGGAGAAAGGAATCGAACCCTCGACCTTCTCATTACGAATGAGCTGCTCTACCAACTGAGCTACACCGGCGTTTCAGCAATGCCCCAAAGCTGGGATACCGCGAAGCCTGCCATTCTAGCGCAAGTTTTCGGCACCCGGCAACCATGCACCGATTTCTCGGCGTGGCGTCGGGCGGACGCTCCCGATGTCGGGCAGACAGCGGTGCCTTGCAATGCGACGATGGCACCGTGAACCCTTCCCGAATCCTCGTCGTTGGCGACGCCATGCTGGACTGTTGCTGGGACGGCGTCGTCGACCGCATTTCACCCGAAGCGCCGGTGCCCGTGTTGCGCGTCACGCGTCGCTACGAGCGGCCGGGTGGCGCGGCCAACGTGGCGGCCAACCTGGCGGCGCTCGGGGCGGCCGTGAGCCTGATCGCGCTGGTGGGCGAGGACGAGGCGGGCAGCCGTCTCGGCAGCCTGATGGACGACGCCGGAGTGGCGTTCGACCGGGTCGCCGATCCGGGCTACGCGACGATCGAGAAGATCCGCTGCGTGGCGCGTCATCACCAGATGCTGCGCGCCGACTTCGAGATGGCACCGCCGCCGGCGATGTGCGCGGGTCTCGCCGAACGCTTCGCGCGCGCGCTGCGCGTGCACGACCTGGTGGTGCTGTCCGACTACGCGAAGGGCGCGCTGGCCGACTGCCGCCCCCTGGTTCAGGCCGCGCGAGCCGCGGGCAAGTGGGTGCTGGTCGATCCGAAGGGACGCGATTGGGCCCGCTATGCGGGTGCGACGCTGCTCAAGCCCAACCTGGCGGCGCTGGACGACGTGCTGGGCGAGGTGGCCGACGAGGCCGAGCGCGAGCGGCGAGTCACGGCGCTGCGCGAGCGCCTCGATCTGCGGCACCTGCTGGTCACGCGCGGCGAGGGCGGCATGACGATGTTCGACGACGCGGGCGTCACGCACGAGCGCGCGCACAGGCGCGAGGTGCACGACGTGACGGGCGCGGGCGACACCGTCATCGCGACGCTGGCGTGGCGCATGGCCGAAGGCGACAACGCGGTGCAGGCGATGCGCTGGGCCAACGTGGCCGCGGGCCTGGCGGTGCAGACGTTCGGCACCGCGGTGCTGACGCACGACGAGTTGGTCGACGCCTTCGACGCGAGTCGTTGAAGCGCGGTGAGTGCCGGGCTTGACAGCGGAGACGGCTATTCAGGCGTGCCGCTGCTCTTCATGCGCCAGCAGCCAGCGCCCGCCTTCGGCGAGGCTGCTGCAGGTGAAGTCGGCGGGCGGATCGGTGAAGTCGCAGGACACGTGGGCTATGCCGTCCGCGATGCGGATGCACGCGGCCACGCCGGCGGTGCGGCCGGCAAGCATGTCGGAGGGCTTGTCGCCCACCATCACGCAGGCGGACAGATCGAGATCCAGGTCGCGTGCGGCGCGGCGCAGCATGCCGGGCGCCGGCTTGCGGCAGTCGCACTGGCGGCGCCAGGCGGCCAGCGGCGCGTCGGGCAGGTGGGGGCAGTGGTAGACGCCGTCCAGCGTGACGCCGTGCAGCGCGAGCTCGCTGTGCATCCAGGCGGTGAGGTTCTCGTATTCCGCGGGGCCGTACAAGCCGCGGGCGATGCCCGATTGATTGGTGGTGACCACCAGCGCCCAGCCTGCGCGCTGCAGGGCGCGCAACGCATGCATCACGCCAGGCATCCACTCGAAATCCTCGGGCCGGCTCACATGGCCGCGATCCTGGTTCAGCACGCCGTCGCGGTCGAGGAAGACGGCACGACGAGGCGTGGTCATGATGCGTCGGCCGGCACCAGCGGCGTCCTGGCGCGGATGCGATCCATCAACGAGGTGGTGGAGAAGCCGTCGACGAACGCAAGGGCCACTGCATGGCCGCCCCAGCTGCGCACCAGCGCGCTCTCGGCCAGCTTGCTCATGTCGTAGTCGCCGCCCTTCACGTATACGGACGGGCGCAGGCGCGAGAGGAGTGCGATGGGCGTGGGCTCGTCGAAGATCACCACGGCGTCGACGCTTTCGAGCGCGGCGACCTGGAACGCGCGATCGCCTTCACGGTTCATCGGGCGGTCGGGGCCCTTGTCGAGGATCCGCGCCGACACGTCGCTGTTGATCGCCACCACCAGGCGGTCACCGAGCTGGCGGGCCTCGGCCAGGTAGGCGATGTGGCCGCGGTGCAGCAGGTCGAACACGCCGTTGGTGAACACGGTGCCGGGTTGCGACGCGAAGCGGGCCACGGCCTCGTCCACGTGCATCAATTTTCGGAGCGGATCGAATCGGTTCATGTGCGGTCTGACGATGACGGGTGCGGTGCCGGGCGGCGACTCCTGCCCGTGCCGGAAAAGCGCAGGTTCGGGGCCGCCGTTGCCTCCAGGCCAGTGTGGCGCCGGCATCGTGAGCCGGCGCGACTGCGCACTCGGGGAAACTTTCGTTCGCGGATCGATTTCACGATCCTTCCGGATTGATATGAGCAATCGGCTTGCCCGACAGGCGCCGGCCGCGTGACTTTCAGGCTCGCTTCAGGGCAAACCTGGCAGTTCGAGCATGCGCCGCGACGAGAGCCCGCGACGGTAGTGATGCGACTGCCTCGGCCAGCGCTTGCGAGACGCGCGAGAGAACGCCCATCCAGTCCCCACGCGTGGTCTGGCGGAACAGGCGCATCGTCGGATACCAGGCGCTCGAATGCGCATCGAGGCCATACCGCCAATCGCGCGTGTGCGGCAACATCACGAAGGTGGGCTTGCCGAGGGCGCCGGCGAGGTGGGCTACCGCGGTGTCGCACGTGACGACGATGTCGAGGTTGGCGATGAGGGCGGCGGTGTCGTCGAAGTGCGTGATCGCGTCGCTCAGGTCGACGAAGTTGGATGGCCAGGTCGTGTCCGCGAGTTCGTCGCCACCGGCGCCTTTTTGCAGCGAGAAGCAACGCACGCCGGGCACGTCCATCAGGCCGCGCACCGCGGCGAAGCCGGGCGAGCGCTCGCGGCTGTTTCTCAATGCAGGGTTGCCGGCCCACACCAGGCCGACCGCGAGTTCGCGTCGGCGCCGAGGCGCCGACGTCGCGAGACGCGCTCGCCATTGCGCGACCAGGTCGTCGCGCGCGTGCAGGTACGGCGCGCGCATCGGCGTGACCCCCAGTGTGTGCGGCAGGCTCATCAACGCCACATGGGTGTCGAACGCGGGCGGCATGCTGCCACGAACGCTCACGGCCGCGACGCCTGGAATGCGCGAGGCCAGGCCTTGCAGGCCGTCCATCACCTCGAGCACCACGCGCCCGCCCAGGCGTGCCACCTCGGGCACGAAGCGCAGGAACTGCAGCGCGTCGCCAAAACCTTGTTCTGCCCACACGAGGATCGTGCGGCCGTCCAGCGGGCTGCCGTCCCATGTCGGCTGCGTGCACGCACGCGGCCCGGGTTCGCCGCGCCGGAACCGCCATTCGTACTCGCGAAAGCCTTCCTCGAGGCGGCCTGCGCGCAGCAGCGCCAACGCGTTGTTCCAGTGCGCGTCCACATGATCCGGTGCGCATTCGATGGCCGCCTGGAACGCAGCGAGCGCGCCGTCCCACAGGCCGAAATGTTCCAGTGCCACGCCCAGGTTGTAGGGCGGTTCGGGCGTGCCGGGCGCGCAGTGCATGGCCTGCTGGAAGGCCAGCAGCGCGCCGCGCAGGTCATCGCGATCGCGCAGCAGGTTGCCCAGGTTCGTCCAGGCATCGGCATAGGCCGGCATCACGCGCACGGCTTCCCGATAGGCGCTCTCGGCGGCGCGCGAGCGGCCCAGGCGTTGTTCGAGAATGCCCAGCAGCGTCCACGCATCGGCGCGCTGCGGCAGCGCGTCGACGGCGGCCCGCGCGTGCGGCAAGGCAGCGGCGTCGCGGCGCTGCAGGAACAGCGCGTGCGCGCGGCTCAGCGCAGCGGCGGGGCTGGCGAGCGCGGGCGTGGCAGTTTCCATGTTCCCAGGATACGGCCAGGCGCGTCGGCGCAGCGGCCCGAAAAGCCGGCTTCCGCCCGGTCTTCTCAGCGCGCCGGTTCGACGAGTGCCGACACTATGGGTCAATGCGTACAGGCGCCCACATCAGCAGTGGCCGCCGTTCGGTCAATGCGAGGATCGTCCGATCCCTTCGTCGATGCTGACCGGCCCGGCGCCATATTTGACGAACATCAGGAAGCCACCCGCGATCGCGAGGTTTTTCATGAAGTTGATCACCTGGCCCTGATCGGCAAAGTTCGTGTGCGCAATCAGTGCCGAACCGACGGTGAACAGCGCAAGAACGGCTGCCACCCAGCGGGCCTTGAAGCCGAAAAGCAATGCGAGACCGCCTCCCAGTTCAATGAGTATGACCAAGGGGGTCACCACCCCGACCATGGGAATACCCAACGATGAAAAGTAACCCTCGGTGCCGCTGAAGCCCATCAGTTTCTCCGAGCCGGAGATGATGAAGATCTGCGCCATCAGGAGGCGCGCCGCTACGCTGATCAGCTTGTCCATGATTTTCCGTTCGATGGATGAGTGAAATGCATTGTCGGACTGTTCGTCGTCCGGCGATACCCATGACGATCTCCAACGACGCGGACATGTCGCCCTTGTCCACGTGGTTGCGAAAGCGCTCGACGATCTGCCAGCGCGCCGACGAGGGCGAGCGATAGCACCCGCGAGCACGATGTAGACCACGGTCTTCCAAGAGTCCGCCTTCAGTCATTGCTCCTGGATCCGATGCGAAGCGACAGCTCGGTCAGGTCGAGTTCGGCGCCGATCGCCTTGAGGGTTTGCTCGTCGATCCGGGCCGATGCCTTGGCTTCGTACAACTCGTCGCGCGCCGCCTGCAGGCCGACCAGCCGAAGCTCGGTACCGAACGACGCTGCCAGCTCGGAATCTGTCGGAGCATCGCCGTCCGACAACGGGGGGCCCTCCTTCGCGCCACCGTCGATGATGTGCCGGTAGCGCGCCATCAGCGTGCCCGCCACCTTGCGGCACAGTTCGGCCTGGCGTTCGTTGCATGCTGCCAGGAGCTCGTCCTGGCGCGCCTCGACTGCGGCGAGCGCCGATGTCGCCGCAGCGACAAGCGCGGCCCGGCGCGCATGCTTAGAATTTATCCGTAAATAATATTGACGTCTGTCGGCACCTTGCGGAACGCGATGATCGCCGCCGCGAGATGGTTGAGCGCAACGAAGCTGCGCTCCAGTTTCTCGTAACGCACGAGTAGTTTTCGGAAACGGTTGAACCAACTGTGGCAGACCTCGACAACCCAACGTCGAGCCTTCCTCTTGGGATCGCGACGCTTGCGATCCGCCTCCTGCCGGCGATCGACGACGTGAGGAATGTAGCCATGCGACTTGATCGTCTCGAGTCCGGCGCGACTGCGGTATCCCGCGTCGGCGCACAGGTGTTTGCTGCGCCTGAGCGGCGGTTGCCGCCGAGTCACGACGATGGCCTCCAGCACCGCGCCGAGCATGGTGATGTCATTTACGTTGGCTGCGGTCACGATGAACGACAACGGGACGCCACGACCGTCGACCAGCAGGTGACGCTTGCTCCCCTTTTTTCCCCCGATCAGTCGGGTTCGGCCCGACCGCTTCTTGCGCCATCGGGGCTTTGAACATCGTCCCGTCGATGCTTTGCCATCGCCAGGCGATTCCCTCCATCTGGTCGTACTCGGCAAGGCCCGCCCTCCACAGCGCTTCGAACACGCCGGCCTTCTCCCATTCCAGGAAGCGCTTGTGCACCGCACTCGCGCTGCCGAACCGTTCCTTGGGCAATGCCTTCCATTGGCAACCCGTGCGAAGCACGTACATCACCGCCTCGAAGACTTGGCGGGCAGGCTTCGGCGGTCGTCCCGCGCCCGCCTTGCGCACGTACTCCTTGTCACTGGGTCGAGTGCGCGTCGGAATGAGCGGCTCAACCCGTGCCCAGAAGTCGTCCGTCACGACCCATGACTCAACTCGCTTGGCTGTCATCGTTTCGCCCCAAGACCGCAGGGATTGCGGCTTGGGACGAGATTGTACTATTTACGGATAAATTCTTAGTATCGGACCCGGGACTCGCACGCACGCCACGCAGCAGCGGCGGCAAGCCCACCGCCCCCAGCAACAGCGAGCACAGGACGACACCGAGTACGACCTCGATCAACAGGTCGCGCTGCGGGAAAGGCGACCCGTCGGGCATCAACCGCGGCAGCGACAGGATGCCGGCAAGGGCAATCGCGCCGCGCAGGCCGCCGAGCGAGGCGGCGCACACCAGGCGCAGCCCGGGCCAGCGCCATTCGAGGCGCGCGCGATGGGCGATCCAGCCTTCGAGCGGCAAGGTCACGCAGACCCAGACGAAGCGCAACCCGATGAGAGCCAATGTGGTCGCGCCGATCAGCACGAACAAGTCCCCGAAATGGCCGGCCATCGAGGCCTGCGCATTCGTCGCGCTGCGGATGCTGATCGGTACGTAGAGGCCGAGCAAAAGAAAGATCAACCCGTTGAAGACGAACTCGACCATGCCCCAGACGAAGCGACCCTGCGTGCGCTGCACCGCGCTGCCACGGCGCAAGAAGCCGGTGCTGTCCATTGCCAGGCCGGCGGCCACCGCAGAGAGGATGCCGGATGCGCCGAAGCGTTCGGCGAGCATGTAGGCGGCAATCGGCAGCAACAGCATCAGCAGGCTCTCCGTCGCAGTGTCGCCATCGGGCCGGCCGCCGACGAAGCGCAGTGTCCACTCGAACACGAACGCCAGCGCCGCACCGATGAGGAGGCCGCCCAGGCCGACGGCAAGCAGTCCGAACGCGGCAGAGCCGAGCGAGAACACACCGGTCAACGCGGCAGCCAGGGCGAACTTGAACGAGACCAGGCCCGAGGAGTCGTTGAGCAACGCTTCGCCTTGCAGGATGCCCTGCAGCCGCGCGGGCATCTTCGAGCCGACGGTGATCGCCGAGAGAGCGACCGCATCGGTCGGTGACAGCACCGCCGCCAGCGCGAAGGCGACGGCAAGCGGAATCGCCGGAACAAGCCAATGGACCATGCTGCCGACACCGAAGATCGTGAACAGCACCAGGCCGAGCGCCAGCAAGATGACCGGCGTGCGGTTGTGGATCAGCTCGCGCTTGGGAATGCGCCAGGCGTCGACGAACAGCAGTGGCGGGATGAAGAGCAGCAGGAACAGTTCGGGTTCGAACTCGACGTGCAGGCCGTGGGCCGGCCATCCTGCGAGCGCGCCAAGGCCGATCTGGACGAAGGGCGTCGGCACCGGCAGGTGCCGCGTGGCGATGCCGGAGAGGGCCAGCAGGGCCAGCAGGAGAAGACACAGACGCGCGGTTTCCATCGCCTCTCACAGCCCGGGGCGGATGGCGTGCGATCGGCACTGCTCGCGCCTCGTTTCCAGCAAGGCGGGCGACCCGAAATCGAACTGGACAGAAAAATTGATTCGTCGGTTGGGGAGACGTCTTCTCGTCATGTGGCAGCTTGCCGACGGCGTCGCAGATGTCTTGCGCCTACGGCAATGGCGATCATCACGAGCAGCACGAGCAGCACGAGCAGCACGAGCAGCACGAGCAGCACGACGGCGCCGAGGCCTGCGCGCGCCATCCAGACGAGGCTAGCCGAGGTCGCGGTCGTGCGCGAGCGTGCAACCTGCGCGACGGAGACGACCGCCTGGGGACGACCGTAGTGTTGCAGCAGCCAGTTGCCGAGCGTCGCCAGCTGCGTGTCGGACAACTGGTTCGCGAACGCAGGCATTCGCACGCCGCCTGCGTCGGCGCCTCGATGCACGCCGTCGAGCATCACCATGACCAGGTTGCTCGTGTCCATGCGCCCGAGCGCCGAGTTGTGGAACAGCGACGGCAGGCCGCCTTCGAAGCTGCCTTGGCCGCTGGCCCCATGGCACGTGGCGCAGTGGGCATCGTAGAGTTGCGGGCCTGTCAACTGGTCGCGGTCCGCGGGCCAGGGCATGCCGCGGACACTGTCCACGTCGCCGCCGGGCTCGCCCCAGGCGTACGAGGCCCGCGTATCGTTCGGGTCGCGTCGCGCGGGCGCGGTCAGCAGGTACGTCGCGATGGCTTGGCGATCGGCATCGGTCAGGTGGCTCAGGCTGGCGTCGATGGCCTCCGCCATCGGCCCTGCCGCTTGCGCCTTGCCTTTCGCCGCGCCGTGCTGGAAGTAGTCCGTGAGTTCCTGCGCGCTCCAGCCGCCCACGCCGCTCATGGCATCGGAGGTGATGTTGGGCGCTTGCCAGGGCGCGATGTCGGCGCCGGCCAGCGCCTGCGTCGACTTTTCGGCCATGAGGAGGTTGCGCGGCGTATGGCAGGTACCGCAATGGGCCAGTCCCTGTACCAGGTACGCCCCGCGGTTCCATTGCAGCGAGCGTGCTGCGTCGGGCACGAACGGCTTGTCGTCCAGGAACAGGAGATTCCAGGCCGCCATGGACAGGCGGATGTCGAACGGGAACGGCAGGTCGGT
>FSXQ01000408.1_pt1 | contig 14676 bp, 11 predicted proteins | sample 1638011 | NCBI WGS metagenome assembly FSXQ01 (sample SAMEA3914789, study PRJEB12502) | metagenome | biome: forest; material: soil | place: Canada | collected 2011-07-03 | depth 0.3 m | reverse complement strand
TCGGCCGTCGGCGCCACGATCATCGCGTTGTTGCCGCCCAGCTCGAGGATGGAGCGCGCCAGGCGCTGCGCGCAGCGTTGCGCGACGGCGCGCCCCATGCCCGTGCTGCCGGTGGCGCTGATCACCGGCACGCGCGCGTCGTCGACCAGCGCCTCGCCGCAATCGCGACCGCCGATGACCAGTTCGGCCAGGCCCTGCGGCGCCTCGCCGCCGAAGCGGGCGAGCGCGCGCTGGAACAACGCATGCGCGGCGATCGCGGTCAGGGGTGTCTTCTCCGACGGCTTCCAGACCACGCTGTCGCCGCAGACGAACGCGAGCGCCGCATTCCAGGCCCACACCGCGACCGGGAAATTGAACGCCGAGATGACGCCGACGACGCCCACCGGATGCCAGGCCTCCATCATGCGATGGCCGGGACGCTCGGACGCGATGGTCAGGCCGTACAACTGGCGCGAGAGCCCCACCGCGAAGTCGCAGATGTCGATCATCTCCTGCACTTCGCCCAGGCCCTCCTGCAGGATCTTCCCGGTCTCGAGCGTCACCAGCCGGCCGAGCGCCGGCTTGTTCAGGCGCAGCTCCTCGCCGAACAGCCGGATCAGCTCGCCGCGGCGCGGCGCAGGCACCCGCCGCCATTCCAGGAACGCCGCGTGGGCGCGCGCGATCTTCGCGCGCACCTCGTCCGCCGAGTCGGCGCGCAGGCTCGCCAGTACGCTGCCGTCCACCGGCGAATGGCTGCGCAAGCCTTCGCCGCGAAAAGCGGCGAGGTCCGCGCCCAGCTCCGACAACAACTTCGAAATCGAATCCATCAAGTTCTCCAGTCAATCGTTTGCAGTGAAGTCCGCGGGCGCACTTCGCGCGGCGAAACGGCCCAGGCCGAACGGTTCGATCGGCGTCGCCGTGGCGTCGTCGATCACGAGATCGCAGAGCACCTCGCCCACGCCCGGCGCCAGCTGGAAGCCCGCACCGCAGAAGCCGAAGGCGTGCCAGAGGCCCGGCGTGGTCAGGCTCGGGCCGATGACGGGCTGGCCGTCGGGAAGGGCGCCCTCGACACCCGTCCAGCTGCGGATGACCAGCGCATCGGCGAGCGCCGGGATCACGTCGCAGGCGGCGCGCATCGCGTCGAAGCTCGCGTTCGAATCGGGCCGGTTGGCGTCCAGCCGCAGCGCGCCGTTGCCGCGCCCGCCGCCGAGGACGACATTGCCGCGCTCGACCTGGCGCGCGTAGATGTCGCCGCCGACCACGCCCAGGTTGGGAAGTGACAGTGGCGCGATCGGCTCGGTCACCAGCATGTTCGGATAGATGCTGTATTCCGGCACGTGCTCGCCGAACCGGGCGGCGATCGCCGCGCCCCAGGCGCCGGCGCAATTGAGCAACGACCGGGCCCGCGCTCGCACGCCGTCGCGCGTGAGCAGGACGAATTCCGAACCCTCCACGACGACCGCGTCGACCGCCTCGCCCTCGACGATCCGCACGCCCGCGCGCCGCGCCGCCCGCGCGAAGCCCGCGGCCACCAGCCGTGGATTGGCGTGGCCGTCGCCGACGCAGAACGAGGCGCCCGCCAGCCTGTCTCCTAGCGCGGGATAGCGGCGGCGCAACTGCTCGCGGCCCAGCAGCTGGAACTCCAGGCCGAACGGCGCGGCACGCGCGTTGTCGGCCTCGAGCACCGCCATGTCGGCCTCGCTGCGCGCGAGCTTCAGGTGCCCCGACATCACGAACTCGCCGGTCTCGCCGATGACTTCGGGCAGGCGCTGCCAGACCGCGTGGGCCCGCTGTGCGAGCGGCAGTTGCAGCGGCGCCCGTCCCTGCCGGCGCACGCCACCGTGGTTGACGCCGCTGGCCTGCGCGCCACACCAGCCGCGCTCGACGAGCACGACCGAGCGACCGCGCCGGCGCAGGGCCAGCGCGGCGGCGCAGCCGACCAGTCCGCCGCCGATGATGGCCACGTCGGCCAGCGGCTCCCGGCTTGCCGCACTGCTCAAGCGCGCTCCTGCCCCGGCGCGACCATCAACGGGATCGGCTTGATCGGCGGCTGGGCACGCAGCCGCCCGACCTCGGCGATCGGCCGGCCGGTGCTGCAGGCCAGGATCTCGGCGGTGGCGCCGGCGCACATGCGGCCCTGGCAACGACCCATGCCCACGCGCGTCAGCGCCTTGAGCCGGTTGATCTCGACCACGCCGCCTTCGGACGCCGCCTGGCGCAGCACGCCCGCGCGGACGTTCTCGCAGCGGCAGATCACCAGGTCGTCGGGACAGTCCTGCAGCCACGCCACCGGCAGCGGATAGGCTCGCTGCAACCCGCGCTGGAAGCGGGCGATGCGCCGCAGCCCGCTCTCCAGGCGCCGGCCTGCGCCTTCGCCTGTCGGATCGCCCAGGTCCTCGAGCAGCGCGAGCGCCGCGCGGCGGCCGGCCAGCTCCGCGGCATCCGCGCCGAGGATGCTGGCGCCGTCGCCGGCCAGGTAGACGCCGGCGACGCTGCTGCGGCCGGCGGCGTCGCGCCGCGGCAGCCATTGGCGGTGCACGGGATCGAAGTCGAACGCGCATCCCGCCAGGTCCGCGAGCTGCGCCTCCGAGCGCAGGTTGAATCCGGTGGCCACGGCGTCGCAGTCGAGGTGATGCTCGCGTCCGCCGCTTCGCCACGACACGGCCCGCACACGGTCGTCGCCCGACACCGCGACATCGCGCACGCCGCCGACCAGGCGGACGCCGCTTCCGCGTAGCCGCGCCAGCAAATACAGGCCCTTGCCGAGCGTCAGCGGCTGCCTGCCCAGGTCGACCACCGCGCCGAGCTGGTTCGTGGATGAGGCGGTGTCGAGCACGGCGGCGATCTCAGCGCCCGCCTTCATGTATTGATACGCCAGCAGGTATAGCAACGCGCCGCTTCCCACCAGCACGACGCGTCCATCGAGCACGCAGCCCTGCGCCTTGAGCGCGACTTGCGCGGCTCCCAGCGTGTACACCCCCGGCAGCAGCCAACCCGGGAACGGCAGCACGCGATCGGTCGCACCGGTGCACAGGATCAGATGCGAGAACTTCTGGCTGCCATGCCGTCCTTCGGTCAGCAGGTCGAGTCGGCCGCCGTCGCAATTCCAGGCCAGCGTCGAAGGCCGGTGCACGATCCTCCCGGCCAGCCGCTCGAAGCTGCGATGAACGTCGTCTGCCTTGCGGCTCTCGAAGCCGTACAACTGCCTCTTCGTCCGCACGAAACCCTCGGGCGGCTGGCGGTAGATCTGCCCACCGGCGCGCGGGGCTTCGTCGATCACGACGGGCCGCAACCCGGCCTGCGCCAGCGTCTCCGCGGCGCGCACCCCCGCCGGGCCGGCGCCGACGATGACGATCTCGATCTCGTGCGCAGTCACGATCGCCTCTGCCGAGGTACGGTGCACAGGCGCATGCCGTCCTCGACAGGCGTGGTGCAGGCGCGGATCCGACGGCCATCTTCTGCCTGCATCCAGCAATCCTGACAGGCGCCGATCAGGCAGAAGCCGGCACGCGGCGCATCGTCGGCGTCGGCGTCGGAATGCCGGAGCCGGTCTGCCTGAGTGAGCACGGCGACGAGGACGCTGTCTCCGCGCAGCGCGATCAGCGGTCGTCCGTCGAGCGCGAACCCGACGGCCTCGCGCCGCATCTCCGCGACGCGCCTGAAGATCGCGCCATTCGAAGCCGCCGTCATCTCTCGCGCGTCCCGGGTAGCTTGAACATCGCCCAGATGCCGATCACGCTCGACACGATGACGTAGTAGGCCGGCGACAATTTGTCTCCGGTCGCGCCGATCAGCCAGGCATTGACGAATTGCGTCGTCCCGCCGAACAGGCTGACCGAGACGGCATTCGTGATGCTCATGCCCGAACTGCGCACCGCTGCCGGGAAGATCTCGACCAGCGCCACCATGGACGCGGCGGTGCCGGCGGAGGTCAGCAGCGCGAGGAGCGCCGCCACCGAGCCGAGCGCCCATACGTCGGCGGCCTGGATCAGGAACAGGAACGCCGGGTAGATCGCGAACAGCATCAAGGCCCGCGAGACGATCATCACCGGCTTGCGGCCGACGCGATCGGACAGGTGGCCGCCCAGCTTCGCGCCCAGCACCGTGGCCAGGCCCGTCATGACGGTGGCCACCATCGCCTGCGACGCGGGCATCGCCAGCGCGGTGAGCGCATAGGTCGTCATGTAGCTGCACACGTAGGCCGAGATGGTCTGGCACATGACGATCGTGAGCCCGAGCCAGAGCGCGGGCTGGTGGTGCCGCCAGATCAGGCGCACCGCGCCGGTCTCGCCGTCGCGCGGCGCGCGCGTGTCCAGCGTTTCGGGCAGGCTGCGGCGGATGTAGATGCCCAGCGGCACGATCAGCAGCCCGAACAGGAAGGGGATGCGCCAACCCCACGCGGCCAGTTGCTGCGCGTCGAGCAGCTTCGCCAGCGTGAAGCCGGCCACGCCGGCCATCAGCGTGGCCGCGCCCTGGCTCGCACCCTGCCAGCTGACCCAGGCGCCGCTGCGCCCCGGCGGCGCGGCCTCCAGCAGCAGCGCCGTCGACGGCCCGACCTCGCCGCCGAGCGCGAGGCCCTGCACCAGCCGCGCGAGCACCAGGATGATCGGTGCCGCGATGCCGATGGTGGCATACGACGGCGTCAGTGCCAGTCCCATGGTGCCCACCGTCATGAGGCTGATCGTCAGCACCATCGCCGGACGCCGGCCCGCGCGATCGGCGAACGAGCCGATCACGAAGCCGCCGAGGGGCCGCATCACGAAGCCCACGCCGAAGGTCGCCAGCGACAGCAGCAGGCTGAAGAACTCGTCGCGCGTCGGGAAGAACGCCCGTCCGATGTAGACCGAGTAGAACGAGTAGGCCAGGAAATCGAAGAACTCGATCGCGTTGCCGGCCACCGCCGCGGCGATCGCCCAGCGGCCCATCGCGGGGCGCACGGCATGCGCCGGCGCAGTCTCGATGCCGCCGCTTCCCGCGCCGCCCGCCTCGACAGAAATGCCCTGCATCGCTTGACCCGCCTTTCGATGATCGTCGGTCCGGTTCATGCCCGGCCTTGCGCCGCTGTCCGCAGGCCGGCGATGGTCTGGGTGGGCGTGATCGCCTCGGGATCCAGCACCAGTTCGATCAGCGCCGGTCCGGCCGCCGCGAGCGCGCGCTCGAAGGCCGCGGGGAATTCCGCGCTGTCCTGCACGCGTTCGCCGTGCGCACCGTAGGCGCGGGCGAGCGCGCAGAAGTCCGGGTTGTCCAGGCCCGTTCCGTGCACGCGACCGGGATAGTGCATTTCCTGGTGCATGCGGATCGTCCCGAACATGCCGTTGTTGACGACCACGAAGACGATGGCCAGGCCGTAGCGCATCGCGGTGGCGAGCTCCTGCCCGTTCATCATGAAGCAGCCGTCCCCGTTCCACGAGACGACGACCCGATCCCGGTGCACGATCTTGGCCGCGATCGCCGCCGGCACGCCGTAGCCCATCGATCCGCTGGTGGGCGCGAGCTGCGTGTGGAACTGGCGATACCTGAAGTAGCGGTTCATCCAGATCGCGTAGTTGCCGGCGCCGTTGGCGATGATGGCATCCGCCGGCAGCCGATCCTGGAGGTGGCGCACCACGGCCGCCATCTGCAGCGTGCCGCCGATCTCCGGCGGCGTCGCGTGCGACACGTAGTCGCGATGGGCGTGATCGCGATCGTCGCGCCAGGCGTCGTGCACCAGCGAGACGCCGCGCAACGCCCGCGCGAACTCGGGCATGCCGGAGTTGATCGGCAGCTCGGCGTGGTAGACCTTGCCGAGTTCGTCGTTGCCGGCGTGCACGTGGATCAGGCGCTGGCGCGGAACCGGCACGTCCAGCAAGGTGTAGCCGCTCGTGGTCGCCTCGCCGAGGCGCGCGCCGATGACCAGCAGCACGTCGGCGTCGCGGATGCGGGCCGCCAGTTTCGGATTGATGCCCAGGCCGACGTCGCCCGCGTAGTTCGGATGGCGGTTGTCGAACAGATCCTGGAAGCGGAACGCACAGGCGACCGGCAGGTGGTTGCGCTCCACGAAGTCACGCAGGTCGCGGCAGGCCTGGTCGTTCCAGCCGCCGCCGCCGACGATGACCAGCGGCCGCCTGGCGGAACCGAGGAGGTCCGCCAGCGCCGCGATGTCGCGATCGGACGGGCTCGCCTGCACGTTGCTGGCCGGGCGGATGTCCTTGGCCGCCGCGCGGCCGAACAGGACGTCCTCGGGCAAGCCCAGCACGACCGGCCCCGGCCGTCCGGACTGCGCGACCTGGAACGCCCGGCCGATGTATTCGCCGATGCGGCCGGCGCGGTCGATCTGCGCGGCCCACTTCGCGATCGAGCCGAATACGGCACGGACGTCGATCTCCTGGAATGCCTCGCGATCCGCGCAATCGGAGCCGACCTGTCCGACCAGCAGGATCATCGGCGAGGAGTCCTGCATCGCGCTGTGCACGCCGATGCTCGCGTTGCAGGCTCCCGGGCCGCGCGTCACCAGCGCCACGCCGGGCCGGCCCGTCAGCTTTCCGTACGCCTCGGCCATGAAGGCGGCGCCGCCTTCCTGCCGGCAGACGTGCAGCGCGATCCTGTCGCGGTGCTCGTACAACCCGTCCAGCACCGGCAGGTAGCTCTCGCCCGGCACGCAAAAGGCGGTGTCGACGCCGTTGGCCACCAGGGCCTCGACCAGGATGTGGCCGCCGATCATCGGTTCGGCTGCAGTCGGAGCGATCGTCATCGAAGGGTCTTCTGGTGGTCGTCACGCGGGATGACGGGCAGGATCAGGCGCGAGGGATGCGTGCTGTCGACATGGATGCGGTTCGTGGCGATCCGATGGTGGTGCGGGCGACCTTCCGGCTCACCGGTGTTCGAATTGACATCGAAGTGCGGGAAGTTGCTGCTCGCCACGTCGAGCCGGATGCTGTGGCCCTTCTTGAAGACGTTGCTGGTCGGGAAGGCCTCGATGCGGACGCGATAGACGGCACCGGGTTCCATCGGCGTGGGCGACTCCCACGAGTCCCGATACCGCACGCGCAACACGCCGTGCGTGAGATTCATCGCGAAGCCGTCGGGGTAGTCGGTGCCGGGTGGATAGTGGTCGATGAGCTTGATGTGGAGGTCGGTGTCGGGGCAGTCGGACGAGATCCAGAACTCCGCGCCGATCGGCCCGGTCACCTCGACGTCCTCTTCGAGCGGCGCCGTCTCGAACACAAGCACGTCGGGACGCTCGGCGAGCGGCCCATACGGTGCGGTGGCGCCGAACAGCTCCGGCGTCTCGCGCTGGTCGTACGCGCCGCCGAACATGACCGGTTCACCGGAGGTGACGGCGCCGCCGATCGTCGGCACCGGGTCGCGCGGATCGTGGCGCCAGGCGCGCGACGCGTCCGTCTCGTCCGGGGCCGCCGTCGTCAGCGTGCCGTCCAGGCGCAGGTGGAACGGTGTCCATAGCGTTTGCGGCAGCGGCCAGTCCTGCTCGGCGCGCCAGCGGCCGCCGTGCTCCAGTCGCCCGGCGGCGTTGCGTCGCCCACTGCCGCCGCCCATCACGAACAGCAGCACCGGGGCCTCGTCCGGCGCGCTCGCGCCGTGCTGCTTCAGATAGCGCTCGAACCACGCCAGCCGCAGGGCCAGGAAGCTCGGCGCGAGGTTGTGTTCCAGCGTGGCCGCCGGCCCGAAGTCGACGTCGCCCGACCACGTCGTCGACCGGTTGCCGTGCGTCCAGGGGCCGAGGATCAGCTGAACCGGCCCGCGCCTGCCGAGCCGGCGCAGGCCCACGAAGTTCTCCGTCGCCGTGCGCGAGTAGACGTCGTACCACGAGGACATGTGCACCATGGCCGCATCGGGGAACTGCTCGAAGAAGCCCTCCGCATAGAGGCCGGGTTGGCGCCAGTAATCGTCGAAGCTGCCGTGCTGCCACTGGTCGAACAGATAGCGCTCGAACTCGGGCGCGGCGCTGAGCGGCGAATGGCCCGGACGCCACTCGTGGATGCGTCGCATCCAGTCGGCGATGTCCACGGCTTCGAGCGCCTCCCGGGCAACCGGGTCGCGCTGCAGGGCCGGGCTGTCCGCAGCGGCACGCACCGCCCACGTCACCTGCTTCAACTCGAACGCGCCGCCCTGGCGAATGCCGCCCTGGTAGGCGTTGGAGAAGCCGCCCGAATCCAGGAACATGGCCACCACGCCCGGAGCGCCCAGGCTGGCCAACGCAGCCTGCGTGTGCGCAGCGTAGGACAGTCCCATGGTGCCGATGCGGCCGTTGCTCCAGGGCTGTTCGATCATCCACGCACAGGCGTCGTAGCCGTCCGGCCCCTCGTCGACGTACTTGGCGAAGGCGCCCTCGGACTTGTGGCGCCCTCGACAATCCTGGTAGAGCACGGCGTAGCCGTGCCGCACGAAATATGCGGCCACCGTCTCGCGTGTCATTGGTTCGCTCGCCCCGACGCGCAGCTCGGAGCGGCTGGGCGCCTGCTTGTCGTAGGGCGTGCGCTCGAGGATCGCCGGCAGGCGTGCGCCGTTCGCACGCCGTCGCGGCAGATAGATGTCGGTGGCCAGGCGGATGCCATCGCGCATCGGAACCATGACGTCGCGCAGGACGATGACTTCGGGGTGATCCTTCAACGGAATTCCGGCTTCGGCAGACATCATTTTCGACAGGCGAGAGCTCGTGCGCGTCCACCACCGGGAGGGCGGGACGCCGTTGCTTTGTTACGATAGATGATACGATATATCATCTAGCGATACATCGCAAGTGCTCCGAAAACCTTGCATCTTTCTCGCAATCGTGTCGCGGCGGTGCCGGTCGATGGTGATCTGGCGTTGCAGGCACGAACGCGGCTTGTCCGAAGCGCGCGCCATCGCGAGCGAGCACGTGGGCACGCGCAGACCGATTGACACGGCATCGACCCCGCCAAGGTACCGCCCTGACGGCCGCCAGCTGACCTGGGCGAACTCGCGCGCCTTGCCCGACGCGTCCGGCTGGCCGCGCCAACTCTTCTCCGCTGACGCTCGGCTGGCGGGACACAATGCGCTCCACGTTGCGCCACCTGGCCCTTGGTCGCGAGAATCAGCCCCACTGAAAGCGTTGCCACGAACGCCCTGGTCAAATCTCCTCCGGCTGCGACCACGCCGACAAGACCGGCAGCTCGCGCTCGCCGACCAAGAGGCATTTCCCAAGAGGATTGCGTTTCACCATGCGCCATGCCGATCCGTCTCACGTGACCCTGCGCAGGGTCGCCGAAGCCGCGGGGGTGTCGATCTCGACCGCGTCGCGCGTCATGAACGACGCCGACAACGTCAGCGACGCCAAGCGGGCCGCGGTGAAGGCCGCGGCGGCGCGGATGGGTTTCGTGCTCAATGGCATCGCCAAGGCGCTGGTCGCCGGCCGGACGCGCACGGTGGGACTGATCGCGCAGCACTTCGAGAGCCCGTTCGATGCGCTGCTGCTGCGGGGCGTCGAGGAGAACCTGTCGCGCGCGGGCTATGCGCTCGTCGTTTCCAGCGGCCACTGGAACGCCGGCGAGGAGGCGCGCTGCGTGCAGACGCTGCGCACCCGGCAGGTCGACGGCATCATCGTGCTCAGCGGAAGTCTCGGCGACGAGTTCCTGATCGAGCTCGCGACGGAGCTGCCCATCGTCCTGACCGGCCGCGAGCTGAAGGCGCCGGGCCTGCACGCGCTGCACTCGAACGACTACAAAGGCGCGCTCGCGGCGACGCGCTACCTGCTGCAGCTGGGCCATCGGCGCATCGCGCACATCGCCGGCGACAGCAGCCATCCCGACTCCCACGACCGCGAACGCGGCTACCGTGCCGCGCTGGCGGAAGCGCGCGTCGACTTCGACCCCGACCTCGTGTTGCCAGGCAACTATCACGAGAACAGCGGCACCGACGCCGTCGAGAGCCTGCTGGCGCGCGGCATCGAGTTCACGGCGGTGTTCGCCGCCAACGACCAGATGGCCGGCGGCGCGACGCTCGCCGTGCAACGCCACGGGTTGCGCGTGCCCGAGGACATCTCGATCGTCGGCTTCGACGACCTGCTGGCGACCAAGCATGCGTCGCCGCCGCGGACGACGGTGAACCTGTCCGTCATCGAACTCGGGCGCCGTGCGGCGTCCGCCATGCTCGACCTGCTGTCGAACCGGCGGCCGAACGCCGTGGCGCCCGAACCCGAGCTGATCGTGCGGAGCTCGACGGCGCCGCGGGCAGCGTGCGTCAGGGCCGTGCCTGCACCGCCTTGAATCCGTAGCCCTGCATCACCGCCAGGGCCCCGGGCGTCTGCAGGAAGGCCAGCCAGTCGCGCGCGGCGTCGGGATGCGGCGCGGCGGCCACCGCGGCGGCCGAATAGGATTCGACGGTGTTCTGCGCCGCGGGAATGGCGACGGCCTCGATCGGATGGCCGATCTGGCGCTGGAACACGATCTCCGATTGCCAGGTCACGCCCGCGTCGACCTTGTCCTGCATGATCCATATCGGGGTCTGCCGATGGTGGACCTGGGTCATGGTCGACGTGCCGGCCGCCACCTTGCGTTCGTAGACGGCGGCGCGCAGCTCTTCTCCGCCGGCCTTCACGAGCGACGCCTGGATCTGGCGCGACACGCCCTCGGTGACGAGGTTGGGCATCGCGAGGCGCACGTCCGGCCGGGCCAGGTCGGCGAGGCCGGCGATGTGCTTCGGATTGCCCGCGGCCACCATGATGGCCAGGTCGTTGGTCGCGTAGGACACGATGGGCGCGCGCAACGTGCCCTGGTCGACCTGCGCCTTGACGCCGGCCAGCCCGGCCATGAAGACGTCGGGCCGCGCCGTCCACGTCATGTTGCCGACGCTGATGGTGCCGCCGTTGGCCAGTTGCCTCGCGAGGATGCCGGGCGGCAGCGTCTCGAAATACACCTTGCCCTTCCAGGCCGGATGCGCGCTCTCGAAAGCTTGAGCCAGCGGCGCCATCGCGAAGAACGAATTGCCGGCCACGTACAGCACCAGCTCGGCGTGCGTCGCGTCGCCGTGGAAGTCGGCCAGGTTGTCGGCCTCGACGACGGTCAGCTCGACGCCCTTGCCGCCGGCGGGATCGTTGGCGCGTTCGTTCCAGGGCGGAAAGACCGTGCTCCCGGGAACGGGCGCGCGCGCGGCGGGCGCGACGGCGCAGCCGCCCGCGCAGAGGGCGAGGACGATGGCGGCGAAGGTGGGGCGTCGCACTTTGTTTCCTGCCTTCGATTGGAGGACTGAACGGGGAAAAGCGGTTTATACCCAGGGCGAGACACCGCAGCAAGGGTTGAGACGCGCCGGCGCAGCGTTCGCCGCGCGCGAAGCATGTCCGCCATGTTGCAGAGGAACGCAGCGACAGGCGGTGCGCGGACTGCGGACAATCGACGCATGACCACCGCGACTCTCGGCGACCCGGACGAACTCGACGGCGCCTCCCCGCACTGGCGCTGGAACCTCGCCGTCTGCGTCGCCGGCTCCTTCACCACCATCGTCGCGATGACGCTGCTGCTGCCCTTCCTGCCGCTGTACGTCGAGCAACTGGGCGTGCGCGATCCGGCCAGCATCGTCGAGTGGTCGGGCCTCGCCTACGGCGCCACCTTCTTCACCGCCGCGCTGTGCGCGCCGCTGTGGGGACGGCTGGCCGATCGCTACGGCCGCAAGCTGATGCTGATACGCGCGAGCCTCGGCATGGCGGTGGCGATGTCGTTGATCGGCATGGCCACCAGCGTGGAACAGCTCGTCGCGCTGCGGCTGCTCGCGGGCTTCCTCGGCGGCTACGCGTCGGGCTCCAACGTGCTGGTGGCGACGCAGACACCGAAGCATCGCACCGGCTGGGCGCTGGGCGTGCTCGCGTCCGGCATCATGGCCGGCAACCTCGCCGGGCCGCTGATCGGCGGCGCGCTGCCGCCGCTGATCGGCATCCGCGCCACCTTCTGGGCGGCGGGCGCGCTGATCTTCGTGATCTTCCTCGCGACCACCTTCCTGATCCGCGAGGAGCGCCCCGTGCACGCCGCGGGCGCCGCGAAGCCGGCGGGCGCGTGGTCGCAGGTGGGCGACCGGCGGCCGGTCGTCGCGATGCTGGTCACCGGCATGCTGCTGATGTTCGCGGTGATGTCCATCGAGCCCATCATCACGGTCTACGTGCAGCAGCTAGTGGACGACGCGCGCCGCGTGACGCTGGTGGCCGGCGTCGTGATGTCGGCCTGCGCGCTCGGGAGCATCCTGTCGGCCTCGTGGCTGGGCAAGCTCGCCGACCGCGCCGGGCACTGGAACGTGCTGGTCGGCGGGCTCGTGGCGTCGGCGCTGCTGCTGATCCCGCAGGCCTTCGTCACCGCGGCCTGGCAGCTGGTCGCGCTGCGCTTCCTGATGGGACTGGCGCTGGGCGGACTGCTGCCCTGCGTCACGAGCATCATCCGCCACAGCGCGCCCGCGCGGGCGACCGGTACCCTGCTGGGGTATTCGACCTCGTCGCAATACGTCGGCCAGGTGACCGGGCCGCTGGTTGGCGGCGTGATCGGCGGCCACCTGGGCATGCGCTGGGTCTTCCTCGGCACCTGCGTGCTGATGGCGGCGGGCGCGCTCTACAACTGGCGCGCCGCGAAGGCCGGACGTACGCGCTGAAACGCTGGTGGGATTCACCATCTTCAAACGCCGGCGGGTGATGCGCGCCGCGATCGCTGAACGGCCGTCCAGCAACTGACGAGTACGCTGCGGCGTACTCCACGATAGCCACGCCATCACCCCTTCGCACCCGCCCCGCTCCAATCGCCGCACGGCCATCCTCGAATCCGCCACCCGCGCGTTCTCGATGTTCGGCCTGCGCGGCGCGAGCTTGCGCGACATCGCGCGGGATGCCGGCGTCTCGCTGACGCTGCTCGATCATCACTTCGGCAGCAAGGCGATGCTGCTCGCCGCGGTGGTGGGCTCGCACCGCGATGCCTGCCTGAAGAGGATCGCGCCGCTGCGGGCCTCGCTGATGGCCCTGGCCGGCACGCTGACCACGCGGCGCCTGATCAGCGAATGGGTGGACTACGAGTTCGCGCTGTCGGACACGCGCCAGGGCCGCCACGACCTCCACCTCGTGCTGCGGCTCGCCGCCGACCCCGAGGTCGACCCGAACCTGCGCGACGGCATCAACTGCTCGGAGCGCGTCGTGCTGGACGCGCTGCGCACGCTCGAGCCGCGGCTCGGCGACCGGCAGGTGCGGCAAGCCTGGCGCTTCGCCAGCGCGGCGCTGTATGCGTCGGTGCTGGGCATCGACGACTTCTGTTCGTCGGGCGAGGACGCGGAGACCGTGGCCTATCGCGACGAGACCAAGGCCTTCCTCTGTGACGGCCTGAGCCAGCACGCCTGAGCGGCCCGAGCCCGCGCGGGCTGCGGTTCGCCGGCTGTGAGTTCGGGATGCGCGACGAGCGGCAAATCGAGAAGCCTGGAACGTCCGTTCGGGCGCGCGCATTGCCTCGATCCCTGCACGCGGCGCCGCAACCCGCGCCCATCCCAAATCCTTCTCACCAATCGGCTTCATCATGGACAACACGACCACCCCGAGCAACGCACCCGCGGCCACGCCGGTCACGCCCTTCCCCGCGAGCAACGCCGCGAGCGGCGGCACGCAGCCCACGACGCCGACCGACGCGAACTCGACCAGGCCCGCCGACGCGGCGGCGGCCGCCGCGCCCATCGTCGACCGCCTGCTCAAGCGCGCGACCAGCATCGCGCACGACGCGGTCGACGGCGTCGCCGCGAAGGTCGGCTCGATCGCGGACGGCCTGCAGGGCGGCGTCTCCAAGGCCGGCGACACGCGCGACGAATGGATCGAGTCGGCGCGCGACGCGATCCGCCAGCACCCGTTCGCCGCCGTCGCCGGCGCGCTGGTGATCGGCGCCGCGCTGCTGAGCCTGAACTCGTCGCGCAGGAACTGAAACCTCCACGACCCTGCGGCACGCGCCGCGACCCGCGGGCGGATCAAGCCGCTCGCCGGGCGTGCGCGTGCCGTCCAGCAATCCAATGAATCCAGGAGCCACCGTGCCCAAATCCAAGCAGTCCGTCCCGCCCATCGCCACCTCCCTCGGCTCGGCCGGCAGCACCGTCGGCGGCCCCGCGTCGGGCATTGCCGCGGATCCCGCGTTGAGCACCACCGGCCCGTCGATCGGCGCCCTCGCCGCGAAGCAGGCCGGCACGCAGGCCACCGCGGCCGCGATGCCGGACAACCCGTTGAAGGCACACGACCACGGACTGGCCGCGGGCCACGCGCCGGCCGAGGGCGCGTCGGTCAAGCCGCCGTCGGACGGCGTCTCCGGCAGCACGCTGAGCGAGGCGAACCAGTCGACCAAGGTCGGCTCGGGCGGCATCGTCGGCCTCGACGCGAACGCCGGCCCGCTCGACGACGCGCGCGTCGACTCCGGCGGCCAGGCGCTCACGACCAACCAGGGCGTGCTGGTCTCGGACAACCAGAATTCGCTCAAGGCGGGACTGCGCGGCCCGACCTTGCTGGAAGACTTCGTGCTGCGCGAGAAGATCACGCACTTCGACCACGAGCGCATTCCCGAACGCATCGTGCACGCGCGCGGCTCGGCGGCGCACGGCTACTTCGAATGCGATCGCGCGCTCGGCGACATCACCAAGGCCACGCCGTTCGCCGAAGCCGGCAAGCGCACGCCCGTCTTCGTGCGCTTCTCGACCGTGGCCGGCGAGCGCGGCTCGACCGACACCGCGCGCGACGTGCGCGGCTTC
>FSXQ01001624.1_pt1 | contig 14695 bp, 12 predicted proteins | sample 1638011 | NCBI WGS metagenome assembly FSXQ01 (sample SAMEA3914789, study PRJEB12502) | metagenome | biome: forest; material: soil | place: Canada | collected 2011-07-03 | depth 0.3 m | reverse complement strand
GGCCATCGTGTAGTCACGCTGCGTCCGCTTGATCCCTGTATCCATCACACCTGCCCTTTCCTGGTGGCAAATGTGTCAACGTCTGGCAGGACGGGTCACCGACATGAAAAAGGGCAGCCGCGGGCTGCCCTTTTCGTCGATGCGCGAAGGTTTCAGGCCGCCGCGACGTTCTCCGGCGCGCCGGCATGCGCCAGCCGCGACACCTCCGTCGGCGCCAGCGTCTTCATCTTGTGGTCCGACCACACCTGCCGCCAGCGCCGTGCGCCCTTCACGCTGTTCCACAAGCCCAGCATGTGCCGCGACGCCTGCGACCAGTGGTGCTCGGTCGCCTGCAGTCGTTCGAGATAGTCCACCATCAAAGCCTCGACGCTCTCGCGCGTGCGCTCGCCCGTGGGCCCGCCCAGGAAACGCGCGTCCCAGTCGGACATGCACCACGGGTCGTGGTACGCCTCGCGCCCCAGCATCACGCCGTCCACGTGCTCGAGATGTCCCGCGATGGCCTCGTCACCCTTCACGCCGCCGTTGAGCACGATGGTGAAGTCGGGGAAGTCCTTCTTCAGCTGGTAGACGAACTCGTAGCGCAGCGGCGGAATCGTGCGGTTGTCCTTCGGGCTCAGCCCCTGCAGCCACGCGTTGCGCGCATGCACGATGAACACGGTGCAGCCGCCCTCGGCCACGGTGCCGACGAAGTCGCGCACGAAATCGTAGCTCTCGATCTTGTCGATGCCGATGCGGTGCTTCACCGTGACCGGCAGCGTGCAGGCGTCGCGCATGGCCTTCACGCTGTCGCGCACCAGCTCGCCTTCGCGCATCAGGCACGCGCCGAACGCGCCGCGCTGCACGCGCTCGCTGGGGCAGCCGCAGTTGAGGTTGACTTCGTCGTAGCCCCACTTCTGCGCGAGCCGCGCGCACTCGGCCAGCGCGTCGGGCTCGCTGCCTCCGAGCTGCAGCGCGACGGGATGCTCCTCGTCGCTGAAGTCGAGATGGCGCGGCTGGTTGCCGTGCAGCAGCGCGCCGGTGGTCACCATCTCGGTGTACAGCAGCGTCTTCTGCGTGATGAGGCGGTGGAAGAAGCGGCAGTGGCGGTCGGTCCAGTCCATCATCGGGGCCACCGAGAGCCGCCATGGATTGAAAGACGTTGATTGATCTGGACGTTCGGTCATGTTGAGGAAGTCGCGGCGGCTCGCGAACATGCACCGATCTCCCCCGCGTCGCGCGCGCGGGCGGGCGGCGCGGACGCGCCAATCGGCACCTCCGCAAGAACCGTCGCCAATGGACAGGGGAAGAAGACCGCCTTCATTATCCCTGCCCTCGGAAAACGGCGCACGCCGCTCAGGGCACCTGCCGCGTCGGCCTGAAGACGATCTCGTTGACGTCCATGTCCTCGGGCTGGGCGATGGCGAAGGCAAGGGCGCGCGCGAACGAGTCGGCCGGGATGGCGACGGCGCGGTAGAAGTCGTCCAGGCGCGACTTCATGTCCGCTTCCGAGGAACTGCCGGGCAGTTCGCTGTCGACCGCCCCCGGCGAGAGGATGGTGGTGCGGATGTTCCACTCCTTGACCTCCTGCCGCAACCCTTCGGACAACGCGCGCACCGCGTGCTTCGTCGCGCTGTAGACGGCACCGTTGACCATGATCTTGTGGCCCGCCACGGACGACACGTTCACGATCTGCCCGCCCATCTGGCGCTGCATGTGCGGCAACGCCGCGGCGATGCCGTGCAGCACGCCCTTGAGATTGACGTCGACGGTGCGGTCCCACTCCTCCACCTTGAGCCGCGCCAACGGCGACTGCGGCATCACGCCCGCGTTGTTGACCATGACGTCGATGCGGCCGAAGGCGTCGACCGCGGCCTCGACCAGGCGCGTCACGTCGCCGGCCACGGTCACGTCGGTGGCCACCGCCAGCGCGCGGCGGCCCTGCCCGTTCAGTTCGCCGGCCAGTTGCTGCAGGCGGTCGATGCGCCGCGCGCCGAGCACGACGCGCGCGCCCTGGCTCCCGAGCAGGCGCGCGGCCGCGAGGCCCAGGCCGCTGCTCGCGCCGGTGATGACGATGACCTTGTCGCGAATGTTCTCGCTCATGACGTACTCCAGTGGTTGATGGGGCCGACTGTAGGCACCGGTTCATCAACCGAATAGCGGTCTTGGCATTGATCCAGAAGCAACCTGTAGTTGATACTCAGTCCCGAAACAACGCAGAAGGAACGACCCGATGCCCGTCAACGACATCCGCGCGATCGACCTGTTCACCAAGGCGGTGGAACTCGGCAGCATCCGGCGCGCCGCGGCGGCGCACGGGGTGAGCGCCCAGGCGGCCAGCAAAGCGCTGGCGACGCTGGAGCAGCGGCTCGGCGTGCGGCTGCTGCATCGCACGACGCGCAGCATCGCCCTCACCTCCGAAGGCCAGCAGTTCCTCGAGGGCGCGCGGCCCGCGCTGGCGGCGCTGGAACGCGCGATCGACAGCGTCCGCAGCGCCAAGGACGAGATCGCCGGGCCGTTGCGCATCGTCGCCCCGCGCTACGGATTCGCCGCGGCGCTGTGGCCGGTGGTCGACGCGTTCTGCCGACTGCACCCCGCGGTCGAGCCGCACCTGAAGCTCGACGATCGCGTCGGCAACTGGCTGCACGACCGCGCCGACGTCGGCTTTCGCATCGGCCCGGCGCCGGAGGACGGCGTCGCGGCGCGTCGCCTGTCCGCGCTGCAGCTGATCGTCTGCGCGGCGCCGTCGTACATCGCCCTGCACGGCGCGCCGACATCGATCGACCAGCTGGCCTCGCATCGCTGCAGCGTGCTGCGGCATTCCGCCACCGATCGCGTGTTGCCGTGGCTGCTGAAGAAGGACGGCGAGGTGATCTCGCTCGACCTGAAGCCGTCGATGTCGACGAACGACGCCGGCCTCGAGGCGGAGGCCGTGCGGGCCGGCCACGCGATCGGCCTGCTGCCCAGCCTCTCGGCCGCGCCGCTGATCCGCTCGGGACAGCTCGTGCCGCTGCTGACGGCCCACGTGGCCGATGCCATGAGCCTGTACCTCTACTACGGCAGCCGGACCGCGCAGCCGTCGCGCGTGCGCTCGTTCATCGACTTCGCCGTCGAACGCCTGGCAGGCTCGTCGGAACACACGCTCGACGCGCGCGAACTGGCCGCGGCCGAGGCCAAGGGCGTCAGGAAGGCACGCCGCGCCGCGACGAAGCGCTGACGCTGGCGCGATCCGATGCGAACTGGCGCGATCGGATGCCGGGATCCGCGCGCGGGCGCCGAAGATGCGAACACCTCAACCGCCCTCGCGCCTTTCACCATGAACTCGAATGACAAGCCCGTCGCCCTCATCACCGGAGCCTCGTCGGGCATGGGAAAGGACTTCGCGCTGCGCCTCATCGCCGAGGGCTACCGCGTCTACGCCGCCGCGCGACGCGTGGACCGAATGGCCGACATCCGCGACGCCGGCGAAACACGACGCTGGCGCTGGACGTCACCGACGATGCGTCGATGGTCGACGCGGTGGCGCGGATCGTCCGCGACCGGGGGCGCATCGACGTGCTGGTCAACAACGCCGGCTACGGCCAGTACGGCGCGCTGGAAGACGTGCCGATTCAGGAGGGCCGTCGCCAGATGGAGATCAACCTGATCGGCGTGGCGCGCCTCACGCAGCTCTGCCTGCCGCACATGCGCGCGCGGGGTCGCGGCCGGATCGTCAACATCTCGTCGATCGGCGGCAAGCTGGCAACGCCGATCGGCGGCTGGTACCACGCGTCCAAGTTCGCCCTGGAAGGCTACTCCGACGCGCTTCGAAACGAGGTGCGGCAACTCGGCATCGACGTGATCGTGATCGAGCCCGGCGGCGTGGCGTCGGAGTGGTCGGGGATCGCGTCGAACGAGGCGCGCCGGCATTCCGGCAACGGCGCCTACGCGACGCTGGCGCTGAAGTTCAGCGAGATGCAGGCCCAGCAGCGCAAGCTCCCGGGCCCGCGCGTGATCAGCGACCTGCTGGTCAAGGCGCTCAAGTCCCGGCGACCCCGTGCTCGCTATCATGGCGGCTTCCTCGCCGGCCCCCTGCTCTTCCTGCGCCGGCATTTGTCGGATCGCCTCTTCGATCGCCTCGTCTCGGCGGCGATGCGGTGAAACGCGCGGCGGCAGGCAGGGTGCGGCGAGACGACCTCGAGTTCATCCCGATGGCGACAGCGACTTCCCCGGCAGGCGCATGAGCGCGACGCGCATCCCGATGCCCGCGTCCATCTGGGCCCGCCTCGCCGGCATCGGGCTCGACGCGCGTGCGCTGTCCTCGCACGCGGGACTGCCCGCCGGCATCGTTCAACGCTCGAGCGTGGACACGCAGGAATTCTTCGCGATCTGGCGCGCCATCGTCGAGCTGACCGGCGACACGCTCGTCGGCTTGCGCATCGGCAGCGAAACCCACCCCGCGCAGTTGGAAGCGGCAGCGATCGCCGCCCTCCATTCGGCCACCTTCGGGGACGCCCTGGCGCGGATGGCGCGCTACAAGCGCCTGTGCTGTCCCGAGGAAGTCCGCGTGGAGCGCAGCGGCCGGACCGCCCGCCTCAGCTTCCATTGGATCCTGGCTGACCAGGCGACTCCCCACGCGATCAGCGATGCCGCCTTCGCGGCCGCCCACGCCATCGCGCGACGCGGGTCGGGCCACGTCGTCACGCCGCGTCGGCTGGAGCTCGTGCGCATGCCCGCGGACACGTCGCCCTACGCGGCGCACTTCGGTTGCGAGGTGGTCACCGGATGCCTGGTGGACGCCCTCGTCTACGACAGCGACGCGCTGGACACGCCCTTCGTCTCGCGCAACGAGGACTTGCTGGCGGTACTCGTCCCGGCCCTCGACGCGCGGCTCGACGCCCTGGGCGAACCGGCCATCGACGCCCGCGCACGCGCCGTCCTGGCCCGCCAGATGCGCGGCGACCGCCCCAGCATCGACATGCTCGCCCGCGAGCTGGACACCAGCCCGCGATCGCTCCAGCGTCGGCTGGGCGAGTCGGGCACCAGCTACCAGGCGCTGCTCGACCAGCTGCGGCTCGAGACCGCGCGGCGGCTGCTCGCGGAGACCGCCTTCTCGCCCGGCGAGATCGCGTTCTTCCTCGGTTTCGAGGAGGCCAACTCCTTCCAGCGCGCGTTCCGTCGCTGGGAGGGGCGCACCCCGACGCAGTGGCGCGAGCAGCGGCTGCCGGCGCGCCGCTGAGAGGCAACGGGTCCTCGAGAGACCGGCCGCAGCGGCCGGCCTGCCCGAGGCTTACTGCACGTTCACCGCGACGTCGTCGAGGACGAAGGACGTCGCCAGGGTGGTGTCCTCCGTGCCCGTGAACTTCAGGGTGATCGTCTTGCCGATGAACGCGTTCAGGCTGATCGTCTTCTGCACGTAGCCGGCGGCGCCGTTGACGTTGGAGTACGTCGCGAGCGTCGTCGTGGTGGTGCCGCTGGTGGCGGCCACCGTCAGCTTGTCGAACGCCGTCGTGCCCGTCTCCTTCGTGTCGATGTGCACGTAGAACGTGAGCGTGGCGGACGTCTTGCCGGCCGGGATGGTGAGCGACTGCGACGCGGTGTCCGTGTGGGTCGAGCCGTAGCCGTCCAGCCACAGGAAGCCGGTGCCGCCGTGCGCGGTCTGGCCGCTGCACGTGGCGTTCGTGCAGTACGTGTTGGTGCTCACCGTCCACGGGCTCGCCGACGATTCGAAGCCGCCGTTGACGACGACGTTGGTCGCGCCGCCGCCGCCACCGGCCACGCTCACCGTCACCGCGCTCGACTTCGACGCCGTGGCGCCGCTGTTGTCGGACACCGTCTCGGTGACCGTGTACGTGCCGGCCGACGCGTAGGTGTGCGTCGGGCTGGTCACCGCGGAGGTGCCGCCGTCGCCGAAGTTCCAGGCGTGCGAGTTGATGGTGCCGCCGACGTCGGACGAGCTGTCGGTGAACGTGGCGGTGAGGCCGGAGGTGGCGACGCTGAAGTTCGCCGTCGGCGTCGTCGTGCCGCCGCCCGTGCTGCCGAACGCCGTCGAGAAGTTGGCGACCCGCACGCTGCCGAAGCCGCTGGCGTAGTCCCAGCCGGTGCCGGCGGCGAAGCCCTGGTTGCCCGAGGTCACGTCGTGGAACCATTCCGGGTGCGCCGCGGCGCCTTGGTAGAGCGTCGCCGCGGGGAATGGCAGCGTGTTGCCGTGCGCGGCCTGGATGCGCGTCCAGAAGCCGGTCCACAGCGGGGCGGCCAGCGACGTGCCGCCGATCTGCGTGGGCGCGCCCTTGTACGTCACGAGCGCGCCGGAGTCCGGGGCGGCGTCGAACGCGATGTCCGGCACGCCACGCATGGTGGACGTCCCGAGCACGCCGGCGGCCTTCTGCCAGCTGGGGGCGCTCTCGGTCAGCGACGGACCGCCGCCGGCGCCGCCGTTGCCGGTCTGCTGCTGGCAATCGGCAGCGCTGGTGCAGGACCAGGCCGTCTCGCTCGACCAGGCGTTGCCGTTCGTGGTCGACAGCGTCGTGCCGCCGACCGCAACGACGTAGGGCGACACGGCCGGGTAGCTCTGCGCCTTGCCGCCGGTCGTGCCGCATTCGTAGGCGCCGGAGTCGCCGGACGAGACCGAGAACGTCTGGCCCTGCGCGACGGCTTGCTGGAAGATCTGGTCCTGCGACGCCTCGACCGAGCCTTCGTCGTTCTCGCAGCCGCCCAGGGACACGTTGATCACGCGCGCCAGGTTGTCCGAGACCGCGCGGTTGTAGCCCTGGCTCAGGTCGGCATCGCCCAGGGTCGTCACGTCGTAGAAGATCATGTGCGCGATCGAGCCCCCGGCGCCGGCGAGCGAGCTCTGCGAGTCCATGTTCCATTCCTGCGTGCCGGTCACGCTGGCGGCGCCGAGGGCGCCGATCTGCGTCGTCGTGACGTTGGGCACGGGATAGCCGGCGTTGGACGCGAACGTCTTCAGGTCGGTGACGGTCTGGGTCATCGGGCCTTCGGTGATGATGCCGATGGTGGCCGTCGTGGCGCTGGGCAGGCTGGACGCGCCATAGATCGACGCGAAGTTGGGGATGCTGACGCCGGTGACGGCCTGGGGAGCGGCGGCCTGCGGGGTGGCGTCCGCGACCTTCAGGTGGGGGTGCATCAGGTGCACGGTCTGCAGGCCGATGACACCCAGCACGGAGACGGACAGGTGCTGCGGGATCAGGGCATCGGTGACGTTCGCGTAGGCGCGACGGCCCTGGACGTTGTACTCGTGCAAGTCGGCCTTGAACGCCGTGCGGATCGCGCCGGCGGTGCCGCGGGCGCTGACCAGCAGGTTGTTCGGGGCGACCTCGACGTTGGTGAATCCCTGCGCGCGCAGGTAGGCCACCACCTCTTGCGCCTGGGCGGCGGTCGGCGCGTGCCGGGCCATGAATTCGGCGGACGTCAGCGGACGCGCGCCGGCGGCGCCGGACATCAGCTTGTCGGTCAATGCGTCGAGGTCCGCCTTGTTGCGCAGCTTCAGCGACACCACGATGTCGACCTGTTCGCCGGCGCGCAGCGGAGCGACGTGCACCGCGGCGCGCGGATCGTGCGCCTTCGTCGCGGTGGCGACCCAGGCTTCGGCGGTGGCCGCGTTGGCGGAGGCGGCCAGCACGGCCAGCATCAGCGCGGACGCGAGCCGGGTGCGGGTCAGAAGGGTGCGACGCGTCGCGCGCATTTGTTTTTTCATGGGAGCTCCCGATCGATGGGGGTTTCGAGTCGGCGCGGCGGCACGATTTTGTCGGCACCTCGCCGGAATTGCCTCGCGTGCCTGTCCTGCCATTTAAGGCCGGTGCATCGCGATGCGTCGGCAATTCTCTCGAAGGCCTTTTCATTGAATATAAGGTCGAACCCCTTGAATATTCTTGCTCGTGCGAAATCAATATCGTCTGCGCACCGCGATGCCGTCGAAGCAATCTGCTGGCGAGCGCGCGGAGAGCTGGCTCGAAACACACGGCAAGTCGATGACAGCGTGTGAGCAGCTTGAACGCTCCTGCGACTACCTTGCGGCGCAAGGCCGGAGAAGCCGTCATGCCTTGAATATCTTTGCGATTTCCAGGAGCTCGTCAGGAAACCAGCTTGAATATCCTTGCGCCAGCGCAACCGGGACGGATTCATTGCGACGGACCGGAATACTTCCGATGGCGCCGACTCAAGCCCTGCGATTCATGAATGCCACCAGCTCAATACCGCGATTCGGGTATTTGGAGCAGGTCGCTTCAATAAAGACAAAACACCCAAGGCAGCAACTAGATACTACCGGCGAAAAATGCACTGCGATCGGGCGAAAGGCAGCGCGCGGGGAAAGACCGCGCACGTTTGCGGGGAGTCGGGGTGCATCGAGGTGCGCGCGACGTCCGGCCATCCGGCGCGCAGCGCGGGAGGCGGTCTCTCGAACCGCCCTCATACCCCTGGCCGTATGCGCACCCTCGATCCCCGCAACATGACAACGTTGTTTCGACACTTGTCGCAACTTCGTACAAGCTGAATGTCATTACGGAATTAGGCTAATGGCAATGCCTAGTTGGAACTGGTTCCATTTCAATTCAGAATCAGGCCCTGTCACCGACATTCGCCGCCATCCCGAGCCGGCGACATCGTCGATCCAACACCGCCCTGAAGCGTCCCGACGACTTCCGCAATGACGGGACAGGTTCACATGTTGACGCTCCGGCGCACCACACGACGGAGCGCTGCAAACGGATGAAACCGGCGCACCGCCGCGCGGAATCAACCGCTGGGAACCGCGACTCGATGTTCCTTCAGAACGGCAACAGGCCTGCCAGTCCTAGGCCCGGTATCCCAGATGTGCTCCGTCATGAAAGACCCGATGTTCGCGCCTTACGACTTCTTCATCGCACCCGCGCCCGCCGCCCAGCCGGCCAGCCCGCCAGCACCCGACGCGACCGCTCCCGCGCCCGACGACACGCCGCGCGGCTCCTGGAAGCATGGCGACGGGCTCCAGTTCATCGACTGCGACCGGCCCGCCATCGATCTCTACGCGAAGGACTTCGAGGGGTCGACCGGCCTGCACCAGTTCCTCATCCAGACCGGCGCGACGCCGGCGCGCGGGTCCGGCAACGGCACGCCGCACCGGCTCCCCAACGCCTTCGGGTGCCTGCAGATGCTGTTGCCCGACGAAGGCGCGCCGGCGGGAGGAACGCCCACCCGCACCCTCGTCGTCTCGATGACGCCGCAACACCTGCACAGCCGGATCTCCGATCTCGCCACGGCGCCGGTCGAGGATCGCCGCGGCCGCACCTGCATGAGCAACTTCAGCGTCACGCTGCTGTCGGCCGCGCATGACGCCGGCATCGATCGCGGCCTGCCCGGCCACGAGCTGTACTTCGAGGACCTGCGGCTGGCCATCGAGAGCCGGCTGATCACGCTGTACCTGCGCTGCATCCTGGGCGTCGAGCAGGCCCCCGAGACGATGTCTCCCACCATCGCTCGGCACGTCCTCGAGTTCATCGAGGACAACCTTGGCAGCAACCTGCACCTGGACGACCTGAGCGAGGTGGCCGGCCTGAGCAAGTTCCACTTCTCGCGCGCCTTCCGGCAGACGCTGGGCATGAGCCCGCATGCCTTCGTGATGAGCCGGCGCCTCGCGCGGGTGCTGGATCTGCTGCGCAACCGGCTGCCGGTCGGCCGGGTCGCGGCGCTCTGCGGCTTCTCAGACCACGCCCACCTCACGCGCCAGTTCAAGCGATCGTTCGGCACGCCGCCCTCGGCGTTCAACGCCCGCTGAACCGGCGAGGCGCCCTCGCGGTCAACGTGCAGGGATGTCCCAGGTCGCCACCGCCGCGGGGCCGACGACCAGGCGGGATTCGCCGAGCCGCTCCTCGTGCCCGGCACCCGGCGCCGTGGACAGGCGAAACCGGATGCGCCGCACGCCGGTGTGCGCCCGCCCGACGAACAGCACCTCGAACACCGCGTCGCCCTCGGCGCGCGCGCCCGTCGCGTGCTCCGTCACCCGGTAGCCGGCGGCCACCAGCATCGCGCGTTGCGCCCGCCAGTCCTCGCGCGTGAGCGCCAGCGTGGCGCCCGCGACGTCGCGCATCGGACGGCCCGCGTCGTAGTCCGCTCGGTGGTAGCGGGCGCGCGTGACGCGATCCTGCGGACCCGCGGCGGGCGCCTTGCCGGCCTCCGGTTCGTCGAGGAAACCCGGTGCGTATTCGCTGAACGAGACGGCGAACGTCGGTTCGCCTCGCGCGGGCGTGGTGCCGGCAAGAACGAGATAGCGGAACCAATCGACGTCGCGTCCGCCCAGCTGCTTGCGCGCCTGGTGATCCTCGAACGCCAGGCCCTGCCGACGCAGCGATCCGGCCAGCGCGTCCAGTTTGCCGACATGGTCGGTTGACAGCTCGACCCCGACGACGCCCGCATCGTCCGACCCGGGGTGGTCGAGGTCGGTGGCGCCGGGCGAGAACATCTCGAGCGTCGTTTCCCGGCCATGCAGGAACATGCTGCGGTAGTGCCCCTCCGTCGACCCGGTCGACTCGCGTACCTGCAGGCCGCCAAACGATCGCAGGTAGCTCGACTCCGCGACGGCGCGGCTGGTGGCGGCGTCGAGCACGACCACCAGCGTGTCCAGCGCCGCGGGCGGCGCGGCCACGGCGGCGGCGAGCGGTGCGAGCGCGCAGGCCGCGGCGATCCAGGCTTTCATCATGTCAAGCTGTCCTCGTGCGGCGATGCTCGTTCACGGCGCGGACGCGGCCGGCGCGGGCGCGGCGTTCGCCAGCGCGGGCAGCGACATGAACACCCAGTCCGAATACTGTTGCCCGTGACGCAGGTTGCGCAGCGCCGGCTCGAAGTTGTCGATCTTGATCGGATGGCCCGGCGCCAGGCTGTAGACGCCGACCACGCGCTGGCCGTCGGGCGTCTTCACGAGGCCCCATTCGACGCGGCCGGTCAGCGGGTCGGGCGGGATGCGGCGCAGGTGCCGCACCGTGCCCGGGAAGCGCGGATCCTTCAACAGGCTCTCGAGATCCGGCGGCGCCGCTGGTTGCCCCGCCGGCGTGGCCTTGGCGTAGCTGTCGAGCGCGCGCGCGAACGCGCGGCCCTGCGCGATCAGCGCCTGCTCGGCCTCGCGCCGCTGCAGCAACGCGCCGGGCTGGAACGCGGCCGCCGCCGCCATGCCGATGATCGCCACCGCGATCATCAGGGCCACGTAGGTGAAGCCGCCTTCAGAGATCCGCGAACGCATGGCCGTCGTGCGCCGTTCCGGGCGCGCCGCTCCGGATGCTGTAGACGTTGCCCTGGAACTGCGCGTCCGGCGCCACCACGATCCAGGTCGTCGTGCTCCCGGTCACCGGGTCGACCGGTGCCGAGCGGAGGTAGCGCTTCTCGACGAGCTCGTCGAGGCTGTCCGGGTAGCGGCCGGTGTCGCCGTAGAACTTGTCGATGGCGTCGCGGGTGGCGCGCAGGTTCTCGGCCAGCACCTGCTCCTTCGACACGTCGATCGCGTGGAAGTAGCGCGGCAGCGTGATCGACATCAGCAGCGCGATGATCGCCAGCACCACCAGCAGTTCCACCAGCGTGAAGCCGCGAGCGAGCCGGGTGGCCATGGCGCGGGTCACCATTTCGCGTAGGGCACGCCGTTGAGGCCGGTGCCTGCGGACGTGGACGAGACGTCGTACACGTCCTCGCCCTCCTGGGGATCGTCGGGCTCGCTGGCGTAGGCGCGCGTGCGCCAAGTCCGGGCATCGGAGACGCTGGCGTCCGCGTTCATCGGGTCGCGCGGCACGCGGCGAAGAAAGTACAGTTTGCTCTTCTGCGGATCGAGCTGGTCGGGCACGCCTTCGACAAGCACGTCGAGGTCGCGCGGCCAGTCGGTCGAGTTCGCGCTCTTGGGAATGCGGCCGTCCACGCTGGCGCGGTGGTAGGCGTCGATGCCGTCGCGGATGTCCTGCAGCGCGCGCCGCAGCGCCGTCTCCTGCACGCGCTGGCGCGAGACCTGAGCCACCGGCACCGCGATGGTGGCGAGCAGCGCCAGCACCGCGAGCGTGATCAGCAACTCGACGAGCGTGAAACCGGGCTGCCGGCGCTTGTTCATGGCGCCGTGATCCTGAGCGAGTACGGCGCGCCGTTGCCCAGCGACAGCAGCCCGCCGCCGGGCCCCGCGGGCGCGCCGCTGGACGTGGACACCAGCGTCGACGGCGTGGCGGCGAGCGCCTTGAAGGTGACCGTCGCGAACACCGCCTGCGTGCTCGCGCCGACGCTCCCGTTGCCGCCGTTGAGGGTGTCGGCCAGCGCGAGCTGGCCGTCGGTGAGCAGGCGGCTGGAGAAGCTGGTGGCCGTGCCGCCCTGCTTCATGAACGGCCCTTCGGTCACGCCCACGAACTGCAGCTTGGACGCGTCGTAGCCGAGCGTGAACGGCAGGCTCGCCACCGGCTGGTTGGCCTGCGCGAGCACGTTGAGCACCACGTTGGCGCCGACCGCGACGCTGGCCGGCCCCTGCCACTGCACCTGCACGACGCCGCCGGAGGCCGCGGCGCCCAGGTAGCTGCCGGGATCGACGGGCGCAACGCCGCCGGCCACGGCGTCGCCCGAAACGCCGCCGCCGGACGCGCCGCTCGCGTTCGCGTTCGCGTTGGCCGACGCGGCCGCGTTGCTCGCCGGCGTGGCCTCGACGGCGCGCGCCGGCTGCGGCGGCGGGACGACGATCGATCCCGTGCCGCCGCCCTGCCCCGAATGCAAGCTGCCGTCGGTGCCCGAGTGGAAGTTCGCGTCGGCGGCGTCGGGCTTGTGCAGGTTGCGGATCAGGTGCGGGGTGATGGACAGCACGATCTCCGTCTTCTGGTCGTCGTCCGTCGTCGCGCCGAACAGGCGGCCCGCGATCGGCAACTCGCCGATGCCCGGCACCTTGTTGCCGGACGTGCGTTCCTGGCTGTCGATGAGGCCGGCGAGCACGTCGGTCTCGCCGTTCTTCAGGCGCAGCACGGTCGTCGCGTTGCGGGTGCCGATGTTGTAGGCGGTCGTGCCGGACGTCGTCTGGATCGTCGTCCCGAGGCTGCTCACCTCCAGCGAGATCTTGATGCCCACCTCGTCGTCGAGGTACACGGTGGGCTCCACGTTGAGCGTGAGCCCGACGTCGATGTAGGTGACCGATTGCGAGAGAAAGCCGGTCGACGTGGCCGTGGACGTGATGTTGGGCACGCGCTCGCCGATCAGGATCTTGGCCTTCTCGTGGTTCTTCACGCGGATGCGCGGGTTCGTCAGCAGGCGCGCATCGGAGTCCACCACGTTGGCGTTGGCGGTGAACTGGCCCACCGACACGCCCACCGTGCGGCTGGTCTGGTGCAGCAGGTCGTACAGCGACAGGCCGGGCGTGCCGGACGTGCCCGTGCCCGAGGCACTGCCGGCGCCGATCGCGCTGCCCAGGGGGAACGGCGCGAGGCCCGCCGACGCCGGCCACTGGATGCCGAGATCCTGCAGTCGCTTGCGCTGCACCTCGATCACCTCGACCTCCAGCATCACCTCGGGTTCGGCCTGGTCCTGCATGTCGACGAGGCGCTCGGCCATCCGGATCGCGTCCGGCGTGTCGCGCACGATGACGAGGTTCAGGCGCTCGTCGACGACGACGTCGCGCGATTTCAGGATCGTCTTGAGCGTGTTGGCGACCGACTTGGCCTCGGCGTTGCTGAGGTAGAACGTGCGCACGTCCAGCTGCTGGTAGTCCTTCTGCTTGGCCGCGTTGTTGGGGTAGATCAGGATCGTGTTGCCATCGAGCACCTGCTGCTCGAGCTGGTTGGTCATCAGCACGTAGCGGATCGCCGACTCGATGGTGCTGTTCTTCAGGAAGATGGACGTCCGCACATCGGTCTTGACGTCCTTGTCGAACAGGAAATTGATGCCGCCGCCGTGGGCGATGACCTCGAACACCTGCTTGAGCGTGGCGTCCTTGAACTCCACGGTCACCGGCTTGCGGTAGGTGGCGGCGATCAGCGACTCGGGCGACGCCGCCGCGGTCTTCTCGTCGATCGCGTGCTTGAGGGCCAGCGCGCGCGCATTGGCGCGCGAGGACGCGAGCACCCGCTCGATGCGGTCGCGCGCCTGCGGGATCTGGCCGCGCTTCATCAGGTCCTCGGCGATGGCGAGTTCGGCGTCGTCGTGCGCCTGCACGTCGAGCGCCGCGAGGCCGTCGCGGGCCCTTGCGTAGCCGGGCTCGATCGCGAGCGCGTGCTGGTAGAGGCTGCGCGCCGGCGCGGCCTGGCCCTGGGCGGCGAGCTGGTCGGCTCGCTCGCAGTAGCTCGAGAGCACGCGCTCGCGCGTGGCGAGCCAGGTGGCGCGGAAGCGAGCGTCCTTGGGCTCGGCCTCGGCCGCCTGCTGCAGCTTGGCCAGGCCTTCGTCGATCTTGCCCTGCGCGACCAGGCCCCGGCCGTCGTCGTAGGCGCGCTGGGCGGCGCAACCGGCCAGCAGCACGGCCACGCCCAGTGCCGCGGCGGCGGGAGACACGCGGCGACGCCACGGCATCGTCATTCGGCACCGCCGATCGTCAGGGTCTGGGTCTGCTTCATGGGAAGGTAGGTCAGGGTCATGAGAGGCGGCTTGATCGCGTTCACGACATAGTCGTTCTCGACGATGCTGCCGTTGCGCACGTAGAGGGTCTTGTCGCCCATGGCCAGCCAGACCTCCCACGCCTGGTTGTCGAGTTTCTTGCCCAGGTACGTGAACGGCAGCGGCGGCGCCGTCGGCGGCGCCGCGGGTGCGG
>FSXQ01003350.1_pt1 | contig 14724 bp, 12 predicted proteins | sample 1638011 | NCBI WGS metagenome assembly FSXQ01 (sample SAMEA3914789, study PRJEB12502) | metagenome | biome: forest; material: soil | place: Canada | collected 2011-07-03 | depth 0.3 m | reverse complement strand
GTGCTGTTCGGCCCGCTGCTGTTCCCGATCGCGCGCCAGCTGGGCATCCACGACGTCCACTACGCGATGGTCGCCACGCTGGCAATGGGCCTGGGCCTGTTCGCGCCGCCGCTGGGCGTGGGCTACTACGCGGCCTGCGCGATCGCCCGCGTGAGCCCCGACCACGGCATCCGGCCGATGATTCGCTACATGCTGGCGCTGCTGGTCGGGATCGTCATCATCGCGGCGGTGCCGTGGTTGTCGATCGGGTTCCTTTGAATTGAACAGGCCGTCGAGTCCGGCGTCTGGCAGCCCGAAGTGTCTGGCATCTCCCTCCGCGCCAGGGCGTCGGCGACCGAGATGGAGCAGATCGCGGAGGGCAATGCCTGACGCCGATCCCGAGCGAGTCCGGCGTCAGGCTTCGCCTCGAATCGCGACTTGCGCACCGGTCTCCGGCCAAGCTCATGGCGCGATCCGAGGAGAAGCCAGACACCTTCGGTACGAGCGCGGCGGGCCAACGACAGGCCCGTCGCTGGGCCAGCTCAAGGCAAGTTCGCCACCGCCGCCCCCTTCGGCGCCGCCACTGTATGGGTCACGCTCACCCGCTTGGTCCCTTGCGCCGGAATGCTCAGCGTCCAGGCGTTGACGCCGCTGAGGCTTTGCCAGTCGGTCGACGTCGGCAGCGGGTCGTACTTGTGCGTCACCGTGATCGCCTCGTTGCGCGACACCGGCGCCGCGTCCAGCATCTCCACCGTCACCGCGCCCGGATGGCGATTGGCGAACACCCAGGCCGCCGTCGACGTGCGCTCGACGCTGCCGCCGAACACGCCGCGGGCCTGCGTGAAGGTGCCGGGCGTCTCGAGGTCGATGTGCATCAGGTCGTCCTGCCCCATCGCGATCTCGAACTTCTCGCCGTCGGCGGGGCGCCAGTTCGAGCGGCCCACCAGGTTGCCGTCCTGGTACGACTGCAGCGGGCCGGCCGGCCACACGCCCGCGGGGCGCGCGGCCGTCGCGACCAGGTAGACCGCGCGGTTGGTGCGCGGCGTGGCCCGGCGCTTGAGCGTGACGGGCAGCGACTGGCTGGCGATCTGCAGCGTGTGCGACTCGCCATCGGAGGCCAGCGTGACCGGCTGGCCGATCGCGAACTCGGTGGCGGCGTCGCCCTCGGTGGCTTCCACCGTCCACGGCGGCGGCTCGACGGCCTCGCGCATGAGTTTGGCCGAACTTTGCGCCGCCATGTCGAACGCGGCGGACGGCGCCGCCGGCGCGGCCTGCACCGAGCTGTAGCCGGCCATCCTGCCGACGGCCTGCAGCAGGTCCAGCCACCACGGCGTGGGCGTCTCCGCCTCGGCCCGGCGCTGCGACTGGCGCGTGGACAGCTTCACGCGCACGTCGCCCCAGTCCTCGCCGCTGGCCTGCACGATCTCGGCCTGGCGGTCGATGCGCAGCGTGTTGCGGGCGAGGTCCAGCGAGGCGCGGTAGGTCGGGCGCCAGAAGGTGCCCGCGACGTTGTAGCGCACGCGCAGCGTGGCGGCGGCGGGCGACCAGACGTCGAAGCGCACGGTGCGCCAGCCGCTCTTGCCCTTGCCGATGGGTTGTTCATCGGCCATGCGCGTCTCCTCCTGCGCCAACGCGGCGAGGTCGCGCTTGACGCGGGCCTGGTCGTTGAGCAGGTCGAACGCGGTGCGGCGCAGCTCGGTCGCGGTCGCGCCCGGGCGCGCGACCGGCGCGGGCGCGGCGCCGCGCGCGGGTGTGCTGGCGGGCTCGGGCGTGTCCGCGTGCGAGCCGATGCCCCATTGCTTGAGGAAGGCGAACGCGAGGTCGTTGGCGTCGCGCTGCGACTCCAGCGTGGCACGCTGCTGCTCGATCGCCTTGCGGCGTGCCAGCGACACCGGCGGCGCGCATTCCTCGACGCGCGACGCCGGCAGCTCGGTGGCGCGCACGTCGCCCAGGCGCGCGTCCGGGTCGCCGTCGACCTGCAGCGTGCTCACGTCGACCGCCGCCGGCACGCAGGCGATCGTGATGTGGCGTGTGCCGCCGGGCACCTTGAGCTCGCGCTCGACGCCGGCGCTGTCCGGATAGACGGTGGCCGCGACGATGCGCGTGGACTCCTGCGCGTGCGCGGCGGGCGCACCCGCGCACGCGAGGGCCGCCGCCGTGGCCGCCAGCGTCGACGCGCCCGGGTGCCGGGCCCCTGTTCGAACCTTCATCACGACTCCTCGTTCGTTGCCGATCGCGACATGCGATCGGGATGGCGGTTGAACGCGAGCCGGCGCGAAACGGGGTGAATCGCTGCTCCCACAGAATGGACGCATGAACGTCCTCATCGTCTTCGCCCACCCCGAACCTGCATCCTTCGGCGCCGCCTTGAAGAACGAGGCCATCGCCACGCTCACGCGGGCCGGCCATGCCGTGACGGTGAGCGACCTCTACGCGATGGGCTGGAACCCGGCGCTCGGGTCCGAGGAGTTCGCGCACGACCGCGCGGATGCCGGCTACCTGGACCTGTCACGCGAGCAGGAGCACGCGCACCGCAACGGCAGCCATGCCGCCGACGTGCGCGCCGAACAGGCCAAGGTGGCAGCGGCCGAGCTCGTGCTGTTCCACTTCCCCGTCTGGTGGTTCGGCATGCCTGCCATGCTCAAGGGCTGGGTCGACCGCGTGTTCAGCCGCGGCTTCGCCTATTCGGCCGGCCGCAAGTACGACAGGGGCCACTTCAAGGGCAAGCGCGCGATGCTGTGCATCACCACCGGCACCGCGTCCACGCTGTACGAACCGGACGGCATCGACGGCGACCTGCTGCACGTGCTCTGGCCGATCCACAACGGCATGCTGGCCTACACCGGCTTCACGGTGCTGCCGCCGTTCGCGGCCTGGATGCCGGGCCGCGTGGATGCCGCGCAGCGCGCCGCCTACCTCGAGGCGTATCGCGAACGCCTGGCCGCGCTGGACGCCACCGAGCCGCTGTTCTTCCATCCTTGGGAGGACTACGACGAGAGCCAGCGCCTGAAGCCCGGCGTCGCCGCGCGTTCGGCCGTGCAGTGGAACCCCGAGCGCTAGTGTCGTGAGTGGGAAATTCGTTGAATAGGTTGCGAGCGAAGAAGCAGCGGTGCCGAATCCTGTCCAGAACGGTCGCAGACCAGGCGCGCCCGCGACACGATGCCGGGCGGCCTCGCGAGCGGGCGCAACGACGGATGCGGCCGTTCTGGGCGGGATTCTTCAACGAATTTCTCACTCACGACACTAGAGCGGCGTCAGTAGGGCGCGTCGCCCTCGATCGTCGTGCGATTGAGCCGGCGCCGCAGGTGGTCGGGCGTGCCGCCGGCCAGGTGCATCAGCGAGCGGTTGTCCCAGAACACCATGTCGCCCGGCTGCCACTGGTGGCGGTAGACGAACTCGTCGCGCGTCGTGTGGTCGAACAGCTCGGCCAGCAGCGCGCGGCTCTCGTCCTCGGGCACGTCGAGCACGCGCGTCGTGAAATGCTCGCTGACGAACAGCGCCTTGCGGCCTGTCTCCGGATGCGTGCGCACGATGGGCTGCGCGACCGGCGGCACCGCGTTGATCTGCGCCGGCGTGAGGTCGGGGCGCCACGGGTTGCGCGCCTGCAGCTCGGCGTACTTGCACAGGTACCAGTGCTCGGCGCGGCGGCCCTCGACCGCGGTCTTGAGCGCGGCCGGCAGCGCGTCGAAGGCGCGATGCTGGTTCGCGAACAGCGTGTCGCCGCCTTCGGCGGGCAGTTCCTGCGCGTGCAGCATCGAGCCCAGGCTGGGCTTGGGCAGGTACGACAGGTCGGAGTGCCAGTACGCGCCCGCGTCGCCCAGGCCGATGGGCTTGCCGTTCTCCTTGATGTTGGAGATCACGAGCACCTCGGGATGGCCGGGCAGCGCGAAGTTGCTCAGCACGTGGCGCTGCAGCGGCCCGAAGCGGCGGCTGAACGCCACCTGCTCGTCGGGCGTGATGGCCATGTCGCGGAACACGAGCACGTGGTGGTCGAGGTGCGCGCGATGGATGCGCGCGAAGTCGGCATCAGCCAGCGGGCGTGACAGGTCGAGGCCGATCACCTCGGCGCCGCAGGCGGCGTCGAACGGGCGGATCAGCAGATCGGAGGCGAGGGCGTTCTGGACAGGCATGGACCCGTGACGATAGCGCGGCCGCCAAGGCCTTGCACGCGACGCGATCGCATATGGACAGGCGCGCGGCGAGGATGCCGCGACGGAGGGCCGTGACGCGCCGGTGCAACGCGCGACGTATTCCTTTTCAGGGGCGTCCCCGGAATCCGCCGCGCACGACACAACGATCCAGGGAGAGTTTCATGAAGATCAAGATGCAGCCGACTCTCGGCGCGGGCGTGACCTACGCGATCACGCCCAACATCCGCCTCGCGGCCGACTGGGACTACGCGCGCCTGCGGGCGCAGCCGGGTGGGCGATCGGCGGAGAACTTCAACACGTTCACGGTGGGGGCGACGTTCGGCAGCACCGCGTAGTGCTCGAACCCCGCGACCGCCAGCCGCAGGCCCCGCTCCACGTGCATGCGACCCGGCAATCGATCGAGCGTCCAACGGCTAAAGCGCCCGGGCACGAACCACAGCAGCAGCGCCGAGATCGCGACTTTGACCAGCGTGTAGACGGTGACCTCCGTCTTGTCGAACGTGAAGAGCTCGATGTCGTCGTCGGCCAGCGGATGGCCTATTGCGGCGTGCTATCGCGTTGTCGGAATGCGAAGAATTCAAGTGTGGGAGGTTCGTTCCTTTTGGGGATATGTGCTTCGTTCTCACTGCGTAACCTTCGTCTCACTGGATCAATGACAGGTGTACCGATGAGCAAGACAAATATTCGGCAGTGGGGATTCTTGGTCGCGACAGCCATCGCATTCGGCGTGTCGGGCTGGGCGCTCGGTCAGGCGAGCCGGGGTTCAGGTTCGTCGCCTGCGGTCGCGCACGACGACACGCCGGCGCCGCACACGCTGTTCGCCGGCGGCCCGATCGTCGCCCTCGGCAAGGATGGCCGCGTGACGCTCCATGCGGACAATGAGTCCCTGTCCTGGGTGCTGGCCGAGATCGACCGCCAGGCCGGTGCGCATGTCACCGCCATGAATGTGGCGTCGACGGATGCCGACCACGGCACGACGGTGCCCGCGCAGCCGCGCTTCACCGAGAGCGCCGCGCGGCCGGACGACGCCCTTGCTCGCGTGCTGCGCGGCACCGAGCCGGAGCGCTACGACACGCTGGTGCAGTCGCTCAACGGCGGCGCGGTGTCCGCTGAGACGTTGAAGACGCTGTACCAGACCGACGCGTCGCCGCGCGTGCGTCTGCTGGCGTTCGAGTATGCGCAGGAGTCCACCGAGGGCGATCCGGCCGCGCGCCGTACCGAGCTCGAAGCGGCGCATCTGCTGCCGGACAACGTCATCGCTCAAGCCGCGGGCCGCGCGCTCGAGACACTCGATCGACAGGCGCGCGAGGCCGCGTCGCAGGACGCCTCGCAGCGCTGACCTTCCCCCACGGTTGCTGGAACGACGGCATGGCCATGCCGTCGCGGGCCGACTCGCGCCTGCACCCGGTCTCAACCCCTACACGAATCTTGAAAGCGGCCCCGCCGGGCAGTCGCATTCGAGCCATATCAGCCCGGCTATCAGGAGAAACATCGTGAACTTCCGCTCCAATCCCGTTCGCACCGCCATCGCTCTCACCGTGCTCGCCGGCGCCGCCGTCGTCAGCACGCAGGCGAGCGCCAACAACCTCGCGTTCGCCGTCGGCACCGACAACTGGACCTTCTCGGGGACGTCCCAGGTCAACGTCAGCGGCATGGTGAGCAACGCGTTCATCAAACCCGCCAATACGCGCCTGATCGTCACCTTCTCGGCCGAATGCGCCGTCAATGCGCCGACCGGCAATCCCAACGCGTGGATGGACGTGGACATCGTCCTGCTCAACGCCGCGACCAATGCCGTGGTCTACACGGCCTCGCCGACCGTCGGCGCCTTGGACGCGTTCTGTTCGTCGACCGGCACCGCCGGCTTTGGCCACTGGGCGACGCACAGCGTGCAGGCCCTGATCCCGTTCAACTTCCCTGCCGGCACCTACAGGGCGATGGTCAAGGCGCGCCTGAACAATGGCGGCACGGGAGGCTGGCTCGGCGAGCGCATGCTGTCGGTGATGCAGTGAGCCACCGCTGAAAGCGGGCGGCGGGGTCGCTGCCCGGGGTCCGCGGAGCGTCCGCGGGCCCCGGCTCAAGGCGCTGTTCCTTTTCGTCGGCGCCCTGGAAGTCTTCTGCAGCAAACGCCGTTCGCCCATGTCGCCCAGTGCAACGGTGTCAGGTCTCGCATGCAGCCGCCTAGCTCGAGCCTTTCGGCGTGGCGACGATGCTGGTCGAACCAGGCTTCTTCCGAACGGAAGTCCTCAGCCCCAACTCGACCAAGTGGGCCGAGCTGTCAATTGACGACTACGCCGCCAGCACGAAGGCCAGCGGTAGTGAAGCAGGCGGTCACGAAAGGCGTCACGACCAGACTTCAGTATCACCCACCTAACGGGGGCTCAGAGTGACTGCTTTGCAGGGCGATTGCAGTCTTCTCTTCTCGAATCGAGCAATTCTGCTCTGTCACCCTAAGCCGACACTCGCGACGGCGAGGCGTCGTCATCGACCAACCGCGCCTGGTCGATACTTAAATCTCGCCGCAACTGACGTTCACGCGAACGTCTCGTCCAGCGCCGCCTCGATGTCCACGACTAGGTCGTCTGGATCTTCCAGTCCAACGGACAGCCTCAGGTGCCCATGCCGTCTGAACGACTCCGGATAGCGCTCCGATCCGCCCCGTGCTGACTTGCCCACGTGCACGATCAGCGAGCCGTCGTGGCCAAGCGAGACTGCCGAGGTGGTGAGCCGCAGGCTGGCCACGAACCGGTTGTGGGTTGCGGCATCGGCCTCGAGGGCAAAGGCCATCACCGCGCCGAATCCCGCCGCGCCAAACTGGCGGGACGCCAACTCGTGCTGTGGATGCGACGGCAAGCCGGGGAACGCGACGAAGGCGACGCGAGGATGCGCGTCGAGGAATCGGGCGACCCGCTGTGCGGATGACAAGTGTCGCTGGAGCCTGAGCGGCAAGGTCACCGAGCCCCGCATGATGAGCCACGCGTTGAACGGCGATATGGAACCGCCCACGTCGACGAGCGCGTCGCCCTTGACGCGCCGAATCAGCTCGGCCCGCCCGACAACCACGCCGCCCATGGCGTCGCCGTGGCCGTTGATGTACTTCGTCAGCGCATGGACGACGAGGTCCGCGCCGTGCTCCAGGCCGCGGAACATCGGAGGCGGCGTGAACGTCGCATCGATCGATAGCAGCGCGCCAGCCTCGTGCGCGATGCCTGCGATGGCCGCGACGTCGGCCACCTTGGTGGTCGGATTCGCGATGGTCTCCGTGTGGACCAGGCGCGTGTTCGGGCGCATGGCCGCGCGGACGGCCGCCAGGTCCGCGATGTCCACGAACGTCGCCTCGATGCCGTAGCGCTGCGGCAGCAGCTCGGCGAACAGGCGCCAGACCGCCTCGTAGGTGACGTCGCTCACGACGACGTGGTCGCCCGTCTTCAGCAAGGTGAAGAAGACCGCGTGCAGCGCCGCGACGCCCGTAGCGAAGACGACCGCTTCCTCGCCGCGCTCCATCGCGGCAAGCTTGCGTTCGAGGCAGCGCTGGTTGTGGCCCGAGTTGCGGTTGTAGAACAGCGTCCGCGAATCCGACCAGTCGAGTTCGGACGGGTCGTCGGGCAGCTGGTACGAGTTCGACATGACGATCGGCGTGCTGATCGCGCCGGTCGTGGCGTCGATGACATTGCCGGCATGCACGGCCTGGCTATCGAACGCCAGCGTCGCGGGCTGGTCCTTGTCCGGCCGCCGCCGGGATGCGTTCGTCGTCATGCGTCACCTCTCTTGCGCCTGATGCACACCACCTTGGTCTGGGTCATCTCCTCATACGCGAACCGGACGCCTTCGCGGCCCAGGCTGCCGTACTTGAAGCCGCCGAAAGGCATGGCGTCGAAGCGGTAGTCGGACGAGTCGTTGATCATGACGCCCGCGGCCTCCAGGCCTTCGGCGGCCGCAAGCGCGGCATCCAGATCCTTCGTGAAGATGCCCGCGTGCAGGCTGTATTCCGGCGCGTTGGCAAGCAGCAGCGCATGCTTCAGCGTGTCGATTCGTTGCAGCACGACCACCGGAGCGAAGATCTCTTGTGTCCACAGTGCGCAGTCGAAGGCGACGTCCTCGAGGACAGTCGGCGAGTACAGCGCGCCGTCGTGCACATGGCCGCACAGCAAGCGGGCACCCTGTGCGATCGCCTGCTCGACGACGCGCTGCGCGCGCATCGCTGCTTGGGCGGAGATCATCGGACCGACGTCCGTGTCCGGCGATGTCGGATCGCCCATCGCCAGCGCCCGGGTGCGTTCGACGAGGCGCGTCCGGAATGCTTCGTACACCGACGACTGCACGAGGATGCGCTGCGTGCCGATGCAGTTCTGCCCCGCGGCCCAGAACGCGCCGGAGACGCAGGCGTCGACCGCGTCCGAGATGTCGCAGTCGTCCAGCACAATGACCGGCGCGTTGCCGCCCAGATCCATCGCGAGCCGCTTCAGGCCGGCGGATCGCGCGATCCGCTCGCCGGTGGCGAATCCGCCGGTGAAAGACACCATGCGTACGTCGCGTGACGAGATCAGGGCCTCGCCGAGCGCTGAGCCGCCCGTCGCGATCGACACGATCCCGGGCGGCAAGCCCGCCTCTTCCAAGGCCTCGACCAACCTGATCGCCGCCAGCGGCGCCAGCTCGGACGGCTTGAGGATCACGGCATTGCCGCCCGCGATCGCGGGCCCGAGCTTGTGTGCGGCGAGATTGAGCGGATCGTTGTACGGCGTGATGGCGACGATGACACCGAGGGGGTCGCGCGTGAACCAGCCGTGCCTATCTTCAGAGCCGGCGAAGGCGTCGAAGGGCACGACCTCGCCCGCATTGCGGCGCGCCTCGTCGGCCGACAGGCCGAGCGTGTTCACGCAACGGTTCACTTCCCGACGTGCCTGCGTGATCGTCTTGCCGGTCTCGGCGACGATGAGGCGCGCGAACAGGTCGGCATCGCGCTCCACGAGTGCCGCGCAGGCGTCGAGCACGCGAGCACGGGCATGCCGCGACAGAGCGCGGCTGACACGCGCGCCGGCCTTGGCGCGCTCGATCAGCGCCGGCGCAGCGCCAGCATCAAGGTTCGCGACCGTGCCGACCTCGCTGCCGTCGAAGGGATTGGTCACGACGATGGCGCCCGGCTCGGTCGCCACGGATGGCGCGAATGCGATCATCGCGGATCCCTGTTGTCGGTTCGCGCTTCGGCGACCACGCCGTCGATCTCGGTCGCCGTGAAGCCGTACCTGGCCATGCGGGCACGGTGATCGGCCGAGCCGAGGTAGCGGGCGAGCTGCGCATTCACCGCCTGCAGCAGGTCCACGTTGCCCTTGGCGAAGGAGAACGCGCCGACGGGACTCGCGCCGCTTGCGACGTGGGCCATGGCCTCCAGCGCCGGGTTCGCCTTGGCCGTGACGCGATTGCCCAGTGCGGTAGCCGCGAAGGCGTCGATCCGGCCTTCGAGCAGCGCGGCGATGGCGTCGGGCTGGTGATCGAACGCCACCATCTGCTCGTCGCGCACGCCGGCCGATCTCGCCGAGCTCGTCTGCACCTGCGCCGGAATGACGCCCAGCCGCGCGTCGCCGTTTGCTGCCACGGTTTCGTAGCTCGTAAGCGATTTCGGATTACCGGCTCGCACGAGGAACCCGTCACCCAAGGTCCACACGGGGGCGCTGAACGCGACGCTGCGTGCCCGTTCGGCCGTGAGGAAGATCGGCACGTTCATGTCCCAGCGACCCTGCCGCACTCCGGGCAGCAGTTCCGCGAACGAGGTCGCGCAATGCTCAATGGCGGACACGCCGATCGCGCGCAGCACGACCTCGGCCAGCTCGATGTCCGCGCCTGTCGCGCGATGGTCTTCGCCGGTCCAGTAAAAGGGCGGCTCTTCGATGTAGGCGATGCGGATCTTCATGTTCTTGCTCGGTGGTTTGATGAGGAATGCCTGCGGCGTATCACGCCGCAGTGGCGTCCATCGCCGACGACAGCGCGGACAACGCGGCGCCCAAGCGTTGCGGCGGCAGGTAGCCGAAGCCCAGCCGGAACACGCGCTCGCTCTCGCCGAACCATGCGCCGCAGGCCAGCTGCAGGTCGTATCTCGGCAGCAAGTCCCAGAACCGGGCGACGGCGTCGTCGTCGAAGGCGTCCACGCGCAGGCGCAGGCAGCACAGCGCGCCGGCGTCCGGTCGCACCCACTCGATGCGGTGCTGCTCGCTCTCGCACCAGGCGGCCAGTTCCGCCAGCGCGCCCGCGAGCAGGCGACGCTTCGGCGCCAGCACTTGTTCGCGGTGGCGCAGCAGCGCGGCGGCGAGTGCCTCGTCGAGCACGGAGCCGGAAATCACGGTGTTCATCTTGGCGACCGTCAGACGCGCGCGCAGGTCGGCGTCCACCACCGTGAGCCAGCCGGTGCGCAGACCGGGCGCCCCGAGCGCCTTCGACACCGACGCTCCGGTGACGATGCGCGGATCGAGCGCGGCGAAGCTCTCAGCCGCAGGCGCTTCGCCGTAGCTGGCCTCGCGGTAGGTCTCGTCGATGAAGAGCAAGGCCTGCGGCGCGCGCCGCTCGATCAGCCCGAGCAGTCGCTCGACCACCGCGCGCGACGTGGTCACGCCGCTCGGGTTCTGCGGCGATGCGATGCTGACCAGTCGGGTCTTCGCCGACAGGCTCGCTTCGATCCTGTCCAGATCCAGGCGATAGCCGTCGTCGAAGGAGGCGAGCACCTCGCGCACGATGGCGCCGGCGCCCAGCAAGCCGTCGCGGCTCGGCGGAAAGCATGGCGTCGCCAACACCGCCTCGTCGCCGGGGCGGCAGGTCTCGAACGCCAACAGGAACAGGCCGAGCGCCGTGCCCTGCGTCGTGATGACGTGTTCGGCCGGCACCTTGCAGGCCTCGGCGATCGCCTCGCGCAGTTCTGGCGTGCCCGCGGACTTGCCGTAGCCGAGCTTGAGCTCGCGCAGGCGCTCGGCGCCGGCGATGTCCAGCAACTCGCCGAGCGTCAGATCCTGCGACGTGCTCTCCGCCAGGTTGAACGGCCGATTCACGTCGAGCAGCGAGATGATCTCGTTGTAGGGAAACCGTCCGCGCCATCCGCTGTTCAAGGACGTTTTCGGCTCGCTTCGTTGTGATTTCATCGATTGCCTCGCTGGGGATTGCCCGCATCCTAGCGATCGACGATCGACCATAACAGACACAATTTATGGAGATTTAACTGTCACAGTTTGCTTGATGTTGATGGCCGCGGGATCGACAATGCGGCGTCCCGATCACGATCGCTTCCGTGCACGCGCCCACGTCTTTTCGCTACGAGCAACTGGCCGACCTCATCGTCGACACCATCGCCAACGGCGCGCTCGCGCCCGGCGCGCGCCTGCCGTCCGTTCGCGCGGTGAGCGAGCAGCACCGCATCAGCATCTCGACGGCCCTGCAGGCGTATCGCGTGCTCGAGGCGCGCGGCGTCCTCGTGGCGCGGCCGCAGTCGGGCTACTACGTCGCGCAGACGTCGGGCAGCTCGCTGGCGCTGCCATCGACTTCGCGTCGGCGCTCGAAGGCATCGGCGGTATCCATCAGCGGGGCCGTCGCGACCTTGCTCGAGCACTCGTCGAATCCCGCGCTCGTCTCGCTCGGCTGCGCCGTACCCGACTCGGCGCTGCTCAAGGCCCGCTCGCTTGATCTCGCGCTCGCGCGCGCGGCGCGCCAGGACGGCGCTCGCCACAACGTGTATTGCCCACCGCAAGGCGAAGCGAGCTTGCGCCGCGAGATCGCCAAGCGCGCGATGCGTATCGGCCACGCGCTGTCGCCCGACGATGTGATTGTCACGAGCGGCTGCACCGAGGCCCTGACGCTGGCGCTGACCGCAGTAGCTCGGCCCGGCGACACGATCGCAGTCGAGTCACCGACCTACATGGGTCTGCTGCACACGCTTGAAGTGCTGGGCATGAAGGCGTTCGAGCTGCCCGTCGACGCCGAGCGCGGCATCAATGCCGGCGCGCTCAGCCACCTGCTCGAGACCGAATCGGTGGCTGCCTGCGTGCTGTCGTCGAGCTTCAACAACCCGCTCGGCTCCACGATGGCCGAAGCCGACAAGCGGGCGCTGCTCGCGGTGCTCGCGCGCCACGATGTGCCGCTCATCGAGGATGACGTCTACGGCGACATCCACTTCGGGCGCGAGCGTCCCAAACCCTTCGTCGCGCTCGGCGACGGCACCAACGTCCTCTACTGCAGCTCGTTCTCGAAGAGCCTCGCGCCGGGCTACCGCGTCGGCTGGATCGCCGCCGGTGGCCGCGTACACCGCGTGATGGAGCGCAAGCTCGCCTTCAGTCTCTGCGGCGCCGTGCTCCCGCAGGTCGCCCTCGCGCAATTCCTCGCCAGCGGTGCCTATGACGCCCACCTGCGCGGCCTCCGCCGCTTGTTCCAGGACAACCTGGCCCACATGGCCCGCGTCGTCGAGGCGAGCTTCCCGCCGGAGACGAAGATGAGTCGCCCGACCGGCGGCTTCGTGCTCTGGCTCGAGCTGCCGCGCCGCTTCGATTCGCGCAGGCTGTTCGACGAAGCGCTCGAGGAAGGCATCTGCTTTGCGCCCGGCGACGTGTTCTCGGCGAGTCGGCGGTTTCGCAACTGCTTGCGCCTGAGCGCTGGGCACGCATGGGATGCGACCGTAGAGGACTGCGTTCGGCGGTTGGGAGCGCTTGCCAGAGCGCAGCTTGCTCGTTGAGGGAGCGCGCCTTGCAGCGGACGCCTCGATCGAGATCCGGTGTGACTGCGCCAAGCGGCATCTTCCGGGTCCGCGCGTCAGTTTTTCCCCATGTCCGATCGTGTGCGTCAAGCAGCCAGCCGCAGACTTCCTCTCGACGACGGCTTCTGCTGCAAAGCGGGCACGATAGGACTTCCCGCCTCCGCCGTCGCTCTACTTCGAGAACATCCCCGAAATCCGCTGCCCCAGCCGCTTGAAGAACCCGGCGCGCTCCACGGCCGCCAGCGCGACGACCGGCGCCTCGCCGACCTGATTGCCGTCCGCGGTCGCCACGATCTTGCCGATCACGGCGCCCTTGGCGATCGGGGCCTCCAGGCCCGGGGTCAGCGCGACCGCGGTCTGGACCGCGGCGGTCTTGCCCTTGGGCACCACCAGCGTCCACGGCTGCGCGAGACCGCCCGTCACTTCGGGCACCACGCCGTACTTCACCTTGGCGGTGGTCAAGGTCGCGCCGACTTGCACAGGCGTCGCTTCCTCGAAGGTGCCGTAGCCCCAGTTGAACAGGACGCGCGTCTGGTCGGCGCGGGCCTGGGTGCTGTCGGCGCCCATGATGACCGAGATCAGGCGCATGCCGTTGCGCTTGGCGGACGCCGTCAGGCAGTAGCCGGCTTCGTCGGTGTGGCCGGTCTTGAGGCCGTCGACGGTCGGGTCGGTGTAGAGCAGCGCGTTGCGGTTGCCCTGCTTGATGCCGTTGTAGGTGAACTCGTGCTCCGAATAGATCGGGTAGTACTCGGCGCTGTTGCGGATGATGGCCTGGGCCAGCACGGCGAGGTCGCGCGCCGAGGCCTTGTGGTTCGGATCGGGCAGGCCGGCGGAATTCTCGAAGTGGGTGTGGGTCATGCCCAGCTTCGCTGCCTCGGCGTTCATCAGGGCCGCGAATCCGGACTCCGAGCCGCCGACGTGCTCGGCCAGGGCCTTGGACGCGTCATTGCCGCTGTCGATGACCACGCCGCGCAGCATGTCCATCAGCGAGGCCTGGGCGTTGAGCGGGACGAACATGCAGCTGTCGCCGTCCTTGCCGCCGCGGCACCAGGCGCTCAGGGACATGGTGACGGGTTCGGTCGGCTTCAGCTTGCCGCTCTTGAGGCCTTGCTCCACGAGGTAGCTGGTCATCATCTTGGTCAGCGACGCCGGCGGCAGCGGTTGATCCGGATTGGAGGATGCGAGGATCTTGCCCGTGTTGAAGTCCATCAGCACCCACGCCTTGTTGGCGAGCACCGGCACCGAGAGGCCGTTCGCGTCGGTCGTCATCGTGGGTTCGGTGGACGCAGCCGGCTTGCGGGCGGCGGCGTGCGGCTTGGGAGGCGCCTTGGGATGCGATGCGGCGGAGGCGGTCGCGGACATCGTCGCGATGGCGGCCGCGGCGAGCAGGGAAGGAAGCAAGCGTGCGCTGAAGGAACGAGTGGTCATGGGGGACATGCTTCTTGACGAAGCCGATAGGTGGTCCGCGGTGGGTCCGCGCTGGGGAATCGGGGTGGGGCGCCACGGCTGAGCTGGGAAGGCGGCTCCCGCATGGGGCGTCGTGGATTGTGACGGAATTGGCGCAGCGACCGATGGATGAGCAGCGGCGGCATTCGACAGCGTGGATCCTGCGACTTCGCGCAGGATGACGAGGGCGTCACTGCGCGCAGGGCCCGGCCACCCCCGCAGATCGGCGAAGCGGCAAAAAAAGGGGCCGATCGCTCGGCCCCTTCCTCATGTCGCACCGCTCGCGCGGATCAGGCGGTCACGCCCTTGGCGATCTCCGCGAATTCCTCGATCTTGTCGAAGTTCATGTAGCGGTAGATCTTCGCGCCGTCGGCGTTCACGACGCCCATGTCGGCGTGGTACTCGGCGACGGTGGGGATGCGG
>FSXQ01001629.1_pt1 | contig 14779 bp, 8 predicted proteins | sample 1638011 | NCBI WGS metagenome assembly FSXQ01 (sample SAMEA3914789, study PRJEB12502) | metagenome | biome: forest; material: soil | place: Canada | collected 2011-07-03 | depth 0.3 m | reverse complement strand
CAAGGGCGTGAGCTTCACCGACGACCCGCAGAAGATCCAGGAAATGCGCGTCGGCTACCGCACCGGCGACATGTGGGCCCCGCGCCTGGCCGTCACCGAGGCGCTGGGGGTCGAAGGCGCCCACTTCGTCGACTGCATCGAACACGGCACGGCGCCCAAGACGGACGGCCGTCTGGGCGAGCGCGTCGTGGGCCTCATCGAGGCCGCCAACAAGTCGATGCGCCGCAAGGGCGAGACCGTCTATATCGTGCAGGAGAAGTGATCGTGATCCCATTCGTCGACCTGAAATCCCAATACCTGTCGATCAAGCCGGAGGTGGATGCCGCGATCCAGGGCGTCCTCGACAGCTGCGCCTTCACCCTCGGCCCCGAAGTGGTCGCGTTCGAGAAGGAATTCGCGGCCTACAGCGGCGCCGACATCGGCGTGGCCGTCAACACCGGCACCAGCGCCCTGCACCTCGCCCTCCTCGCGGCCGGCGTGGGCCGCGGCGACGAGGTCATCACCGTGCCGTTCACGTTCGTCGCCACCGTCTCGGCGATCGACTACACCGGCGCGAAGGCCGTGCTCGTGGACATCGACCCGGTGACCTACACGATGGACGTGACGCAGCTCGAAGCCGCGATCACCGACAAGACCAAGGCCATCATCCCGGTGAGCCTGTACGGCCAGCCGGCCGACATGGGGCCGTTGCTCGAGATCGCCCGGCGGCACGGCCTGGTGGTGATCGAGGACGCCTGCCAGGCGCACGGCGCCGAGTACAACGGCCAGCGTTCGGGCAGCCTGGCCGACATGACCTGCTTCAGCTTCTATCCGGGCAAGAACCTGGGCGCCTACGGCGAAGGCGGCATGGTCGTGACCGGCAACCCCGAGTACGCGCGCACGATCCGGATGCTGCGCGACTGGGGCGCCGAGAAGAAGTACCACCACGTGCTCAAAGGCTACAACTTCCGAATGGAAGGCATGCAAGGCGCCGTCCTGCGCGTGAAGCTGCGCTATCTCGAGGGCTGGACCGAGGCGCGCCGCACGGCCGCCGCGCACTACGACCGCCTGTTCGAAGGCACGGGCGTCGTGACGCCGAAGGCCGCGTCGTACTCGCGCCACGTCTATCACATCTACGCGATCCGCACGAAGAATCGCCAGGCCTGGCAGGAGGCCTTGCTGGCCCAGGGCATCCAGACCGGCATCCACTATCCGACGCCCGTGCACCTGCTGCCGGCGTTCGCCGATCTCGGCTACAGCGCGGGCCGGTTCCCGCACGCCGAGCAGGCCGCCAACGAAGTGCTGTCGCTGCCGATGTTCCCCGAACTGACGGCGGCCCAGTGCGAAGAGGTGGCTCGCGCCGTGGTGAACCTGGCGGGCGGCGACATCACGTCGGCGACGTCGGCAAGGGCGCTTTGACCCGCGCGGCCCGTGTCGACCTCTGAAGCGGCGGCGGCGACGCCGCTGCTGGTCTTTCCGTTCAACGGCAACGCGCTCGAGGCAATCGATTGCCTCGGCGGCGCGTTCGAGCTCGTTGCCTTCATCGACGACACGCCCGGCAAGCAAGGCGTCGGGCCCTTGTCCGTGCCGATCCTCGCCCGCGACGCGCTGGCGCGGTGGCCGCGGGCCAAGGTACTTGCCGTGCCGGGCAGCGCGACCTCCTACCTGACCCGCCGTGCGGCGATCTCGTCGCTGCAGGTGCCGCCCGATCGCTTCGCGACCGTCGTGCACCCGAGCGCGCGCGTGTCGCCCCTGGCGACGATCGGCCGCAACGTGCTGATCATGGCCGGCGCCGTGGTCACCAGCAACGCCGTGATCGGCGACCACGTCTGCATCCTGCCCAACACGGTGATCCACCACGACGTGACAGTCGGGGACTGGACGCTGATCGGATCGAACGTGACCATCGCCGGCGGCACCGCGATCGGCGAGAACTGCTACGTCGGCAGCGCGTCCAGCATCATGAACGGACTGCACGTCGGCGACCGGTCGTTGATCGGCCTGGGCAGCAACGTCATCCGCAGCTGCCCCGCCGACAGCCGCCTGGCCGGCAACCCTGCCCGCTCGCTGGGCTGATCGGCCTGCGCGCGCGCTGCGCGCCTGCACGTCGTGCGGGCGAAAAAAACGGCTCCATTCCGGAGCCGTCCAATCCAAGCCAGCCATGCTTGCCCAACATATCGGGCGGAGCGTTTCGTCGCGCTCGCGCGCGACGGCCCCGCCCTCCTCCGCCTAGTTCGGCGTGAAGACCACATCCACCCAGTAGTTGGACCCCAGCCACGTCGAGTTCGGGAATCCGTTCGACGTCTGGTACAGGTAGACCCCGTTGCCGCCACTGACGCCGTCCTTCAGTGCGTGCAGCGGCGGGTTGTCGATGCCAGCGGACGAGAAGCCGTTGTTGTCGCCCGCGTAGTGGCCGAGCGGCGCGTAGTAAGAGACGATGTAGACGGTGTTGGCGGCGATCTGGATCGGGCTCCCGAAGTTCATCTGCTGCCAGCCCGACGCGGTCTCGCCGGTGAAGTTCACCGAACCGAGCAGCGTGCCCGACGCGGACCAGAGCGCGCCCACGTGCGTGCCGGTGTTGCCGGCGCCCTTGTAGAAGCGCACGCCGCTCACCAGGCCCTTCACCTCCGCGGTGAACTTCATGCCGAGATTGACCGCACCCGTGTCATTGATGGACGGGCTGCCCGGAACCGCGGACGCTGACCAGAGGCTGCACGGGCAGCTCTGAGGACGGACCGTGACCGACGTGCCGGCACTCGGCACCTCGAGGTTGCCGCTGTCGTCGACTGCGCGCGACTTGATCACGACGGTCGCCGCGCCAGCGGGCAACCAGTTGTAGGTCCACGCCCCGCGCCCGGTGGCCGGATGCCAGGTAGTGCCGCCGTCGACGGAGACCTCGACACCACCGACCACGCCCCCGCCCGAGTCGGTGGCCGTGCCCGAGATGGTGACCGCCGAGCCGGCCGACACCGTGGCGCCGGCCGCAGGCGACACGATGGTCGACACCGGTGCCGTGGCATCGGTCGACGCCGTCGCCGCCAGCAGGCCCGGCATCAGCGTGGCCGGTTGCGCGTTCATGTCGGCCAGCAGGTTGACGGTCGCCTGCTGCATGCTCGGATCCGGCGCCGTGTTGCCGCGGTCGTGATTCGAGTCGAGCCCCCAGGCCCATTGGATGGTCCCGGCACCGAAGACGCGCGCGCCGCTCGAATGCTTGTACAAGGTGAGGTAGTGCGTCAGCGTTCCCTGCCCGTAGGTGGTGCCATAGTCCTGCAGCACCCCGTTCGACGAGATCGTCGTCGTCGAATTGCGTACCACGCCCGGCGGACGGAATCCGTTGTCGGGATCCGTGTCCCATTCATAGCCGAGCGTTCCCACCGGCAGCGTGGCGACCGCGCCGGCGGACTGGTTGGCGACCGCCGTGTTGCGCCACAGGCGCATCTTGCCGTCCGCCGCGGGGACGGTGATGGCATACGGCACGCCGGTGTCGTTGTTCATGAACAGCGTGCCGGTCAGCTGGTTCTCCGGACGGCCGCCATCGGCCGGCGGCGAGAAGCGCGGATCACGCCAGGTGCCGGTCCACACGCTCGTCGGATCGATCTTCGCGTTCGCCGTCGTCTCCTTGTACGTGACCAGCGTCCGGTACGGCGTGCCGCTGCCGTCGATGCTGTTCTCCCAGCGCGTCTTCCAGAAGACCTCGTTGCCGCTGAAGAACGCCAGATTCACGCCGGCAGCGCGTGCGGCCTCGACGTTGGCGCGCTGGGCCGCGGACCAGTATTCGTCGTGACCGACGGACAGGTAGGTCGGGTGGCGCAGGATCAGCGAGCCTGAGCGATCGGCGTCGACGCCGCTGAAATAGCTGACGTCGTAGCCGTTCGACTCGAGGAATCGCACCATAGGGTACTCGGCGTTGAAGACCCAGTCCTGGCCGTTGGCCGTCGTGCGCGTCGTGAACGGCCGGTTGTAGCTGACCTTGTAGGCCCGGCCCGCCGGGTTGCCCACGTACAGGCTGTTGCCGCCGTACTCGTTGTAGGCCTGCCAGGTGGTGTCCGAAGTCTGGAACAACAGGTTGGAGGTGCTGGCATCGTCGCGCACCACGAAGAAGATGTGGCTGGCGCCGCCGGTGTCGGTGCGAACGACCTTCGCGAAGTAGATGCCGGAGACGGCGGTGGCCGGCACCGTCCAGGTGCCCGAGACCCCCCAGTTGCCGCAATCGAGCAGCCCGGTCGAGGCGTCGCTGATGCAACTCGGCTGCACCTGCGGCAGCGTCGCGGACGGCGAGATGGTCGCCACCTTGCGCGCGCCCATGCCGGCGTAGTAGCCCATGCGATAGATGTCGAAGCGGTAGTTCGAGGCGTTGGTGTTGACCTTGAAGCTCACCGCGGAACCCTTGTTGACGCTGATCTGCGTCGCGAAGCCGAGGATGGTCGTATCGCCCGCGCCGCTGATGTCCCAGTCCGTCGACGGATTGCCCGCAAGACAGTTCTCCGCGACGATCGCGTTGGCCGGCGCCGAACAGGCCGCCGCGGACGCGGCGGTCGTGAAGCTCCACGTGAAGTTGGCGGCCAGCGCATTTCCGGCGACGTCCTTGATGCGCGGATCGGTCGATCCGCCGGTGAGCGTGACGTTGAAGACCGACGACGCCGGCAGGCTGACGGACGGCGTGAACGTGGCGGTGCGGCTGCTGCCGTTGTAGGTCACCGTGCCGCTGACCGGCGCGCCCAGCGACGTCTTCACGGACATGGTGCTGGTGCTCACGGTGGCCGGATCGAGCGCCTCGCTGAAGGTTGCCGTGATCGCCCCCACGGGGCCTTCGGACGTCGTGTTGCTGGCAGGCGAGGTGGCCAGGACGGTCGGCGGGGTGGTGTCGGCCGCCGCTCCCTTGACGAAGACCGGCTCGACCCAGTAGTTGGTCGCGTTGTAGGTCGAGGACGGGAACGAGCTGGGGCCGTAGGCATAGACCCCGTTGCCGCCAGAGACGCCGTCCTTCAACAGGTGCAGCGGCGGGTTGTCGACGCCTGAGGATGCGAAGTACGCCGAATTGGCCGCGTAGTTGCCGTTCGGGGCAAAGTACGACGCGATGTAGACCGTATTGGCCGCGATCGCGATCGGCGTCCCGAAGTTCACCTGCTGCCAGCCGCTCGCGGTCTCGGACGTGAACGTCGCGCTGCCCAGCAAGGTTCCGCCCGTCGTCCACACGTGGCCGAGATGCTGGCCGGTGTTAGTCGTGCCCTTGAAGAAACGGATGCCGGTCACGGAGCCGGCGACGTCCGCGGTGAAGCGCACGCCGAGTTCGACCGCATGCGGATCGACGACCGCGGGGTTGGCGGGCTGGGCCGATGGGCCGAAGACGTCGCAAGGGCAAGTCACGGCCGCGGCGGTCGTGAACGACCAGGTCTTGTCCGCCGCGAGGGCATTGCCGGCCGCGTCCTTGGCGCGCGGATCGGTGGCACCGCCATGGACCCGCAGCGTGTAGGTCGCCTGCGCGGCGAGCGCCGCGGTCGGGGTCAGGATCGCCGAGCGGGTGCTCGCGTCGTAAGTGACCGTCGCGGCCACCAGCGCATTGCCGGCATCGCGCAGTTCGAAGCTCGCGCCGCTGATCGAGGCCGCGCTCATGGCCTCGCTGAACGTCGCGGAGAGCGGCACGGCGGCGCCGACCGCGGTCGCACCGCTGGCGGGCGACGTCGTGACGACCGTCGGAGCCGTCGTGTCGGCGGCGTAGGTGGCGGCATAGGTGCCCGAGACCGCCGGGAAAAAGGCATATTCGATGCCCTTGATGCCCGACCAGGTATAGGTCACGGCGGTGCCGGCGCGCGTGAGGCCGGTCAGGACACCGGCTGCGGTGCGCGTGGGCAGCATCGCGTTGAGTCCGGTGGCGCCGGGATCGGCCGCCACGGTGAAGGTGAGCGCGCTGCCGTTCCATGACTGTGCGCCGAACGACGAGGCGTTGCGTGCGTCCAGCCAGCTCAGCATCTGCCGCGACGAGACGACCGGGACGCCATGGGCCTTGGCCGAGGCGACGGTGGCCGTCGCTTCCGCGGAGTCGGTGGAATCCGTGTGCGCGTTGATCGTGTAGACGCCGTAGTAGCCCTGGCTGCCGACCGCGCGATCGAGCAGCGTGTCGACGGTGTAGGGGTAGACCTGGCCCGATTCGTCCGTCATCTGCGACGCCGCCATGTAGACGTCGACATACGAGCCGTCCAGCTTGGCGAAGCGCATCGGCATCGCCGACCCGGTGAACACGCCGGGAACGTTGTTGACCCAGCTCGGGGGCCAGTAGTAGTACGACGTGTCGAGCCGCATGCCGTTGCTCAGCTCGACCTCCGCGCCCGTGGACCAGTCGCTCCAGACGATGCAGTGGTGGCGCTCCGTCACCGGGCTCGGCAAGCTCAGGAACTTGCTCTTCCAGTCCGCCAACTGCGTCGAATAGATCGACGTCAGCGACGCCGGCGTGTAGTCGAGGCAGTTGGTGTTGATGTGCAGGCTGACCTCGAAGCCCTGCGCGTTGTACTGGGCGGCCTGGGCGTCGGTCAGCGGCGTGGCGGTATACACGTAGGAAGTGCCGCGGATGCACTCCCAGTTCGCGACGGAGCATCCGGCCGGACTGGCCGCGATGAACTGGTCGAAACGCCCACCGGTGCCGCCGTTGGCGTGATCGTCGCCGGTCATGACGATGGCAGCCTTCTTGCCATTGGGCAGGTACCAGAACCTGGGCAGCGGCTTCGCGTCCATGCGCTGGATCAGGTTGACCAGCAGGCGTTGCTGCTCGTCGGCCTGCGGGATCGAGATCTTGTTCGGATCGACCCAGTCCGGCTGAAGGTCGCCCGAGGCGGCGCCGTAGAACTTGTCGTCCGAGCGTATCGGCGCGAAGCCGTCGCGCTCCTGCGTCGCCCAGGCGGGATTGCCCTGGCGGGTATAGACCACCGAGGTCGCCAGGTCGAATGCAAACGCCGCGGCCTTGCCCAGGCCCGACGTGTTGAGCGTGAGCGCAGGATTGGACGTCGCCACGGTGGCCGTGCTGTACAGCGTGGCCAAGCGGGTCGCGCCGTTGGTCGTGAACAGGTTCGCGGGGCTGTGGAACTGCATCGTGTCGCCGACGATGCCGTTGCCGGGAGCGACCGTGGTATCCACCTGCAGGTAGCCGCCGGCGAGCGTCGTGCCGGACGACGTGATGCCCAGGACGCCGGCGAGCGAGGCGTCCGGCGCCATCACGATCAGGTTGCCGCCCGCATTGACCCAGTTGGTGAGGAGCGCGACCTGCGTGGACGGCACCGCCATCTGGGCGACGATGACCACGTCGTAGCTCGCCAGGAGCGGCGCCGTCAGCGTGGAGACGTCGGCGACCGCGAACTCGTCGAGACCTTCGGTGCGCAGGATCTCCGCGTAGTAGTTCGAGAACGTGGACGTGCTGGAAGTGACGACCAGGACCGGCCCGCCGGGCCCCTGGTTCAGATTGCCCGCGGCCCCGGCCCACAGGGGCATCGCCAGGCCCCACAGGAAGGCAAGCGCCGTGACGAGGAGCCTGGTCAGCCGCATCGGCTGCCACAAGGGATGGTGCAACATCTTCGTTCCTCTATCTTCTGCCCGTGCGCGTCGACCCTCGCCCGCGTCAGGCATGCCCTCATTCGAATCGTCGAAGCTATCTCGCAGCCTGCCGCGACACCGCCATCGCGAGCACGCCGCTGTGTCCGTCGCCGTACAGCAATTCGCCGCGGTCCCGGATGCCGAACGCGAGCGCGTTGACCGCCGACGCTGACGCCGACGACTCGGACACGACCTTGCCGGACGCCACGTCCCACAGCCTGACCTTGCCATCGGCACTCCCCGCGGCCAGCGCCTGGCCGTCGCCGCTGAACGCCAGGCTCAGCACCGACGCCCCGCTGCCCTCCAGCACGCTCGAGCCCTGGCCGCCGTTCACTTGCCAGACGATGACCTTGCCGTCCGCGCCGGCGCTGGCCAGCGTGCGGCCGTCCGGGCTGAACGTGACCGCGTTGACCTCGCTCGTATGGCCACGCAGGGTGGTCACCACTTGCCCGGTGGCGGCATTCCATACCAGCACCCGTGCATTCGCATCGCCGCTGGCGATCCAATGGCCGTCGCGGCTGACGCTCACCGAGTTCACGAAATCGGTGGGCCCGCTCAATATTCGCTTCAGCTGACCGGTGTTGCCGTTCCAGAGCATGACCCGGGTCTCTTCACCCGCGGTCGCGATCAGGGAACTGTCGCCACTGGCGCTGACCGAACGCAACGGATGTTCATGACCGCGCAGCGTCAGGGTTGCCGCGCCTGTCTCGACGTTCCAGACCCGCGCGATGCTGTCCCGATCGACGCTCACCAGGTAGCGCCCGTCCGACGTGAAGACCAGCCCGGCCGCGACACGGTCGCCCGGCCCGATCAATTGCTTGGTCTCGGCGCGGCTGACGGCGTCCAGCAACGCGACGCGCCCATCCGAGTGCGCCACCGCCAGCGACTTGCCATCGGGCGACGCCACGATCGCCGTGATGCCGACGCGCTTGTACGGCGCCGCGTGCCGCGCGGGTGCCTGCAGCGTTGCCGCTGCCGCATCCGCTTCGGGTTGCGCTCCCTCGTCCGACCCTCCGCCGCACCCGGTGAGTGCCGCCAGCGCGATGGCTAGCGCGGATCCTCCGCTGAGGCATGCAGTTCGCCTCGCCAGAAACTTCATGGCAATCTCCTCGCCGTGCGACCCTCTTGTTTTCCGCCCTTGAACTGCAAGGAACGGTACGCTTTTAAAAAAATTGTAAGCAATTGCGGACCGATGCCCATCCCTAGCTCCGGTGGCGCACACGCGCGCACCGCCTACTCGCCGTAGCCATAACCGTAGCCGTAGCCGTAGCCGTAGCCGTAGCCATACGCGTCGCCGGACGCTCGTTCGCTTGCCTTGTTCAACACGGACATCACGATCGGACACTGTTCGAGCGTCGCGAACGCCTGTTGGACGACGTGACGCTGCGTGCGCGCGGCCTCGACCAGCACGACGACCTGGCCGAGATGCGCGGCGAGCACCTTGGCCTGGTTCGTCACCAGCAGGGGCGGCGCGTCGAAGACCACGATCTGGCGCGGATGATCGTGCGCAAGCCGGTGCAACAGCTTGTCCATCGCGCTGCTCGCCAGCAGTTCCGTGGAGAGGTTCTGCCGGTATCCGGCACGCAGCATGGACAGCTTGGGGACGTTCGTTCGCTGGACGACGTCGTCCAGCGTCAATTCAGGATCCGACAGCAGATCGAGCAGGCCGGGTCCCGGACCGACACCGAGCCGCTCCATCGCGTCCTGGCGCAGGACGTCCGCGTCGACCAGGAGCACCGACAGGTCGATCTCCGTGGCGATGCTCATCGCCAGGTTGATTGAGAAGAAAGTCTTGCCTTCGCCGGGCAACGCACTCGTGACCATGATCAGCGGAAGCCGCTGGGCAGCCGCGTTCTTGCTGCGTGCGTTCTTCAGCAGGGGCCGCTTGATGCTGCGCAACTCCTCGGCCTGCACCGAGCGGGTGTCGGTGGGCACCAACTGGCCCGCCCGCTGCAGCCCTGCGATATCGAGCACGATGTCCACGCGCGGCGGTTCGTCGAGGGCGGCGGCCGGCGCCACACTGGTCACCCGCGGCGCCTCCGACAGCCGCGCCGGTCGCGGCGCCGCGGCGCCCTCGGGCCGCGCGCCGCCGCCGGAGCCGTCGACGACCTTCCAAGGCACCTCGACGCCGGCGCGATCCAGTTCCTCGAGTCGCTTGGCGGCTTGTTCGATGATGCTCATGGTCCTCACCGGGTGTGCGGATGAAGGGCCGTCAGGGCGACCCACGTGACCTGCGCGGCCATCATCAGGCACAACACCAGTCCGAAACGAAGGTTGGCGGCGCGTCGTCGGGCGAGCCCGGGCTCCGTCGTCAACATCGACAGCGTGCCCAGCACCGGCCGCCCGGTGAACTGCCGCAGCGACTCCCGGTCGTCGAAGGTGGGCCAGACCAGGTCGACGGCGATCGCCGCCGCGATGCCCGACACGAGCGACAACAGCAACGCGATCACGGCGAGATGCGCCTTGCTGGGAAACACCGGCGACGACAGCACTCGCGGCGGCTCGACCACCCTGAACTCCGCCAGTTGCGACGATTCGTCCAGCTTGACGCCCAGCGCCGCCGACTCGCGCCGCGCCACCATGGTGTCGTAGTTCTTGCGGATGACGTCGTAGTCACGATTGAGCTGGGCGAGCTCGGCTTCGGCTTGCGGCTGGCGCCCGGCGTCGGCCCTGACCTGTTCCAGCAAGGCCTGCTTGGCCACCACTTGCGACCGCAGCGACGCCACCAGCGCCTCGCTCTCAGCGATCGCGATCCGCAGCTTCTGGTACACGGGGCTGGTCGCCGCGCTGTTGGCCTGGCCGCTCCTGGCGAGCGCCTGATCCTCGGCCTTGCGGCGCTGGGCCTCGGCCTCGAGTTGCGCGAGCACGCGGCGCGCGTTGACCACGTCGGGGTGCTCGTCGGTGTAGCGCCGCAGCAGTTCGTCGAGGTTCCTGCGCTGCTCCGCGATCCGCGCGGCGATGCTGCCAGGGACGGCGGCGCCGTCGGAAGCGTGGTCGATCGGCAACTGCGGATTTTCGCTGATCAGTTCGCGCCGATAGCTGTCGCGGCTCTGCTCCGCGGCGCTCAGGTCGACGCGCAGCTTGCTGACCTCCTCCGTCAACGCGGAGACCCGGCTGAAGTAGTCCTGGTTGGACACGCCGGTGACGCCGAAATTGCGCACCTTGAATTCCTTCAGGCGATTCTCGGCTTCGACGAGCTTGCCTTCGTAGGTATGGATCTGGTCGTCGATGAAGGTGCGCGCCTCCTGCGAGTCGCGCTTCTTTTCGCCGGCGCCCGAATCGACGAACAGGCCGACGGTCGCGGCGACGAGGCGGCGTGCCCGTTCCGGATTCGTGCCGCGGTAGGAGACGTCATAGAGATTGCCGGCGCCTGCCGGAACCACCTTGATGTCGGCCATCAATCTCGAGATGACACGATCGCGCTCGCCGGCGTCGCCCCGATCGAGCTCGAGCGACGGGTCCGCGACCAGCTTCTCGACGTTCGGCCGCGAGATGAGGGTGCGCGCCAGCATGCTGACCTGCTGGTCGATGTCCGGCTGGAACGTCAGGCTCTGCATCAGCGGCTTGAGCACCGTCTGCGTGTTGACGTAGACCCGGGCGGTCGCCTGGTAGCGGTCGTGGACGAGGGAGATCGCGACGGCCGAGCACACCGCGACGGCCGTCATCGTCGCCAGCGCAAGCCAGCGGCGCTGCCAAGCGACGCGACAAGTCCTGCGGATCGTGACGACCACCGTATTGCTCACGCGTACCCCCTCTTGCCTGTCTGTGGAGCTCAAGGCTCACTTTCAATTTCTAACAGTCTTGCACTTCACTCCCCTTGACGGTATCCCCGAAATGGGGGCAACGCAGAAGCTAGGGGGACGGCGGTTTTTGGGCATTGCGCGGACCGGAAGAAACATGCAATCTTCGGTTACAAACAAAAACAGAGAGCTAAAAAGAGCTGGGAACGGAAAGAACGGAAACCGTGTCAGGGGCCGCCACATCGATGGGCGATCGTGGAAGCGTCACTGACGGAGGGGTAGCGCTATGAATAACGAAGGCGGTTCCACGCCCGTGATCATTGCGGAGACGGGCGGGGCCAACGCATTCATCGGCATGTACAAGCCGGTTGAAGAGCGCCACCACGCGCGCCATCCGACGGGTAACGGCAAGCCGAAGCCGCGGCGCAATGGCGCGCGGGCATGGCCGGCGCTGCACCAGGCGCAATGGCACGACAGTGTCCTGCGCTCCGAGAATTTCGCCGAAGCCGTCCATCGGGAAACCCGACGTTCGGAGCGCTCCGGCGCGCCGCTGTCGATCGTCCGCTATGCCGTCGATGGCGGCGCCGCCGGCGACACCCTGCATTTCGAGCGGCTGCTCGGGATCCTGCAGGGCTCCATGCGTGAAACCGATTTCCTGGGCCACATCAGCTCCGACACGCTCGTCATCCTGTGCCCCGACACCGACGCCGCGGGTGCGCGCGGCCTCGTCGCCAAGCTCGCGCCCGCGGTGGCCGACTTGCCCGTGTTGCCGGCGACGGCGACATTTCCGGAGCATCTGTTCGAGAGCCTGGCGGGCAGCACGTCGGCGACCGAGGCGCTTCAGCTGTTCACGGCGCCGGCGGCACCGGTCGACCGGAACGGGGACTACGGGCTCAAGCGTTCGCTCGACCTGGCGGGCGCGCTGATCGCCCTGCTCTTGTTCGGGCCGGTGATGCTCGTCGTCGCGCTGATCGTGCGGCTCACCTCGCGCGGTCCGATCATCTTCCGCCAGAAACGCCTGGGCAAGGGCGGCGTGCCGTTCACCTTCTACAAGTTCCGCTCGATGGTGGTGAACGTCGATGACAAGATTCACCGCGAATTCGTGGCCAACCTGATCCGCGGAGGCCAGGGTCCCGAGCCCACCACGGAGGGCGACGCGGCGACCTACAAGATCAAGGCCGACCCGCGGGTCACGCGGATCGGCAGGCTCATCCGCATGACCAGCATCGACGAGCTGCCCCAGTTGTTCAACGTCCTCAAGGGTGACATGAGCATGGTCGGGCCGCGGCCGCCCATCCCGTACGAGGCCGCTCACTACGAGCCCTGGCACCTGCGCCGGATCCTGACCGCCAAGCCCGGCATCACCGGGCTCTGGCAGGTCGAAGGCCGCAGCCGCGTGACCTTCAGCGAGATGGTGCGCATGGACTTGCGCTACATCCGCCAGTGCTCGCTCGCGCTGGACCTGAAGATCCTGGCCAAGACCATCGTGGTCGTGCTGCGCTGCAGCGGAGCCCGCTGAACCCACGGTCACCCAACCCTGCGACGATGACCCGCTCGAACAAGAACGGAAAGCTTTCCCATGAATATTGACGGAGCCCGCATCCTGGTCACCGGCGGCGCCGGCTTGATCGGATCCACGACGATCGACCTGCTGCTGCGCCATCACGCGCCCGAACGGATCGTGATACTGGACAACCTCGTCCGCGGCACCCTCGCCAACATCGAGCACGCGCTCGACGATCCCCGCGTGACCTTCGTGCAAGGCGACATCTGCGACCCCGAGACCGTCAAGCGCGTGATGGGCGGCATGGACGCGGTGATCCACATGGCCGCCCTGCGCATCACGGCCTGCGCCGCGGAACCCCGTGCCGCGCTGCAGACGATGTGCGACGGCACGTTCAACGTCGTGGACGCCGCCCAGCGCGCGGGCGTGCGCAAGATCGTCGCCGCCTCGTCGGCCTCGATCTACGGCATGGCCGACAGCTTCCCCACGAGCGAGGACCATCACCCGTACAACAACCAGACGTGGTACGGGGCCAGCAAGGTCATGCTGGAGGGTCTGCTGCGCTCGTACCACTCGATGCACGGCCTGCCGTACGTGGCGCTGCGCTACTTCAACGTCTACGGGCCGCGGATGGACCTGCACGGCAAGTACACCGAAGTCCTGATCCGCTGGATGGACCGGATCGCCGCCGGCCAGGCGCCGCTGATCCTGGGCGACGGCCGCCAGACGATGGACTTCATCTACATCGACGACATCGCACGTTCGAACGTCCTCGCGCTGGCGTCCGACCGCGAAGACGATGTGTTCAACGTCGCCAGCGGCACCGAGACCAGCCTGAACGACCTGGCCGCGGCGCTGCTGAAGGTGATGGGCTCCGGCCTGCAGCCCGAGTACGGGCCGGAGCGCAACGTCAACCCCGTCGCGCGCCGGCTGGCCGACATCCGCAAGGCCCAGAGCCTGCTCGGCTTCAAGGCTGGCGTCGGGCTGGAAGAAGGCCTTGCCCGCCTCGTCGAGTGGTGGCAGCACAGCAAGTCGCTGGCGGTGTCGGCATGATCCCGATCGCCAAGCCCGTCATGGGCGAGCCCGAGGCCGACGCGGCGCGCCGGGTGATCCTCAGCGGCTGGATCACGCAGGGGCCGGAGGTCGCGGCGTTCGAGGCCGAGTTCGCGGCATGGGTCGGGGCGCGCCATGCCTGCGCGGTCTCCAACTGCACGACGGCCTTGCACCTTGCGCTGCTGGTGGCCGGCGTCAAGCGCGGCGACGAGGTCGTCACCGTCAGTCATTCCTACATCGCCACCGCCAACAGCATCCGCTATTGCGACGCGACCCCGGTCTTCGTCGACATCGATCCGCTGAGCTTCAACATCGATCCCGCGCAGGTCGAGCGCGCGATCACGCCGCGTACCCGCGCGATCCTTTGCGTCCACCAGATCGGCATGCCCTGCGACCTCGCCGCGCTGGTCGCGATCGGCCGCCGCCATGGCATCCCCGTCATCGAGGACGCTGCCTGCGCGATCGGCAGCGAGGTGAAATGGAATGGCGAGTGGGAGAAGATCGGCAAGCCGCACGCGGACGTTGCCTGCTTCTCGTTCCATCCGCGCAAGGTCGTGAGCACGGGCGACGGCGGGATGCTGACGACACCGCACGCCGAGTGGGACGCCCGCTTCCGCCTGTTGCGGCAACATGCCATGAGCATTCCCGACACGGTGCGCCACGGCTCGCCCCAGGTACTGTTCGAGTCCTATCCGACCGTCGGCTACAACTATCGGATGACCGACATCCAGGCGGCCGTGGGGCGCGAGCAACTCAAGCGCCTGGTCGACATCGTGCGCCAGCGGCGCGCCCTGGCCGATCGCTACCGGACCTTGCTGGCCCCGATCGCCGGCCTGCGGATCCCCGACGAGCCGAGCTTCGCGCGCAGCAACTGGCAAAGCTACGCCGTGAGGCTGCCCGACGATCTCGACCAGCGCGAGGT
>FSXQ01002991.1_pt1 | contig 14792 bp, 12 predicted proteins | sample 1638011 | NCBI WGS metagenome assembly FSXQ01 (sample SAMEA3914789, study PRJEB12502) | metagenome | biome: forest; material: soil | place: Canada | collected 2011-07-03 | depth 0.3 m | reverse complement strand
GGGGGGGGTGGGGCGGGTGGGGGGGGTTAGCCGCAGGCGTCACCCGCCATCCGCGGGCGTCGCCGGTGTGCCCACATGGCGGGTGACGCCTGCGGCTAACCCGCCCTACGGGTTGGGCCGCGGCTTTGACATCACGCGACGCAGCATCGGCATGAACTCGTCGAGCGGCAGCGTCTCGGCGCGGGCATCGAACGCGGGGCCGTCGAACAGCTCGCAGAACTCGGCCGTGCGTTCGTAGTGCGCGTGCGTGCGGAACTGCTCGCGCAGGTCGCGGTCGAGGCCGATGTGGTGGAAGTAGGAGTGGCCCTGGAAGATGCCGTGGTGCTGCACCATCCAGTGGTTGGCCTCGCTCACGAACGGCTTCAGGATGGCCGCGGCGATGTCGGGGTGGTTGAACGAGCCCAGCGTGTCGCCGATGTCGTGCAGCAGCGCGCAGACGACGTACTCCTCGTCGCGTCCCGCGCGCAGCGCGCGCGTGGCGGTCTGCAGCGAGTGCGTGCAGCGGTCGACGGGGAAGCCGCCGTCGTCGCCCTCCAGCAGCCGCAGGTGCGCGGCCACGCGCTCGGGCAGCGCGCTCGCGAACCGCCTGAACTCGCGGCTGATCAGCTGCCAGTCCTCGCGCGTGCTGTCCTGCAGGCGCGTGAAGTCGGCCCGCATCGCGTCACTCCTGCGGCGCCAGCATCGCCAGCACCGACTTGCGATAACCCGTGAGCCGGCCGCCGTCCACCACCATCGTGTGGCCCGTGACGTAGCGGCTCTGCTCGCTGGCGAGGAAGTGGTAGACGCCGACGAGGTCGTCCACCTCGGCGATGCGGCCCAGCGTCGACAGCTGCTTCGCGAGCGTGTTGAGGATGTGCCCCGGCGGCAGCATCGGCGTGCGCACCGGCCCCGGGCACACCGTGTTGCAGCGGATGCCGCGCGGGCCCAGCTCCACCGCGGCGGTCTTGGTCATGCTGATGACCGCGGCCTTGGTGGCGCTGTAGTCGAAGAAGCCCTCGTTCTGCTGCAGGCCGGCCACCGAGGCGGTCGTGATGATCGCGCCGCCGTCGCGCAGGTGCCTGGGGCCGTACTTCAGCACGTAGTAGGTGCCGTAGAAGTTCAGCGCGACCACCTTGTCCAGCACCGCCTCGTCGGACTCGGTGATGTGCGCGCCGCGGCCCGGCATGCCGGCGTTGTGGATGATGACGTCGAGCGTGCCGATCGCCTTCACGGCGGCCTCGAACGCCGCGGCGACGCTCGCGCGCTGCGTGATGTCGACCTCGAGGAACACCGCACCCGCGTCGAGCGCGGACTGCGGCGGCCGCTGCACGTCGGCGACGACGACGCGCGCGCCGTCCTGCAGGAATCGCTCGGCGGTGCCCAGGCCGATGCCCGAGGCGCCGCCGGTGATGAACGCGGCCTGGCCGGCCAGGCTGAAGGGATGCGTCGATGCCATGGTGGGCCTCTCAGTAGTCGGCGAGCTTGGTGAACACGGTGACGGGCGGCATGGCCGACGGATCGGCGATCACGTCGATCAGCACCGGGCCGTCGGTGGCGAGCGCCTCGGCGATCGTGGTGGCGATGTCGGTCGCGCTTTCGAGCCGCAGGCCCTTCACGCCGCAGGCGCGGGCGATGGCGGCGTGGTCGACGTCGACGAAGTCGCAGACGTTGGTGTGGCGCCCCAGCCCCGCGTCCTCGGCATGCTTCTGGTAGCCGAGGATGCCGTTGTTCATCACCGCCACCACCACGCGGATGCCGTGGCGTCGTGCGGTCTCCAGCTCGGCCCACACGTGGCCGAAGCCGCCGTCGCCGACGACGCAGAACACGGGCCGCGCGGGCTGCCCGATGCGCGCGCCGAGCGCCATCGGGAAGCCCCAGCCGAGGCCGGCCTGGCCGCGCGGCGTGATGAAGCGGCGGGTGCCGGTGGCGCGCAGGTAGTTGGCGATCCAGATCGACGAGAAGCTCGCGTCGGCGACGACGATGTGGTCGTCGGCGAGCTGCTTCTCGAGCTCGGCCATGAAGCGTTCGGGGCGGATGGGCGAAGCGTTCGATTGCGTGACGGACGCGATCTCCGCGAGATGCTGCTCGCGCGCCTGCGCGAGCGTGCGTTCGAGCCCCGGCCGCGCGGCGTGGCGCGTGGCGAGGTCTTCGCGCGCCAACGCGTCGTTGAGCGCGCGCAGCGTGAGCTTCGCGTCGCCCTTGAGCCGCAGCGATTCGTAGTTGCGGCCGATCTCCAGCTCGTCGATGTCGATGTGGATGTACGTGGCGCCACGCGGCAGCAGCGTCCACGAGTCGGTGCCGTTCTGGTTGGTGCGATTGCCCACCAGCAGCACGACGTCGGCGTCGGTGACCAGCGGCTTCGCGAACTTGGCCATGCCGCGCGTGGCCATGAAGTAGCCGATGACGCCGATCGACAGCGGATGCGATTCGTCGACGCCGCCCTTGCCCATCGTGCTGGTGGCCACCGGCAGCGCGGCGAGTTCCTGCAGCGCGCGCAGCTCGGCCTGCGCGCCCGAGCCGATGACGCCGCCGCCCGCGTAGACGATGGGCGCGCGGGCCTGGGCCAGCAGTCGTGCGGCGGCGGCGATGGCGTCGGGGTCGGGCTGCACGCGGTCGAGCGGCCAGTGGCCCAGCGAGGCCTGGCGCGGCGCGGCGGGCAAGGCGGCCTCGCGCTCGGCGAGCAGTTCCATCGACACGAGCAGTACCGCGGGGCCGGGGCGCCCGCTGGCCGCGGCGGTGAACGCCATGTCGACGTAGTCCTCGATGCGGCTCGCGCTGGTGACGCGGCGGATCCATTTCGCGACGCCCTTGAACAGCTCGAGCTGGTCCAGCTCCTGGAACGCGTTGCGGTCGCGCGCGCCCGGGCCGACGTCCTGCACGATCGCGACGATGGGCACCGAGGCCGACAGGCACTCCGCGAGCCCCGGCACCAGCAGCGTGGCCGCCGGCCCGTTCTGCGCGGTGACCACGGGCACGCGGCCCGTCACGCGCGCATACGCGTCGGCCATGTAGGTGCCGGCGTTCTCCTGGCGGTAGCCGATCTGCGCGATGCCGAGGTCGCCCGCGGCCAGCGTGAAGCCGGGCGGGTTGCTCTGGCCGAACAGGATCTCGACGCCGTGGCGGCGCAGGGCCTCGGCGAAGCGTTGGGGCGGGCGCATACCCGGGGGGGTGTCGGTCATGTCGTGTCTCCTGTTCGCGCCGGGCACGCCGGCGGCTCGGGTGTGGCCCGATGTCGATTCGTAGAGCGAAGGGTCGGTGCCGGGCGCTAAGGCGTGATCAGCACCTTGCAGTGGTCGTTCGGTTGGCTCAGCGCGGCGAACATCGCGGGCGCCTCGTCCAGGCTGACGGTGGCGGTGACGAGGCCGTCCACCGCGATGCGGCCGGCGGCGATCATGCGTTGCACGAACGGGAAATCCTCGGCCGTGTAGGCGAGCGGGAAGGTCATGCGCAGGCGCTTGAGCGCGGCCGACACCACCGTGAACGATTCGGGCTGCATGCCCGTGCCCGTGAGCACCAGCTGCGCGCCGGGCGGGGCGATGTCGATCAGGTGCGCGAGCAGCGGGCGACCCACGCACTCGAAGATCACCGACGGCGCGCGGCCCGTCTGGCGCGTGAACTCGGCGACGGGGTCGGCCTGCGCCACCGCGTCGATGACCACGCCCGCGCCCATGCGCCGCGCGCGCGCGAGACGCGCGGGCACGCGCTCGCTGAGCCCGATGTCGCCGGCGCCGAAGAACCTGGCCCACTTGGCCACCGACAGCCCGATGATGCCGGCGCCCACGACCAGCACGTCCGCGCCGGCCGGCACGTTGGCCGCCTTCCACGCGCCCAGTCCCACGGCCAGCGGCTCGATGGTGGCGGCGTCGACGTCGCTGAGGCCGTCGGGGATCTTCATCGCGAGGCCGGCCATGCAGCTCGCGTACTCGGCGTAGGCGCCGGGCATGCGCGGATCGAAGCCTTGCGCGACGATCGCGCTGCACGACGAGTGCATCCCGGCCGTGCAGGCCTCGCAGGCGCCGCAGGGCTTGGCCGGCAGCGCGACGAGCCGGTCGCCGACGCTCCAGCCCGTCACGCCGGGGCCGACCTCGACGACGGTGCCGGCGTATTCGTGACCCAGCACGTTGCCGGGCTGCAGCAGGCCCGGCACTTCGGTGGCGTGGAGGTCGGACGCGCAGATGCCGCACGCCTTCACCTTGAACACGAGGCCGCCGGGCTCGGCCGCGGGCCGGGGCACCTCGGCCAGGCGCAGCGGTTCGCCGACGCCGTGGAACTGCAGAGCTTTCATCAGGAATCCCTTTTCGGTTTCGCGTCGGCGCGCTTGGCGGTGTCGACGGCATGGGAGTGGCCGTGGTCGCGGAACTGGCCGCGGTCCAGGCCTCGGAAGACGGTGGCGTCGATCGCGCTCATCAGGCGATCGACGGTGAGGCCCTCGACGGACGGCACCCACTTGCCCAGCCAGATCAGCATGCCCATCAGCAACTGAACGGACAGCTCGGGCTCGCACTGCACGATGGAGCCGTCGGCCATGCCCTCCTTGAGGAACTTGACCAGGTAGTCGCGCAGCCGGTCGCCCCACGCGGAGATGGACTTGCGCTGCGGCGATTCGAGATACGAGTAGTCGCCGAAGTACAGCTGCGGGCCGTTGGCCGCGGCCTCGTCGAGCATCGCGCGGATGAAGTGGCGCAGCTTCTCCTCGCCGCTGCCGCCCGCGTTGTCGGTGGCCACCATCAGCGCCTCCACGCGCGCCAGCGACGAGCGATGGCACGCGTACGCCAGCGCCTGCTTGTTCGGGAAGTAGTGGTAGAGCGCGGCGTCGCGCATGTCCAGCGTCGCGGCGATGCCGGTGAGCGTGGCCAGCGCGTAGCTCTTCGCGTTGATCTGCTCCGTGGCCGCGCGAATGATCGCCTCGCGCATGCCTTCGGCCTTGCGGCTGTTCGAGACGGGTTTTTTAGCCTTGGCTTGGGACGAGGAGGGCATGGTCGGGCAGCGGTCGATTCGAGGGACATCCAGTGTCCACGAGGCGCATTCTGACCACCAGCTCCGGATTTGCCCTCAGGGTATTCCTAGTGTTGACTAGAAAACTTAGTTCAAACTAAAAATACGCTCCGACACCAGACACAACAGCGGGCTCCGTTCACGAGAGCGCGCACACAACGGAGACAACCCATGCGCAAGATGCTTCAGATCGGAGTGGTTTCACTCGAGGTCCTCGCCACCGGCAGCGCGCTCGCGCAAGCCGCGGCGCCCGCGACGGCGCCCGCCAGCGCCGCGGCCGAAGACGCCCAGCACGTCATCGTCACCGCGCAGAAACGCGAGCAGACGCTGCAGGACGTGCCCATCTCGGTGTCGGTGACCAACGCCGCCACGATCGAGAAGGCGCACATCGTCGACCTCATCGACCTGCAGTCGGTGGTGCCGTCGCTGAAGGTGTCGCAGTTCAACGCAGTCGGCCAGACCAACTTCATCATCCGCGGCTTCGGCAACGGCGCGGGCAACGACGGCATCGAGAGCTCGGTGGGCGTGTTCGTCGACGGCGTGTACCGCTCGCGCACCTCGTCGGCGCTCGACGACCTGCCCGAGATCGAGCGTGTGGAGGTGCTGCGCGGCCCGCAGTCGACGCTGTTCGGCAAGAACGTGTCGGCCGGCGCGATCAACATCGTCACCGCGAAGCCGCAGTTCAAGTGGGGCGGCTCGGCGTCGCTGGACGTCGGCAACTTCCACGCGTTCCAGGAGCGCGCGACCATCACGGGCCCGCTGTCCGACACCGTGGCCGTGCGGCTGTCCGGCAGCAACAACGACCGCGACGGCTGGATGCACGACACGGTCACGGGCAACGACGTCGACGACCGCGACCGCCAGTCGTTCCGCGGCGACCTGCTGTGGAAGCCGAACGCCGACGTCGAGGCGCGCGTGATCGTCGACTGGAACCGCATCCACGAGACCTGCTGCGGCGTGGTGTCGCTGCAGAACGGCCCCGCCACGCAGTTCATCGGCGCGGGTCTCGGCAAGGCGATCAGCGATCCGGCGAACAAGTTCGACGACGCGCTCACCTTCAACACCGACCCGACCAACCGCCTCGGCGGCAAGGGCGCGTCGGCGCAGGTGGACTGGAAGACGGGCATCGGCACGTTCACGTCGATCACGGCGGACCGCAAGCAGACCAACGCGTCGACGCAGGACGTCGACTTCACCGGCGCCGACCTCGCCAACAAGAACCAGGCCAACGACATCTCCACGTTCACGCAGGAGCTGCGCCTCGCGTCGAGCGGCAGCGGCCCGCTCCACTGGATGGTGGGCGGCTTCCTGCAACGCGAGAAGCTGCACACCGGCGTCGACACCACGTTCGGCACCGACATGCGCGCCTTCGCCGACGGCCTGGGCGGCCAGGTGCCGGCCGCGTTGCTCGGCGCGCTGCCCGCGCCGCTGCAGGGCGCGCTCGCCGGCCACTCCAACCTCTACGCGCTCGAGCTGCTGCAAAGCCTGGTGACGCCACAGATCACGCCGGGCGGCACCTACTTCCAGGCCGGCCAGGGCATCCTCGACCACTACGCGATGAAGCAGGACTCGAGCTCGCTGTTCGGCAACCTCGACTGGGACGTCACCGACAACCTCACGCTGACCGGCGGCCTCGCGTACCTCAGCGATCGCAAGCGCGCGAGCTCCGACGTCACGCTCACCGACAAGTTCTCGCAGCTGAACCTGCAGGACGTGCCGCAGTTCGGCGTGATCGGCCTGCCGCCCAACCTGTACGGCCCGCTCGGCGCGCTGCAGTTCTTCTATCCCGACACGAGCAACCACGCACCGGTCAACTTCCCCAACGCGAGCGAGTCGGGCGAGTTGAAGGGCGACAAGGTCACGAAGGCGCTGCGCGCGAACTACGACTTCGGCACGTGGAGCGCGTACGCGAGCTGGAGCACGGGCTGGAAGGCCGGCGCGTACAACCTGTCGTCGGACAGCCGTCCGCCCGACGCCAACGGCATCGGCCGCACCGCGGGCCCCGAGAACGTCACGAGCGTCGAGGCCGGCCTGAAGGCCGAGACGCGCAAGGGCTACCTCACGCTGGCGATCTTCGACCAGGCGATCAAGGGCTTCCAGTCGAATGCATATACGGGTACGGGGTATAGCCTGGTCAACGCGGGCAAGGAGTCGACGCGCGGCTTCGAGATCGACGGCGCGTACCGCCCCGCGCCGTGGGTGAACCTCACCGGCTCGGCCACGTACCTCGACGCGAAGTATGACTCGTTCACGCACGCGCCCTGCGTGTCGTTCGACACCGTGCGCTGCCCGATCGACCCGTCCACCGGACTCACGCCGGCGTTCCGCGACCTGTCGGGCCAGCGGCCGGCGGGCATCCCGCGCTGGTCGATGTCGGCCTCGGCCACGCTGAACCAGGACTTCGGCGCCGGCCTCTCGGGCTACCTGCGCGCCGAGTACGACTTCGCGAGCAAGGTGCAGCTGATCGAGACCACGCCGGCCGAGCTGTCGACGTACGGCCAGAACAACGTCAACGCGAGCATCGGGCTGGAGAGCAAGCCGTCGCACTGGTCGGTGGCGCTGTGGGCGCGCAACCTGTTCGACAACCGCACGATGATCGGCACGTTCCCGACGGTGGCGCAGGCCGGCAGCTACAGCGGCTTCCCGAACGCGCCGCGGATGTATGGCGTGACGCTGGGCACGAAGTTCTGATGGCCATGGACGACACGACCACGACCATGTCCGGCAGCGCACGCGCGTGGGCCGGCTTCCAGGGCGGCCGCGACCCGTACATCACGCTGATCAGCATCTATGTCTTCATGCCGTACGTGGCGACGGTGCTGATCGGCGACGCGGTCAAGGGCCAGGCGATGATCGCCGGCGTCGCGCTGCTGGGCGGGCTCATCGCCGCGCTGACCGCGCCCTTCCTCGGCGCGGCGGCCGACCGCATCGGCCGCCGCAAGCCGGCGCTCGCGCTGGTGGCCGCGTTGTTCGCGCCGACGGTGTTCGCGCTGTGGTGGGCCAAGCCCGACGGCCACGGCCTGGGCGTGCCTGCGGTGCTCGCGCTGACGCTGGTGATCTCGCTGCTGTTCACGTACGGCGAGGTGCTGCACAACTCGCTGATCCCGTACGCGGCGCGCAACGGGCGCGACGCGGCGTCGATGTCGGGCGCGGCGCTCGCGTGGGGCAACCTCGTGTCGGTGCTGGCGCTCGTGTTCGTGCTGTGGGCGTTCGCGTTGCCCGGCAAGGTGCACTGGAGCTTCGTGCCCGCCGCGCCGCTGTTCGGGCTCGACCCGTCGCTCGGCGAGCCCAGCCGCATCGCGGCGCCGATCGCGGCCGTGCTGTTCGTCATCGGCGTGGTGCCGCTGCTGCTGTTCACGCACGACGCCCCCGCGCGCGCGGGACGCGTGGGCGCCGCGCTCGCGGGCGGCGCGCGCGACCTGCTCGCGCTGGTGCGCAGCGTGCGCCACCATCGCGACGCGGCCATCTTCCTGGCGGCGCGCATGCTGTTCTCCGATGCGCAGATCGCGCTGATCCTGTTCTGCGGCATCTACGCAGCTGGCGTGATGCACTGGGGCGTGCTGGAGATGACCGCGTTCGGCATCCTGATGAGCGCGTGGGCGGCGGTGGGCGGCTTCCTGTCATCCGTGCTCGATCGCAAGCTCGGCCCGAAGCGCGCGCTGCAGGTCGAGATCATCGGCACGATCGCGGGCATCGTCGCGTTGCTGGGCGTGTCGCCCGAGGGCATGCGCTTCGTGTTCACCGTGGCGCCCGACGCGGCGCCGCTGTGGAACGGGCCGGTGTTCACGAAGGCGCCGGAGCTCGTGTTCCTGGCCATCGGCGGCGTGGTCGCCGTGTTCAACACCGCAATCTTCGCGTCCAGCCGCACGCTGCTGACGCGGCTCATTCCGCCGGGGCAGTCCGGCGCGTTCTTCGGGCTCTTCGCGCTGTCGGCCACGGCCACGGTGTGGGTCGGCCCGCTCGCCGTGAAGACCGCGGTGGCCAGCTTCCACAGCCAGCAGGCGGGCAACGTGGCCATCGCGATCCTGATGGCGCTGGGCTTCATTCCTCTTTGCCTGGTGCGCGAGCGCCGGGACTGAAATCTCATTCCAAGGACTTCGCCATGCGCGACCATTCCCTGTTCTACATCGACGGCCACTGGGTGTCGCCCGCCAACGGCGGCGAGCCGTTCGACGTCGTCAATCCGGCCACCGAGGCCATCGCCGGCGTGATCCGCCTGGGCGACGAGGCCGACGTCGAGCGCGCCATCGCGGCGGCGCGGCGCGCGTTCGACGGCTGGTCGACCACGCCGCTGTCGACGCGCGTCGACCTGCTGGCGCGCGCCGCCGCGATCTACGAGCGACGCCTCGACGACGTCGCCGCAGCCATCAGCGAGGAGATGGGCGCGCCGCTCGCCCGCCTCGCGCGCGCCGCGCAGGCGCCGCTGGGCCTGTGGCAGCTGCAGACCGCGCTCGCGCTGGCGGCCGACTTCCCGTTCGAGAAGCGCCAGGGCAGCACGCACATCGTCAAGGAGGCGGTGGGCGTCTGCGCGCTGATCACGCCGTGGAACTGGCCGATGAACCAGGTGATGTGCAAGGTGGCGCCGGCGCTGCTGGCCGGCTGCACGATGGTGCTCAAGCCCAGCGAGTACGCGCCGTTCTCGGCACAGATCCTGGCCGAGATCCTGCATGAGGCCGGCGTACCGCCTGGGGTATTCAACCTCGTGCACGGCGACGGCGCGCGCATCGGGCCGCTGCTGTCCTCGCATCCGGACGTCGACATGGTGTCGCTCACCGGCTCCACGCGCGCCGGCGTGTCGGTGGCGCAGCGCGCCGCCGAGACGATCAAGGTGGTGTCGCTGGAGCTGGGCGGCAAGTCGGCCAACATCATCCTCGACGACGCGCCGCTGGAAGAGGCCGTGGCCGCCGGCGTGACCAACATGATGTTCAACACCGGCCAGAGCTGCAACGCGCCGTCGCGCCTGCTGGTGCCCGCCGCGAAGCTGGCCGACGCCGAGCGCATCGCGGCCGCGGCGGTGGCGCGGCTGGTGGTGGGCGATCCGGCGGACGCGTCGACGACGACCGGGCCGGTCGCCAACCGGCGCCAGTACGAGCGCGTGCAGTCGTTGATCGCGCAAGGGGTGGCCGAGGGCGCGCGCGTGGTCGTCGGCGGCGTCGGCCGACCCGAGGGACTCGCGCGCGGCTGGTTCGCGAAGCCCACCGTGTTCAGCGACGTGCGCAACGACATGGCGATCGCGCGCGAGGAGATCTTCGGACCCGTGCTCGTGATGATTCCGTACGCCGACGAGGACGAGGCCGTCGCGATCGCCAACGACTCCGACTACGGCCTGTCCGGCTACGTCTGGGGTGGCACCGTCGCGCGCGCGGCCGCGGTCGCGAAGCGGCTGCGCACGGGCATGGTCCACCTCAACGGCGCCGGCATCGACCTGGCCGCGCCGTTCGGCGGCTACAAGAAGTCGGGCACCGGGCGCGAGTGGGGCGCCGCGGGCATCGACGAGTTCCTCGAGACCAAGGCCCTCATGGGCGCGGGCGCCTGACGCGATGACGACCGACAGCTTCGACGTCCTCGTCATCGGCGCGGGCGTCTCGGGCGTCGGCGTCGCCTGCCGGCTCGCGCGCGACTGCCCCGACAAGACCTACGCGATCCTCGAACGCCGCCAGCGCCTGGGCGGCACGTGGGACCTGTTCGACTATCCCGGCGTGCGCTCCGACTCGGACATGCTCACGTACGGCTTCGACTTCCGCCCGTGGCAGGACACGCGCGTGCTCGCGAGCGGCGCCGCGATCCGCCAGTACCTCGTCGACACCGTGCGCGATTTCGGCGTCGATCGCCACATTCGCTACGGGCTGAAGATCCTGTCGGCCGACTGGTCGTCGCTGCGCCAGCAGTGGACGGTCACCGCCGTCGACGAGGCGACCGGCGCGTCGCAGCAGCTGCACGCCACGCAGCTCGTGCTGGGCACCGGCTACTACAGCCACGACAACGGCTTCGCGCCCGCGCTGCCCGACGTCGACCGCTTCGCGGGCCGTGTCGTGCATCCGCAGCAGTGGCCCGCGGACCTGGAGCTCGCGGGCCAGCGCGTGGTGATCGTCGGCAGCGGCGCCACCGCGATGACGCTGGTGCCCGCGATCGCGAAGACCGCCGCCCAGGTCACGATGCTGCAGCGCTCGCCCACCTACGTGCTGTCGATCCCCGCGCGCGACGCGTCGCTCGACCGCCTCGTGCGCTGGCTGCCGCGCCGCTGGGCCTTCGCGTGGGGGCGCGCGCGCAACCGCGCGATGGCGCGCTGGATCTACGCCGCGTGCCGTCGCTGGCCCGACGGCATGCGCAAGCTGTTGCTCAAGCAGGCCGCAAGACACCTAGGCGACGGCGCCGACATGGCGCACTTCACGCCGCGCTACATGCCGTGGGACCAGCGCCTGTGCATCGTGCCCGACGCCGATCTCTTCGCCGCCGTCCGCGACGGAAGCGCCTCGGTGGCCACCGACGAGATCGCGGGCTTCGACGGCCGCAGGGTGCTGCTGAAGTCGGGCGCGTCGATCGAGGCCGACGTGCTCGTCACCGCCACCGGCCTCGACGTGCAGGTGTTCGGCGGCATCGCGGTGAGCGTCGACGGCCGCGCCTACGCGCCGCAGGAGCACATGCTCTACAAGGGCGTGTTGATGGAGGGCCTGCCGAACTTCGCGTGGATCCTCGGCTACACGGCGCTGTCGTGGACGCTGAAAGTAGACCTCGCGGCGGCCTACCTGGTGCGGCTGATCAAGCACCTCGACGCGCACGGCTACGCGTCGTTCTGCGCACACGACGAGCACGGCGTGCGCACCGACGATTCGGTGATGGGCAACCTCACGTCGGGCTACCTCGTGCGCGCCCGCGACCGCATGCCGCGGCAAGGGCGCGCGGGGCCGTGGCGCGTGACGCACGACTATCCGAGCGACAAGGCCACGCTGCTGCGCGCGCCGCTGGAGGACGGCGTGCTGTCGTTCCACAGCCGGCGTTGAAGAGGTGGACAGAACCGCCCAACGCTTGCACTAATCGAACATTCGAGGGAAAGCCCGCACGCGAGCCTGCGCGCGCGCATGGACACTCCGCCAAAACTCCGGTATCGCGTCAAGCGGCACCGCCCACGAAGCGAGAGACAAGCCATGGCCGAGCAGCGCAGCGTCGACGTCCAGACGTTCCTCAACGAACACAGGTTCTCCGGGTTCCAGTGGGCCATCTTCGGGCTGTGCTTCGTGATCGTGCTGCTGGACGGTTTCGACACCGCCGCCATCGGCTTCATCGCGCCGTCGCTGGTCAAGGAGTGGGGCGTGACCCGGCCCGCGCTCGGCCCCGTGCTCAGCGCGGCGCTGTTCGGCCTGGCCGCCGGCGCGCTGTCGTCGGGCCCGCTGGCCGACTGGCTGGGGCGCAAGAAGCTGCTGGTGACGTCGGTGATGGTGTTCGGCATCGCCTGCCTCGCGTCGTCGATGGCGCAGTCGCTGGAGCAGCTCACCGCGCTGCGCTTCTTCACCGGCCTCGGGCTCGGCGCGGCCATGCCCAACGCGGTGACGCTGATGAGCGAGTACTGCCCCGACCGCCTGCGCGCCACGCTCACCAACGCGATGTTCTGCGGCTTTCCGCTGGGCGCGGCGTTCGGTGGTTTCCTGGCGGCGTGGATGATCCCGAACTTCGGCTGGCGCAGCGTGCTGGCGCTGGGCGGCCTGGCGCCGCTGGTGCTCGCGCTGGCGATGCTGTTCGCGCTGCCGGAGTCGGTGCGCTTCATGGTGGCGCATTCGTGGCCGCTCGAGAAGATCCGCGCCACGCTCGCGCGCATCTCGGCGACCGCTTCTGCCGCGGCGTCGTTCAGCCTCACGGAGCATCGCCCCGCCACGTCGGGCAAGCGCGGCATCGCGCTGGTGCTGTCGCGCGAGTACGCGCTGGGCTCGGTGATGCTGTGGCTCGCCTACTTCATGGGCCTGGTGATCTTCTACGCGCTGAACAACTGGATGCCCATCCTGTTCAAGGACGCCGGCCTCGAGCCGCGCACGGCCACGCTGATCGCCGCGCTGTTCCCGCTGGGCGGCTGCGGCGCGGTGCTGTTCGGCTGGCTGATGGACCGCTTCAACGGCAACAAGATCATTGCCATCGGCTATGTCGTCACCGCGGGGCTGATCTGGCTGATCGGCCAGGCCGCGGGCAACGTCGGCACGCTGGTGGTCGTGGTGTTCCTGGGCGGCGCGTTCATGAACACCGCGCAGTCGTCGCTGCCGGCGCTGGCCGCCGCGTTCTATCCGACCGAGGGGCGCGCCACGGGCGTGTCGTGGATGCTCGGGTTCGGGCGCTTCGGCGGCATCGCGGGCTCGTTCCTGGTGGGGGAACTCACGCGACGCCAGTTCTCGTTCGCCGAGATCTTCGCGATCGTGGCGTTGCCGGGCCTCGTGGCGGCGGCGGCGTTGCTGGTCAAGCAGATGGCGCATCCCGAACCGGCGGGCGGCTCAGGCGGGCGCGTGGACGGCGTGGCCGCCCACTGAAGTCTTCAGCGGAAGGCGGCGGCGCGCAGGAACTGGCCGACGTCCATCGCGTTCCAGTTGACGGTCTTGAGCGCGTGTTCGAGCGCCTCGTCGTCGACCTGCGACAGGTACGAATCGTGGTGCGGCTGGAATTGCTCCAGTTCTTGCGGGGCGGAGGTGATGTTGTGCGGGGTCATGATGGTGTGGCCTGTTCGATGGGGCAATCTTCGCGGTGCGTGGTCGACCGCGAAGCCAGACGTTAGCGCAGCGTGGTGTGCGTGCAGTCCTACATAAGACGCAACTTCGGCCGCTTTCTGCGAGGCTTGACCCAGTCGTCAAGACTTCCCTACGGCGCCGATGTAGGCCACCCGGACGCTGCGTGCCGGACTACAGGGTCCGTCGCTTGCATGGAGCGGTGCAACAGGAGAAATCCCATGACCACCACCGCTCCCACCCGCTTCGCCGACCTGACCTTCGAACTGCGCTTCGAGCCGCTCGTCGACGCGCAGGCGCCGCTGTCGTTCCCCTGCGATGCCCGCGGCCTGGTCGACCTGGACGAGCTGTGCGACCGCTCGCGCTGCGACTACCTGTTCGCCCACACGCTGATCGGCCGCCACTTCACGATGCCCGTCGTGCACGCGTGCATCGCGTGACGCACGCTCACGCGGGCGCGCGCGCCGCCAGCTGCTTCTGGATGTTCCAGACGAGGAAGATCGTCACCACCGAAGTGCCCACCACCACGTAGCCCACGAGGGGGAAATGCTGGATCGTGCCGTCGGCGCCCAGCGTGACGATGTGCCCGGCGATGAGCGACGCGACGCCGCCCGACACCTGCTGGATCGACGCGCTGATCGCGTTGAACGCGCCGCGCTTCGTGGCCTCCGGCACCTGGCTGGCCATGGCCTGGAACGGGATCATGCGCGAGAAGATGCCTACGAACATCACCACGTTGATCACCACCACCAGCCACAGCGGCGTCAGCGCCAGGTGCGTGTAGACCATGATGATGGCCGACGACAGCAGGCTGCCGAACAGGAACACCTTGAACTTGCCGAGCTTGTCGGCGAGCTTGCCGATCATCGGGCCGAACACCATCGTGCACAGGCCGGTGCACAGGTAGATGGCCGGCAGGTGGTGCAGGTCGATGCCCAGGTTGTGCACGAGGAACGCGCTGCTGAACGGCATCAGCATGAAGCCGCCGGTGGCCAGCAGCGTCACCGTGAGGAACGGCAGCAGGTGGCGCGGCTCGGTGATCGTGTGGAACAGGTGCATGAACGGGCTGTGCTCCTGCGGCTTGCCCAGGTGGCCGTCCACCGGCTTCAGCTTCGC
>FSXQ01002900.1_pt1 | contig 14798 bp, 13 predicted proteins | sample 1638011 | NCBI WGS metagenome assembly FSXQ01 (sample SAMEA3914789, study PRJEB12502) | metagenome | biome: forest; material: soil | place: Canada | collected 2011-07-03 | depth 0.3 m | reverse complement strand
CTCAGCCGCGATCCCTACGGGCTGCTGCTGGTCACCGGCCCGACGGGCAGCGGCAAGACGACGACGCTCTACGCGGCGCTCTCGGAGATCAACCACGGCTGCGACAAGATCATCACGATCGAGGATCCCGTCGAATACCAGCTCGCGGGCATCCTGCAGATTCCGGTCAACGAGAAGAAGGGGCTGACGTTCGCGCGCGGCCTGCGCTCGATCCTGCGCCACGATCCGGACCGGATCATGGTGGGCGAGATCCGCGATCCGGACACCGCGCAGATCGCGATCCAGGCCGCGTTGACGGGGCATCTCGTCCTCTCGACGGTGCACGCCAACAATGCGTTCGACGTGATCGGCCGCTTCACGCACATGGACGTCGATCCGTACAGCTTCGTCTCGGCGTTGAGCGGGGTGCTGGCGCAACGCCTGCTGCGCTTGAACTGCGTGCATTGCGCCGTGGCCGTCGTCGTGACGGCGGAGGAGCTCGAGGCATCGGCCATCGCGCCCGAACGCGCGGCCGGGTGCACGCCGCGCGCCGGCCGCGGTTGCGGCAAGTGCCGAGGCACCGGCTACAAGGGCCGCAAGGCGGTCGGCGAACTGCTGGTGCTGGACGACGAGTTGCGCGAGCTCGTCGTGGCGCGGGCGCCCGTGCGCCAGATCAAGGAGGCGGCGCAGCGCAAGGGAACCCGATTCCTGCGCGACGCCGCGGTGCAACTCTTTCTCGAGGGCCAGACCAGTCTGGCCGAGGTCAATCGTGTCACGCTGGCGTCCTGATCCCTTGCCCCTGCTGCTGTCCGACGATCTGCCGATGGCCGAAGGCATCGCCGAGCTCGCGTCCCGGATCCGGACGCTGGCCCTGCCGCGCGGACGCCGCGTCGCCTGCATCGTGCCGGCGCCCTTCGTGCGTTACCTGCTCGTGCCGTGGAATGCCGCGATGCAGGGGCTCAAGGCGCGCCAGGTGTTCGCGGAGCACTGGTTTCGAGAGGCCTACGGCGAGCTCGCCCGCGACTGGGTCGTGCGCGTCGATGCGGCGCGCTATGGCAGCGCCGCGCTGGCCTGTGCGATGAACGCGGACCTGCCCGGCGAATTGGCGCGGATGGCCGGCGCGTGCGGCGTCGTGCTCGAGTCGGTGCAGCCCGCGCTGATGAACGCGTTCAACGCCATGCCGAGGCCGCTGACGGGCGGCGCCGACTGGATCGTCGTGCCGGGCAGCGGCACGCTGACGCTGTTGCTGGTCGAGGACGGTGCGCCCCTGAGGGTCGCGCTGGCGGCGGGCTCGCTCGAACGCCTGGACGCGGTGTTGCGCCGCGAATGGTTCGCGCTCGGGCGCGACGGCACCTGGTCGGGCGTGCACGTCTGCGCGCCGACGCCCATGCCGCAAGCCCTGGCGGCCTGAGCATGAACGCGTTGCGGCTCGACTTCCACCCGCGCTCGCCGGGCGCGCCGCGTCCGCTCGCCTGGGTCGCGTTGGCGCTCGCAGGCGCGGCCGCCGCGGCCACGGCCTGGCATTTGCTGCGCGCCAACGACGAGCTCCACGCGCTGCGAGCACGGCACGATGTGCTGGAGTCAAGGCTGCGGCCGGCGCCGAAGCGGGCGGAGGCGATCGGCCCGGCCCTGGCGCATCGCATCGCGTCGGCCAACCAGGCCATCGACGCGCTGGCCGTGCCGTGGGCCGGCCTGTTCCAGTCGATCGAGTCGGCCGACGCGCGCGGCCTGGGCGTGATGTCGCTGGTGCCCAATGCCCGCACGCATGCGCTGCGCCTCAGCGGCGAGGCGCGATCGGTGCCGGAATTGCTCGCCTACGTCGATCGCCTCGCGGCGCTTCGTTCGTTGGAGCAGGTCCGGCTCGAAGGCTATGAGACCGTGCGGCGCGATGGCGTCGACGTGGTCTCCTTCACGGTGGCCGCGACATGGGGAACGCGTTGAACCGCTGGCGTTGGGCCGCGCAGCGCGCCTCCGAGCGCGCCGGCCCGGTCATGCTCGTGGCCGGGGCCCTGGGACTGCTCACGCTTGCGGCGTGGATCGTGCCGGCGCGCGCCATCTCCGCCGAGATGCAGGCGCTGGCGTCGGACAACGAGGCGCTGCAGCGCCGGCCCCTGCCGGCCGCCCGCGCCACCGGCACGCCGCTGGGATCGCAGGGTCAACTCGATGCCTTCGTCGGCGGCTTCCCCGACCAGCGGGCGCTGGGCGCCAGCTACGCTCGCCTGTGGAGCCTGGCCAGGCGACGTGGCGTTGCGCTGCGGCAGGCCGAGTTCAAACTGACCGAGGCCAGCCAGGACGAGTTCCAGCGCTACACCATCCGATTGCCCGTCACGGCGGACTATGCGTCGCTGCGCGCCTTCGTGCTCGATGCGCTCGGCGAGTTGCCGAGCCTCGCCCTGGAAGAGATGAACCTGCGGCGCGAGGACTCGAAGTCGCTGCAGATCGAAGCGCACCTGAACTTCGTGCTCCTCGTTCGGCGAGGGAGCGTCTGATGGCCGAGATGAGTCCCGCTCGCAAGCGCGCCGCGCTGGCCTTCGCCGCGATCGGTATCGCGCTGATCGTCCAGCGGACGATCGCGTCGACCGGCGGCGAGGACGTGGTCTCGGCGCCGGAGCGGCCGGCCCGAGCATCCGTCGCGGCGGACCCGGGCGCCGCGGCGCCGGCCCCCTCGAGTCACGCGAGCGCGACGGTCGACACGCTGCGCCTGGATCGCTTGAGCGGCCGCGCGCCGCCGCCCCTCGATGCGGCGCGCGACGAGCCCCCGCTGTTCGCCGTGCAGTCCTGGCAGCCGCCACCCCCGCCGCCTCCGCCGCCGGCCGAGCCCGTCGAGCCGACGGTGCCGCCGTTTCCGTACGCCTACCTGGGTGGCCTCTCCGACGACAGCGGCCGCTGGGCCTTCTTCAATCGCGGCGACCGTGTCCTGGCCGTGCACGCCGGCGAGACGGTCGACGGTGCATTCCGCGTCGATCACCTGGACGAGACCTCGATGTCACTGACCTACCTTCCGTTGAACAAGTCGCTGCAGGTGGCGTTGGGTGGCCCGCGATGAGCCACGTGCCGGGACACCTCGTCGGCAGCTTGGCGCTCGTGCTGGTGCTGGCCGGCTGCGCGCCGGGACGTGAATTCCTCGCCGACGGCCGGCGCCTGCTGGACCAGGGCCATCCCGAAGAGGGCCTGGCGCAGATGGAGCGCGCCGCCGGTGCCGAGCCGGGCAACGCCGCCTACCGGATGACCTTGATCCGCGAGCGCGAGCTCCAGACCGGCCTGCTGCTGACGCGCGCGGACGCGGCCCTGCAGGCCGGACGGCTCGACGACGCGGCCGGCCTGTACGAACGCGCGCGCACCCTGTGGCCCGATCACCCGCGTGCGCGCACGGGCCTGGACGCGGTTGCGTCCGCGCGACGCGCGCTCGCGCGCATCGACCAGGTGAGCCGCCTCCTGGACCAGGGCCAGGGCCCGGAGGCGCGCCGGCTGCTGGACGAACTGCTGGCCGCCGATCCTGCCGACCCGCGCGCCCAGGCGCTCGCGCGCCGCGTGGGCGTGCAAACCGCCGAAGGCATGGAGACGGTGCCCCCGGTGCTGGCCGCCGCGCTGCGCAAGCCGGTGACGCTCGACTTCCACGAGGCCAGCCTGAAGTCCGTGTTCGAGGCGCTGTCGCGCAGCACCGGCCTGAACTTCGTCTTCGACCACGACGTCCGGCCCGACCTCAAGGTCACGTTGACGATCAGCCACATGAGCATCGACGACGTGATCGGGGTGCTGGCGACGACCAACCAGCTCGAACGCAAGGTGCTCAACGAGAACACCGTGCTGATCTATCCGAACACGGCGGCCAAGCAAAAGGACTACGCCGAGCTGAGCGTGCGCACGTTCTACCTCGCCAACGCCGACGCCAAGAACGTGTTGACGATGATGAAGACGGTGTTGAAGTCGCGCGACGTCTACGCCGACGACAAGCTCAACAGCATCACGATGCGCGACACGCCCGAGGCGATCCACCTGGCCCAGAAGGTGATCGCCGCGCAGGACTTCGCCGAGCCCGAGGTCATGCTCGAGGTCGAGGTGCTGGAGGTCAAGCGCTCGCGCCTGCTCGATATCGGCATCGATCCGCCGGGCAAGTTCACGGTGCTCAACCTCGTGCCGAATCCGGCCACGGTGATCGCCACGGCGGCCGGATCGCAGACGGTGACCAACCAGACGCTGACGCCCACGCAGCTCACGCTGGGCGGCCTGCGCCATCTGTCCCCCTCCAGCATCGGCATCGACAACCCGGCGGCCAACCTGCGTTCGGAGAACGGCGACACCAACATCCTCGCCAACCCGCGCATCCGGGTGAAGAACCGTGAGAAGGCGCGCATCCTCATCGGCGACCGCGTGCCCGTCATCACGACGACGTCCACCGCCAACGTGGGCGTGGCCGAGTCCGTCAACTACCTCGATGTCGGGCTGAAACTGGAAGTCGAGCCCAACGTCTTCCTGGACAACGAGGTCGGCGTGAAGGTCAACCTCGAGGTGAGCAACATCGTGCGCGAGATCCGCAGCGCCTCCGGCACGCTCACCTACCAGATCGGCACGCGCCTGGCCACCACGGCGCTGCGTCTGAAGGACGGCGAGACGCAGGCGCTGGCCGGCCTCATCAGCGACGAGGATCGCAGCAGCACGGCCGGCGTTCCCGGCTTCACCGACCTGCCCATCCTGGGCCGCCTGTTCTCTACCCAGAGCAACGACCGCAGCAAGACGGAGATCGTGCTGCTGATCACGCCGCGCGTGGTGCGCAACATCGCCGGCGGCGCGCAGGCCCGCTACGAGTACAGCTCGGGCACCGAAACCTCGCCGGGCGCGGCGCCGCTGCGCATGCGCGCCAGCGGCGCGCTGTCGCTGGCGCCGTCGTCGTCCGCGGCGATCGCCACGACGACGGCGTCGACCGCGCCGCGCGCCGCCGCGCCTGAACCCGAGCAGGGCGCTGCCGTGGCGCCGGCGACAGCGGCGCCCGCCGCCGCGCCGCCGGCCTCCCCGGCCTCGGCGGGCGCGTCATGACCCCGCGCGCCGCGTCGCGAGGCTTCGCGCTGATCGAGTTGCTGATCAGCGTGGCCATCCTCGGACTGCTCGCCGGCGGCGCGATGACGTTCGCCGACTTGGCGGTGCAGCGCGAACACGAGCAGGCGCTGCGCGCCAACCTGCGCGAGATCCGCCAGGCGATCGACGCGTACAAGGCGATGTCGGACGCGAAGCGCATCGCGCGCGCCGCGGACGCCTCCGGCTACCCGCGCACGCTCGCCGAACTGACCGACGGCGTGGCCGACGCCACGAGCGCGCAGGGCGCGAGGCTCTATTTCCTGCGGCGCCTGCCGCGCGACCCGATGGCCGACGCGTCGCTGCCCGCCGAGTCCACCTGGGGCCTGCGCAGCTACGACAGCGCGCCGGACAATCCGCAGCCCGGGCGCGACGTGTTCGACATCCACTCGATGTCGACGCGCCAGGGGCTCAACGGCCAACCGTACGAGGCCTGGTGATGCGCGCGCGCGCCGCGGGCAAGGGCTTCACGCTGATCGAGTTGCTGGTGGTGCTGGCCATCATCGGCACGCTCATCACGATCGCGTTGCCCAAGTACCAGCACAGCGTCCAGCGCAGCCGCGAAGCCGTGTTGCACCAGGATCTGCACGTGATGAGAACGGCGATCGACCAGTACGTCGCCGACACCGGCCGCTTTCCGGACACGCTCGACGAACTCGTGAGGAGGCGCTACCTGCGCAGCCTTCCGGAGGATCCGGTGACGGGAAGCGCCGGGAGCTGGATCAGCATCGCGCCGCCGGAAGGCGTGGCGGTCGCGGGGGTGTACGACGTGCGCAGCGGCGCGGATGGACTATCGCTTGACGGGACCGCATATGCGCAATGGTGATGTGTCGGACTCGACAAGTTGTCACTGTTCGGCAGTACGCTGTCCGCACTGCAGAGCGACGCGGCGAGCGTGGCGCCGGAAGCGGTTGCAGACATGCAGGACGAGGGTCGACAAGTGAACAGCAATCCAAGAATGAACGATGTCGATCGCGAACACTTCTCCGAAGTGGTCGAGAACTCCTTCGCCATTGCCAGCCGGCACCAGTTCTTCGCCTGGACGCAGAGTTCGCTCCAATCCCTGGTGCCTCACGAGATTCTGATCTGCGGCATCGAGGATGGTTCCCGGCAAGGCATGGTGACGCATCGCTTTTCCGCGAGCCGCTACTTTCGCGACGAGCATTTCAACGTGATCGCGGATCCGCTGGTGGGCCTCAGGCCGCGGATCATGGCGGTGGTGGAGGGCTCGCGCAGCGCGCTGGTGTTCAGCCCGGGCGAGCGCGCGCGCTCGTCCGACCTGGAGCTGGCGCAACTCGTCGAGGCGAACGAGCTGCGCAATCTCGCCGCGCACCTGGTGACCGGCGCGTCCGGCAAGGTCGAGGCGTTCTACGGATTCAGCCGCATTCCGGTACCCCTGGACCCGCGCCTGGGCCACATCATCGAACTGCTCATCCCGCACCTGCACAACGCCTTCCTGCGCGTGCTCGCCACCGAGCGCGAGATCTCCAGCTCGGGTTCGCAGCGCGCCGGCCGCCTGGTCACGCCGCGGCAGGAGGAGATCCTGTGCCTGATCAAGGAGGGCAAGACGAACATCGAGATCGCACGGCTGCTCGACTGCAGTCCCTGGACGATCAAGAACCACATCCAGGCCATCCTGCGACGCCTCGACTCCAACACGCGCACGCACGCGATCTCGCGCGCGATGAGCCTGGGAATCCTGAAGCCCGATTGATGGCTCGGGCCGGCTCGTTCGGATCATGGCATCCGCGAACGGGTTCACACGCCGACAAACAGCGAGTCGCTATCGTCGTCCGATTGAATCGGATCTGACAATGAACACCAATCGCAGTTTGAACAGGCGGGTCGAGGTCGCCATCGCCGCCGTCCTGCTGGCGTCGGGGTCGACGGCGCTCGCCGGTCCGACCTCCGAGTGGCGCTACATCGGCGACTTCCAGGCCGCGCTGCCGGCGTCGGGCCTGGCGACGGGGCCGTTCCAGAGCACGGCCGGGCTCGGCTCGAACTTCGATTCCTCGTCGTGGAACGGCGGGTCGGCGTCCGCCAAGGCGGCCTCGGTCTCGACGCTGACGCTGGACGCGCAGACCGCGGCGGCGACGGACGCGAGCACCGCCTCCGCCGACACGCGCCGGCATGCACTGGCCAGCTCGCTCGCGACCAGCAACACGGCGCCCGTGATCGGCTCCCCGGCCGCGCTCGACCTGACGCTGTGGAACTTCATCGCCAACATCCGCGCGCAGCAGGCGGGCAATCCGTTCATCCAGTTGCGCACCAACGCGGCGAACATCGACTACACGCTCAACGACGTGCCCGCGCCGGTCCCGCTTCCGCCGACGTTCTGGCTGTTCGCGGGCGGTCTCGGGGCGCTCTCGCTCGCGCGGCTGTTCGCGCGCCGCAAGGGCGCGGGCGAGGACGCGCGCGGGCTCGCGCCGGCCTGAGCCGAACCACGCGCTCGACCGGCAAATGGTCACATTCGATCCGTACGATCCGCGCTCACTCCCCGGCGCATCGGCGGACAACGAATGGGGTCAATGATGATGGACGGAAAGACGCTTCGCACCTTGTTGGCCGTGGCCGGCTGCATCGCCGTGTCGGCGTGCACCAGCAAGGCGGAACGCATCGAATCGGGGCTGCGCAAGGGCGCGCAGCATGTCGCGAATTCCGAGTGGGACAAGGCGAGCGTCGAAGCCCGCAACGTGCTGCAGATGGACGCCAAGAACGCGCGTGCGTTCCTGATCGTGGCGGAGATCGAGAACGGCAAGGGCGCGCTGCGCAACGCGTTCGCGAACTACTCGAAGGCCGTGGAGCTGGATCCCGCGTCGATCGACGGGCGCCTCGGCGTCGCGCGCATCTACCTGCTCTCGGGCGACCTGGACAAGCCGCAGTCGCTGCTCGACGGCGTGCTGGCCGCCGAGCCGCATGACACGCGCGCCCTGAGCCTGCAGGTGGCCCTGCTGGCGCGGCAGGGCCACAAGGACGAGGCGCTCGCCGCCGCCGACCATCTCGTCAAGAGCGGGCTCGCCCTGAATGCCGACAGCAGCCTGACGCTGGCGGGCTTCTACTTCAACATGCAAGCCCTGGAAGCCGCGCTCGCAGTGCTGGACCAGGCCATCGCCGCGAATCCGCAGGACGTGCGCCTGCCGCAGATGGCCGGCGAGGTGGCGCAGACGGCCGCCACCGGTACGCCCGTGGCGGCGCGCGCGGTCGGCTACTACGCGAAGGCCGTCGCCGCGTCGCCGCAGAACGACGCGCTGTGGCGTGACTGGGCCGCGATGCATGTGCGCCGCAACGAGATGGCGCAGGCCGAGATCGTCCTGCGCGATGCCGTGAAGGCCGCACCCGACAACGGCGCCCGCGAGGTGGCCTTGCTCGCTTTCGAAGGACAGTACCGCGACGGCCAACAGGCGGAGAAGGATTTCCGCGCGGCCATCGACGCCCGCTCCAAGGATGTCGCCGTGCGCTTCGCGTTCGCCGATTTCCTGCGCGCGCACAAACGGGGCGACGACGCGGTGCCCGTGTTGCAGGCCATCGTCGACAAGAGCAAGGCGGCGGAGCCGGGCGGCGCCGCGGCGCGCGGCCAGCTGGCCGCGCTCTACGTCGAGTTGGGCAAGACCGAGCTCGCGCGTCCGCTGCTGGCCGAGCTTCTCAAGGCCAATCCGCGCGACGCCGCCGGCCTGCTGCTGCGCGGCCGCCTGGAAATCGCCGACGGCGACGCGCGCTCCGCGGTCACCGACCTGCGCTCCGCCTCCAAGGACAAGCCGGGCTCCGTCGAGATCGCGAGCCTGCTGGCCCGCGCGCATCGGATGGCCGGCGATCCACAGCTCGGGCGCGAGGCGCTGGCCGACGTGGTCAAGTTCCATCCGGAGGATGCGCGCGCGCACTTGCTGCTCGCCGCGGACATGGCCCAGACGCGCGAATACGCGGCGGCCCAACCCGAGATCGACGCGGCGCTGAAGATCGACCCGGGCAATGTCGGCGCCCACCAGATGAAGGTGGAGATGGCGCTGGCCGCCAGCAACATGGAACTGGCGGAGTCGGCCGCGCGCGCCGTCGAGGCGCAGTTCCCCGCCAGCCCGGTCGGGCACCTGTTGCATGGCCGCGTGCTGGCGCGCCGGAACAAGGCGGCACTGGCGCTGGCGCAGTATGACCAGGCGGCCAGGATCGCGCCGGCCGATCCCCAGCCCTTGATCGCCGCGGTCGGCTTGCTCACCGCGCAACGGCAGTTCGCCGCGGCGCGCGCGCGCATCGACGCCCTCGCGGCGGCGAACCCGCACTCCGCGCTGGCACGCGAGATGCGCGGCGAGCTGGCGCTCGCGACGGGCGACCTCCCGCTTGCAACGGCCAGCTTCGCGGAACTGGCCGACATGCCCGGCGCGCCGCCGTCGGCCTACAAGAACCTCGCGGCGACGCTGGCCGCGCGCAAGGATCTCGATGGCGCGCTTGCAGCGTTGCAGCGCGGCGAGAAGGCGCACCCGGAGGACGCGAGCCTGCTGGCGGCGCGGGCGGAGTACGTCGGCCGGGCAGGGCGCGTCGACGAGTCGATCGCCATCTACGAGCAGATGCTGCACGCCGCGCCAGGTAACGACATCGCCGCGAACAACCTGGCCTACGTGCTGGCGCAGACCCGGCGCGACCCGGCCAGCCTCGCGCGGGCGCTGGCGCTCGCCAACCGCTTCGCAGGGTCCAGCGAGCCGGGCTACATCGACACGCTGGGCCTGGTGCAGTACCGTCTCGGCCGCTACGAGCAGGCCGCGACGCTGCTCGAGCGCGCGCGTTCGCTCGCGCCCGACGACGCCGGCGTGACGCTGCACTACGGCATGGCGCTGTACAAGAAGGGCGATGTGCAGGCGGGTGCGGAGCTCGTGCGCAAGGCGCTGGCGAGCAAGACGCCGCTGGCGGACCATGACGAAGCCCAGACGCTGATCAGCCACGTCTGAGGCGCAACATGGCGACGCGGCCAGACATCCCCCGGGGTGAGCGCGGCTTCACCTACCTCGGGCTGCTGTTCCTCATCGCGGTGATGGGCCTGCTCGCCAGTGTCGCGGCGAGCACGTGGACCTTCGTGTCGCAGCGCGACAAGGAGCTGGACCTCCTGTTCGCCGGCCAGGCGTACCAGACGGCGATCGCGCGCTACGCCGCGGCGCATGTGCGCCAGCCACAACCGTTCCCGACCGACCTGGCCCAACTCCTCGGGACCCGTGATTCGCTGGTACCGGTGCGCTACCTGAGGCGCCTCTACTTCGATCCGATGACCGGCGGCACGCAGTGGGGCCTCGTGCGCACCCCGCGCGGCGGCATCGTGGGGGTCTACAGCCTGTCGGAGCGGGTGCCGGTGCGCACGCGGGCCATCGCCGGCGACATCGGGATCGACTTCGCCCGCGCGAGGACCTATCGCGACTGGGTGTTCAATGCGCTGGCGTTGCCGCTCGCCCCGCGCCAGGGCGGGGTTCCGGGCTGGAACTACGCGCAGGACGGCGAGCCGCCGCCGACCTGGGAGAACACGCCGCCGGCCGCTCCGGTCGAAGCGGTGTCGCCGGACTGAGTGCGCGTCCGCGTGCCGAGGCGGAGCATGCTTGCGCCGCCGCTGGCTAGTCCGATCTGGCTATGCGCTCGTGGCGCGGCGCCATCCGCTGCGACATGCGAGCGAATGAGACTCCATGTCGGGAGAGTGCGCGCATGTCGTTCGCAGCAAGCACGAGAGACTAGTCTGGATGGGCCGTGAACGACGCTCCATCCCGACGGCGGGGAGTCACCGGCCCTGCCTAGAGTCAAGCCCGCTGTGGCGTGCGCGCCATCGGCTTTAGAGGAAGACGGCACGGCCTCATCAGGGTCCGTGCCCAGTTTCATCAATCGAGACTTCGGAGCAAGCAATGAAGATCAAGTTCAACACCCTGGCAATCGCCTCGGCCCTGGCGTTCGCCAGCGTCACGGCATCGGCGGCCATCAACGTCAGCACCACGCCTGACCTGCTGTTCGTCGCGTATGACAACGTCTCGGGCGCGACCTACACGCGCGACCTCGGCGTCTCCCTGAGCGCCCTCACCTCCAACCAGACGTTCAACGCGCCGGCTGCCAGCGTGTTCCCGACGCAGTTCGCCAGCGTCAACGCGGCCAACATCCAGTGGAACGTCTACGCGCTGGACAACACGTCGCCCACGATCTACCTGACCGGCGACATCACGAAGCTGCAAGGCCTGGGCTCGTTCGACGTCCTGTCGAGCGCCAGCGTGCTGACCGGCGAACTCGGCGGCCTGACCCAGCTCCAGCTGGCTGCCAACGGCTACGCGAAGCCCAACGGCGAGTACACCGGTTCGAACACCGTCACCGACCAGACCAACGGCCTGACGATGGCCGACAACTTCGGCTTCGGCTCGCACGCGTCCGGCAAGGGCGTGGGCTCCAGCCAGAACCTGCTGGAAGTCGACCAGGACGGCAACGCCACGCAGCTGTTCACCAACGCGTCGCTGTCGGCGTTCAACCACAACTCGGCGGGCGGCTACTTCACGCTGCTCGACGCCGGTGGCGACCTGAGCTGGACGAACACCAACGTCGCCGCCGTGCCGCTGCCCGGCGCCGTGCTGTTGTTCTTCCCGGGCCTGCTGGCCATGTTCGGCCTCGGCCGCCGCAACAAGAACCGCGCCGCCTGAGCGCCGGGGCTCGCGCCCGCGACAGAAGACCAGACCGTCCGACCTGCGTGGCACCGCCACGCAGGCTGGGCGGAGCTTTCTCGCAATCAAGGATGACATCGTGAACTTCAAGCTTTCCCGCATCACCGCCCTCGTCGGCCTGGCGTTCGTCGCCACTGCCTCGTTCGCCGACCCGCAGTCGCCGAACCGCGCCCCCGCCAACTACACCACGGGCACGTCCGACATCTACCTGGCCGGCTCGTCGGCCATCGACCTCGCGCTGACCAAGTTCATCGCCAACACCTGCGCCGCCGGTTCGCTCGACACCTACCGCACCGACGCGGGCGGCCGCACCTACTACCTGTGGACCTGCGAGTCGGCCCCCAGCGCCAACTTCAAGCTCGGCAGCAACACCCGGATCGCCATCCACAAGAACACCAATTCCTCGTCCGACGGCACGAACCTGGTGACCAACGCCGGCGGCACGCTGGCCTTCCTGCAGCCCGCGGACCTGACCGCGTCGGCCGGTGCCTGCAACGTGGCCCCCAAGTCGGTTGCCGCCACGTCGACCATCCCGGCATACAAGGAATTCAACTGCGGCACCACCGTAGGCGCGGCCGGTGTTCCCCCGCTGTCGCACACGGTGACGTTCGGCTTCTCCGATTCGGAGCCGAAGCAGTTCAACGCCACCGCCGCCGGTGAAGTGACCTCGTCCTTCCCGCTGACGATCGTGTTCGGCGTGCCCGTGACCAAGAACGTGCGCGACCTGCTGCAGACGGCCCAAGGCCTGACCGCCGGCGACGAGTCGGAAGCCGGCATGCCGTCGCTGACCAGCGCGCAGGTCAACTCGATCTTCACGGGTCGCTTCACCACCTGGGCCAACCTGGGCATCACCGTCCCGGTCGACAACAAGATCTACCTGATTCGCCGCAGCGGCGGCTCGGGCACCACGCGTGCGTTCGACGCCACGTTCGTCACCGACATCTGCGTTCCGGGCGCCACCGCCATCGTCTCCGCGACGACGCTGGTCACCTCGACGATCGCCACCCAGTGCAACGCCACCGCCTCGGCCGGCACCCAGAAGCTGCAAGCCGGCACCAGCGACGACGTCGCGTCGTGCCTGAACAGCTACCAGTCGAACGGCAACGTGGGCGCCATCGCCTACCTGTCGACCGACTACACCCCGGCGACCGCCGACGGCTATCGCTGGATCAAGGTCGACGGCCATTCGCCCAAGCTGCTCAACGTGGCCGACGGCAAGTGGAACGACTGGTCGGAGGAATCCCTCAACTACAACACCGCCGCGGGCATCGCCAACGACGACCTCGCGTTCTACAACGCGATCCAGGCCACGTCGACCAACGGCACGCTGATGTCGGAGATCGCCCAGAACCTGCCGCAGACCACCAGCGGCCTGTGGACGGGTGGCGTGATGGGCGCGCTGCCGGGCCGCCAGAACACCGGCGGCTTCGGCCTCGCCGCTGGCGCATCGCTCACCCTGCCGCGCACGGACGCGTCGGTGCTGGCCTACCCGGCCAACCCGATGACCCGGGGCACGTCGCAAGGCTACAAGCTTTGCTCGGTGCCGCAACCCGCGGTGGGCTACGCCGCCCAGTGATCGTCGCCTGACGACGTGATGGAGGGGCGGCCGCGGATGCGGCCGCCACCTGGAGGCCGGTGCGGATTCGTCCGCACCGGCCGTTTTAATCGCGATGTCATTCGCCTTGGCTACGCTGTGCGCTCCTCGGGACGTGCGGTCGATTGACACGCTTGCGTCTTGCAGATTCGAATCGCGCCGCTCGCGCCGGAATACGGCCTTCCCGATGAATTCTCCCGCCCTCGCCATGTCGCGACATCTGTTGGCCGCGCTCGCGATCGCGCTGGCCGTCACGCGCCCGCATGCCCAGGAGGCAGCGAAGCAGCGCTTCGACATCCACGAATTCCAGGTCGAGGGCAATACGGTTCTGGGTACGGAGCCGATCGAGCGGGCGGTGTATCCGTTCATGGGCGAAGGCCGCGACATCGACGACGTCGAGAGCGCGCGCGGCGCGCTCGAGAAGACCTATCGCGACGCCGGCTTCGGCACCGTGTCCATCGACATCCCGCCGCAGAAGGTCGTCGACGGCGTCGTGCGCCTGAACGTGGTGCAGGGCACGATCTCGCGGCTGCGCGTCGTCGGCTCGCGCTACTACTCGCAGGATCGCATCATCGAGCTGGTGCCGGGCCTGGCGGAGGGCAGGGTGCCCAACCTGACCGAGGTCCAGAAACAACTGGCGCTGGTGAACACGTCGCCGGACGAGCGCGTGACGCCGCTGCTGCGCCCCGGCAAGTCGCCGGGCACGACGGAGGTCGACCTGCAGGTGGAGGACGAACTGCCGTTGCATGGCGGCGTCGAGGTGAACAACGGCCACGCGCCGAACACGACCGCGCTGCGCACGACGGCGAGCCTGCGCTACGCCAACCTGTTCCAGCGCGGCCACACCGCCGGCCTGCAGGTGCAGGTCTCGCCGCAGGACACGTCGCAGGTGAAGGTGTTCGTCGGCACGTACTCGATGCCGCTGGACGGCGGCACGCTGCTGCTGTCGGCCGTCAAGTCCGACAGCTCCAGCTTCGTCGGCGCCGGGATCGGGGTGTTCGGCAGCGGCAAGGTGTTCGGCGCCCGCTACGTGCTGCCCCTCGCGAGCGAGGATCCGGCGCATCTCCAGCAGTCCCTGGCGTTGGGCGCCGACTACAAGGACTCGGATCAAAGCCTCGCGCTGGCCGACGGCACCGGCATCGACACGCCGATCCACTACGTGCCGTTCTCGCTGTCGTACGCCGCGACGACGATCGACTCGCGCGGCAGCAGCGAGTACAGCGCCGGCATCGTCTTCGCGGTACGTGACTTCGGCAGCCGCCAGCAGCAGTTCGCCGACAAGCGCTACCTGGCGCATTCCGATTTTTCGCTGCTGAAGTTCAGCGCCGCGCGCACGCAGAGGCTGCCTGGCGACACGACCCTGTACGGCGAGATCGACGGCCAGCTCACCAACGATCCGCTGGTCAGCAACGAGCAATACGTGGCGGGCGGAGCCGAGTCGTTGCGTGGCTATCTCGAATCGACGGCCGTCGGCGACATCGCCCTGCGCG
>FSXQ01003856.1_pt1 | contig 14861 bp, 14 predicted proteins | sample 1638011 | NCBI WGS metagenome assembly FSXQ01 (sample SAMEA3914789, study PRJEB12502) | metagenome | biome: forest; material: soil | place: Canada | collected 2011-07-03 | depth 0.3 m | reverse complement strand
CGGCGCGGGCATCGATCTGGGCCTGCAGGGTGGAGTTGTTGGCGAACAGGATGCGCGTCTCGCGCACGGTCTGCGCCAGCGAGGCCTCGGCCTGGTCCAGCGCGACGCGCGCGTCGGCGGGATCGAGCTTGACCAGCAACTGGCCGGCCTTCACGAAGTCGGTGTCGTCGGCCTGGATGGCCGTGACGGTGCCGCCGGCCTGCGCCGTGATCTGGACGACGTTGGCCTGCACGTAGGCGTTGTCGGTCGACTCGGAATGGCGGCCGGTGAGCCAGTAGTAGATGCCGTAGCCGCCGCCGACCACCAGCACGGCGACGGCGATGGAGGTCAGCGCCACGCGGCGCTTCGGGTTGCCGGCCGGCGCGGGGGTGGCGGGAGCGGCAGTGGTGTTGGCAGGAGCGTTCATGGTGTGTGTCTTCAGCGCTTAAGCGGGCGTGAGGTTGTCGTTCTTGGCGGCGGTCGTCGTCGGGGCGGACGCGGCGGCTGCGGCAGGAGTCGGGTTCGTGGTGGCGGCAGCGGACCAGCCGCCGCCCAGGGCCTTCATCAGCTGGGCCTGCACGTCGAGCGCGCGGTAGCGCAGGTCGACCTCCAGGCGGCGCTCGGTGAGCATCTGCGTCTCGGCGTTCAGCACGATCAGCGCGTTGCCCAGGCCCTGGCCGTAGCGCTTCTGCGAGAAGTCGTAGCTGTCGGTGGACGCGGCCAGCGCCTGGCGTTGCAGCGTGAGCTGGCGGCCGATCGATGCGGCGGACGTGGCCGCGTCGGAGGCCTCGCGCACGGCGTCGATCACCTGCTGGTTGTAGGCCTGGACGGCAGCGTCGCGGTCGGCGTTGCGGCCCTTCAGCTGGGCGCGCAGCTGGCCGCCTTCGAAGATGGGCAGGTGCAGCGCGGGGCCGAAGTTCCACGCCTTGCTGGGCAGCTCGAACAGGTGGTCGAGGTGGATGGAATCGAGCCCGAAGCCGGCCGAGAAGTTGATGTCCGGATAGAACGCCGCCTTCTGCGACGTGACCTGCTGGTTGGCGGCCTCCGCGCGCGCGAGCGCGGCGGCGACGTCCGGGCGACGCGCGATCAGGTCGGCGCCGAGGATGGGCGGCTGCGGGGAGACGTGCAACTGGTCCAGCGTCGGCGCCAGAGCAGCCGTCGCCTGCATCGGCTGCGCGGTGAGCGCGGCCAGCATGTGGCGGGCGAGGTCGATCTGCTCGTCGAGCGACTCGATCTGCGCGAGGGTGTCGGGCAACGCGCCCTCGCCCTGCTTCTGCTCGACGACGGTGTCGAGGCCGGCGCCCACGCGTTGCTTGATCAGCGACAGCATCTGCGAGCGCTGGTCGTAAGTGCGCTGCGCGACGAGGCGCTGGCTCTCGAGGCGGGCCAGCGAGAAATAGGTGCGCACCACCTGCACGGCGATCTGCTGCGCGGCGACGTCGGCGTCGGCCTGCGCGGCGCGGGCGGTGCCCAGCGCGGCTTCGATCTGCGCCTTCTGGCGGCCGAAGAAATCGGCGTCCCACTTCAGGCCGAGGTTGAGGTCGGACTGGTTGAAGATGCTGCCACCGTACGGCGGCGGGAACAGGCCGTTGCGCGACAGCAGCTCGCGCGTGATGCCGGCGCTGAGGTCGACGTGCGGGGCATCGACGCCGCGGGCGTTGTCGGCCACGGCCTGCGCGCCGCGCACGCGGGCGGCGGCGGCGGCGAGGTTGGGCGAGCCGGCCAGGGCCTTGGCGACCAGGTCGTCGAGCTGGGCGTCGCCGAACTGGTGCCACCACTGGGCGTCGACCGCCGTGGTCTGCTGCGACGCCTGCAGGCCCAGCGAGTCGGCGGTGCGCGCGGTGGCCGGCGCGACCTGGTGGCCCATGTCGGCGCAGCCGGCGAGCATCAGCATCGCGGCCGAGGCGACGGCCACGGCGAAGGTGCCGGCCGACAGCATGCGCGGCGTGTCGAGGTGCAGCGCGCGCTGGGCGCGGTTGCGCAGGGGATGGCGCTCGACGACGGGCTCGCCGGTCTTGGCGGACGCGCCGGCGCGGCGCGGGCAGTCTTGTTGTTGCTTGGCGCAGTTCATGGGAGTTCTTTCAATCGGGGGTCGCTGCGTTGTTGTTGGGAGCGGCGCGCAGGACGTCGCCGTTGGTGCGCATCCGCTTGAGCATGCTCAGCAGGCCGCGCCACTCTTCCCGGGAGAAGCCGGCGAGGTGCAGGTTGAGCACCTCGGCGAGGACGGCCGGCACGACGGCCGCGACATCGCGGCCGGCATCCGTCAGTTCCAGGTTCACCACGCGCCGGTCCTCGCTGGAGCGCACGCGGGCCACCAGGCCCTTGGCTTCCAGGCGGTCCAGCGCGCGCGTCATCGCGCCCGGGTCGCTCTGCAGGGTGCGCGCCAGCTCGGCCACGGTGCTGCACTCGCCGTGGGCCAGCTTGAACAGCGGCACCCACTGGGCGTGCGTCAGGTCGTGGTCGACCAGGCGACGGTCGACCTGGCTCGTGATGGACGCGATCACGCCCTTGAGCACGGCACCGACGCTCTCTTCCTGGGTGTAGCCCTCGGCGGAGTAGAAGTCGGCCCGGGATACGGGATCGTTGGTGGATGACATGGATCAGGAATATACTTGCTTAGGCAATGACTGCGTCGACAATCATTGAATAGGCTTTAATTGCGCAGGGGTATACCCTTTGTCACCCGTTGACCGGCGACAGACCGGCCCCATGTCACCGTCACCTCGTAGACTCCCGCTGATATGACCTCTGCCACCGACCGCGCGAAGGCCGCGACTCCGCGCTCGCTTTCCGGCCTGATCCCGTTCCTCAAGCCTTACCGGGGGCGCATCGCGGCGGCGATCCTGTTCCTGGTGCTGGCCGCGCTCACCACCCTCGCCTTCCCGCTCGCTCTGCGCAAGCTCATCGACGGCGGCCTGATGGGCAACTCGGCGCTGGTGGCCGGCGGGTCGACCTCGGCCGTGGCCAACGGCGGCCGGCTCGTCGCGCTGCGCGAACATTTCCTGGCGCTGTTCGGCGTCGGCGTCGCGCTGGGGGTGTTCTCGGCGCTGCGCTTCTATTCAGTCACCTGGCTGGGCGAGCGCATCACGGCCGACCTGCGCAACGCGGTCTACCGCCACGTCGTCAAGCAGAGCCCCGCGTTCTTCGAGACCAACGCCACCGGCGAGGTGCTGTCGCGCCTGACCACCGACACCACGCTCGTGCAGCAGGTGGTCGGCTCGAGCCTGTCGATGGGCCTGCGCAACGGCGTGATGGGCGTCGGCGCGATGGTGATGCTGATCGTCACCAACCCATACGTGATGACGCAGGTGCTGGGCATCCTCGTCCTGGTGGTGCTGCCGTCGATGGCCTTCGGCCGCCGCGTGCGCAAGCTCAGCCGCGCCAGCCAGGATCGCGTCGCCGACTCCAGCGCCATCGCCGCCGAGGTGCTCAACGCGATCCCCGTGGTGCAGAGCTACGTGCAGGAGAACCGCGAGGCCGCGCGCTTCGAGGTGTCCACCGAGCATGCGTTCGACACCGCCAAGAAGCGCACGCGGGTGCGCTCGATGCTGGTGGCCTTCATCATCAGCGCCACCTTCGGCGCGCTGCTGTGGGGCCTGTACCAAGGCACGCAGGCGGTGATCGACGGCAAGATCACCGCGGGCCATCTCGGCGAGACCGTCGTCTACGTGATGCTGCTGGTGAGCAGCGTGGCGGTGCTGTCCGAGGTCTACGGCGACCTGCTGCGCGCCGCCGGCGCCACCGAGCGCCTGATGGAGCTGCTGGCGGCCGTGTCGCCGGTCACCGAGCCGGCCGCGCCGCGGGTGCTGCCGCCCGCGCGCGCGGGGGCGTCGGTCGAGCTGCGCCACGTGCAGTTCCATTACCCGTCGCGCCCGGCACACGCGGCGCTGGCCGACTACTCGCTGCGCGTGCGGCCCGGAGAGACGGTGGCGCTCGTGGGCCCCAGCGGCGCCGGCAAGAGCACGGTGTTCCAGATGCTGCTGCGCTTCTACGACACCGGCGCCGGCGAGGTGCTGGTCGACGGCGTGGACGTCCGCACCACCGCCCTGGCCGACCTGCGCGCGCGCATCGGCATCGTGCCGCAGGATTCGACGGTGTTCTCGGCCAACGCCATGGAGAACATCCGCTACGGCCGCCCCGACGCCACCGACGACGAGGTGATCGCCGCCGCCCGCGCCGCCTTCGCCGACGAGTTCATCACGCGACTGCCCGAGGGCTACCAGACCTTCCTGGGCGAACGCGGCGTGCGCTTGTCGGGCGGCCAGCGCCAGCGCATCGCCATCGCGCGCGCCATGCTCAAGAACCCGCCGCTGCTGCTGCTGGACGAGGCCACCAGCGCGCTCGACGCCGAGAGCGAACGCATGGTTCAGGCGGCGTTGGAGGCCGCGATGGCCGACCGCACGACGCTGGTGATCGCGCACCGGCTGGCCACCGTGCAGAAGGCCGACCGCATCATCGTGATGGAGCAAGGCCGCATCGTCGAAGAGGGAAACCATCAGGAATTGATGCAGCGGGACGGTCTCTACGCGAAACTTGCCAGAATGCAGTTCCACACCGACCCGCTCGACCCTTCCCCCGAGACGGCCGATTCACGCGAAGCCGCCTGACATCCCCGCCCCATGAGTACCCCCCCCGAAGACATCGACGCGTTGTTCGACGCGCCCGCGCCGCCGTCGCCGGTCCTGCCCGTCGCGCCGCAGCAGGGCGCCACGTCTTCCGACGGCCGCAAGGAGCAGCGCGTGAAGGTGTCGTGGCCGGCCCGCGTGCAGCTGCCCAACGGCAAGGTCATCGAGCTGCGCGTGCGCGACCTCTCCGAGAGCGGCGTCGGCCTGCTCACCACGCACCACATCCCGCCCAGCTCGGTGCTGAACTTCGCGATGGGCGTGCCGGGCCTGCACGAGTCGACCAAGATCACGCCGGTCACCGGCACCATCAAGACGACCTACGTGGTGGTCAAGGGCAACGACCTGTTCTGCGGCGGCATGTGGGTGTCGCTGCCTGCGGATTCGCGCGAGCTGCTCGACAAGTGGATTCGCCGGCTGCGCAAATAGCGCTACGGCCCTACGCGCCAACGGCCGTCGCCACAGACGCTGTCATCCTGCGCGCAGTCGCAGGATCCACCCCCGCCAAGGCATTCCACGCTCGCATCCGGCCACCTGAATTTCTGTCTTGACAGAAATCCAAGAACGCCTAGACTGCGACGCATGGAACTCACCGACGTCGCGCGCAAGTTCGTCCTGCACTGGGGCGAGATGGGTTCCGCCTGGGGCGTCAACCGCTCCGTGGCCCAGATCCACGCGCTGCTGTTCTACAACGGCAAGCCGCTGCACGCCGAGGAGCTCGCCGAGACGCTGGGCATCGCGCGTTCCAACGTCAGCACGAGCCTGAAGGAACTGCAGAACTGGAACCTCATCCGCACGACGCACGTGCTGGGGGATCGGCGGGACTACTTCGAGACCTCGCTGGACGTCTGGACGCTGTTCCGCACCGTCGTGCGGGAGCGCAAGGAGCGCGAGTTCGACCCCACCACCCGCGCGCTGCAGGCCATGACGGCCATGCCCGGTTTCGAGGACGAACCGGCCGACGTGCAGGATCGCGTGCGCGACACGCTGCGCCTCATGTCGACGCTGGGCAGCTGGTCGGACGAGATGCTGCGGCTGTCGCCCGCCACGCTCGAGAAGGTGCTGAAGATGGGCGCCAGCGTGCAGCGCTTCGTGCGCGGCGGCGCGCCCGGCACCGAGGCCGCCGCCGACGCGCGCGACGCCGACGGCGCCCTGCTCCCCCTGGGCCCGCCGCCGTTCTGAACGTCCCTTTTTTTGACTTCATGTTTCTGTTCATACTGAAATGACCGTCATGCCACCCGACGACTATCCGCTGACCCTGTTCCACGACGGCCACTGCCCCGTCTGCCGCACCGAGATGCACATGCTGGTCGGTCGCGACCGGGCGCGCCGCCTGCGCTTCGAGGACGTGCACGCCGACGGCTTCACGCCGCCCGCGGGCACGACGCTGGCCGACCTGCTCGTGGCCATCCATGCGCGCACCGCCGACGGCCGCATCGTGGTGGGCGTCGAGACGATCCGGCTCGCCTACCGCGCGGTCGGCCTCGGCTGGCTCGTCGCGCCCACCGCGTGGCCGCTGCTGCGCGGCCCGTCGGAGCGCGCCTACCGCTGGTTCGCGCGCCATCGTTTCGCGATGCCGGCGTGGCTGGGCCTGGCGGCGTTCGGGCTGCGCTCGCGGTCGGCGCCGTGCGACGACGACGCCTGCGCGATGCCGGAGCCGCGGCGATGAACGTCCTCGTCTGCGGCGCCCGCGGCTTCGTCGGCCGCACCACGTGCGACGCGTTGCGGCGGCGCGGGCATCGCGTGGTGGCGGGCGTGTCGTCGGCATCGACGGCCACCGACACCGTGCTCGTCGACTTCGCACGCGACATCGATTCAGCCACCTGGCTGCCGCGCCTGGCCGGCATCGACGCCGTCGTCAACACGGTGGGCGTGCTGCGCGACAGCCGGCGCCGCCCGATCGCGGCCGTCCACGACCTGGTGCCGCGCGCGCTGTTCGAGGCCTGCGCGCAGGCGGGCGTGCGTCGCGTGGTGCAGGTCTCGGCGCTGGGCATCGACGGATCGAACACCGCCTACGCATGCACCAAGCGCGCCGCCGAGGACGCGCTGCTGGCTCACGTCGCGGCGGGACGTCTCGACGCCACGGTTGTCCGACCGAGTGTGGTGTTCGGCCACGGCGGCGCGAGCAGCGAGCTGTTCCTCGCGCTCGCGCGCCTGCCGTTCCTGCTGCTGCCGGCCGCCGTGCGCGACACGCGCGTCCAGCCCGTGGCGGTGGCCGAACTCGGCGAGGTGCTCGCGACGCTGGCCGAGGCGCGCGACGGCGATCGCACGCTCGCCGCCGTCGGCCCGCAACACGTGACGCTCGGCGACTTCATCGCGAGCCTGCGCGCGCAGGCGGGACGCGCCCCCGCGCGCGTGGGCACGCTCCCGGGCGCGCTCGCGCGCTGGAGCGCCCGCGCGGGCGACGTCGTGCCCGTGTCGCCGTGGTGCAGCGAGACGCTCGCGCTGCTGGACACCGACAACGTCGCCGACCCCGCGCCCTTCGAACGCGCGCTGGGCCGCCGCGCCACGCGCTTCGATGCCTTGCTGAAGGAGACCGCCGCATGAACGCGCAAGATCGTCGATTGCTCAAGGCCAGCCTGGTCGCCGTGTGGCTGCTCACCGCGTTCGCCAGCGCGTGGGAAGCGCACGGCCGCAGCGCGGCGCTGCTGCACGACGCCGGCGTCGACGGCACGCTCGCGGCGCTGATGCTGTGGGGCGGCGTCGCGCTCGACGCCGCGTTGGGCCTGGCGCTGTGGTTCGCGCCGACGCGCCTCGCCGCCACCGCGGCGCTCGCAGCCACGCTCGTCATGACCGTGATCACCACCGCCGTGCTGCCCGCGCAATGGCTCGACCCGCTCGGCTCGCTGGCCAAGAATTTGCCCATCCTCGCGGCGCTGTGGCTGCTGCGCCGTCATCCCGACAAGGACGTCTCGTGAACCTCTATCTCGTCGTCAAGACCCTGCACATCCTGTCGAGCATGCTGCTCGTGGGCACCGGCTTCGGCACCGCGTTCTACCTGTTCTTCGCCAACCGCACGCCGGCGCTCGCGGGCACGCGCGCCAGCATGGAGGCACAGGCCGTCGTGAGCCGGCTCGTGGTGCGCGCCGACCTCTGGTTCACGACGCCGGCCGTGATCTTCCAGCCGCTGTCGGGCATCGCGTTGATGAAGCTGGCGGGCTGGCCGCTCACGACGCCGTGGATCGTGCTGTCGGTGGCGCTGTACGCGTTCGCGGGCGCGTGCTGGCTGCCGGTGCTGTTCCTGCAGCATCGGATGGCGCGCACGGTCGCGGCCGACCTGGCCGCGAACCGGCCGCTGAATGCGTCGTACTGGCGGGACGCCCGGCTGTGGGAACGGCTCGGGTATCCCGCCTTCGTCGCGATGATCGCGATCTATGCATTGATGGCCAACAAGCCGCTGCTCTGGGGCTGATCGACGCTCAAGGCGCGTACAGCTGCGCGCAGTGCCCCGGCTGCGACGGGCTCTGCGCGATCGTCGCGCCCTTGGCCACGCACTGGCTCGCCGGCAACGCCGCGTGGCTTTCCACGTGCGCCGCCAGCAGGTCGAACGCCGCGTGCGCCACCGGCTCGATCAGCGCCAGCTGCGGGAACGAATCCTGGAACGTCTCGATGTGGTTGCCGTTCTGCACCTCGTACAGGCGGTACGGCGCGTCGCGCTCGTCGTGGTGCGGCCACCAGCCCTCGTTGTTCGATTGCGACTGCGCGGCGGCCACCTTGCGGGCGTAGGCGCGCGCGTGGTGGTCGATGGGCAGCAACGCGTCCATCGTGCCGGCCACCGTGATCAGTGGGCGCTGGATGCGGCCGGTGGTGGCGAACGAGTTCACCTGCGCGCCGACGTCGGAGGCCGACAGGCGGGCGACGTAGTTGTAGGTGCCCGTGCCGCTGCCTCCGCCGTTGTACGTGTCGTACGTGGGGTCGAGGCGCTTCTGCCATTGGCACTGCGTGACTTCCCAGAACTGCGCCCAGTAGCTCGTCCACAGCGTCGACGTGGGGCTCGCGACGATGTCGCGCGGGTAGCCGGCCGCGCGGATGTTCTTCGCGGCCGTGCTGTTGGCGTCGAGGCCCGAGGCCGCGTAGTCGTTGTAGTTGAGCACCGCGGCCGGCAGGTCGGTGAGCAGGTTGGGCGCGTGCTCGTCGACGAAGGTGCCTTCCCAGTCGACGCCGCCGTCGAACACCTCGGGCGCCGTCTCCACCGCGCGGCGCACCTGGTAGCCGCCGTTGGACGTGCCCACCGCGTACACGAAGCGCGCATTGCGGCCGTAGTTCGCGATGACGCCCTGGCGAGCCAGCCGGCCGGCCTTGACCATGGTCTCGGCCCAGCGGCTGAACTGCTGGTTGGGGCCGTTGTCGAAGAAGTTCACGTAGGTGGCCGACACCGGGTTGAGCCGGCAGGCCAGCGGATCGGCCGCCGTCGACAGCTGCAGGTTCAGCACGCCCTTGTTCTGCGACGCGTAGGCGTAGCCCTTCTGGACGACGTAGTCGCTCCACGAGAAGTCGCCGTTGAACTCGCTGCGCGTGCCGGACGCGCCGGCCACCACCAGCTTGCCGTTCCAGTCGGCCGGCAGGCGCAACAGGAAGCGCGCCTGGCCGGTGGGGTCGGACGCGATGCGCGCGTCGAGCTGCAGGCCCGGCACGGCCTTGGTGACGGGCGCGCGCTTGGCCGCGCTCGGCGAGATGGTCGCGCGATCGGTCTGCGGCGTGAACGCGAACGCCGGCAGGCCGGCGATGGCGTTGTTGGCCGGCGTGGTGTCCGGGTTGGTGGTGGTGAGGTCGGCGCTCTCGACGCAGGTGGCGTCGGCGAGCTGCGCGCCGAACTGCCGCAGCAGCCGGTCGCAGGCCGAGCCTGCGTGGGCAACCAACGGAACGAAACAGGCGAGCGCCATCACGGGCGCCCGACGGCGAGTCACGGTCGTCATCGGCAAGTCTCCTTCGGGGTTTTCGTTTCAGAAAGCCCGCGAAGACTATGCCTGCGGAGGACTCGGCGCAATCCGCCCCGGCATTCCACCTAAGTGGATTCCCGGACGGCTTTTGCAGTCCTTTTGCAGTCTTACGAGAGCTGCGCCGACGACGCGCGGCGGCTGTACGCGGCCGTGCCGAGGCAGCCGAGGAACCCGCCGACGACCGCGACGTACCAGAGCGGCGTGGTGCCCGTGAGCCCGTTGACCGGCAGCCAGCCGGCGCCCGCCGCGACGAGGCCGACGACCGCGAGCAACGCCAGCACGAACAGCGGCGTGGCAACGACCTTGGTCGCGAAGCCACGCGCCGGGTCGAGGTCGCTGACGACCAGCAGGAACCAGCCGACGAGCGTCAGCACGGGGAACAGGATCCACAACGAGAGGCCGGGGTTGACGGCGACGAGGCCCAGCGGCGCGCCGGTGAGCAGCGCGCCGGCGATGATGCCCAACAAGGCCAGGAGGCCGCCTGCAATCGAGATCATGGTCGAGCTCCAGAAACAGTATGCGCCAAGCTTAGCCCACAGGCCGATCCTTGTGATGCCGAACAGCGGCAAACAATGGCATCCGAACCGTCCGCATTAAATCACTACCCGAGGGGAGCGAAGTCCTCGAGGACGGCAATTACCCTATGCTTCATATCATCGAGAACAGTAAGGATGTGCTGTCCAGCAAAGGGCAAGCCCTTAGCGAAAAGAGCCGTAGCAGGGCGATCCGAGGAGATCGGATCAGGAAACATTGACGCTGCATCAAGAGTGGCCATTTCTTCGCCTTCCCGAAGAAGCATCGGCATCCCACCTCCAATGCCCACAATTGCGCCAGGCTGCAAGCCGAAATCCCGGGTCAACTTCTCGGCAAGCAAATCGACTGCCGGCCTAGTCCAAGCAACATTCATCAGCGGAATGATAAGTTGGTGCTTGTCCAAGTTATCGAGCTTCGAAAGCCCATAAATCAGTGCGTCTCCGTCCAAATAGGGCTCGGCAGCCAACATCACGTCTTTGAAGTCCGATCCTAGTGCAGTGAAGTAGTCTTCTTTAAGTCTCTTGGAAAGCGCACCCTTGGTCTCTTCAATGGGAAAACTAAGCCTCTTCCCAGGCGTAATGCCTTGGCGACGGGCAATGTCGCACACCATGATGTCTAGCGCCGACCTCAGGTTGTGAATGAGTTCGCCAATGACAAGTGGCACATCAGAGTGAATTGATTCGGAGAATTCCAGACGGCTCATTCCAGGCTTTTCCGCCGATACGACAAACTGCGCGGTGAGGCGCCTGCCGTATGCAGTGAACTCGCTCGAGAGCCAGGCATGGTGCGCACTTGCGCGATTGACCTTCCGCTTGGACTGGTGGAATGACTGCTCTGGTTGTTGCACTACGGCTCCCGCGTTGCTCCAACGAATCGTACGCGCAAGCGGCGAAGCAGCGGACAAGACGCGAACAGGCAAAACCCACTTGTGTGCGCACTTCCTGCCAGACGCTCCTCCGCCAAACTCTAGCTCGCGCGCAAGCCCAGCATCGCGCGCGCCTGCGCCGGCGTCGCAATCGCCCGCCCAGCCCGCTCCGCGCACTTCGCCAGCGCCTCGCTCATCTGCCCATTGCCCGCAGCCCGCGACCCATCCGGCAGATAGAAGCTGTCTTCAAGCCCGGTGCGCAGCATCCCGCCCAGCTCCGCGGTCTTCTGGTGCACCGGCCAGATCTCTTCACGCCCGATCAGCGTCGCCTGCCACACCGCCCCCGGCGCGATCCAGCGCGGGAGCAGCGCGAGCAAGTCCGCATCGCAGGGCATGCCTGAAGCAACGCCCATCACCAGGTTGTACTCCGGCGTCCCCATCGAGGCCTTGAACATGCCCGACTTCAGGTACATGCCCACCGAGCGCACGATGCCCACGTCGAAGCACTCGAACTCGGGGTGCGCGCCGGCGGCTTCCATCGCGTCGAGGAACTGCTGCACCTTGGCGACCGGGTTGTCGAAGACCATCGGCGGCCAGGCCCAGCGGCCGTCGGAGCGCAGCTTCAGGTAGTTGAGGCTGCCGGCGTTGCAGGCGGCGATCTCGGGCTTCACGCGCTCGATGCACGCGACGGGGCCGCTGATGTCCTTGCCGATCACGCCGGTCGTCAGGTTGATGATGACGCCGGGGCACGCGGCGCGGATGGCGCCGCAGACGTCCTCGGCGACGTCCGGATCCCACGACGGCAGGTGGCCCTGCCCTTCGTCCTGGCGGCGGATGTGCACGTGCATGATGGACGCGCCGGCGTTGAACGCGTCGCGTGCCTCGGCGGCCATCTGCGCGGCAGTGACGGGCACCGGGTGCTGCGCGGGATCGGTGAGCACGCCGGTGAGCGCGCAGGTGAGGATCGCTTCGGTCATGCGGGCTCCGATGTCTTGTCCAGGTCCAGCTCCACGAGCACCGCGCCCGAGGCCACGGTGTCAAGCGGCGCCACGTGCACGGCGCTGACGACGCCGGCCGCGGCCGCGTTGAGCCACATCTCCATCTTCATCGCCTCGACGCACACCAGCGGCTGGCCGGCGACGACGCGCTGGCCGACCGCGACGGCCACCTGCGCCACGACGCCCGCGACCGGCGCGCGCGCCACGCGGGCGAGCGCGCTCGCGTCGGGCGGCGGGAACGGCGAGGGCTCGGCGAACACGTGCACCGCCGCGTCGCGCGCGACGTGCACGCGCTCGCCGTCGTCGACGATCAAACGCTGCGCGCGCACGCCGTCGATCTCGACCGCGCGCCAGCCGTCGGCGTCGACGGCGTGCAGGACGACGTCGACGACGCGCTCGCCGATGCGAATGCGCGTCGCGCGCCCCGCGTGCCCGACCGCCAGCGCGCGCGTGACGCCCGCGCACGCCAGCGCGAGGCCGCGCGTGGCGATGCTCGCCGCGACGGGCCCGCTGGTCGGCGCATCGTCGGCCGCGCGCGCCCGCAGCGCTGCAGCGATGGCCCAGTCCTCTTCCTGCGGCACCGGCGCGACGTTGATCGCCGCGCCCTCCGCGGCCCAATCGTCGAGCCGCCGCGTGGTGACGGCGCCGGCGACGAACTCGGGATGTTGCGCGAGGTCGTGCAGGTAGCGGCCGTTGTTGCGCAGGCCGACGAGCGGGCTGTCCTCCAGCGCGGCGCCCAGGCGACGCAGCGCGTCCGCGCGGTCGCGGCCGTGCACGATCACCTTGGCGACCATCGCGTCGTAGAACGGCGAGACGACGCCGCCTTCCGAGATGCCGTCGTCGATGCGCACGCTCGCGAGGCTCGCCGCGGGAACGCCCTGCGTGCCCGCGTCCGCGCGTCCCGCACGCGTCGCGCGCGCGGGACGCCAATGCGTGATGCGGCCGGTCTGCGGCGCGAAGTGGTCGTACGGATCCTCGGCGTAGAGGCGCGCCTCGATGGCGTGGCCGTTGAACGCGACCTCGTCCTGGCGCAACGGCAACGGCTCGCCGGCGGCCACGCGCAGCTGCCATTCGACGAGGTCGAGGCCGGTCACGCACTCGGTCACCGGATGCTCCACCTGCAGCCGCGTGTTCATCTCCAGGAAGAAGTGGCGGCGCTGGTCGTCGACGATGAACTCCACCGTGCCCGCGCCGACGTAGCCCACGGCCTTCGCGGCGTTGACGGCGTCGCGGCCCATCGACTCGCGCATCGCGGCGTCGACGAACGGCGACGGCGATTCCTCGATCACCTTCTGGCGCCGGCGCTGCGCGCTGCAATCGCGTTCGCCCAGGTGGATGGCGTTGCCGTGCGAATCGGCGAACACCTGGATCTCGATGTGGCGGCCGTCGGTGACGAGGCGCTCCAGCATCAGCGTGCCGTCACCGAACGCCGACGTGGCCTCGCGTCGCGCACCCGCGATCGCGTCGGCAAGCTCGCTCGCCGCGTGCACGAGACGCATGCCGCGACCGCCGCCGCCGACGACGGCCTTCACGAGCAGCGGATACCCCACCCCGTTTGCCTGCCCGATGAGCGCGGCGTCGGACTGGTCGTCGCCGAGATAACCCGGCACGCACGGCACGCCCGCGGCCAGCATGCGCCGCTTCGCGCCGGCCTTGTCGCCCATCGCGGTGATGGCCGATGCCGGCGGGCCGATGAACACGAGGCCGGCGTCGGCGCAGGCCTGCGCGAAGTCGGCGCGTTCAGACAAGAAGCCGTAGCCGGGATGCACCGCGTCGGCGCCGGTGCGCTGGCAGGCTTGCAGGAGGGCGTCGACGCGCAGGTACGACTCGGCGGCCGTCGAGCCTCCGAGCGCGACGGCCTCGTCGGCGAGCGCGACGTGGGGCGATGCGGCGTCGGGCTCGCTGAACACAGCAACGGTGCGATAGCCGAGAGCGCGGGCAGTGCGAATGATGCGGCACGCGATCTCGCCGCGATTGGCGATGAGGATCTTGCTGAAGCTCATTGGGGCGCCCACGCCGGCGAACGCTTCTGCAGGAACGCCGTCATGCCTTCGATGCCTTCGGGCCCGCGCGCGGCCTGCGCGAACAGGCGCGCCGCGTCATCGATCAAATCGGCGGCCGGCGTGTGCAATGCGCGCGCCATCAGCGACTTCGTGGCCGCAATCGCGCCGGGTGCGCAACGCAAGGTCTGCGACAAAGTGGCCGCGAGCGCGGCATCGAGCGCCTCGCCGTCCGCATGCACCTCGTGCACGAGCCCGATCGCCAGCGCCTGCGCCGCGTCGAGCTTGCCGCCCGTGACGGCCAGCCGACGCGCCTGCGACGCGCCCACGCGCTCCACGAGGAAGGCCGCGATCTGCGCGGGCACGACGCCCAGCGAGGTCTCCGGCAGCCGCAGCTGCGCGCCCTGCCCGGCCAGCGCCACGTCGACGACGCACGCGAGGCCGAGCCCGCCGCCCATTACCGTGCCTTCGAGCACCGCGATCGTCGCGAGGCCCGTGCGCGCGAACGCACCGCACAGCGCGCCGAAGCGGGCGTTGACGTGAGCCATGGCGTCGACGTCGCCTGAGAGTTCACGTTGACGCGCGGCCGCCATGTCCTGCAAGTCGGCGCCCGCGCAGAAGTGCCCACCCGCGCCGCGCAGCACGACGACGCGCACGTCGCCTGCGGCCTCGGCCTGCGCGAGCACGTCGACCAGCTCGTCGACCATGCGCAGCGACATCGCGTTGCGAACGGCAGGCCGGTTCAGCGTGACGTGCAGCACGCCGCCTGCGGCGCGTACGGCCAGCGTTTCCATCAGTGCGATCCCTTGGGCAACGTGCCTTCGAGCTTGCAGATGATGCCCAGCATCACCTCGTCGGCGCCGCCGCCGATGGAGATCAGGCGCGAGTCGCGGTAGGCCTGCGAGATCGGGTTGTCGCGCGTG
>FSXQ01003953.1_pt1 | contig 14874 bp, 10 predicted proteins | sample 1638011 | NCBI WGS metagenome assembly FSXQ01 (sample SAMEA3914789, study PRJEB12502) | metagenome | biome: forest; material: soil | place: Canada | collected 2011-07-03 | depth 0.3 m | reverse complement strand
GATCGGATAACATGGCGACCTCGCGCCCGTAGCTCAGCTGGATAGAGTACTGCCCTCCGAAGGCAGGGGTCGCACGTTCGAACCGTGTCGGGCGCACCAGATGCAGTCCTCGTAAGTCTTTGATTTACGAGGACTTTTCATTTGAGCCGCCAGCCTGCGTTTTTGACGATATGACCGGACGGGGCGCTCCGCTCCCGCGTTGGTGCAGCGTACCGGTCAGAAGAACAGGATGGCGCCAGCCGCGATGCCGTTCAGCGTCGCGGTGTCGCCTTCGACATCCTTGGACTGCGTGCGGCTCAGTTCGGCGGTCAGCGTCAGGCTCTTGGTCAGGCCGAAGTAGAGGCCCGCGGTGGCGTTGCTGTTGCTGCGCAGGTCGGTCGTCGCGCCATCGCGCAGCCGGCTCTCACCCCAATTCAGCCCGAGCTTGACCTTGTCCGCGGCCTGGAACGTTCCCTGCACGAGGACGTTCGTCTGCTTGCGCGGTCCGGAGTCGCCATCGGAGAGCACGCCCAGGCCCTTGCCTGATTGCACGTTCGCCAGCAAGCCGAAGGCGCCCAGCGAGACGCTGCCGCCGATCTCGGCGCCGTTCATCGTGAAGCCGTCGTTGGCGGGGCCGTCGAACTTCTGGCTCTTCAGGGCAGTCCACACCTTGCCGCCGCTGAATGCGAACGAGCCCGTTGCCTGCAACTGCGGCGAAGACTTGCCGGTGTAGACGTTGCCGTTCGTGTCGACGGGGCTGACCACCGCCACGGTGGCGGCGAAGCCGCTGAGCGCGGGCGTCGTGTAGCTGATCTGGCCGTAGGTACCCAAGTAGCTATAGCCGGCGCCGATATGCCCCAGCGTCACGCGGTTGCGCTGCGTTGCGGCGACCGGCGCACCCGCGCCGAACAGCGTCATGTCGCCAAGGATCGCCGCCTGGCCGAATATCCCGTAGTCGCGACCCAGCTTGACGGTGCCCATGGCCGGCTCGCCAAACGTGAGAAAGGCCTGGCGCACGTCGACGTTGCTGTTGTTGCCGATGGCGTCGTCCGACGCCGTGGCCGCCCCGATCATCAGCGTCGCGCCGATGTCGACACCGTCCTGGCGCCCCTTGGCGCTGGTGATGAGCGCGTTGGGCAGCAGCCCGTTGCCGATCACCGTGCGGCCGGCGACGCCGCCGCAACCCAGTGCCTGTGCTGCGAGCGCGAGGCCGCCGACGGCTTGCGAGCCCGTGCAGTTCGTGTGGGTGTAGAAGGCATTGATGATGCCGCCGACTGAAAGATCCCAGTCGCCCGCCTTGAAATCGGCCGCGCCGGCCTGGCTCGTTGCGGCAGTCAGCATCGCGCCGACGATGGCGGCGTTCCGTGTGGTCTTCATGTGTCTCGTCTCCTGGTTCTGGTGGATGTGGGTACGTCGGGAATGCGTAGCTTCCCGATTCGCATTGCGCAATCCACATGCCAGTCACAAAGGGAGACGTTCATCCTGACCAGTGTCTTGACCCGACACTGCTTCTGTCACGCTTCGCAACGTTGCAGGTCGCGTCGGCCGAGACGGCCGCGGGATAGTCCGCATGCGTCCCGCACGTCGTGTGCCTTGTTGCGCCAGCCACTGTTCCATGGCCGTTCCGCGTCATCCCGTGCGGCTGCTGCGGCACGGGACACGCGGCTTCAGGACGCGGCGGCCGCCTGCGCGCCGAAGCGCCAGGTGAGCCCGATCCAGACGCCTCGCGGCGCGCCGGCCGTGCGGAATTGCTCGCTGCGCCAGCTCGCGCCGGTGGGATCGAATGTCTGGCCGGGTCCGGTAAACACGTTCTGGCCCAGCGTGCCGAAGTTCGAGCTGCGGCGATCGAGCAGGTTGTCGACATTGGCGAAGGCTTCCCAGCCCGCGCCCAAGGCGACGCGAGCGTCCAGGTTCACGAGCGCGAAGCCCGGCACGAGGCCGTTGATGTCGGCATTGTTCTCGTCCCCGCGCGCGTAGGTGCCCGATTGCGCCACCAGCGTCATGCCGATCCCGGCCGCCTCCCCGAATGCATAGTCGCCATGCAGCTTGAACGTGTGGCGGGGGATGCCGGGCAACCGGTCGCCCGGGCGCACCTGGATATCCGCGCAATCGGCGCAGCTGATGGCCGCCGCCGTCGAGTTGTTCGGGCTGTTCAACACCAGCGGCGTGCGGAAGGTCGCATCGACCAGGCTGTAGTGCAGCGCCAGCGTCAGCGCGTCGACGCGGCCCTGGAGACCGACCTCGACGCCCTGTCGCCGCGTCTGGCCCACGTTCTGGAAATAGCCCGCGCTCGTCGCCCCGCCGCCGCTGCTGATGAACTGGATGTCGTCGCGCAGCTCGGTGTGAAACAGCGCGAGGCTCCAATGCACCGCATCCGACACGCTGCCGCGTCCGCCGATCTCGACGTTGTGCGAGATCACCGGCTTCAGTGTCGGGTCGGACGAGAACGCATTCGGCAGCGAGCAGGGCGCCGCCGGGTCCGCACAGGTCAACTCGACCGGCGTCGGCACGCGCATGCCTTCGTTGTAGGTGCCGTAAAAGGTCAACTCCGGCGTCGGGTTCGTCGTGATGCCGATTGCCGGATTGAAGCGCTTGAACATGTGGCGCCCATTCAGCGCCGTGCCGAGCTGGTCCGCCAGGTCGATGTTGGCCAGGTTGTAGCGCCCTGCAATGTTCAGGAAAGTGTGGGTGTCCAGTCCTAGAGTCTCAGTGGCGTAGAAACCTGCGTCCGAGGCGCGCGCGTACAGCGAGGTCCGCAGGTCCACCGGCTGGTCAGACGTCGTGTCGCGCGACGAGCCGGCCTCCTGGTTGGCCTGCGTGAACCTCGTGAAGCCGCTCTCGAAGCTCGCGCCGCCGCTCAGGTGGCTCGCATGGCCCGCGACCACCGCCGTCGACGTGAGCTGCAGCGAAATGCCGGAGCGCGACTGCTTCACGTCGTTGATCGCATTGCCCGTCGGCTCGTTGCCCGGCCCCACGTCCTCGGTCGTGTCGAAGTCGTCGTTGACGTTGCTGTTCAAGACATAGGTCCTGAGCGAGCGATGGAACGCGTTGGCCTCGAGCAGCAGAGCGGGCGAGAAGCGATGGCTCGCGTTGGCGCTGACGAAGGCCAGCTTGTTGGTCTGGAAATCGGGCCAGGAATAGGCCTGCCTGTAGTCGCCCAACCAGGACAACGGAAGTGTCTGGTTGCCCTCGAGGCGCGTGTTCGCCAGCGTGAGACTGATGTCGGCGCGGTTCGCATCGTCGCGATAGCCCGCCTTGCCGAAGAACTGCGCCACGCGACTCGAGTCGTGCTGACCCCAGCCGTCTTCGTGCAGCGCGTTTCCAGTGATGAAATACGCCAGGTGACTGTCGTGGCCGCCGGCCTCGGCGTCGATGGCCTTGCGGCTCCACATGCCGCCGTAGGCACGCACCTGGCCGCCATCCTCGTCGAAGCCGTCGCGCGTCGTGACGTTGATCGCACCGCCCAGCGTGTTCAGGCCGAACACCGGGTTGGATCCGGGGATGACGGAGACCTTCGCGATCGCGCCTTCGGGAATCAGGTCCCAGTTGACGGTATCGCCGAAGACCTCGTTGATGCGCACCCCGTCGACGAACACCGAGAGCCCCTGTGGCGTGCCGAGCGCCGGCGACGCGGTGAAGCCGCGGAAGTTGACGTCGAGCTGGTACGGGTTGCCCGCGGTGTCGTTGACATTGACGCCGCTCACGCCCTGGTCGAGCGCCTGTGCGAGCGTGGTGGCGCGCGGCGCCGTCACGGCGCCACCCTGCAGCGTCTGCACGTTGGCCGGCACCTGGTTCAGCGGCGTGCCCTGGCCGGGCAGGATCGTGGTGCCGACGACCACGCCCGATTGAAGCGCGGCCACCGGGGCCGGCTCGTCGGCTCGGGCCCAGGCGTGCGAAAGCAACAACGGCAGCGCGAGCAGCCGCAGGTGGCGGGGAGGCTTCAAGGCTTCAGCCCGGCTTCCTGGCGAAGGCGCTGCACCAGCCGCCTGCGGACACCTGCTTGCGGCCGAACATGGCGCAGCCGGCCCAGGCATCGGCCGGGGCGCCTTGCCAGAAGGCGCAGTCGGCGCAGTGCTGCTGTTCCGTGTGGTTCGGATACTTCTTCTGGTCAGCCTGTTTCGTATCGTTGCGATAGCCGAGCGCGGCGGCCGTCTCGTCCGTCTCCTCGACGTGAGCGGCGGCGAACGCCGTCGTGGCCAGGCCGAGGCCGGCGAACGCGCAGCCGCCGGCCAGCGAGCGCGCGATGAAGATGCGTCGTGATGCGTGGTTCATGGAAATCTCCGTGCGGGCCGTCCTCGCGCGCGGCGACCCCGCATGCGATCGTGCGCGGGCCCGCGCGTCCCGCACGCCAGCGCGCAGGACGGCCTCCTGTCGTTTCAGAAAGGGGTCAATTGGCGGCGGCGACCTTGGCAGCCGGTGTGGTCGAAGCGGTCTGCTTGCCCGCCGGCGCGCCGCCGGCCTTGGGAATCTTGAAGACCCACACCATGCCGCCCTGCTCCAGCATGTTGACCTTCTTGGCCACCTCGCCACCCCACAGCGGCACGGCACCGCCCCAGCCGGAGACGACACTGACGTACTGCTCCCCGCCCTGCTGCCAGGTGATCGGCGGCGCGACGACACCGGAGCCTGTCTGGAACTCCCACAGCACCTTGCCCGTCTTGGCATCCGCGGCCTTCAGATACCCCTCCGGCGTACCCCAGAACACGAGGTTGCCGCCGGTGGTCAGCACGCCGCCCCACAGCGGAGCGGAATCCTTCACCTCCCAGACGATCTTGCCGGTCTTCGGGTCGATTGCGCGCAGCGCGCCGATGTAGTCGTCGTTGAGCGTCTTGATCGTGAACCCGGCGCCCAGGTAGGCGGCGCCCTTCTTGTAGGCGACGGGCTCGTTCCAGATCTCCATGCCCCATTCGTTGGACGGCACGTAGAACATCTTGGTGTCCGGGCTGTAGGCCATCGGCATCTGGTTCTTGCCGCCGAGGAAGCTCGGTGCGTTGAAGATGGACGTGCCCTTCTTGCCGTCCTGGCTCTGCGTCGGGTCGCCCGGCCGGCTGGAGTCGATGTAGTTCGGCCGGCCCGTCTTCAGGTCGATGCTGCTGGCCCAGGTGATCTTCTTGACGAACGGGAACGCATTCACCAGCTTGCCATCCGTCGCGTCGATCACGTAGAAGAAGCCGTTGCGATCGGCCTTGCCGCCCACGCGCCTGCCGTCCATGTCGAACGTGATGAACTCGTTGACGCCGTCGAAGTCCCAGCCGTCGTTGGGCGTCGTCTGGTAGTGCCACTTGATCTGGCCCGTCTTCACGTCGATCGCGAGCGTCGAGCACGAGAACAGGTTGTCGCCCTGGCGCATGTGGCTGTTCCAGGGCGACGGATTGCCCGTGCCGAAGTAGGCCAGCCCGGTCTTCGGGTCGTAGGTGCCGCCCAGCCAGGTGGCCGCGCCGCCCGTCTTCCACAGGTCGCCCGGCCAGGTCTGGCCAAGCGTGCCGCTGATGCCGTTCTCGTGCTTGGTGCCGTCGGCGTCATAGGTGTAGCCCATGTGGCCTTCGACCGTCGGGCGCGACCACACCATCTTGCCGGTACGCGGATCGCGCGCCTCGACACGACCGACGACTCCGAACTCGCCGCCGGACACGCCTGTCAACAACAGTCCTTGCGCGATCAGAGGTGCCGCCGAGGCCGAATACCCCGCCGAGTAGTCATCGATCTTCTGCTTCCAGACGACGTCCCCGGTGGCCTGGTCGAGCGCCACGAGTTGCGCATCCAGCGTCGCGAAGATCACGAGGTTGTCGAACAGCGCGGCGCCGCGGTTGACGACGTCGCAGCACGGCATGATGCCCTCGGGCAGGCGGTGCTCGTACTTCCACAGCTTCTTGCCCGTCGCCGCATCGAGCGCGAAGATGCGCGAGTACGACCCGGTCACGAACATGCGACCGTTGAAGATCACCGGCTGCGACTCCTGGCCGCGCTGCTTCTCGCCGCCGAACGAGAACGCCCACACCGGCGTCAGCCGTGCGACGGTGCTCGCGTTGACCTGCTTGAGCGGCGAGTAGCGTTGACCCTGCGTATTCACGCCCCACGTCAGCACATTGCCCGTGGCGGTCGCCTCGATCTGGATCATCTGGTCGGTGACGCCCGCGGCGCCGACGGGGCCGAGTGCCGCGGCAAGGCCGCCGGCGATCATCAGCGTCATGAGTTTCGAATGCATGTTGTCTCCTCGTTGGGGTTCGATGCGACGACTCTTGCACCGCGAGGTCGTCCGGGAACAGAAGCGCAATGTCCGTGCCACGCGCCGCCTGGGCGGGATAGTGGCGAAACGCAAGAACGGCAGCCGCCGCGTTGCGGGTTTCCCCGTTTCGACCGCACCCGACTGCTACAAGCTCGCACAATCGGCGCCCGCGCTAGCGTGACAGTGCGCAGCAATTCACGCCGTCGAGAGCGCCAGTCCCGGCGTCGCGTCCCAACGCCCCTTCTTGTCGATCCACAAGGCGTCGACGTTCCAATGACGCGCCAGCGCTCGTGCCCGATCGGGGCCCGCCACGAAGAACACCTTCGTCAGCGCGTCGGCCAGCGCGCCGGTGGGCGCGGCGACGGTCACGCCCGACATGTCGGGCGGCGAGTAGCCCGTGTGCGGATCGAAGATGTGGTGATGGCGATGGTCGGCGCTGAAGCTCGTCTGGTCGTCGCCGGACGTGGCGACGCAGCGCCCGTCGGCGAACAGGCGTGCGATGAGGCGCACCTGCGCATGCGGATCCGCGATGCCCAGCGTCCAGCGCTCCCCCTGCGGGTTGTGGCCCACCATCGCGTACTCGCCGGCATCGACGAGGGCGTGGCGAATGCCGTGGCGCATCAGCACGGCGCGCACGCGATCGGCCGCGTAGCCTTGGGCGATGCCGTTGAGCGTCACGCCCATGCCGGGGCGCGCCAGGCGGACGCCGCCATCGGCGGCCAGCAGCAGGTCGCGCCAGTCCACGCGCGCCCGAGCGGCGCCAACCTCCGCCGACGTGGGCAGCCGACCGTTGGCCTGCGCGCCGGCGAAGGCGAGCCACAGCGGCTGCACCGTCGGATCGAACGCGCCGTCGCTGCGACTCGCGACATCGCGGGCGATGACCAGCAATTCGCGCAGCTCTCGGGGCGGCGACGCGAGCGTGCCCTCGCGGTTCAGGCGAGAGAGTGCGCTGTCGTCGCGAAACAGGCTCATCTGCGCTTCGATGCGTTGCAGCGCGGCAACCGCGTCGTCGAGCGCGCGGGTCAGCGTCGCGTCGTCCTGGTGCGCCGCTTTCAGCGACAAGATCGTGCCAAAGCCGACGAGCTCGCGCCGTTGCCAGCACAGGCCGGTGGACGCGGCCGCTTCGCCGAACTCCGCGAGCGCGCCGAGCCCCAGCGCGACGCGCAACATCTGCCGGCGGTTCATGTCGACGGCCCCGAATCGAGGCCGTCCGCGCCGGCATGCGCCTCGGCGTAGCCCGTCAACGGCCGGATCTGTATCGTGCGATGGCGCTTGCGCTGGATCAACGGTGCACAACGCTCGTCGCTGTCGTGGATCGCGACGCACTCCATGCACTGGAAGCAATCCTCGTAGACGACCTGCCCGGCCGGCTTGATCGCCTCGTAGTCGCAACGATGGCGACAGGTCTGGCACGGCGTGCCGCACTCGGCACGACGCGCGATCCAGTCGAAGCGGCGCAGCCGGCCGAGGATGGCCAGCCCGGCGCCCAGCGGACACAGGTAGCGGCAGAAGCCCTTGAACACGAGGGTGGAAGACAGCACCAGCACGCCGGCCCACGCGACGAATGGCCACGATCGCACGAAGACCAGCGTGATGGCCGTCTTGAACGGCTCGACTTCGACGGCGCGATCCGTCCACGGGCTCGCCGCCGCACCGAAGGCCGCCAGCCCGACGATCCCCGCCAGCACGCCGTACTTGATCAGCTTCAGCTTCGCATCCAGGGCCGCGCGAACGCGGATCGGCTTGATGCCCACCGCGCGCCCCACCTGGCTCACGAGTTCCTGCAACGCGCCGAACGGACAAAGCCAGCCGCAGAAGGTGCCACGTCCCCAGGCGACGAGACTGATCGCGACGAACCCCCACAGCACGACGGTCATCGGATCGTAGAGAAAGAAGCCGAGGCCGCGGCCCGCCGCCACCGCCTGCACGAACGCCGTGATATTGACGATGGATAACTGGCCCTGCGCGAACCAGCCGATGAACACCAGCGTGAACACCAGGTAGCCCGTGCGAAAGCGTGCGAGCCGGCGCGCATCGGCGGTGAGCCAGCGCGGCCGCGCGAGCACGGCGGCCAGCAACGCAAGCGCGACCGCGAGCACGGCCAGCTCCCATGCGCGCGAACGCCAGATGCCGAGCCAGGACTTGTTGTCGGCGGTGGGCAGCGCCACCTGGTCGGTCGGCAGTTCGTAGCGCAGCGTGAACTCGCGACCGATGCGCTCCGGATAGATCGCGCCCTTGTCGCGCACCACGTGCAGCGCCACCTCGAGTGGCTGGGCCGGGTCGAGGCCGGCCGGGCCGATCACCTGGAATACCTTGGTGTCGGCATTGCGCAGGCCGGGCGGCAGCGTCAGCGTGTCGTCGAGGTCGAGGTCGCGCATCTCCAGCGGCAGGTCGCCCTGGCGCAGCGTGACCCGGTCGGGGATCGCCCCGCGCACGAAGTTGTCGCCGACGAAGGTCCAGGCACCGCGCGAGATCATCAGCAACGCATGGTCGCCCTCGTCGAGCCGCCCCTGCAGATGCGCCCACCCCTTGTCGCCGAGCAGGTTGCGCCCGACCAGGGGCGTGGACAGATAGACGACCCAGAGTTCGGAGAAGGCGTCGGCCGCCGCGCCGGCGCCGTCCTGCTCCACGCCGCTCCCTTCGAACGCCTTGTCAACCTGCGCGCGCGTGACCCGCAGGTGCGCGACCAGGCCCGCACGCACGAGGGCGTCCCAGTCCATGGCCTTGAAAGTGTCCTGTCGTACCCGCGCCAGCAGTTCCGGATCGCGACTGCCGGCGAAGCCGAGCTTCGCACGCGCGATGTGCAGCGAGGCGGCCAGCAGGCTCTGGTTGACGATGCGCACGGACGCCGTCGCCTTCGCCACGCCGTCGATGTAGACGTTGGCGCTGCCGCGCTGCTCGCCGCGGTTGCTGTTCGAGCCGATCTTGATGTTCTGGCGCAGCGACAGCCCGCGGTACTGCTCGACGAAGCGCGTCAGCGGCGCCGGCCCGAGGCCGTCGACGAACACGGGTTCGTGCTGCGACAGCACCTGCACGTCCATGAAGACGCCTTTGGCGTCGAGCGCGATCAACAGGTTCGGTGGCGTGCCCGAGAAGCCCGGGATCGGCGCCAGATCGATGGACTCGAACACGTAGCCGACCAGCGGCGTCGCCGTGCCGTCCTGGCGGAACAGCGGCCAGGTGGGCAATTGCGCGTCACGCTCGCCGACGATCAATGGCGACGGGAAGCGTTGCTGCAGCGCGGCCTTCGTCAGCGTGCCGGCGTGCACGATCGATGCCGCCGCGCACGCGAGCGCGAGTCCGAGTCGAACCGCCAGGCGGCGCCCGGCGGCGCGCCATTCAATCGTCGACCAGGACAGCATTCGGGACATGGCCGACGGGGATGGCCTTAAAAGGCATCGCCGTGTGCGCTGCCTGCGAGCACGGCAGGAAGGGAGCGCAAGGTCGGATGCAATGTCATGGCGATGTCGGAAAGAGGTCAGGCTCGCGAGTGGATGAAGGTGTCGGCAGATCGGCGGCGGCTGACAACGCCAGCGACATTGCGTCTCCCCGGAAGATGAGCCCGGCACTCTTCGCTGCACCCGGCACGAAGCGCAACGGGGCGTCGGCAGCGCCGGAATCCGCCCGCTGCGCCGCAGCCACGGCGGCCGCGTCCAGCATCGCGTCGATGCGACCCCGATGCTCGCTCTTGCGACAGACAGGATCCGTGGCGGCCGCGTCGCCGGTCACGAGGAAGGCCTGGCAACGGCATCCACCGTGATCGCGGTCTCGCTCGTCGCAACTGCCGCAGGTGTCGTTCATCCAGCCGCTGCCGCGATAACGATTGAACGCGTCGTTGTCGAACCAGGCGCTGCGCACCGACGTCTCGCGCAGGTCGGGGAACGCGAGGCCGGGCAGCATGCGGGCGCTGTGGCACGGCAGCGCCAGGCCATCCGGCGCGACGACCAGGAACACCGAACCCCAGCCCGCCATGCACGGCTTGGGTTTCGCGTCGGCGTAGTCGGGCGAGACCCACAGGATCTTCATGGCACCGGCCGCGGAGGCGATGCGCTCGCGATGCGCCATCACGATGGCCTCGGCATCGCGCAGCTCATCGACGGTCGGCATCAGCGCCGCGCGGTTGTGCCAGGCCCATCCGTAGTACTGCGTGTTGGCGAGCTCGAGGAAATCGGCGCCCATTCGTTCGGCCATGTCGACGATCCGGCCCACGTGCGGCAGGTTGAAGCGATGCATCACGCAGTTCAGCACCATCGGGTAGCCGGCGTCCTTGATGATCGCGGCGACGCGCGACTTCAGGTCGAACGTGCGCGTGGAGCTGATGAAGTCGTTGAGTTCGCGCGACGAATCCTGGAACGACAGCTGGATATGGTCGAGGCCGGCGCGCTTGAGCGCCTGCGCACGCGCCGCCGTCAGGCCGACGCCGGAGGTGATGAGGTTGGTGTAGAAGCCCAGGCCGCGCGCATGCTCGACAAGCTCCTCGAGGTCGTCCCGCACCATCGGCTCGCCGCCCGAGAAGCCGAGTTGCACCGCGCCGAGCGCGCGCGCCTCGGCCAGCACGCGTTTCCACGTCGCGGTGTCGAGCTCCTGGTCGTGACGCGCGTAGTCGACCGGGTTCGAGCAGAAGACGCAATGAAGCGGACAGCGGTACGTGAGCTCGGCCAGCAACCAGAACGGCGGCTTCACGGTCACTTGCACAGCGGCAGACGTCGTCATCACGCCTCTGGCTTGAGCCAGCCCCGCTCGCGCGCCTGGTGCAGGAACGCACGCACGTCGTCCGTCAGCGCCGACTGTGCAAACGCGTGCTCGAGCTCGCCGACGATGTCGTCCACCGAGCGCAAACCGTCGCAACGCCGAAGAATCTCGGCCGCAGGCGCGTTGAGCTTGACCATGCCTTCCGGATACAACAGCACCCAGGCGTCCTGCGCGGGTTCGAACTGCAATCGGTACATCGGTGCGACCGCGGGTCGCGAGTGCGCGGCGATCATGGTCGCAGCTCCTGCGCCAGGTCGTCGGGGTAGGCCAGCGCGATCGCGTCGAGCATGGACCACAGGATGTCGAGCTTGAAGTCGAGAATCGCGATCGCGCGCTCCTGCCGCTCACGCGTGACGCACCAGCGGCGCGCCACCTCCAGGCCGTGCTCGACGTCGCGCCCCGCCAGCGTGATGCGGCTGCGGAAGTACGCCAGCCCCTCGGGGGCGATCCACGGATACAGCGACGGCCAGCCGGCGAGCCGGTCGGCGTGGATCTTCGGCGCGAAGAGCTCGGTCAGCGACGAGATGGCGGCTTCTTCCCAAGGTGCGGTGCGCGCGAAGTTGACGTAGGCGTCGACCGCGAAGCGCACGCCGGGCTGCACGTGGCGCAGCGACTCCACGCCTTCGCGCTCCAGGCCCGTCGCGATGCCCAGCCGGCACCAGGCCTCGATGCCGCCGGCGTTGCTGCCGCTGAAATCGCCGCGCCCGTCATGGTCGAGGATGCGTTCGATCCAGCGCCGGCGCTCGGCGCGGTCGGTGCAGTTGGCCATCACCGCCGCGTCCTTTTGCGGGATGCGCGTCTGGTAGTAGAAGCGGTTGGCGACCCAGCCGCGCACCTGGAATGGCAGCAGTTCGCCGCGGTTCAGGCGCAGGTTGAACGGATGGTGGATGTGATACCGCGATTCGCGGGCGCGCAGCCGCGCCTCGAACTCGTCGGCACTCCATGGTGCAGCGGTTGCCAGGGATGCATCGATGAGAGTCACAGCGAGATCTCCATGCCGTCGTGAGCCACCGCTATGCCCAGCGAATCGAGCACGCGTCGCTGCGCACTCTCCTCGTCGAGGATCGGGTTGCTGTTGTTGATGTGGATCAGCACCTTGCGCGATGCCGCCGACTCCCGCAACGCGTCGACCATGCCGGGCCGGCCGGCAATGCCTTGCTGGGGCAGGTGGCCCATGTCGCTCGCCGACTTCGATCCGAGGCCGGCTTGCTGCATCTCGTCCTCCTGCCAGAAGGTGCCGTCGACGAGCACGCAATCGGCCTCGTTCATCCACGCGAGCTCCTGTTCGCCCACCCGCGCAAGGCCCGGCGAATAGAACAGGCTGCGGCCGTCGACGAGGCTCTCGATACGCAGCGCGATGTTGTCGCCGACGACCTGCTCGCGGCGGTGCGGCGAGTACGGCGGCGCCTTGCCGGGAATGGCCAGCGCGGTGAAGCGCAGGTTCGGCACGGCCTCGATGTCGAACTCGGCGCGGGTGCTCGCGCCGTCTACCGCCAGCATGTGCCACCGCGTTCCGCAGTAGTGCTGCAACACGTTGAGCAGCGGCAGCCCGCTGGTCAGATCCTCGAAGACGCAACGCGTGGCGTAGAGGTCGATGCACGGGCCTTCGCGCAGTCCGAGCAGGCCCGTCACGTGGTCGATCTGGGCGTCCATCAGCACCACCGCCTTGATCGGGGTGTCGCGCAGGCCGTGGCGCGGATGCAGTTGCGGGTGGCGACGGATCTGCTCGCCGATGTCCGGCGACGCATTCAGCAGCACCCACGACAGTCCGTCGCCCGAGACGGCGATCGAACTTTGCGTGCGCTCCGAAGCCCGGATGCGGCCGCTGCGTTGCCCTGCGCAGTTGACGCAGTTGCAGTTCCACTGCGGAAAGCCGCCGCCAGCGCCGGAGCCCAGCACGAGGATTTTCATGATTGGAAAGATGAAGACGATGGAAACGCGACGCGGCCGCCGAGGCGCACCGCGTCACGCGCCGGCAGCGAGACCGGCGGCAGGCGGATCAGCGCGAGGCGATGTACATCGTGATCTCGAAGCCGAAGCGCATGTCTTCAAACGCGGGTTGCGTCCATTGCATCAAAGTCTCCTTGGGTTATGGCACCGCCGGTGGCGGCCGCCATGTCCGCATGCCGCGAACACCGGCTCTATCCGCAAGTCGCGTGCCGCGTGGCATTCGCCCGGGTTCTCGAGGGTTCACCCTCGAAGCCGGGTCGACTTCGCGCACGGATGCGCCGCTTGCGGCGAGCCATGCCGGGGAGTTGCTCCAGAAGGGGACGGCGCGAGCTGAAGGCAAGGTACAGGGCTTACCCCGCCCTGCGCGCCGCTCTCTCCCGAGAGGGCGCGAAGAGGCCTACTTCGCCCAGCGCAGCTTGCGATAGATCGTGTTGCGGCTGATGCCCAGTCGCTTGGAGGCCTCGGAAATGTTGCCGCCCGCCGCGTCGAGCGCGGCCTGGATCAGCGCGATCTCGGACTCGCCCAGCGTGCGCGCCGACGAGCCCGCCGCGGCGGGCGTCCCGGAGGCGACCGGCTCGGCTGCGACAGGCATCGTGGCGACCGGTGCCACGGAGTCCGCCGTGGCCACCGCCGTGCTGGCCGGGGGATCGCGGTGCACGTCCTCCAGGAAATCATCCGACAGATGCTCCTCGGTGATCTGCGGTTCGTTGTTCGCCATCACCACGGCCGTCCTCAGCACGTTGGCGAGTTGGCGGATGTTGCCCGGCCATGCGTAGCGCTCGAACAGCGCCATCACGGAGGCGCTGATGGCGGGGGGCGAATCAGGCGCCTCCGCGAGCACGATCCGGCGCGCCACCACGCGCAGGTCGCTGCGATCGCGCAGCGCCGGCAGGCGCACGACGAGCCCGTTGAGCCGATAGTAAAGATCCTCGCGGAACGTTCCTGCGGCGTTCATGTCGCGCAGGTTGCGGTGCGTGGCGCTGACCACCGCAATATCGACGGCGATCGACTTGTGGCTGCCGAGCGGCGTCACGCAACGCTCCTGCAGCACGCGCAGCAGACGGGCCTGCAGCGACAGCGGCATGTCGCCGATTTCGTCCAGGAACAGGGTACCGCCGTTGGCCTGCACGATGCGGCCGCTGGCGCCTTTGCGGCGCGCGCCGGTGAACGCGCCATCCTCGTAGCCGAACAGTTCGGCCTCGATCAGCGACTCGGGGATCGACGCGCAATTCACGGCCACGAAGGGCTGGCGAGCGCGGTTCGAATCCTGGTGCACGGCGCGTGCGAGCAACTCCTTGCCGGTGCCCGTCTCGCCGAGGATGAGCAGCGGGATCTCCTTGTTGAGCACGCGCTGGACCTTCTGCGCCAGCGCCTCGATCTGCGCGTCGCCCGTGCGCAAGTAGTGCAGCCCGGACAGCCTCGACTTGCGGGTGGCTTCGTCGAGCTGCGCGACGCGGGTGCCGTCACCCGCGACTGCGGGGCCCGGGGATGGCGCGTGCATCGAGGAGGAGTCCGCCGGCCTCGTGTCGTGTTCCGGCTCGGCGCGTTCGAATCCCGCCATCAAGGACCGCACCGGACCGTTGAAACGTGCGCTCACATGGAACTGACGGCCGTTGTTGAGCGACAGCCGCATCGGTACCGACAGCGGCGCACGGACGTGGTCGAACATCGCACCGATCGTCGTCTCGAACAGGCTGGTCAAGGTGTGCATGCGCAAGGCCGCACTGCCGATGTCGAGCTGGTCGAGCGCGCTGCGATTGCCACCCAGGATGCGGCCGTCGCCGCCCACCACGATGATGCCTTCGAGCAGCGTGCCGATGAATTCGGGGCGCAGGTGGAAATGCAGGCGCAGCCGGTTGCCGTAGTCGTCCGACAGCCAGTGGTTCTCGATCATGCGCGCCGACATCCGCACCAGCCCCATCGTGTGCTGGTGGTACGAGCGCTGGTCGCCGGTGACGTCGAGCACG
>FSXQ01000642.1_pt1 | contig 14877 bp, 10 predicted proteins | sample 1638011 | NCBI WGS metagenome assembly FSXQ01 (sample SAMEA3914789, study PRJEB12502) | metagenome | biome: forest; material: soil | place: Canada | collected 2011-07-03 | depth 0.3 m | reverse complement strand
GGCCTCGGCCATGTCATGGCGATCCGCGCGCGCGGCCCGGCAGCGCCGCCTGCGCGAGGGCATCGATGCGTCGCGCCAACGCATGGACGACCTGCGCCGTCGCCGCGCAGCCGGAGAGATCACGCAGCAAGAATACGATGCGCGGGAACACCACGTGGCCGAAGGCCTGCTCCAGCCGCAGCCCGAGGACGCAGGCGACGCCGCCGCCAGGCCGAGGCGGGCGAGGATCCTCGCCGCCGCCGCCCTCGTCGTCGCCGTGGTCGCCGGTGCGATCTACGCCGGGTTCGGCCGGACGAATGCGCCTGGCGTGGACAGCCGATCGACCGGCACGGCACTCGAGGCCGCGCCCGCGTCGGCGACCGGGGACGCAGGCCATGCCGTCCACCCGCTGTCCGACGCCCAGTTGCAACGCATGGTCGAACAGTCGCGCGCCCGGGTGCAGAAAGACCCCAGGGATGCGGCGTCCTGGGCAATGCTGGCCCATTCCTACGACATGCTCGGCAAGTTCGCCGAGTCGAGCAAGGCGTACGCGACGCTCGCGCAGCTCGCGCCCCACGACGCGCAGGTGCTGGCCGACTACGCCGACGCGCTCGCCGTCGCCAACGGCCGCACGCTGGCGGGAGAGCCGACGGCGCTGGTGCGCAAGGCGCTGGCCATCGATCCGGGCAACGTCAAGGCCCTGACCCTGGCCGGAACCGCGGCGTTCGAACGGCAGGACTACGACGACGCCGGCACGCAATGGCAGAAGGCGCGCACGCTCTCCAGGGATCCGCAGTTCATCCGGCAGATCGACGTCAGCCTGGCCAACGCCCGCGCGCTGGCCAAGGGCCTGCCGGCATCGACACCGCAGATGGCGCGCACGTCGTCGACGGCCGCGAGCGCCGTCGTGGGCGGCCATCTGACGCTGGCGGACGACCTCCTGTCCAAGGCGCCGGCGGACGCGACGGTCTTCATCTTCGCCATCCCGGTCGGGGGCGGTCGCATGCCGGTGGCGATCACGCGGCGCCACGTGCACGACCTGCCGCTCGACTTCTCGCTCGACGACTCGATGGCGATGGTGCGCGACGTGCGGTTGTCCCAGGTGTCGACCGTCGTGATCGGCGCACGCATCTCCAGACGCGGCGACGTGGCGCCGGAACCGGGCGACATGCAAGGGCTGACGGCGCCGGTGAGCGTCGGAACGCGCAACGTCAAGCTCGAGATCAGCGAGGTGCTGAAGTGAACTGGAACCCGACCTGGCGGCATGGCGGCCAGGCCATGCTGGCGTGCGGCCTGGCGCTCGCCGGCACCGCCGCCAACGCCACGCTGGGCGAGCCCGCTTCGACCGTGGAGGCCGACCGCGCCCGCGTGCAGGGAGCGCGCCGTGTCGTCCAGGCCACCGCGAGCCGGCTCGACGTCCATGTGATCACGCAGGCCGACGGCTCCACCATCAAGGAATTCGTGACGCCGGGCGGCGTCGTGTTCGCGGTCGCCTGGAGCACGCGCCTGAAGCCGCGCCTGGACACGTTGCTCGGCGTCCACGCGACCCGCTACGCCTCGGCGGCAAGCGCGGCGATGGCCACGCCGGGCATCCGGCACGGCGTCGTGCTCGCGAGCGACGACCTGGTCGTCCAGGCGAGCGCCCACCTGAATGCCCACGTGGGGCTGGCCTACCTGCGCTCCCTCGTGCCCGAAGGAGTGCGCGTCGATGAGCTGCGTTGATCGTCTCCGCCACAGGCTCTGCGCGGCGCTGCTGGCCGCGCTGGCGGCATGTGGCGGCTCGTCGTCGACGACGACGGTGACGGGGCCCGGCGTGGGCAGCGGCATCAGCGTCGCCGAGGCGCACCTGGACGTGCCCACCGGCGACAACACCACGCAGATCCTGGTCGATTCCGGTCCCGCAGGGTCGTTCGCGCTCGGCGCGGTCAACGTGCCGTACGTGACCGTCACCCTCTGTTCACCCGGCTCCACGACCCAGTGCGCGACCATCGACCACGTGTTCCTGGACACCGGCTCGATCGGCCTGCGCGTGCTCAGGAGCAAGGTCGCCTCGCTCGCCCTGCCGCCGGTCGCCGTGCCGGCGGACACGGCGACCGCCACGCCCGCCGGCGCGGCGCTGGAGTGCTATCCCTTCGTGCTCGGCGCGGTCTGGGGCCCGGTCGCGAGCGCCGACCTGCAGATCGCGGGCGAACACGCCAGTTCGCTGGCCGTCCAGCTCATCGACGACGCGACGACGCCCGCCTACTCGGCGCCGGCCGACTGCGTCGCAGCGTCCAATGGCCAGTTGATGAACACGGCCGCCTCGCTGCAGGCCAACGGCATCCTCGGCATCGGCATGCTGGCGTACGACTGCGGGCTGAGCTGCGTCAACGGCGACTACACCGGCGGCTACACGCTCTATTACGCCTGCGCCTCTTCCACCTGCGCGCCCGCCGCGCTGCCGGTCAGCCTGCAGATCCACAACCCCGTCACCTATTTCCCGGTCGACAACAACGGCACGCTCATCGCGATGCCCAAGCTGCCGGACCTCGGAGCGGGGATCGTGACCGGACGCCTGGTCTTCGGCATCGGGACGCAATCCAACAACCAGATCCCGGCCACCGCGACCCTGGTCTTCGTCGACACGAATCCCGCCGATTCCACCTATCTCTATTTCTCGACGCAGGTCGCCACGATCGCCTATCCGGACAGCTACGTCGACAGCGGATCCAACGCGTACTTCTTCGATGATCCCGGCGTGCCGAAGACTTGCCAGAACACGACGGGCGGCACGTCCGACTGGTACTGCCCCTCCGCCATCCTGCAGCGAACCGCCGTGATCACCGATGCCACCGGCGCGCAGTCCTCCATCGCGTTCGAGGTCACGAACGCCGATGCGTTGTTCGGCACGTCGAGCCTCGCGCTCGACGACCTGGCCGGGTCGTTCTCGGCCAGTTCGCCGAGCTTCGTCTGGGGTCTGCCGTTCTTCTACGGCCGCACGGTCTACACGTCGATCTGGGGCCAGGCGCTGTCGTCGAACGGGCCCTGGAACGCGTTCTAGCGGCGCCGACGACCTGCACGCGGGAGCGGCTTGCGCGGCGCCAGGCCCGCGACACTCGCCAGCAGCGCCAGCATCCACCAGGGACCTGCGGCACCGCCACCGGAGCTTGCCGGCGGCGGAGGCGGAGGCGGAGGCGACGATGCGGGAGGTGGCGGCGCCAGGGCCGCGTCGACGAAGCTCGCGAGCCCGGCGCGCGTGGATGCATAGACCGCGCCATCCACCGCGCGAAGCCGCCGTACCTCCAGCGATGGCAGGGCCGTCGCGCCGCTGCCGTCGAATGGGGTCCAGAAGAAGCTGCTGCCCACCGGGCTGGCGTACACACCCCGGCTGCCGGTGGCCGCGAAGATCGTCGCGCCGTCGCTGTACAGGCTGTTGACCGCACCGAAGGTGTCCGAGATCTGCTGCGACGGATCACTGCCGGTGTTCGCCGACGCCCAGCCCGATCCGGCGGACGCATACAGCACGAGGTTGCCGTTGGTGGCCGCCAACAGGTTGGTGCCGACGAGCAGCAGGCTCGTGATGCGAGCGGTTCCGGCCGACCCGACGCCGAAGGCCTGCCACAGGCCGGTGCCTCCGGTGGCGCCCGCCTCGCTGGTGAACCAGACGTAGTTGTTGTCCGTGGCGTCGATGGTGCCGGCGATGACGGCGCCGGAGGCGACCAACAGCGAGCGCACGCTGCTGGTCGCCAGGCCGGCGGCGACGGGCGCCGCGCTCGCCGGCGCGTGGCCCAGCGGCACTGCGAATACCCCGTTGTCGGTGCCCACGAACAGCGCGGCGGCGCCAAGCGCCAGCGCGCTCGCACGCCCGGCGATCGTGCCGGGGCTCACCGCCGACCAGGTGCCGGCGGCCGGGTCATAGGCCAGCAGCCCCTGCGTGGTGGCCGCGTACAGCACCTGGTTGGCCGTGTCGGCCTGCAGGCAGGTGATGGATTCGCCCATGCCCAGCGCACTGCCGATGCCGGTGGCCGTCCAGGTGGCGCCACCGTCCGTGCTGGCGAACACCTCCGCGTAGCGGTCGTCCACGGCGGCGGCGAACAGGGCGGCCCCGATCGCCGCGCTGTCGACGATGCTCGCGTTGTCCAGGCGCTGGCTCGCCGCGCCGCTGGCGATGGCCGCGGGCCCGTTGCCGGGCGTCCAGCCGGCGCCGGACTGCACGGCGGACACCAGGGCGGTGGAAATCCCGAATCCCGTGCCGACGTACAGGATCGAGGTCGTCGCCCCCAGCCTGCGGCCCACGGCGAACGATTCTGCGGCCGTGCTCGGCCCCAAGGCCATCGTGGATGCGAAGTTGACCCCGTCGATGCTGACGAAGGCGCCCTGGTCCGTGCCCAGCACCAATTGAGGCGTCCCGCCGGACGCGACGGAGAGGTCCATGAACGCGTTGCAGACGGGAGCGACCATGCCGGGTGCATTCACCACGCCGGGCGACCAGATCGCCTGCGGGTCCAGCACGTTGCCGGAAACGTCGACCGAGCCGCCGCTGCAGGCGATGGCTTGCAGGAACGAGCCGCTATAGGCCAACGCCGCGATGCCGCCCGGGGCCAACGTCGCCGCCGGGTCCGCATTTGTCCAGGCCGGCGTGACCAGGAACGAGGCCGAGATCGGAGCGGCGTAGACGAAGCCGCCCGCGCTCACCAGCAGGCTGGCCGGACTCGTCGGCCCGTTGGGAGACGCCACCGCGAGTCCGCTCACGCCGGCGCCCACGGTCGCGGAAGGGAGCGCCACGAACGTCCAGGCGAGCGCGGTTCCACGTGAGCCGATGCTCGGTGCGACGTAGACGCCCGGCGTGGACATCCCGTCCGCCGCCGGGCTCGCCGCGAACAGCAGGCCGGACGCCGGATCGAACGCCAGCAGCGTGACGGGCATCGATGCGCCGGTGTCCGCGAGCGCCGTCCAGTTCGGCGCCGCGCCCAGCGGCGCGTAGAGGATGCCGGCGTCGGTCGCCGCATACACATCCTGCGTGTCCGCCACAAGCGCGTGGACGGCGAGGAGCGATTGCCTGCCGACGAGCGCGGACGGCAGGCCGGCGTTCCCGGCGCTCCAGCTCGCACCGCCATCGCCGCTGATGAACACGCCGTTCTCGGGGGTGCCGGCATACAGCGTCGTGGGTGTCGACGGGTCGGCCAGCATCGCACTGACGGTCCCGCCCGGAGGGCCCAGCGTCGTCCAACCCGGCGCGGTCTGCGCGAGCGCCGGCAAGCAGGCGCAGCACGTCGCCGCCAGGACGAGAGGAACCCTGCCCGGAGGACGGGGAGCAGGAAGCGAACAGCCTTGTTTCATGCGCGACCCCTGTTGCGGTGACGGTCGACGTCGAGACGGGCACCTGGCGGCCGGCGCGAGTGCCGCGCGAGAAGCGACCTCGCCCGTCGCCGCCAAGAATCCGATGATGCATGGTGATGACAGCATGGGTATCACGGCGAATCGAATTCTTACAAGCCAGCGGCCGCGTCGATCGAGACGCATCCGCATGTCAGGCACACCCGATGATGCCGGCGGCGGACGACCGCGAGTAAGAGATGGCTTGCTGGTTCAGGTGGTCGAGAATGCCCTTCACGTACGCCTGAGTCTCCGGATAGCCGGGCACTCGGCACCCCGCGTTGATGACGGCCCGCTCGCCGGCGTTGTAGGCCGCGAGGACGAGGTCGAGGTGGCCGTCGAACGTACCCATCAGCCAACGCAGGTAGCTCGCGCCCGCGGCGACGTTCTGTTCCACCGAGTACAGATCCTGGGCACCGAAACGCTTGCCGGTGGCGGGCATGAGCTGCATCAAGCCGATGGCGCCCTTGGCGGACACGGCACGCGGGTCGTAGCGCGATTCGGCCAGGATGACCGCATGGACCAACGCCGGCGACAACTTGTTGCGGGCGGCGGCCTTGTCGACCAGGTTGCGCAGTTCGGCGGAAGGGTGCACGCCCGCGTCGATGCGGGCCGGCGCGGACGCGGCGGGTGACTGCGGCGGCGCGGCGGGCTCGATGGCCGGGGCCGTGCCGTCGACGAGCGTGGCCGCTTCCTCGGTCCGGAAGTTGGACAGCACGACGGCGCCCGTGCCAGCCTCCGAGCCCGAATAGATCTGGCCGCACGCGACGCCGGGCACGAGCAGCCAGAGCGCCAGCGCACCAGGCGCCAGGAACCGGAGTTGCGGGCTGCCCGTCATGCCGGCCTGCCCGCCTCGTCCGCGCGGGACGCGGACACGATGTCACCGCGCCGCGGCGGCCGCGGCCTGGCGTTCCGGGCGAGCGGTCGCAGCCCAGGCGGGGTGTCCGACAGCCGCCTGGCGCCGAGCATGGCGATGCGCGGGCGCGGCGCGGAGCCGTGGCGACGGGCCGTCGCCGCGCTCGTTCGCACGCGTCGATCGGGCGGCGTGATTCTCATGGCACGATCCAGTCGCCGTCGGGGACGATCGCCGTCCCCTGTGCATGGGCGAAGCGCACGAGATAGCCGCCCTTGGACGCGTAGCGCTGCCCGATCGCCACGCCCAGGCGCGGGTAGTAGCCGGTCATGATCCGGTGGGCGAGCGTCTCCTCGAAATGCTCGACCAGGTAGTCGCGCACGAAGGTGTCCGCAAGGCCCTTGAGCGTCTCCGACAGCAGTCCGAGAGCCAGGTACGTGTCGACCTGGGTCTGTTCGGCCACCACCGGGATGTTGCGGGCACGGAACCACCCCATGGCGAAGTCGACGCGCACGCGCCGCCGGTCGGGCAGGTCGAAGGGATACGCCATCTCCGCGCTGCCACGCCAGGCCATGGGCAGCGGCGCCCGCTCCAGCGCGGCCATCTGGCCCGACACGAAGACCGCGGCGCCTGCCGGTGGCGTCGCCGGCAGGGCCGCGATATCGCCCTGACGCAACCACAGCACGACCGCGTCGCTGCCGGACGCGCCGCGCAGGACCTCGGTGACCGCGCCGACCGGCGCGCCGCGTGGCACCACGTGTCGGGACACCGCGATGCCGGACGCGTGCAGGGCGTCGGCCAGTGCCGCTGCCGCGACCTCGCCGCTGTCGCCGGCGCGATAGACCTGCGACACGCGAGCCACCGCCGGCCGGCCCGGCTCGCCGACCAGACGCCTGGCCAGCAGCGCCGCCTCGAGCAGCACGCCGCGCGAAAAATAGACCGAATAGAAGTCGCGATCCGCGTTGGGCGGCGGCGCGTCGACATTCGGAAACAGGCAGGGCACCGCGGCGCGCTCGCAGAACGCGTGCACCGGCGCCCACGTCCGCCCGCCCAGGCCCGAGACCACCGCGAACACGGGCTCCGCGGCCAGGCGCCGATCGAGCTGGGCCTGCCAGGTCGACTCCGGCCCCGTCAATTCCCAGACGTGCAGTTCCCAGCGGCGCTGGACCTTGAACATCATCCCGCTGTACGAGGTCTTGCCCGAGGTGAGCATGTGCGGTGCCGGCACCATCTGGCGCAGGTTGCGATCCGCGAAGAACTGGTTCATCACGGCGAGCATCCCGCGCTGCTTCACGGGGTCGGCGTCGGGCGTGATGATGGTGGCGAAATGCAGCGTCGTACCGCTGACGCCAGGCACGTCGGGGCGATCGAGTCGCTTGAGATGGGAGATCACCGCCGCCATGTCGGCATCCCCGAGGTCATAGCGCGGCATCAGGAAGTTCAACGGCTTGCCCTCGGAGTCGAGCCCGTCCTTGATCGCGCGCGCCAGTGTCGCATCGGTGTAGGGATCGCGGTCGCCATGCATCCCGGCGACGAACGGAATGTCCCGGTCCTCCACCACGCTCGCACGCGGGCGGAACAGATAGCGCGTCGTGATCGGCGGAATCACGATGCGGCCCTCGCGTCCGCCCAACCCGCTGCGCTGGTGGCAGTTCGCGCAGGCCGCGGCCTGGCCCTGGATGGTCGATTCGGCGCTTCGCGTGGCCGCCACGGGGCGGCCGGGCGCGGTATGGCCATGCAGGTAGATCGTCTCGCCGGGATCGGCGGGTTCGTGCATCGGCGCCGCGCCGTTGCCGCCGATGCACACCGAGAGCAACAGGCTGGCCGTGACGGTTCGCAGGATCGCGACGCGCCGGCCGATGTCCGCGGCCCGGACGCGGCTCCGGGCGGTCCGGACCGGCGTCGGCGGGCGAGCGATCGGGGCCGGGTTCATGGCCGTCGCGCGGTGTCGGGCGTTGCGGCGCCCCGCGTGTCGACGCTGATCCTGCCGCGCCGGGCCGTCACGGCCTCGGGCCGGTCGAACGACTTGTCGTCGATCGGCGGATTGAGCGCAACCCGTTCGATGACCAGCCGGTTCACCGGTTGGCCGCCACCGCCGGTCTCGATCACCACCGGCAACTGCAGGCCCTCGAACGCGTGGTAGTCGCGGTAGCGCATCGTCGCGACGGCGATACGGCCGGAGGCATCGTGGAATTCGCGGTCGTGGCGAAGCTCGAGGAACGACGTGGCATCGACCCACACGCGATGCAGTCCGCCGGACGGCAGGCGGGCGTCGAGCACGTAGGTCCGGCGACCGTCGATCGCGTCGATGCCCGAAAGCGAGATGAGCGCCCCCTTGGAGGCGTAGTCCATCAAGGGCCCATCGATCACCTGCGCGCCGCGGGCGAAGCTCAACTCGTCGTCGGCATACGGCGTGACCTCGGGCGGTCCCGCCGCGGCGGGACGCTGCTTCCAGCCGGACGAGCCGTCATAGGCACGGATCGCCTTCATGCCCGAAGGCTCGACGACCTCGAAACGCGTCTTGCCCGGGCGCTTCTGCTCGAGCAGGAAAGGAACATGCCGGCCGGGGGTGTTGCTGTTCTCCGCGTAGCCGGTCCACGCCATCGTCTCGATCCGACGCCAGGCCGGCCCGCCGCCGCGCGCCTGCGCATTGCGCTCGACGATCTGGGGCGCCGTCAGTCCCGGCAGGTCGGGCGGGGCGAGCGCGCTCGCGCGGCCCGCGCCCCACAGCGCCAGCAGCGTCGCCACGGCCAGGGTGACACGTCGTCGCATCGCGCCCTCGCCCATCAGCGAGCCGAAGCCTGCCTCGTCACGGCAGGTTGCGGTCGGCTGAACAGGGCCTCGGCCAGCGGCGGATTCACCGTCACGTTCTGGAACGTGATCTTGCGCGACGTCCGCACGCCTTCGACGACTGTCTCGAGCGTCATCGGGATCCGCAATCCGTTGACCGTCTTGAAGTCGCGGTAGAACACGGCGACCTTGTGCACCTTGTTGTCGAGACGCCGCGGCTCGCCATCGATCTTGACGTCGAGGAACGTCGTCGCATCGACCCACAGGTTCAACTGTCGGCCGTCGGCCTTGGTCAGGTGCAGCCTGTACGCCTTGTGCCCCTCGATCGCGTCGATGCCCGCGAGCTCGACTTGCGTTCCCTTGCGTGCATGGTCGATGAGCGGCCCATCGAGCTCCGCCTCGTCGGCCGCGGCCTTGGCCTCGTCCGGCGTGAAGGACTCGACGTCGCTGCGGTTCAGGAAGGGCCGCAGCTTCCAGCCTTGCTGGCCGTCGTAGACCTGCACCGCGGTCTGCTCCTTCACGTGGATCTCGAGCCGGCTCTTGTGGGGACGCTTCAGGCTCATCTCGAACGGCAAGCGAACTTCGGGCGTGCCGCCGGCGTCCATCTGGCCGGTCATCGTCATCGTGTCGACCGCGCACCACGCGGCCAGACCCCCCCGCGCCGCGACGTTCTTGTCGACGACCTGGGCCGCGGTCAGGCCGGCGGCCATCGCCAGCGGACTCGCGAGCACCGCGGCCAGCGAAATCAGAGACGCAACGAGCTTCATGTTTCGACCCTCCTTGTGCGCAACCGGATGCGCGTTCATTCGACCAGCAGTCCATCGGCGTGGAACGCGCCGATGATCACGTTCACGCGATCTCCGGGGTGCACCAGATTGCCCTTGTTGGAGAACGCCACCCAATACTCCTTGCCGGCCGCGAGATCGTTGGTCTGGCGCAGCGGGCCGACCTTTTCCATCACCGGCACCTGCAGCAACGCATGGCTGCGCTGGCCGAGCAGGAACGGCGTGCTGACCTTGTCGACGAGCGGCTTGGCCAGCACGGGATCGGCGACGCGATAGCTGAAGCGGATGAGGCTGCCCGACGCCGTGTAGCGCACGACCATGTCCTGCACCCCCCACTCGGCGCCGTAGTAGTTGCCGGCCTTGGTGCTCTGCCTTTGCTGCCGGTGCGCAAGCGCGGGGTTCACCGCCCCGATGTGCTGTGCCGGAGGCAGCGCCGAGTGTTCCGGCGGCGCGGTGCCTTGTGCCCGCGCGCCGGTGGCCGCGCAAGCGAGGGCGCATGCGCAGGCAAGCGTGAAGGGCGTCTGTTTGTTCATGGTCCTACCCTAGTGGAAATTCGTCGGCACGGGTATCGGGAACTGCAGCCGCGTCTCGCGTGGCGGGCTAGCCACGGCGCGCCCGCGGCACGCGAGGCCGATGCAGCATCAGCGGATTGACCGGTTGGGGCGTCGACGCGGCTTCCTGCGCATGAAGCCTGGCGGCCAGCACGTAGGGCGACACCCGGGGCGCCGATGGCGCCGCCGCGGCAGGCTTGGCGGACAGCGCCGGAACGGCGGTTTGCGCCAGCGCCGCGCCGAGCCAGAGCAGGCAGGCGCCGGACACGGCCATGCGCCATGCGTGCCACCTTGACGGGCTGCGCCTGCGGAACGGACCTGGACTCATCGTCGCTCTCCTCGTCTCAGAAACCCACCGAGCCTCATTGCCGCGCCGGCGTCATCCACGCCTCCACGCCCGCGCCGCCGGCGCCCATGGAGGCGTTGCGCTGTCGCGGCTGGATGTATTTCTTGCGCTGCTCCTCGTCAAGAACGTTGCGGATCGCGTCGGCCGTTCGCTCGCTGATGGCCTGGGTCCGTCCGACACGCCAGGCCGCCGGCACCGCCGGGTCGCTCCACAACTGCCGCACGTCCTCGCGCTGGTGTCGCAGCAGCGCCTCGACCTGGTTCTGTTGCGACGCGGTCAACGCCAGCTCGGCGGTCAGCAAGGCCATGCGCCGATCCAGCGGCGAGGCGGTACTGCGGGTCGTGGCGGTCGAGGGCCGCGCAGGACTCGCCGGTGTCGTGGCCCCCTGTGTCGTCGCCGGACCGTCCACCGGGGCGCCGGCAAGCGCTGCGACCGGAATCCACAGCGCCAGCGCCAGCGCAAGCGCGCGCCGGCCTTGCCGGTTCGCGCTGAAGCGGCTGCCTCCATCCGCGGTCTGTCTTTCCGTCTTCATTGCCGTTTCCAATGTTTGAATCCCGATCCGGGTTCCTTGCACCCGTCTCGACTCAGGACGACTGCTCGACTGCCGCGCCCCCTCCGACCGGACAGGGCTTGCGAGCCGTCCGCAAGCCCCGCGCGGTCTGGAAGGTTGGCGGCTTCGCTCAACTTCCTGTCAACGTCAGGGTCAACGGACTGCCCGAGGCGCCCGTGTAGGGCACGGACAGCGAGCCCGTCTTGTTGTTGTTGCCCGCGCCACTGAAATTGACGGTGATCTGGCAGGTCGTGCCCGGGTTCTTCGTGCTGCCCGAGCAGGTATCCGCCCCCTTGCTGAACGTCGCGTTGCCCGTCACGGCGGCCGTCTGGAACGTGACGGCCGCGGTGCCGGCAACGGTCACCGTGACCGTGGCGGACGTGGCACTGGTCTGGTTGCCGAACGCCAGCGTCGTGTTGCTGCCGTTCAGCGTCGCGGATCCGCTCGCCGCCGTGATCGACACCACCGGGATGACATTGAGGGTCGCCGTCGCCGTCGCATTCGCCGAGTTCCTGACGGTCAGCGTCTTCGCACCGAGGGCCGTGTTGGACTGCACCTGCACGATGGCCGTGATCTGCGTCGCGCTGTCCACCGTGTAGCTGACGATGCTGAAGTTGTTCGAACCCTCGGTGAGCGTCACGCCGGCCAGGTTGGTGCCGGTCAGCACCACCGTGTAGTTCACGCTCCCCGTCGCGGGCCTCACGACGGAAGCGGGCGAGACGAGGGTCAGCGTCGGCGGCAGCGGCGCGACGACCGTGAAGGTCTGCGCGTTGCTGGTGCCCGTCGGCGTGACCACCGTCACGTCGTGCGCGGCACCCTGGACGGCGTTGTTCGCGATGGTGAACGTCGCCGTGACCGTGGTGTCGCTGACGACCGTCACGTTGCTCACCGTGACGCCGGTTCCGGCCACGATCACCTGGGTCGCTCCGGTCAGGTACTGACCCGTCAGCGTGACCGTGATCGCGCTGTTGGGCACCCCGGTGGCGGGACTCGGCGCCGCGTTGAGCACCGGCGGCGGCACGATGCCGGTGCCGATCAGGGTCACCGGTCCTCCGACGGCAACCGCCGGGCTCGTACCGAGCGACAACGTGCCGCTGGCAGAACCGCCGATCGTCGGCGTGAAGACGATGCCCACGGTGCAGGTGGCGGCGGCGTCGAGCGACGTCCCGCAGGTACCCGCGTTGCCGCCCGTGCCCCGGGCGAAGCCCGAGCCGGTCACCGCCGTCGTGATGCCCGTCACGGTAGTCGCCGACAGGTTTTGCAGCGTCACGAACTGCACGGCGGCGCTCTGGCCGACGAGGGTCGATCCGAACACCAGCGAAGACGGTGTCGGGTTCAGCGCGACGACCTGGCCGTTGCCGGTCAGGGACACCGGCGCACCCAGGATCGGGCCGCCTCCAGTGGCCGTCACCGACACCGAGCCTGTGGCCGGGCCGTCCGCAGTCGGCGTGAACACCACCGTGATCGTGCAGCTGGCATTCGCGTTGACGGTGCCGGTGCAGCCGCTGGCAGCGAACGGCGCCGTCGTGTTGACTGCCACGCCGGTGAGGTTCGCGTTGCCCGCCGTCACGGTGATCGTCTGCGTGCTCGATGCACCGCGCGCCACCGTGCCGAAGCCCAGTGCCATCGGTCGCGCCGAGGCCGACGTCGACGTGAGTGCCACCGCACCGATGTCCAGCTTCGCGCTGTTGTTGATCGTGCGCGCGTTGCCGAAGAAGTCGCTGGAGACCGCCGCGGGCAGGCCGTTGCCGACCGCCCCGTTACCCGCCGCGGCGGATCCGCGGACGATCGAGTAGGCGCCCACCGTGGTGCCCAGGCCGTTGGCGCCCGAGACCAGCATCACCTCGCCCGGGGTGCCGGCGCTGACGTTCGGACGCGACAGCGTGAGCGGGCCGTAGGTGAGGTTGAGCCAGTTGTGGCCTTCGTCCACCGTCGCGGTCGGCTGGATGCCGTTGAACACGAACGCCTGGGTCAGGCCCGTGGTCTCCGAGGCACCGGCCGGGGCGTTGTAGCCCTTGCACGACGCGCTGCCGTTGTCCACGCCGCCGTCGCTGCAATGTTCGGGCGGCATGCGCGCGCCATTGCAGTAGGGCGCCACCAGCGGCGTGCTCGAAGGCGTCTGGTTGTTGACGCTGCCGCCAGCATTGACCAGCGTGGCCGTCTTCGCGTCGCCGGTGTACAGGGAATTGATCAGCGTCAGGCGCGTTCCGGGCGGAATGGTGCCGCCGTTCACGTCGTCCGTACGCAGGCCGATGTCCCACACGTTGGCGCCCGCAGGGCAGTCGCCGGTGGCCTTCTGCACCAGCTGGGGCGTCAGCGCCACCAGGTTCTGCTGCGACATCAGGCCCGTGCCCGTGGCCGCGGTCGTGCCGTCCACGATGTTGCCGAACTGGTCGACCACGTTCACGTTGAACGCGCGGTTGCCCCAGAACAGGTTGTTGACCATGCTCGGCTTGGACACCTTGCGGCAGTCGCTGTTGTTGCCCGTCCCCGTGTAGCCGAAGCCGCTGCCCAGCCCCGAGCAATCGGTCGTCACGCCCACCAGCGCGTCCACCATGTTCACCGTGTGGGCGGACACCACCAGACCCGCGGGTTGCGGACCGTGCGGCGCATCGGCCACCAGGCAGTTCGAGCTCTGCGGCTGGGTCGGATCGGTGGTCGGCGTGCAGCCCGGAGGCGGCGTGTTCGACATGATCGCGCCCAGGGTCTTGAACAGCGCGCCAGCCGACGCGGTCGTGTCGTTGGACGCCACCGTGTTGTTGACCATGTTCACCTTCAACGCATCCTGCAGCGACACGCCACCGCCGTCATAGCCGGCCACGTTGTTCGCGACGATGTTGTTGGTAACGGTCACGCCGTACCAGCTGCCCGCCTGCCGCGGGAACGCGATCACGTCGGCGGAACCGTTGATCTGCTGCAGGCGCAGGCCGCCGCCGCTGCCGCTTTCCGCACTGTTGCCAAGGATCAGGTTGGCGTCGATCACCAGGTTCGGGCCCACGCCTTCGCTCAGTCCCGGCGGGCAGTCCTGGTCGCTGGTGCTGCCGCACTCGTTGCCATTGAGCGTGCGGTCGAGGTTGGCGCCTTCGATGACGATGCCGCCGCCGTTGGTCGGCAGGGTCGGATTGGTGCTCTGGTTGTAGAGGACGAAGTTGTGGTCGATCTTGCCGTTGAAGGCCAGGCCGAGGTGCTGCACGCCGCCGCCGTCGCCGGTGGACAGGTTGCCCGCGATCCAGTTGTGGTCGATGCGATAGCCATCCGCACCGGCGCTGATCGTGACACCCCCCGCGCCCGACGGCGTGCCCGAGAACAGCGCGTCGCCGATCGACGCGTTGTTGTAGAGCATGTTGTGGTGGATGCGCACGCCGGTGTTGAACTGGAACGGGATCGCCGCGCCGCTCGCCACCGTCACGCCCAGCACGTTCGTGCCGATCGGCGGACACGGCACGGCGGACGGGCGCACGCCGCATTCCACGCCGTCGTTGATGAAGGCATCCGGCGTCTCGCCGTTGCCCAGGTTGATGGCACCGGCCAGCGTGCCCTGGTTGCCCGCGATGCGGGTGTTGGCGATCTCCAGGTTGTGCGCCCAGCCGTGCACGAACAACGCACCGCCGCCTTGCGAGCTGTTGATGACGGAGACGCCGTCGATGCGCGACGGATTGCAGAAGAAG
>FSXQ01003064.1_pt1 | contig 14891 bp, 10 predicted proteins | sample 1638011 | NCBI WGS metagenome assembly FSXQ01 (sample SAMEA3914789, study PRJEB12502) | metagenome | biome: forest; material: soil | place: Canada | collected 2011-07-03 | depth 0.3 m | reverse complement strand
GGCCGCCCACTTGGCGGTGTTGGGCATCAGCTGCATCAGGCCGTTGGCGCCGACGGCCGAGCGCATCTGGCCCATGAAGCGCGTCTCCTGGCGGATCAGGCCGAACACGAAGGCCGGATCGAGCCCGGCGTTGGTGGCGGCCGCGGTGATGTCGCGCCGGAACGGCATCGGGTAGCGCTGCGCGATGTCGATCTCGGTCTTCGTGCGCTCGCTCGTGTTGATGCACAGCTGCCAGTCGCTGCTGTCGCAGGCCCATTGGGCCGCGGCCATCAGGTCGCGGTCGCTCATGCCGCGCAGCGTGTAGTTCCACTCGCGTCGGGCTTCGTCGCGCAGGTCCAGCGCGTTGAGCGCGAGCGCGCGTTGCAGCCCCGGGTTGGCATGCGCCAGGCCGCGTTCCAGCGGCGTGATCGGCACCGGCCTGGGCGGCAGCACGAACGGCGTGCCCAGGTCCTCGGCGGCGAGCAGGCCGTAGAAGCTGACGCTGGACGACAGCGCCTGCAACTGCTGGCGCGCCTGCGCGATGGCGGCGTCGCTCTGCGGGCCGGGTGACGCCAGCGCGAGCGCGAGCTCGGCCTGGGCACGCCAGTACGTCCAGTTGCCTTCGGCGCGTTCGGTGGCGCTCATGGCGTCGATGGCGCGTTCGACGTCCTTCCAGCGTTGCGTTCCGGTGCCCGCGCGCAGCGCCACGCGTGCATGCCACGACAGCACATCGTCGCTCCAGTCGGGCGGCGCCAGCTTCTCGCCCTTGTGCGGCTTGCGTGCGGCCCAGGCGCGGTTGGCCCAGTCCACGGCGTCGGGCAGCAGGGATAGCGCGCCATGCTTGGCGATCACCGCCCAGGCCCACGCCGCGTTGTCGCTGCCTATCGTCTGCTGCCAGCGCTCCTGCAATTGCAACGCCGCGGCGGCCGGGTCGCTCGCGCCCATGCGCGCGAGCGCGATGGCGATCATGTCGTTGCGGCGCGAGGTGCCGATGTCGGCCTTGTTCGTGATGAAGCGCGCCGGGTTGTCCCACAGCGCGTTGATGTCCTTCAGCGACGCCTTGCCGAGAATCTGCGCGGCGCCGCGCGCGGCGCGCTGGCGCCCGAATTCGGCCGCCTGGCGCAGGCGGCGCCAGATGTCGTCGTCGGTGAACACCTGGTCGTCGTAGAGCGTCTGCGCCATCAGCTGGCAGCCGCTGTCGCCGTCCTTCTGCGCCAGCCATTGGGTCATCGCGACGTCGTGCACTTCCTTGCCGGCGAGGTGATCGATCAGCGTGGCGTAGCAGGTGACGTCGCGATCGTCGTTCATGCGAAAGCGCGGGAAGTCGCGCTTGAACGCGTCCCAGTCGCGACGGCGACCCACCTCGACCAGCCAGTCGTTGCGCAGCCGGTCTTCCACGTAGCTGCCGGGCCAGCGCGCGTAGAACTGCTCGACCTCGTCGGAGCTCACCTCGGACAACCGGGTCGTCAGCTCCCAATAGTCGACCCAGGGCGCCAGTTGCAGATGATTGGCGAACGCCGTGGCGCGCAGCAGCGCGAGCCTGGCGCGGTCGTGGCGCACGAAGGCATCGTGCGCGTCGCGGATGACGTCGTCGCTGGCGTTGGTGGCATTGCCCGTCGGGGCATCGGCCGGCGTCACCGGCGGCAGCGCCGCGGCCTCCGGAGCGGCAGGTGGCGCCGCCGCGGCCGGCGCGGACGCCGCATCGGCGACGGTTTGCGGGAAGACGGGGCCGCAGGACAGCAGCGTGAGGACGGCGACAGCGAGCGGCGCGAGCGCGGAGAGACGGAAATCGGACATGTGCGTCCAATATACCGAAGGAATATTCGACGCCGTCCCTCGATAAGCCATGCGAACGTGGCCGAGTCGCGTCCTTGCGTCGGAGGAGGCTCAGTCGCGCGACGTCCGGTACGCTTCGTCGAACGGCACGAATTCCTTTTCGTCCAGCGCTTCGCGGATCCACGCAGCCGTGCCCTTGGCGGCGAGGGCGCGTTCGAGGTAGGCAGCGACGTCGGCGGGCACCGGCAGGGCGTAGGTGCGCATGCGGGTCGCCACTGGTGCGAAGTAGGCGTCGACTATCGAGTACTCGCCGAACAGGAACGGGCCACCGGAGCCGGCCAGCGCCTCCTGCCAGAGCTCGACCATGCGATCGAGATCGGCCTGCGCTTGCGGGTTCTCGGCCAGCACGCGGGCGCCCACCTCCGGCAACGACGCCTCGATGTTCATGCCGAAGCAACTGCGCAGCGCGCCGAAGCCGCTGTGCATCTCGGCGCAGACGCTGCGGGCCCGCGCGCGCTGCCGGGCGTCGCGCGGCCACAAGGCCTTGTCGGGGTGCTTCTCGGCCACGTACTCGGCGATCGCCAGCGTGTCCCAGACGGAGAAGCCGTCGTCCTCCACCAGGATCGGCACCTTGCCCGCGGGCGACAACGCCGCCACCGTGGCCTTGAATGTCGAATCGGGCGCGAAGCTGTCGAAACGGGCCATCACCTCCTCGAACGGGATGTCGAAGTGCGTCAGCAGCACCCACGGACGCATCGACCAGGACGAATAGTTCTTGTTGCCGATCAGCAGCTTCATTCAGGGCTCCGGGGCGTGGCGTTGTGACGAGGGAACTCACTGTAGCGGCGCCGGCGGCCAGCGGGAATACCGAATGTGCATCGAGGCCATGCGGCCACTGCATCGAACGCTTTCATTTCGCAGGGATGGAGTGCTGCATTTCTGAGCTACGCTTCGCGGTCGCGCGCCGCCACCCAACCTCTGAGGCCTGTTTGCACTCACCATGACCGAGCTGTTCCGCCGCCAGGCCATCGATTACCAGCGCCAGAAGTTCCACGGTGCGATCGTGTTGACGCGCAGCCCGTGGCAGACGGCCATCGCGGCGTTTTTCGTGCTGCTGGCGCTGGCGTTGATCGCCTTCGCAGCGACTCAAGGCTTCGCCCGCAAGGAATCGGTTGGCGGCGTGCTGATGCCGGCGGGTGGCGTGCTGCGCCTGGTCGCCCCGCAGGCGGGCATCGTGGCGGCGACGCCCGCCGCGCAGGGCAGCCAGGTGGCGGCCGGACAGACGGTGGTGCGCTTGTCGGCCGAACAATCGAGCGCGACCGGACCCACGCAGGAGGCCGTCGCGCGCTCGCTCGCGTTGCGCCAGGGCAGCCTGAGCGACGAGTTGCAGCAGCAGGGCCAGCAGGTCCACCAGCAGGCGGCGGCCCTGGGCGCGCGTGCGGCGGCCGTCGAGGCCGGGATCGCCCAGCAGGAGCGCGAGATCGCGTTGCAGCGCGAGCGGGTGCAGCTCGTGCGTGACGTCGCCGGGCGCTATCCCGACCTGGTGCGCAGCGGCGCGGTCTCGCCCGTGGAGGCGGCCGAGAAGCAGACCGAACTGCTCGATCAGCAGGCCCACCTGTCCGAACTGGAGCGGGCGCGTGGCGCCGCGCAAGCCGAGCTGGCGACGTTGCGCGCCGATCGTGCCGCACTGCCGCTGCAGGCCGGTCGCGAGAGTTCGCAGATGCACCGCGAAGTGCAGGCGCTGGCCCAGGCCCAGGCCGAGAACGAATCGCATCGCGCGACGCTGGTGCTGGCGCCGCAGGCCGGCGAGGTGGCCACGCTGCTGGCCGCGCCCGGCCAGCCTGTGGTCGCCGGGCAGACGTTGGCCACCTTGTTGCCGGCCGGCGCGGCGCTGGAGGCCGAGCTGTGGGTGCCGACCCGCGCGGCCGGCTTCGTGCGCCCCGGCACGGCCGTGTGGCTGCGCGTGGACGCGTTTCCGTACGCGCGTTACGGGCAACTGCCCGCGCATGTGCGCGAGGTGTCGCAGAGTGCGGTGACCATGGCCGACCTGGGTGATCTCCCGAGCGCCGGCGTACCGCAGCAGCAGGCGGGCGTCTTCCGGGTGCTGGTGACGCTGAACGCCGACACGCCGGCCGACGCCGCGCTCGCCTGGCGTCAATCGCTCAAGGCCGGCATGCGCGTGCAGGCCAGCCTCGTGGCCGAACACCGCACGTTGTTGCAATGGGCGCTGGAGCCGCTCTCGGCCTTGAGGGTCGCTGCCAAATGAGCGAGGCCATGCAACATGATCCGGTTCCCGCAGGGGTGACGCGGCGGCTGGGGCTGCGCCGCCATGTGCCGGTGATCCTGCAGACGGAAGCCACGGAGTGCGGCCTGGCCTGCCTGGCGATGGTGGCCGTCAGCCTCGGGCTGGACATCGACCTGCCGTCGCTGCGACTGCGCTTCGGGCTGTCGCGCAAGGGTGCCAACTTCGAGAGCCTGGTGAGCGTGGCGGCGGCGCTGGGCCTGGACAGCCGCCCGCTGAAGCTCGACATGCACAACCTGCGCGAGCTGCAGCTGCCGTGCATCCTGCACTGGGACATGAACCACTTCGTGGTGCTGACCTCGGTTTCCGCGCGCCGCATCGTCGTCCACGACCCGGCGGTCGGCGTGCGCGCGTTCACGCCTGCGGAATTCGCGCCGCACTTCACCGGCATCGCGATGGAGCTGTCGCCCGGCGAAGGCTTCGCGCCGCAGTCGGAGCGTGTCCACTTCACGCTGCGCGGGCTGATGGGACGCATCACGGGCCTGAACCGCGGCCTGGCGCAGATTCTCGCGCTGGCACTGGCGCTGGAGGTGGTGGTGATCGCGCTGCCGTTCTACCTGCAGTGGGTGATCGACCAGGCGCTGCTGGCCGCCGACCGCGAGCTGCTCGCCGTACTGGCGCTCGGCTTCGGCCTGCTGGTGCTGCTGCAGGCCGGCATCGGCGCGGTGCGCGGCTGGTGGGTGGCCACGCTCAGTGCGCGCCTGAACTTCCAGTGGCTGGGCAACGTGTTCGGCCATCTGGTGCGCCTGCCGCTGGAGTTCTTCGAGAAGCGCCACGTGGGCCACATCGTGTCGTGCTTCGGCTCGATCTCTGTGATCCAGAAGACGCTTACCACCGGCATCGTGCAGGCGCTCGTCGACGGCCTGATGGTGATCGGCACCCTGTTGATGATGGGCCTCTACAGCCCGGCGCTGATGGCGGTGTCGCTGGTCGCTGCGGGCTTGTACGGCCTGCTGCGCTGGAGCGTGTTCCGTTCGCTGCGCGAGGCGAGTGCCGAGGAGATCATCCACGCCGCGCGCCTGCAGACGCACTTCCTCGAGACCGCCGGCGGCATCCAGAGCGTGCGCCTGTTCGGACGCGGCGAGCAGCGTCGCGCCGGCTGGATGAACATGCTGGCCGACCAGTTCAACGCCGGCCTGCGCGTGGCGCGCGTGCACGTCGCGCACGAGACCGCGCAGACGCTGCTGTTCGGCCTCGAGCGCGTGGTCGTGGTGTGGCTGGCCGCGCGCATGGTGCTCGACGCCGGCTTCACGGTGGGCATGCTGTTCGCCTACCTGGCCTACAAGGAACTGTTCTCGGCGCGCGTCGCGGCCTTGATCGACACCGCCTCCGAGCTCGCGATGCTGCGCCTGCACGGCGAGCGCGTGGCCGACATCGCGCTCGCCCAGGCCGAGGCTGGCGAGACGCCGTCCGCCATCGAGGTGGACCTGGGCCGGCGCGCGGCGCGCATCGAGCTGCGCAACATCAGCTACCGCTATGCGCCCACCGAGCCCTGGGTGTTGCGCGGCGTCGACCTGGTGGTGGAGGCCGGACGCAGCCTGGCCATCACCGGGCCGTCCGGCTGCGGCAAGACGACGCTGGTCAAGGTGATGCTGGGACTGCTGGCGCCCACCGAGGGCGAGGTGCTGTTCGACGGCACGACTATCCACCGACTGGGGCTGTCGCACTACCGCGCGCTGATCGGCACCGTGATGCAGGAGGATCGGCTGTTCTCGGGATCGGTGGCCGACAGCATCTGCTTCTTCGACGCCCAGCCCGACCTGGAGCGGATCGAGGACTGCGCGCGTCTGGCGTCGGTCGACGGCGAGATTCGCGCGATGACGATGGGCTTCCACACGCTGGTGACCGACGTCGGCACCGGCCTGTCCGGCGGCCAGAAGCAACGCGTACTGCTGGCGCGCGCGCTGTACCGGCGCCCGCGCATCCTGGTGCTGGACGAAGCCACCAGCCATCTGGACCTGGACAACGAACGCAGCGTCAACGAGGCGGTGCGTACCATGCAGCTGACGCGGGTGGTGGTGGCGCATCGTCCGGAGACGATCGCCGTGGCGGACCGGGTCGTCGCGATGGCAGGCGGCCGGATCGCCAGCGACAGCGCGATCGGCTCCGTGCCCACGCCGATTCCGGACTGACCGGCGCGGCCAATCTGCGGGCTGCCTCGCCCGCAGGGCGCGAAGACCCCCCTTTTGGGGAATCGCTGCACGCCTTCTTCAGCGAAACTCCGTCCGTCGGCCTGCTGTGCCATCGACAGCCAGCCAGCCGGGAGCTGATCGACAGGGTCGACACGCTCCATTTGCCTCTTTCATGCGCCGATTTGGTGCTTGTTGGGGTCGATCTTCTCGCAAAGTAAGTATTTCGCCTGCTGTCGACGCAGGCATGAGAACCGAAAATCTGCAAAGAGGACGCTCGTTCCAACGAAACGTCCCGACCCAGCCTCCTGAAGGCCGCGCCAGGCGCGTTTCTCAGGAGTCCGGGTCGCGCTGAAGTTCGGTGTCGGGACGGCATGAAGGCCTGCCTTCCCGAGACGAACCGGCCCCGGAGGAAAGACATGTTCAAACCACTGATCCGCTCCAAACCCAAGACCGCTGATCGCTCGAACGCCGGATTTGCCGAAACGCAATTCCTGCATCTGAGCGAGGATGAGGACTACAGCGGCTTCGCTCCCACCGAGATGTTCGCGGACGACGACGCGACGCCGGAGATGCCTGCAGCGCAGGCGGCCGGCGCGACGCCGGCCGCCCGCGCGGCGGCGTCCACCTCGCGGTCGGCCCTGGAGCGTGCTGCCATCGCGCCGGCCCCCGCGCCAGCGGCCGCGCCGGCAGCCGTCGATGAGCCGTCCATTCCGCAATCGTGGGTGACCTCGCAGTGGGTGGCGGCGCAGGAGGCCAAGGCGCATGAGGCTGCGCACCGGGCGCGCGTCGTGATCGAAGCGCAGCGTCGTGCCGAGGAACAGGCCGAAGTGGCGGAGCCGGTCGAAGCACCGGGCGCACCGCGCACCGGCCTCGGCCGGCTGCGCGCGGCATTCGAGCGCCTGCTGCCCGGGGATTTCCGCAGCCTGCTGCCGCTGTTCATCGGCGTGTCGGTGACGATGGCGCTGATCTCGGCGGTGTTGCCGATGTTCGACAAGCCCTGAGCGCCGAAGGCCGGTTTATCGGCTGACCGGCTGGTTGCTGCCGCGGGCGTCCTCGGCAAGATGGCAACGATGCGAACTTCCGTTTCGAGGCTGTGGCGATGCGTGGCATGGCTGGCGCTGCTGGCGGCTGCGCAGGGGGCTATGGCGTCCGAGCCGATGCCTCCCGCGCGTGACGCGCCCGCGGTCACGATCCATTCGATCCAGGGGCGGGGTGCGCGCAGTCCGTTCACGGGCCGGCACATCGTCACGCAGGGCGCGGTGACCCTGGCCACGAGCAACGGGTTCTTCATTCAGGAACTGGAAGGCGAAGGCGATTCGCGGGTCTCGCGGGCGATCTTCGTGTTCACCGGCAGCGCGCCCGCGGTGGCGCCGGGGCAATGCGTGCGCCTCGCGGGCCGCGTCGTGGAGTTCAACGCGGGCTCGCCCGACAACCGCGAGACGCTGGCGCACACGGTCACCGAACTGCACGACGCCATCGGCCTGCAGGTGCTGCGCGATGGCTGCGACGTGGCGCCGGTGGCCCTGGCGCTGCCGCTGGCCGATGGCGACAGCCTGGAGCGCTACGAAGGCATGCTGGTCACGCTGCACGGGCCGTTGACGGTGCAGCAGAACTTCTTCCTGGGCCGCTTCGGGCAACTGATGCTGGCCACGGGTGGCCGCGTCCAGGCGCCGACCAACGTCCTGCGCCCGGGCGCGGCGGCGCGTGCGCTGGCGCGCGCGAACGCGCGTCGCGCCATCGTGCTGGACGATGGCTCCGCGCTGCAGTTCCCGTCGCCGGTGCCGTACCTGGACGCCGACGGCACCGTGCGGGCCGGCGACACCGTGGACGAGGTCACCGGCGTCATCGACTACGGACTGGCCTCGGCCAGTGCCGCGGGCCACGGCACGTGGAAGATCCACCCGGTGCGCCGGCCCACCTTCGCGCGCGCGAATCCGCGGGCTGCCGCACCGGCCGACGTCGGCGGCGACCTGCGGATCGCCGTGGCCAACGTCGACAACTTCTTCAGCACGATCAACGATGGACGCAACGCCTGCGCGCCGCGCCATCTCGCCGCCGATTGCCGCGGCGCGCGCAGCGGGGCGGAGTTCGAGCGCCAGCGCGCCAAGATCGTCGAGATGCTGGCGGCGATCGATCCCGATGTCGTGGCGCTGATGGAGATCGAGAACAACGGCCCGACCGCGTTGCAGTCGCTGGTCGATGCGCTGAACGCGCGCGTCGGCAGCGCAGCCTGGGGGCTCGTGGATGAGCCCGTGGGCGGCAGCGGCACCGATGCAATCCGCGTCGCGATGATCTACAGGCCGACGCGCGTCACGCCCGTCGGGCCCGCGCACAGCGACCGCGACCCGGTGCACAACCGGCCGCCGCTGGCGCAGACCTTCTCCACGCACGACGGTGCCGCGCGCCTGACGGTGATCGCCAGCCATTTCAAGTCGCGCCGCTGCGATGGCGCGACGGGCGGCGAGCTCGACCAGGGTGACCTGCAGGGCTGCTGGAGCCGCCGGCGCGTCGCGCAGGCCCGTGCGCTGGTGCGCTTCGCGGGTGCGGTTGCGCGCGCGAGCGGCGTCGAACACACGCTGCTGGTCGGCGACTTCAATGCCTACGCTCGCGAGGATGCGCCGGTGCTGCTCGCCGCCAACGGCTTTGCCGACCAGGCAGCGCGCTTCGCGTCCGACGGCTATTCCTACGTGTTCGACGGGGCGGCCGGCCGGCTGGACGGCGTGTTCGCCAGCGCGTCGATCGCGCCGCGCGTGACCGGCGTCACCGCCTGGCATGTCAACGCGGACGAACCGGAATTGCTGGACTACGCGTTCGCATTGCGCGCGCCCGGCGCTGCGGGCGCGCAGGCCCCCGCGTGGGCGGCGTCGCCGTGGCGTGCGTCCGACCACGATCCGGTCGTCATCGGGCTGCGTCTCGGCGCGGCAGTCGTGACTCGGTAGATCGGATTGCCATCGGCCAGCGGGGGCCTTCGCAAATGGCTGCCTTCGGGCGGCTCGACTTGCCCGCAGGACGCCGCAGGTACATGAAGGCTATCGATTGACAAGCGGATTTACCGTAGCTACAATAAATATGCGTCTCGAGTTCGATCCAGACAAAGATGTGGGAAATCAAGCGAAGCACGGCGTTTCGCTTTCTCTTGCAGGTGAACTCGACTGGGAAGCTGCGCTTGTATGGGTTGATGAGCGGTTTGGGTACAGCGAGGTGAGGATGATTGCGCTCGCGCCAGAGGCCAACGTTCTGTACTACGTGGCGTTTGTAGACCGAATCGACGTACGAAGAATCATCAGCGTCCGCCGTGCCAATCGTCGTGAGGTGAAGCACTATGTCGAAAGTTTCTAAACGGCATCCCATCGTCATGCCCACGGTGGCAGAAGACAGGGCCATCACTACGGCGGCAAGGAGTGATCGCGACGCGCAACCGCTCACCCCGACGCAGCTGAAGGCGATGGTTCCGATGCGTGCGCTTCGTGGTCGCCCCAAGTCCGAGAACAAGAAACTGCTCGTGTCCGTGCGTTACAGCCCGGCGGTCATCGAGTACTTCAAATCTACTGGCGATGGTTGGCAATCTCGTATGGATGGGGTGCTTCTCAACTACGTCGCGCACCACTCTCGCAGGACTTGATCTGACGGGCGGCTTGCTGACTGCAACGCAACGGCCCCGTGGATTGCATGGCCCGGATGCCGCAGGGCCCTACGCAGGGGGAGAAAAGCGGGTGTCGAAGGTCGTCGTGACGTCGAGGCGCTTCTTCAGGAGGCCGTTGGCGAGGAAGAAGTCGGCCGTCGCCTGCTGGTCGGCAGCGACCTGTGCGTCGAATGCAATCCAGTGCTGGTGCCGGCGTTCGAATTGCAGCCGCGCCGCCTCGGGCGCGATGCCGATGATGCGCGCCAGCGAGGCCGAGAATTCCGGCACATGTCGATCTGACCAGAGCTGGGCGCGCACGACTCGCTGCAGGAAGTCGTTCAAGACCGGGCGCTGGGTTGCGATGGCGCGATCTGTCGCGGCCAGGAAACTGAGCCCCGACCACAGGCCGCGTCCGCTCACCAGCACGCGTGCATGGCCGGCGGTTTCGGCCATGGCCGTGTAGGGCTCCCACGTCGCCCAGGCGTCTACGGCTCCCTGTGTCAGCGCCAGCATGGACTCCGCGGGCGGCAAGAAGCGGAAAGTGTCGGACTCGGGCTTGAGGCCGGCAGACGCCAGAGCCTTCAGCGCGACGAGCTGCCCGATCGAGCCGCGGTTGGTGGCGATGTGCCGTCCCTTCAGGTCGGCCGCGGTCTTGAGAGGGGAGTCCGGACGCACGAGCACTGCCGTGCCGTACGGGTCGGAGCGGTTGACGGCGATGGCCTTGATGGAAACACCGTTGGCGAGCGCGAACAGCAGCGGCGCGTCGCCGATCGGTCCGATGTCGACGGCGTCTCCGTTGAGCGCTTCGGCCAAGGGCGCGGCGGCCGGGAACTCGGCCCACTTGATGTCGTAGGCGAGTCCGTCCAGCTCGCCTGCGGCCTCGAGCAGGGCGCGCAGGCCGCCCTTCTGGTCCCCGACCCGCAGTTGCGGTCGCTGCGCGCGAGCGGCGCCTGCGGCGAGTGTCATAGTCGTGGTCGCCAGCCAGCGACGGCGGGTCAATGGCATGCTCATGGCTGCGTAGCGCTCAATGGATCATTCTCCGGACCCGCATCGGCGAGCAAGCGTCTAGTGACGGGATTCAACGCTGCGAGGGACATCGCAAGAGGCCATGATGAACGGCACGTGAGTGGAGATGGCGTGACCTTAGGACGCCGGCTGCGTGATCGCAACGAACGATTTTCCATTTGCAAATTCGGCTGCAGCTGAATTTGCGCGGAACGTTGGGAGCGCCTTCCCGACCTGGTCAGCCGCCATGGCCCACGTAGAGGCCATGCCTGGAATCGGCAACGCTGTGCGTTGGACCGAAGCTACCCCGGCAACGGATCGAACGGCGACAGCCATGTGACGGCCAGAACCAGCCGTTCGCGAAGGGCCGCTGTTGGGTGGGCCATTTTGAGCGGCGAAGCAGGCCGTACCGGAACGAGTCGCCGTGACGTATGGAACCGAGCGTGAGGGTCCCGGGCAAAACTCTCACCAGTGGCGAGAGTTTTCGGCAGCGCGGTAGGTGCGCACAGAGGTTAGGCGGCCCTACATACACATACACATACAGGTTCACCCCCTGACGGGGGATAGGTCGCGTCTTGAGCATCCACTAGCCTGCGCATTGGTATTCGCCATGACAAAACTGCAGGGAGATCCATCGCCATGTCCAAAGCGCAGCACGCTGCCAAGAAGAAGCACGTCCACGTCGACCCGCCCTACGTCACCAATTTCATAGAGGCCCACAAGGATGTCGCCCAGAGGCTGGGCAAGCAGTACAACATTCCTGCCAGCGTCCTGCTTTCTCAATCGGCGCAGGAGACCGGCTGGGGGCTGAAAGTAGTCGGCAACGCCTATTTCGGCATCAAGGGGAAGTCGCCGAGCGGCAACAGCGTCAATTTCGGCACGCACGAGGAGACAGGAGGAGGCACGAAGCAGATCAATGCGACGTTCCGGGCTTACGAGAGCTACGATGAGGCGGCCGAGGACTACGCCCAGGTGGTGACGACCAACAAGGCCTTCGCCGGTGCGCTGCTTTACCGCAAGGAACCGAAGAAATTCATCGCCGAGATCGCCAAGCACTATGCGACGGATCACAAGTACACGGGCGCAGTGCTATCGATCATGAAGGCCCATCATCTCGAGCAATATGACACCCAATAGGTCCATCGCCCTCCGGCTGCCCTTGGCCGCCTTGGTATTCGTATCGATCGCTCACGCCGAGCCGTGCCCCATTCCCCGGCATCCGGTCGCGTCGGCGGACGAGGCGGTCGAACTGTCGAAACGTGCCATCGTGGCTTACAAACTGACCGACACGCCGCTTCGCTGCTTGGTTGTCGCGCCATCGCCCGGCTACACGGGCGGTGGATTCGAGATCGATGTCCGCGAGAACCACGTGGAGGGCTGCGGTGAAGCGCTGCCGATGTTCGATCCCCTTGTGATGTCCATCCACGTGACGTCGGCAGGAGTGTTCACCACCACAGTCGGTGCCGTAGATGCGCAGCAGACGTATAGGCGCCCGTCCTGTCCGCGTCCGGGCCGGCACGGCGACAAGTCGCGCGGCTGAAGCAGCGCCCGTCCGCCTAACACTTCAGTCGCAAGACCACTGAAAGGCTCATACCGGCCAGTTGCAGTCGGTCGCGACCGACGGCATTCGGGTACCCAAGCGCAAGACCCACGGCATCGGACTCGAACTTCTTCAACAGGCCTTCGGGCTTGCTTCGGGCAGGGTCCACTCTCACCTACGCATGTGTTCAGGACGACGAGTTACGCGACATGTACATGACAGAAATCTGATCTCAGAACGGGATTTCAATGTGAGTCGCTAGGCTGGTCAAAGCAGCGCGCCTGCTGGCTTCCTCGTAGTTGCTCAGCCACCTGCTCTCTAACCTCTCAATCGATGCTTGGTCGAAGGCGACAGTCGTCGTGCCGTGAACCCTCGTGACTGCACTGTAGAGATTCTCTAAGAAGTCCTGGTCATCATGGTGACGCACGGCTGCAAGAGCAGCGGGATCGATCCACCGCTCTACCTCTGCAGGTGTCAGCAGAGAGCCTACGTTCAAGAACACATCGAACGATTCGGCGTCGGTGGATTTGACTCGACCAAGTAGGTAGTCAACCACGATAAGCCGCTCAGACGCAGTCAGCCTGGGCACGAAACCGGAGAAGAAGAATGCTGAGCGGTACCAGTCTACGTACTCAGTATCTGCCTCCTTGATTTTTACAACGAAGTCGTGGGTGACGATCGTCTGAGTGGGCTCTGAAGCAAGCTTGAAGGCGGTTTTGAATGCACGCCCGAGGCGGTGTGCGATCGCCGGCTCTTCACCGCCGCTCATTTTCTGATGCATGCGAGGAATCGATTCCATGAGCAACGTGAGCTTCTGCTCCTCGTTAGTTTCCTCCAAGAGGTGTTTGAGAATCGACAGCGAGTTGTCATCCTTACAAATCTTGGCGACGACTTGCTCGGCCGTGTAACCTAATTTTGAGATGCGGGATGCGCCAACTTCTCTGGCGATGATGTGCACAAGTTTGGCCGCAACCCCAGCGGAGTCTTCATCAGGGGGTTGCTCCCCCATCCGCTCTACAACGCCAGCATGGATCAGATTCCTATACGAGCGCGCAACCGAGCAGAGATCGGCGGTTCTCGGCGTAGTCACTCCCTCGCCCTTGCACATCTCGACGACTTCAACCAACTTCATTTTGAGCGGGTCGCTGGTCTTCCGCGTCGGAAAAGTAGTGGATACGAGGTAGTCCACCAGCAGCGTCTCAACGATGCTGCCAGCCATCACTTGCACGCTTTTCCAAGATTGGCTTTTTACAGCGTTCAGCATCTCCTGGTAATCGCTCTCCAGCGAAAGCCGAAAGTTCTTTTGTCCGATGAAGTCGAATGTCGCCATCGTGTTGTCTCACTCCTGTGTAGGGGAGCATACCCGCCACCCAGGAGTTGTTCTGTCGCATATTCGCCGGCAGTCCGATCAGCTTGGAAAATGACGCCTGCTGCACGACGGTACGAGCGTCCGGTATTCGGCGTCCAATCTCTCGACGGCGACTTCCGCTCTGGGTGGCGGATTCAACTGGTCGTACCCACCCCCAGAGATTTCTGTCCCGTCATGCAGGAATGTCCGCGCCCTTCCAGGTCGAAGTGCCTGGTATTCGTCGCGTGCCGCGGTGCATGGCAACGCCGCCATGGCGCGAGCGCAAGATGCAACCTCCCTCACCGCCTGGCGCCCTTGGCCGTGCATCGAGCCAGGCCCGTTGCCGAATCAATTGAGCCGTCGCGTGAAGGCGCCCGCCGACCGGCGACAATGCGCCCATGCAAGTGAGCTCGTACCTGAAAGTATCGGCGGTGGTCGCGGTGGCGACGATCGCGCTCAAGGCCGCCGCCTGGTACGTCAGCGGCTCGGTGAGCCTGTTGTCCGATGCGATCGAAGGGCTGGTCAATCTCGTCGGGGCGGTGTTCGCGCTGATGATGGTGTCGTGGGCCGCCCAGCCGCCCGACGAGGGCCATCCCTACGGTCATCACAAGGCCGAATACTTCTCGAGCGGGTTCGAGGGCGTGCTGATCGTGGCGGCCGCGATCGCCATCGTCGGCGCCGCCGGCGAGCGCCTGTTCCACCCGGCGCCGGTGCAGGCGGTCGGACTGGGCATCGCGCTGTCGCTCGCGTCCACGGCGCTCAACGGCGGCCTCGCGTTCGCGATGTTGCGCAAGGCGGCCAGCGAGCGTTCGATCGCGCTGGAGGCGGATGCGCGCCATCTGATCACCGACGTGTGGACGTCCGTGGGCGTCGTCGTGGGCCTGATCGGCGTCCACTTCACCGGCTGGCTGTGGCTCGATCCGGTGGTCGCCGTCTGCGTGGCGGGCAACATCGTGCGCGAAGGCATTTCGCTGGTCTGGCGTTCGGCCGACGGCCTGATGGACATGGCCGTCGAGCCCGAGGTGCGCGCGCAGATCGAGAAGACGCTCGCCGCGTTCAAGAGCCAGCCGATCCGTTTCGACCACGTGGTCACGCGGCGCGCCGGCCAGCGCCGCTTCGTCGACATGCACATGCACATGCCCGCGAGCTGGACGCTGGGCCGCGCCGCGACACTGCGCGCCGAAGTC
>FSXQ01001206.1_pt1 | contig 14913 bp, 14 predicted proteins | sample 1638011 | NCBI WGS metagenome assembly FSXQ01 (sample SAMEA3914789, study PRJEB12502) | metagenome | biome: forest; material: soil | place: Canada | collected 2011-07-03 | depth 0.3 m | reverse complement strand
GTCAGCCTCGAGTACGGCTGGCACTACCTGGAGCGCAACTTCGCGCTGCTGCAGGCCGCGCTGAACTACGCCAAGACCTCCGAGCAGATCTGGCTGGACGCGCACCCCAGCTACTGGTCGCCCACCACCGCCGCCGACAACCAGGTCACCTACCCGGGCAACCAGCTCAACCCGTGGATGATCTCGTACCCGGTCAAGGGCAACGTGTCGGCCGACTACGCTGGCGGCGCCAACCCGGCCGAGCTCGCGTGGTACTTCCTGCTGCCCGCGATGGACTCGGGCTTCGGCTACTACGACGAGAACAAGGACGACGACGTCAAGCCGACGCTCGCGTTCAACAACTCGCTCACGTTCTCCAAGCCGTACGTGCAGGCCAACATCGCGCAGGACCGCACCGGCCCGTCGATCTGGTGGCCGCAGCGCTATCCGTACAACCCGGGCTCGGTCAACGGCTCCAAGGCCGAGGGCTGGACGGTCCAGCACTACAGCAAGGACTTCGCGGTCTACACGTACGGCTACGACGTGTCGGGCATCGCCAGCGCGCGCGTGATGGTGCGCACGCACGCGACCAACAACATCGACGCGTCCGACGACACGTACAAGGTCTACGACCCGAGCGCGATGGCGGGCAAGACGGGGCTGTCGATCACGCCGGCCAACGTGAGCGCGTGGGCGCCCTACCCGATGCAGGTGCGCCTGCTCAAGCCGGTGATGAACGGCGTGGACTGGGTGCCCAACGACAAGGCCACCATGCAGGTGCTGCCGGCGCAGGAGACGGGCGACCTGTACTACGCGTACCTGTCGAACTACCGCAACCAGCTGCTCGACTACTACGTGGAGATGACCGACACCAAGGGAAACGTCACGAAGAGCGAGATCCAGCAGGTCTTCGTGGGCGCTGGCACCTACACGGCGTCGTCCACGGGCTCGGGCTTCACCGAGGACGTCAACGGCAGCGTGCAGGGCGTCTACCCGTTCCTGCTGGTCGACACCGTCGCCCCGAGCGTGCCCGGCACGCCCGTGGCCGGCAGCGTCACCGACCGCAGCGTCACGCTCACGTGGGCGGCTTCCACCGACAATGTGGGCGTCACCGGCTACCAGGTGTTCCGCAACGGCACGATGGTGGGCACCAGCACCGCCGCGAGCTTCACCGACACCGGCCTGACCGCCTCGACGGCCTACGCCTACACCGTGCTGGCGCTCGACTCCGCCGGCAACCAGTCGGCCAGGAGCGCGGCGCTGAACGTCACCACGAAGGTGGCCGACACCATCGCGCCGACCGCGCCCGGCGCGCCCGTCGCGGGCACCGTGACGGCCAGCAGCATCGCCATCACCTGGGCCGCGGCCACCGACAACTACGGCGTCGCGTCGTACCAGGTGCTGCGCAACGGCGTCGTGCTGGCCACCACCACGTCGCTCGCGTACAGCGACACCGGCCTCACGCCGTCGACGACCTACGCCTACTCGATCAAGGCGCTGGACGCGGCCGGCAACGTGTCGCCGGCGTCGACCGTCACCAACATCCCGACGGCCGCCGGCAACGTGGCCACCGTGTACTACAAGGTGCCCACCGGCTGGTCGACCGTCGACATCCACTTCTCGCCCACCGGCGGCACGTGGACGACCGTGCCGGGCCTGCCGATGGCGGCCTCGTGCACGGGCTGGGACGTCTACACGATCAACCTGTCCTCGGCCACGACCGCGGCGGTCGACTTCAACAACGGCTCGGGCACCTGGGACAACAACAGCGGCAAGAACTACACCGTCGGCACCGGCATCTCCACGGTGGAGAACGGCGTGGTGACCGCGGGCACCAGCCCGTGCACCGGCGACACCGCCGCACCCACCGTGCCCACCGCGCTGGTGGCCAGCGCCATTGACGCCAACACCGTGTCGCTGAGCTGGACCGCCTCCACCGACAACGTGGGCGTGGCCGGCTACAAGGTGCTGCGCAACAGCACGGTGGTGGCCTCGGCCGTGACCACCGGCACTGCCTACGTGGACAGCACGGTGTCGCCGTCGACCACGTACAGCTACACGGTGCAGGCCTACGACGCCGCAGGCAACGTCTCCGCCGCCAGCGCCGCCGCCCCGGTCACCACGCCGGCCAAGGTGGACACCCAGGCGCCGACGGTGCCGACGGCGCTCGTCTCCAGCAACGTGACGGCCACCGCCGCGACGATCAGCTGGGCGGCGTCGACCGACAACGTGGGCGTCGCCACCTACCTCGTGCTGCGCAACGGCGTGCAGGTGGGCCAGACCGCGGCCACCAGCTACACCGACCCGACCGTCGTCGCCAGCACCGCGTACACGTACACGATCAAGGCGCAGGACGCGGTGGGCAACACGTCCGCGGCCAGCACGGGCCTGGTGGTCAACACGCCGGCGGCCGGCGGCAACACCGCGACGGTCTACTACAAGTACCCCACCGCGTGGACGACGACCGACATCCACTACGCCCCCACCGGCGGCACGTGGACGGTGGCGCCCGGCGTGCTGATGGAAGCCGCGTGCACGAACTGGAAGATGAAGGTCATCAGCCTGGGCTCGGCCACGGGCCTGCAGGTGGACTTCAACAACGGCTCGGGCACCTGGGACAACAACGGCGGCGCCAACTATCCGCTCGGCACCGGCATCTCGGTCGTCAACGGCGGCGTCGTCACCACGGGCGCCAGCCCTTGCGTGGCCGACACCACCGCGCCCAGCGTGCCCGCGGGCCTGGCGTCGGCGTCGGTCGGCGCGACGTCGGTGTCGCTGTCGTGGACGGCGTCCACCGACAACGTGGGCGTCACCGGCTACCGCGTGCTGCGCAACGGCGTGCAGGTGGGCACCACGGCCAGCACCAGCTACACCGACAGCACGCTCACCGCGTCCACGGCCTACACCTACACCGTGCAGGCCTACGACGCGGCGGGCAACGCCTCGGCGGCGAGCTCGTCGCTGGCCGTCACCACCGCGGCGCCGGGCTGCGCGGTGACCTTCACCATCGCCAACGCGGCGACCGTCGTCGGCCAGAACCTGTACGTGGTGGGCAACATCGCCGCGCTGGGCAGCTGGACGCCGGCTTCGGGCTTCGCGCTCGCCATCCAGGGGTCCGGCGCCAACGTGCCGTGGACGGGCACGGTGACGCTGCCCGCGGGCACGGCGGTGCAGTACAAGTACGTCAAGTGGAACGGCTCGACGGCCGTGTGGGAAGGCACGCAGTCCACCTCGTCCGGCAACCGCGAGATGACGACGTCGACCACCTGCACCGGCACCACGGCCCGCAACGATGGCAACTTCTGACGCCCGTCAGCGCGAGCGCCGGCGCTCGGGCGGCTTCACGCTGCTCGAGCTGCTGGTGGTCGTGGCCATCATCGGACTGCTCGCGGCCTTCGTCGGGCCGCGGCTGTTCGGCCACATCGGCAAGTCGCAGGTCACCGCGGCCAAGGCGCAGATCGAAGCGCTCTCGCGCGCGGTCGACACCTACCGCATCGACATGGGCCGCTTCCCCGACGCCAACGAGGGCCTGCAGGCGCTCGTGAAGCCGCCCGCCGACCCCGCGCGCTGGAACGGGCCGTACCTGCGCAAGGAGCTGCCGCTCGATCCCTGGGGCCATCCCTACGTGTACCGCGTGCCGGGCGCCAACGGCCGCGAGTACGCCATCGAATCGCTGGGCCGCGACGGCCAGCCCGGCGGCACCGGCGAAGACGCCGACCTCTCGGATTGACATGCGCTACAGCGTCCGCGCCTGCATGGACGGTGTCGTGAACACCGTGGAGATCGACGCGCTCGACGAGGCCGACGTGCACCGCCAGGTCGCCGCGCGCGCGGGCGTGGCGCTGCGCGTGACGCCCGTGCGCGCGAGCCTGCGCGCCACCGGGCGCGCAGGCTTCGACTCGGCGCTGTTCGCGACGGAGCTCGCCGAGCTGCTCGACGCCGGCCTCGAGATCGCCGAGGCGCTCGAGGCGCTGACCGAGGCGTCGCGCGACGCCGCCGCCACGCGCGTGTGCACGCGGCTGCTCGAAGGCCTGCGCGGCGGCGCCTCGTTCTCGCAGGCGCTGGCCGCGATGCCGGAGCACTTCCCCGCGCTGTTCGTGGGCCTCGTGCGTGCCAGCGAGCACAGCAGCGGCGTGCTCGAAGCGCTGCGGCGCTGGGCCGACTACCGGCAGCGCCACGACGCGCTGCGCACGAAGATCGGCAGCGCGCTGGTCTATCCGGCGCTGCTGCTCGCGGTAGGGTGTGGGGTATCGCTGTTCCTCGTCGGCTACGTCGTGCCGCGCTTCGCCGTCGCCTACCGCGGCACGACGGCCAACCTGCCGTGGCTGTCGCGCCAGATGCTGGCCGCGGGCGAGGCGCTCGCCGCGCATCGCGCCGAGTTCGCGGTGGGCCTCGCGCTGGCCGTCGTCGCCGTCGTGCGTGCCGTGCGCGGCGCCTCGCGCAGCGGCCGGCTCGAAGCCGCGCTGGCGCGCCTGCCCGGCATCGGCAACCGCGTGACGCAGTTCCGGCTGTCGCAGCTGCACCTCACCCTGGGCACGCTGCTGCAGGCCGGCCTGCCCGCGCTGGGCGCGCTCGAGCTCGCGTGCAGCGTGGTGCCGCCCGTGCAGCAGCCGGCGCTGGCCGCGACGATGCGCGCGCTTCAACAAGGCGAGCGCTGGAGCGACGCGCTTTCCGCGCAAGGCCTGGTCACGCCGATCTCGCGTCGCCTGCTGCGCGCCGGCGAGGGCACCGGCCGGCTGGCCGACATGCTGGTGCGCAGCGCGCGCTACCAGGACGGCGAACTGGCGCGCTGGCTGGAACGCTTCTCGCGGCTGTTCGAGCCGCTGCTGATGGTGGCCATCGGCCTCGTCGTCGGCGCCATCGTCGTGCTGCTGTACCTGCCGATCTTCGACCTCGCGGGGAGCCTGCAATGAACGCCCGCGACCTCGTCCGCGTGCGTGCCGAAGCGCTGGGCTACCCGTTCCTCGACACCGCCGCCCTGCTCGCCGCCACGCCCGACTTCGGCGCACTGCCCCTGCCGCGCGCGATCGCCCGCGGCTGCCTGCCGGTGCGGCTGGGCGATGGCGAGCGGCGCGTCGTCATCGGCGACCCCGCCGACGCCGACCTCATCGACTGGCTCGCGCTGCACGCCGGCGCGCCGCTGTCGCTGGCCGACCCCGGCGACCTGCTCGCGCGCCTGCATGCGCTCGAGGGCGCGGCGCGCGCGCTCGACGCCGGCAACGGCGTGGCCGCGGGCGCCGCGAACGACGCGCTGCGCGGCGAGGATCTCTCGTTGCGCCACATCGCCGAGGACGCGAGCCCCGTGGTACGGCTCGTCAACTCCACGCTGCACGACGCGCTGCAGAGCGCCGCCAGCGACATCCACTTCGAATCGACCGCGCAGGGCCTGGTCGTCAAGTACCGCATCGACGGCGTGCTCGACGAGGTGGCGCAGGTGGCCGACGCGCGCGTCGCGGGCCAGGTCGTCTCGCGCCTGAAGGTGCTGGCCGAGCTGGACATCGCCGAGCGCCGCGTGCCGCAGGACGGCCGCTTCCGCGTGAACCTCGGCGGCCGCAGCACCGACCTGCGCGTGTCGATCATGCCCAGCATCCACGGCGAGGACGCGGTGCTGCGCGTGCTGGACAAGCGCCAGCTCGTGCCCGGCGGCGGCCGCCTCACGCTCGACCGCCTGCGCTTCGACGACGATGCCCTCACCCGTATCCGCGACCTCGCCGCCGCGCCGTACGGCATGCTGCTGGTGACCGGCCCCACGGGCAGCGGCAAGACGACCACGCTGTACGCCGCCATCGCCGAGACGCTCACCGGCCGCGACAAGGTCGTGACCATCGAAGACCCGGTGGAGTACGAGCTCGCCGGCGTGCTGCAGATCCCCGTCAACGACAAGAAGGGCCTGACGTTCGCGCGCGGCCTGCGCTCGATCCTGCGCCACGACCCCGACCGCATCCTTGTCGGCGAGATCCGCGACGCCGAGACCGCCGAGATCGCCGTGCAGTCCGCGCTCACCGGCCACCTGGTGCTGTCGTCGGTGCACGCGAACAGCGTGTTCGACGTGTTCTCGCGCTTCGCGCACATGGGCGTCGACGTGCACGCGCTGGTGGCCGCGCTCAACGGCATCTGGGCGCAGCGGCTGCTGCGCTGCGTGTGCGTCAACTGCAGCGAGCCGGTGACGCCGTCGCCGGCGCTGGTGGAGCGGCTCGCGCTGCGCGACTCGGCGCGGCTGGTGGACGCGCGCTGGCGCCAGGGCCGCGGCTGCGGCGACTGCCGCGGCACCGGCTATCGCGGCCGCCGCGCCATCGCCGACGTGCTGCGCATGACCGACCCGATTCGCCAGCTGCTGGTGGAGCGCGCGGCCGTCGCGCGCATCAAGGACGAGGCGCGCCGCGCCGGCACGCGCTCGCTGCGCGAAGCCGCGCTGGACCTCGCGCTGGCCGGCGAGACGACGCTGGACGAAGTGCTTCGCGTGACGCTGGCGGACGCATGAAGCTGCCCGGCCTGCCCTTTCTCGACGCCCCGCTGGCCCTGTCCTGGCGCGACGGCCAGTTGGCGCTCGCGAGCCGCGCGGGCGCGTCGCCCGACGCCCAGGCGACGGCGTCGCTCGACACGCTGCCCCAGGCGCTCGCCACGCTGCTGCGCGCGCACCGCGGACGCCGCGTCCACCTGCGCGTAGGTGACGAACACGCGCGTCTGTTCCATCAAGACCGCCCGCGCGGCGCGCGCTCGCCGGGCGAGCTGGAAGCCGCGCTGCGCCTGCGCATGCAGACGCTTTACGGCGACACCGGCGACGCCTGGACGCTGCGCTGGACCGGCGCGCCCTGGGCACGCGCCGACACGCTGTGCGCGCTGCCGACCGCGCTGCTGGAGGCCGTGCGCGCCGGCTGCCGCGCGTCGCGTGTCCATTGCACGAGCCTGCGCGCCGACTGGATCGCCTGCGCCGCGAGCGTGCCGCGCCACGGCCGGCAATGGGTGCTCAACGCGGGCTCGTCCACGCTGACGCTGGGCCTGCTGGCCGACGGCCGCGTCGCTGGCGTGCGCCGCCTGCCGCCGCCCGGCCGCCACGACGATCTCGCCGAGGTGATGGCGCGCGCGCAGCCGCTGTTCGGCGCCACGCCCGACGACGCGCTCGCGCCGATCTGGCTGTTCGGCGCCGCCCTGCCCGTGCCGCGCGGCGCGGCGTCGGCGCGCGTGCGCCGCCCGGGAGGCCATCGATGAACTGGCGCGCCCTCGACTTCGCGCCGCGCCTGCCCTGGCGTGGCGTCCTCGTGCTGGTCGCCGCCGCGCTGGTGCTGACCGCCGGCCTGCCGCGCTGGCTCGCCGCCCGCGACGCCGTCGCGCGCGCGAGCGCCCAGGCGGACGAGCGCGCACGCGCGGCGGCGCCCGCGCCCGTGACGCCACCGCGCGCGATCCCGCGCGAGCGCGCCGCCGCGATCAACGGCGCGGTCGCCGAGCTCAACCAGCCGTGGGCACCGCTGCTGCGCGCGCTCGATCACGTGCGTCCGGCCGACGTCACCCTCGTCTCGCTGCAGCCGGGCGAGCCGTCGACGCGCCTGCGCATGACCCTCGAATCGAGCAGCCTCGACAGCCTCGCGCGCTTCGTCGCCGACCTGCGCGGCCAGCCGCCCATCCGCGGCGTGCTGCTGCGTCGCCAGGAGCGCCTCGATCCCCCGTCGGAAGCGCGCTTCCGGCTCACCGTCGACCTGGAGTGGCAATGAGCCCGCGCGGCCGCTCCCAAGGGCGAATGTCCTCGCCTGGCGAGGAGGCGCGCAGCGCCAGGAGTGCACACATGATGAAACTCGACTACCAGCGCCTCGGCCTTCATCTCGCGCTGCGCCGTCTCGGCCTGCTGCCCGTGCTGGGCGTGGGCACGCTGCTCGCCGCGCTGGGCCTGCACGCGTGGACGCTGCAGCTGCGCCAGACCGCCACCCGATTGAAGACCGCCGAGGCGCCGCGCCGTCCGGTCGTGGCGCTACCGCGCTTCGTGGTCACCGACCCGCTCGACGCGTTCATGGACAGCCTCGCGCGCCCCACCGACCGCGCCGCCATCAGCCAAGCGCTGTGGCAGGGCGCGAGCGAGGCCGGCCTGCAGGTGACGCGGCTGGAGTTCGCCGACGCGCCCGACGCCGGCGGCCAGTTCGTGCGCTCCGAGATCCAGGTGCCGGCGGTCGGCAGCGCGGCGCAGATCCGCCGCTTCACGTTCGCGCTGCTGGCGGCGCACCCCAACCTCGCATTGCAGCGGCTGGAGTGGCATCGCGACGGCGCCGCGGCGGGCGAGCTGCAGGCGCGGCTGGTGTTCGTGCTCTTCGTGCAGGCGGGCCGTGAAGCACATGACGCCTGAACGCCGCCGCGCGCTGCTGCTCGCCGTCTTCGTCGCGCTCGCGGCGCTGGTGGCGTGGGATCGCCTGGCCGCGAAGCCGGACGAGCTCGTCGAGCCCACGCGCGCGTCCGCCCCCGTGCCGTCCTCGATACCCGTGCCCGTATCGACGCATGCCTCGCAGGTTGCCATCGCCACGCTGCGCTCGCGCGACGACTATCTCGACGCGCTGCAGGCCGAGGCCGCCGACACGCCGCCCCCGCCGGCCGCCGCGCCGCCGCCACCGAGCGCGCCCGAGGCTCCGTCACCGCCGCCGTACCGCGTCATCGGCAAGGGCCGCGTCGACGGCCGCTGGGAGGTCTACCTGGCCCAGGCCGATCACGTGGTGGTCGCGCGCGCCGGCGACCGCCTCGACGGCCAGTACGAAGTCGTCGCCATCGTTCCTCCCGTCCTGCAGCTCGCCACGCTGCCCAACCGCGAGACGCGCACGCTGGCCATCGGCCCCGCGCTCGCCGACTAGCCGCCATGCGCTCCCATTCCGCCGTCCTCGCCCTCATCGTCGCGCTGCTGTGCGGCTGCGCCAGCGTCCCCGCGCCCGACTCCGCCGAGGCCCGGCTGGCCGCACTGCATGCCCGCGAGGACGCGGTGCTGCAGCGTCTCGCGCAGGCCGACGCCGCGCAGGCCGCGGGCCGCGTGGGCGAGGCCACCGCGCTGTACAAGGAGGTGCTCGCGCTGTCGCCGGCCGACGAGCGCGCCCGCGCGGGACTGCGTCGCCAGGATCGCGACACGGCGCACGCCCGCGCCATCGCCGAGGCGCAGTCGTACGCGCAGCAGGGCAACCCCGACGCCGCGCTGGCCGCGCTGCATCCCGTGCTGCAGGAAGACCCCGCGCAGCCCGTCGCGCTGAAGATGCAGACCGACCTCGAGGGCTGGCGCGCGCAGCCCGCGGTGCCGCTGGCGCAGCTGCAGCTCAACGCGGCGTTCCGCAAGAGCGTGTCGATGGAGTTCCGCGACGCGCCGCTGCGCGAGGTGTTCGAGGTGCTGTCGCGCTCGTCGGGCCTGAACTTCGTGATGGACCGCGACGTCCGCGCCGACCAGCGCACCACGCTGTTCATGCGCAATTCCAGCGTCGCCGACGTGCTGTCGCTGATCCTCGCCACCAACCAGCTGGAGCGCCGCATCGTCGACGGCACCACGGTGCTGATCTACCCCGCCACGCCGGCCAAGGCGCACGACTACCAGGCGCTCGTGATGCGCACGCTGGCGTTGGACAACGCCGACGCCAAGACGGTCGCGCAGACGCTGCGCACGCTGCTGAAGATGCGCGACGTGGTGGTGCTGGAAAAGCAGAACGCCGTCGTGATGCGCGACACGCCCGAGGCGATCCGCATCGCCGAGCGCCTCGTCAAGCTGCAGGACGTGCCCGACGCCGAGGTGATGCTGGAGGTCGAGATCCTCGAGGTGCAGCGATCCGACCTGCTCAACCTCGGCGTGCAGTGGCCCGGCCAGGCCTCGCTGTCGCCGCTGTCGCGCACCTCGGGCGGGCCGCTCACGGTGAGCGATCTGTACCACGCGCGCGGCTCGACGATCGGCGTGTCCGTCGACCCGATGACCATCAGCGCCAGCAACACGCTGGGCGACGTCAAGCTGCTCGCCAATCCGCGCATCCGCACGCTCAACCACGAGAAGGCGCAGATCCTCGTGGGCCAGCGCGTGCCCACCGTGACCACCACGACGTCGACGGGCGTGGTGTCGAACTCGGTGCAGTACATCGACGTCGGCCTGAAGCTCAACGTGGAGCCGTCCATCGGCGGCGACGGCGAGGTGTCGATCCGGCTGGGGCTGGAGGTGTCCAGCGTCACCAACACCAACAAGCTCAACGACGGCACGGTGACCTACGAGCTCGGCACGCGCAGCGTCAGCACGCTGCTGCGCCTGCACGACGGCGAGAACCAGGTGCTGGCCGGCCTCATCAACAACCAGACGACCAGGAGCAGCGTGCGCGTGCCGCTGCTGGGCGACATCCCGCTGCTGGGCCGGCTGTTCGGCGGCAACTCGGACAACAAGACGCAGTCCGAGATCGTGCTGTCGATCACGCCGCACATCATCCGCGCGGTGCAGCGCCTGGACGCGAGCCTCGCGGAGTTCGACGCCGGCACCGAAGGCAGCCTGCGCGCGCTCAGCAGCGGCGCGGCGGACGGCGGCAACGCGGGCACGGCGCCGGTCACGTCGATGACGCCGCCGCCGCCACCGCCCGGAGGCGCGCCGCCATGAGGCAGCGCGGGTTCACGCTGATCGAGCTGTTGGTGACGCTGGCCATCGTGGCGCTGATGGGCGCGCTGGTGCTGCCCGTGGCCCAGGTCGCGACGCAGCGCGCCCGCGAGGCCGAGCTGCGGCGCGACCTGCGCACGCTGCGCGACGCCATCGACGCGTACAAGCGCGACTGGGACGCCGGCCGCATCGCGCACCAGCTGGGCGACACCGGCTACCCGCCCACGCTGCAGGCGCTGCAGGACGGCGCGGTCGACGCGCAGGATCCGGCGCACCGCAAGCTCCACTGGCTGCGCCGCATCCCCGCCGATCCGATGCGCGACGGCCCGCTGCCGGACGACGCCGCGGCCACCTGGCAGCTGCGCGCGTCGGCCAGCCCCGCGGACGCGCCCGAGCCCGGCACCGACGTCTTCGACGTGCGCTCCGCCGCGCCCGGCACAGGCCTCGACGGAAGGCCCTACCGTGACTGGTGAGCGCCGCGGCTTCACGCTGATCGAGCTGCTGGTGGTGCTGGCCATCGTGGCGCTGCTGGTGACGCTGGCGCTGCCGCGCTACACCGGCAGCCTGGAGCGCGCGAAGCAGCAGGTGCTCGCCGAGAACCTGCGCGTCACGCGCGACGCCATCGGCAAGTTCTACGCCGATCGCCGGCGCTATCCCGAGTCGCTGCAGGAGCTGGTGGACGCGCGCTACCTGCGCGCCCTGCCCGTCGATCCGGTGCTGGAGAACGACAACGCGTGGCGCGTCACGCCGCCCGAGCCGCCGGCCGAGGGCAGCGTGGCCGACCTGCACAGCGCGGCGCCCGGCGCGACGCCCGACGGCCGCGCGCTGGGGTCGCTGTGAGACGCCGCCGTCAATCCGGCTTCACGACCATCGGCCTGTTGCTGCTGCTGGCCGTGCTGTCGCTGGCGAGCCTGCTCACCACCGAGGTGGCCGAGACCGCCACGCGGCGCGCGCAGGAGCGCGAGCTGGACGGCATCGGCCGCGAGTTCGCCGACGCCCTGCGCGCGTACGGGCGCGCGACGCCCGCCGGCGCGAGCACGCGGCCGCAGCGGCTCGACGACCTGTTGAAGGATCCACGCGTGTTCGCGACGCGCCGCTTCCTGCGCCGCGTCTACGTCGACCCGCTGACCGGCCGCGCCGAGTGGGGCACGATGGTGGTCGCCGGCGGCGGCATCGTGGCGGTGTACAGCCTCGCGAAGCAGGATACGCTCTACGGCGACCTGCCCTCGGGCACCGCCGCGATCAAGCCGGGCGGCGCGCCGTGACCAGCCAGCCCTGCACGGGGATCTTGTTCTCCTCGCGCAGCACCACGCTCTCGGGCACATCGACAGCGAGCCCCGCCGCCTCGAACACGCGCCGCGCGTGCGCGCCGTCGTGCGCGTACCGGCCGTGCGGCATCAGGCGCACGACGCCGGTGTCGCCCGGCGGCAGCGCCTCCAGCGTGAACACGAGCACGCCGTTCGGCCGCAGCGTGGCGTGCACGGCCTGTGCCGCCTCGGACAGCTCGCCGAAGTAGTTGAGCGTGTCGGCCGAGACCGCCAGGTCGTAGGCCGCCGGATGCTCGCGCATGAACGCGGTGAGCTCGGCCTTGCGCAGGTCGTGGTACACGCCGCGGTCGCCGGCGCGCATCAGCATGCCGGTGGACAGGTCGCAGCCGGTCAGCGTGCGCGCCCACGGCTCCAGCAGCGGGCCGCACAGGCCGGTGCCGCAGCCGAGGTCGACGACGTCGAACTGCTGCGCGGCCGGCGGCAGCGCGCGCGCCACGGCCTCGGCGACGGCCTGCGGCGCGCGGTAGTTCAGGCGCGCGAGCGTGGTGTCGAAGGTGGCGGCGAAGGCGTCGAACTCGTGTTCCACGTAGTCGTCGCTGGCGCGCTCGGGCATCGCGCTGCCTTCGCACGCGGCCAGGTGGTGCAGCACGTAGGCGTTGTCGGGCTCCTGCTGCTGCCAGGCGCGCAGGATGACGACGGCGGCCGCGGGCTCCTCGGCCACCAGCAGGTACTGCACGTAGGTCTGGCGGCGGCGCTCGCGCGGAGGCAGCAGTTCCATGGCCTTCAGCGCCACCTGCACGCCCTCGTCGATGCGGCGCTGGCCCAGCAACGCCACGGCCAGGTTGTGCGTGCCCGGGCCGTGTTCGGGCGCCAGCGCCAGCGCCTGGCGACAGGCCGCCTCGCTGACGGGCAGGTCGCCCAGGCGCCGGTAGACGCGCGCCAGGTTGGCCCACGCGTCCGCGCTGGGCACCAGCTGCAGGCTGCGCTTGAACGCCTCGCCGGCCTCGACCAGCTCGCCCTTCTTGACGAGCACGTTGCCGAGGTTGTTCCACACGCCGTCGGCGTCGGGGGCGAGCTCCAGCAGTCGCCGCATGGTCGCGGCGGCGGCGTCGAGCTCGCCGCACTGGTACTTCAGGATGCCCAGCACGTTGAGCACGTCGGCGCGCTGCGGGTCGCGCTCCAGCACGGCGTCGTACACGCGTTCGGCCAGCCCCAGGTCGCCGGCCTGGTGGCGCGCGATGCCGTAGGCGACGGCCTCGTCCAGGGTCATGCGGCCCTCGCCGGCCGCGCTGCTGTCGGTGTGATCCATGCCTGCCACGCTCATCGGGACGTCCTCCGTTGCGGAGAACTATGCCCATCGGCGCGCGGCGGCGCCATCCCGAAACCCCGGGGGTCAGGCCTCGCCGAAATGCAGGAAATCCCTGTAGTTCGGGTTCAACCGCAGGATCTCGGCCTGCTCTTTCGACGACGGCCGCCACAGCGTCTCGCCGACGGTGGGCGCCGACGCCGGCAGGCGCAGGCCGGAGCCGGCCAAGCGAGCCAGGCCGATGGCGGAGAACACGTTGGCCGGATAGAGGCCGCGCACGGCGCCGGCGCGCACGTCCATCTCGGGCACCAGCCAGTCGGCGCGGCCGCCGTCCACCTCGAGCGTATCGCTGAAGAAGCCGCGCTTGATGCGGCCTTCGGACACCGGATTGAAGTCAGACCCCAGCTCGCGCGCGTAGCCGTAGTGCAGGCGGTAGCCCATCAGCGTGGTCAGCAGCTTGTCCTGCAGCGCCTTCGAGGCGGGCGGCAGCAGCGCGAAGATCTCGAAGGCCCGCGCGCGGTCGCCCACCGAGGCGCCCTCGGCGCCGAAGCTGCAGACGACGTTGCCGGCCTCGTCGTACACCATCAGCGCGTCGAGCTGCACCGGCCTCATCTTGGCCAGCGCGCGGCGCAGCGACGACATCGGCTGCACGTCGCCGAAGTTGATGGCGCCCTCCAGCGGCTTGCCGGGAATCGCCGCCAGCACCTGGTCGACGAGCGCGAGCAGCTCGCCCGCCGGGCCGTCCTCGCCGAACGGGGAACACCAGGCCCGCACCAGCGTGACGCCGCTGCGTTTCCTGCCGAACAACTTCATCTGCGCGCCCTCGCTGGCCCGAGTGGAAAACCGGCCATTGTCGGGCCAGTTCCACTCGTCCCGCGAGGGCTGTTGCAGGCTCGTTACACCCAGCCGGCGTCGACCTTGAACTCCTGCGCCGTGCACATGCGGCCGTCGTCCGCGGCCAGGAACAGCACCATCTGCGCGATGTCGTCCGGCAGCAGCTTGTCGGGCAGGCACTGGTTGCGCGCGATGTCGTCCTCGCCCGCCGGCGTGAGCCATTTCGTGACCTGGCGCTCGGTCATCACCCAGCCCGGCGACACCGTGTTGATGCGGATGCGGTGCGCGCCGAGCGACTTCGCGAGGCCACGCGTGAGCCCGTTCACCGACGACTTGGCGATGGCGTAGCACGGGTACTCGCTGGCCTTGCTCTGCCAGCCCGTCGAGCCGAGGTTGACGACGGAGCCCTGCCCCAGTCGCTGCATGCCCGGCACCACGGCCTGGATCGCGAAGAAGGCCGGGCGCTCGTTGATGGCCATGCGGTTGTCCCAGTACTCGGGCGTCACCGATTCCAGCGTGTGGCGGTCGTCGCTGGCCACGTTGTTCACGAGCACGTGGAAGTCGCCCAGCGCCTGCGCGGCGTCGGCGATGGCCTGCTGCAGCGCGGCGATGTCGCGCACGTCGCACGCGCGCCACCACGGCGCGCGCTGCGTGCGAGCCTCGATGCGCCTGGCGAGCTCGGCGCTCGAGTCGGCTGCCACGTCGACGAAGGCCACCAGCGCGCCCTGAGCGGCGAAGGCTTCGACCATCGCCGCGCCGATGCCCGAGCCGCCGCCGGTGACGAACACGCGGCGGCCTTCGAGGCTGGGAAAGCGCGCGGCGTTCATGGCGCCGGCGGCGTGCTGCATCGCGGAAGAAATTGGAGCGTTTGTCATCGATACCTTTTTTGCAATGTCAGATGCGTTTATCTTTATTTTTCCAATATCAGTGTGCGGCGATACGATGCG
>FSXQ01000357.1_pt1 | contig 15066 bp, 12 predicted proteins | sample 1638011 | NCBI WGS metagenome assembly FSXQ01 (sample SAMEA3914789, study PRJEB12502) | metagenome | biome: forest; material: soil | place: Canada | collected 2011-07-03 | depth 0.3 m | reverse complement strand
GCTGCCGGACGGGCGCTTTCGCATCATCCACGTCGAGGCCGAGCCCGAGTTCGACGAGCACGGCCACTGCTGCGCCTACACGGGCATCGTGCAGGACGTGACCGACCGCCGGATCGCCGAAGACCGCATCCGCCACCTCGCCAACTACGACGCACTCACCAACCTGCCGAATCGACGGCAACTGATCTGGCGCGCCGAGCGGGCGCTGGAGTTCGGCCGCCGGCTGGGCCACCAGGTGGCGCTGCTGCTGATCGACCTCGACCGCTTCAAGAACATCAACGACACCCTCGGCCACGCCGCGGGCGACGAGCTGCTGATGGAAGTGGCGTTCCGCCTGCGCGGCTGCGTGCGCCACTGCGAGCAGCTGTTCGAGGGCGTCATCGAGACGGCCGGATCGCGCTCGCATCGCACGCTCGAGGCCGTGGGCCGGCTGGGCGGCGACGAGTTCGTGGCGCTGCTGCCCGAGGTCGCCGACGAGGCCGACGCCCAGCGCGTGGCCACCCGCATCCTCGAGGCCTTGCGCGAGCCGGTGGTGGTGGCGGGCCAGGACTGCTTCGCCACGGCCTCGGTGGGCATCGCCCTGTTCCCGCGCGACGGCAACACCGTGGCCGACCTGCTGCGCAACTCCGACGTCGCGATGTACGCGGTCAAGAGCCAGGGCCGCAACGACGCGCTGGTGTACACGCCGCGCCTCGCCGGCCGCGGCCGCGAGAAGCTGGCGCTCGAAAGCGCGCTGCACAAGGCCATCGAGCGCGACGAGCTGGTGCTGTACTACCAGCCCAAGGTCGACGTCGCCAACGGCACGATGGTGGGCGTCGAGGCGCTGATGCGCTGGCGCCGCGGCGACCTGCTCATCCAGCCGGCCGACTTCATTCCCGTGGCCGAGGAAACCGGCCTGATCGTGCCGATGAGCGAATGGGCGCTGCGCGAGGCCGCGCGCCAGGCGCGCCTGTGGTCGGAGGCGTTCGGCTTCGCCGAGTCCATCGCCGTCAACATGCCCGTGCGCATGTTCGAGCGCACCGACCTCATCGAGCAGATCTCGGCGGCCGTGCACGACGAGGGCATCCCGCACAGCATGATCCAGCTCGAGATCACGGAAACAGGCCTGATGAAGGACCTGCAGCGCGTGATCCCGGCGCTGAACCGCGTCAAGGAGATCGGCGTGCAGATCGCCGTCGACGACTTCGGCACCGGGTATTCGTCGCTGTCGTACCTCACCTCGCTGCCCATTTCCGAGGTCAAGATCGACCGCAGCTTCGTGCGCGAGCTGGGCGTCCAGCCGCAGAGCCGGGCGGTCGTCACGGCCATCATCGCGCTGGCCCGTTCGCTCAACCTCAAGGTTGTGGCCGAAGGTGTCGAAAACCAGCGTCAGCAGGACTTGTTGTTCGCGGAAGGCTGTACCCTCATGCAGGGCTTCCTCTTCAGCAAGCCCCTGCCGCCGAACGATATCCAGAGCTGGATGGAGCGGGTCGTCCTGCCCCGCAAGGCTCCGTGGATGCCGGCGGCTGCCAAGGCGCGTGCCGGCGCCGATGATGTCGTCGACGTCGGCCGGCGTTCGTAGAAACACAGCGGTTGCATGAGCGGCCGCGATTCGTCATCGCCCATGCCCAAACCGTCCGCTGCCGAGACCGCCAAGGCCGCCTTGCGCCGCCTGGCGCTGTCCAAGCAGGAGCCAACCCCCGAGAACTACGCCCGTGCCTGGGCCGAGGAGGGCGGCGCGCCGCCCACGGCCGCACCGTTGCCGGCCGCCGCCGCGCCGGCCGTGCCGAGCGCCAAGGCCAAGAACGTGTACGACCGCATCGCCGCGCGCCTGTTCGAGGACGGCACGCAGCGCGAGGAGTTCTCGCAGGTGATGCAGCGCGCCGACTGGGACGCCGCGCGCGGCCACGTCGAGAAGGCCGCCGAATCGCAGACCGCGCTGGCCAACGGCTTCGCGCAGACCATCGAGAAGCTCGCCCGCGGGCTCGAGCGCGGCGGCCGCCAGTGGACGGCGGCGCGCAAGAAGGACAGCCTGCAGCGCGTGCTGGAGGCCAACCGCAGCGACGTCGCGCGGCTGCACCAGCGGCTGAAGCAGCTCGTCGCCTCGTGGGACGGCGATGTCAGCGACGAGACAGTGGCCGTCGACGAGACCGACGACGCGCGCGACACGCCCGCGTCCACCAAGGGCATCGAGGTGCTGGACTCCGGCGACGGCCCGACCTCGCGGCCCATCGAGGTCCGCGGCGGCGTCGACGCCCCCGCGCGCTCGGCCGCGAGCATGAGCGCGCTCGGCGACTGGCCGCCCGTGCTCGAACAATACGACGCCACCGTGCGCGCCGCGCTGCCCCCCGGCGACGAGCGCGCGCTCGCGATCGAAGGCGAACTGCGCGCGCTGCAGGCGAGCCTCGCGCGCGACGGCGCCACCGCGCCGCTGCGGCTGCAGGCCGAGCAGGTGTGCGAACGCGCGCGCCGGTTGCTGGCGCATCGCCACCACCTGGTCGACGAGCTGCATCGCCTCACGCAGGAGATGAGCTCCGGCCTGGCCGAGGTGGCCGAGGACGGCAGCTGGGTCAAGGGACAGACGGAGAGCCTCGCGCTGAGCCTGGGCGACGCGCCCAGCGTGCGCTCGGTGCGCGCGGCCAGCGAGATGCTCGCGCAGACGCGCGCGCGCCAGCAGCGCGTGCGCGCGGAACGCGACAGCGCGCGCCTGGCGCTCAAGGGCGCGATCTCGCAGATGCTCGCCGAGCTCGACGCGTTGGGCGACCACACCGGCGGGTTCGCCGACAGCGTGGCGCGCTACGTCGACACCATCGCCAACGCCGACTCGCTGGAAAGCCTGGCCGGCGTCGTCAAGCAGATGGTCGAGGAAAGCCGCGCGGTGCACGGGCTCGTCAGCGAGACGCAGCAGCGCCTGCAGGAAGGCCGCCAGCGCGCGACCGAGCTGGAGTCGCAGGTGCGCACGCTCGAGAGCGAGCTGCGGCGGCTGTCGGAAGAGGTGTCCACCGACGTGCTCACCGAGGTGGCCAACCGGCGCGGCCTGATGGCGGCGTTCGAGGTGGAGACCGCTCGCCTCGAGCGCCAGGGCGGCGAGCTGGCCATCGGCCTGCTGGACATCGACAACTTCAAGAAGCTCAACGACACCTTGGGCCACTCGGTGGGCGACATGGCGTTGAAGACCCTGGCCGGCCACGTGCAGAAGCAGCTGCGCGCCGTGGACGTCGTCGCCCGCTTCGGCGGCGAGGAGTTCGTGGTGCTGCTGCCGGGCGTGCCGGTCGACGAGGCGCAGGTGACGCTGACGCGGTTGCAGCGAACGCTGTCGGCCAGCCTGTTCATGCACGACGGGCGCGAGGTGTTCGTGACCTTCTCGGCGGGGGTCACGAAGTTCCGGCAGGGCGAACCGCTGGAGTCGGCGCTGGAGCGCGCGGACGAGGCGCTCTACGAAGCGAAGCGGACGGGCAAGAACCGCACTTGCATCGGCTGAGCTGACACCCGTTCCCATTCTTGGCGCGTGAAAACATCGCCGGAGGGGTCTGGCTCCTCCCCGGATCGCGCTGATGCGATTGCAGGTGGCGAATGCGCTGATCGCGATCCGGGGCGGTGCCTGAGCCCGGGATGCTCTGGCGTTCGGGGTCAGGCCCGGCCTCGAATCGCGTTGGATGTTCCCGCTCACGGCTGCTGCATGGCGCGATTCGAGGAGGGGCGAGACCCCTCTGGCAGCAGCTCGCCGCTCAGCCTAGAACGGCGCCCCGCACCCCAACCCCTCGAACTTCCACGACACCACGCGCCCGTCCTTCAACAGGAACCGCGTCGTGCACGTGATCGGCACCGTGGCCGATGTCGGCTGCCCCTGGATCACCGACACCGACGGCGCACCGCCGCTGCGCCCGCTCGACGCCACCACCACCGTCGGCCCGCTGTCGGAACCCGGCCGGGTGTCGACATCGTTGCGCACGATCCAGGTCAGCGCCGTGCCGCCCTCGGCGGGCTGCGCCAGCACCGGACGCCCCCACGCGGCCTCGAGCTCGGCCCGCGTCGCGCCCTTCCAGCGCTGCAGCGACGCGTCGTAGCCCGCATCGAGATCCGCACGCGACGCGCAGCCGGCGAGCACCACGACACCCAGGAGAAGCAACAAGCGATTCATGCGTCCATTGGACACCCGCGGCGCGCCGTTTGCCGAAGCGGGTTATCGTCCCCCGAACGCCCGACAAGAGAACCCTCCCGATGAGCCTGACCGCTGCCGACCTGCTCGCCCTGACCGACGCCGTGCGCGCGCTGGAGCGCCCGAGCGTGGGCGCGCGCATCGCCAACGTCGTGGGGTCGCCGATCGAGCGGCTGATCGGGATGTTGCCGGCGCGCGCGTCGGGCGTCATCGCGGCGGCGGCGCGCAAGGCGATCCACGGGGCGCTCAAGCTGTCGCTGCGCACGCTCGCCACCAACGACGCGCCGGGCGGCAAGCCGCCGGAGGCGTCCAACGGCTGGCACAAGCTGGCCAGCGCGGCCAGCGGCGCGGTGGGCGGCGCGTTCGGGCTCGCGGCGTTGAGCGTGGAGCTGCCGGTGTCCACCACGATCATGATGCGCTCGATCGCCGACGTTGCGCGCGGCGAAGGCGCCGACCTCGCCGACCGCCAGGTGCAGCTCGAATGCGTGATGGTGCTGGGCCTGGGCGGCCCCAACGCCGACGACGACGCGGCCGAGGTGGGCTACTTCGCGGTGCGCGAGGCGATGACGCGCGCGATCGCCAGCGCGGCCTCGCACCTGGCGCGCCACGGCATGACCAAGGAGGGCGCGCCGGCGTTGGTGCGGCTGATCACGCTGATCGCCGAGCACTACTCCGTCAACGTCACCGAGAAGGCCGCGGCGCAGCTGGTGCCGCTGATCGGCGCGGTGGGCGGCGCGGCCGTCAACACGATCTTCATCGACCACTTCCAGTCGGTGGCGCGCGGCCACTTCGCGGTGCGTCGGCTGGAGCGCAAGTATGGCGAGGCGGTGGTGCGGCATCAGTATCGCGAGCTGGTCGCCCAGCTTTGAGCGCAAGCTCCGGGTCGTATATTCCGGGCATGAAGCCCACGCGTCCCTCCGTCCTTCACGCCCTCGTCGCCGCCTGCCTGGCGGCATCCGCCCTCGATGCCGGCGCGGCCGCGCCGACCGCGGCAACACGCGCGGCCTGCGCGCTGAAGCCCGCCGGCGGCGACGTGCCCTCGCAGTCCGCCGACGCGCTGTCGGTGACGCTGGACACCGCGCACCCAGCAGGCCTCGCCAACTGGGACGTTCGCTGGTGGGGCAAGCACCGCGTGTGGATCACGCTGTCCGCCGAGAACCGCGCCGACGCCCCCGCGCACCTGCTGCCGCAGATGTTGCTGGACGCCCGCGCCGACGGCGCCGCCGCCACCGTGCTGGTGGGTCCGCCGCTCACGCTGGAACCCCACGCGCGCGTCACCGACCGCCTGTCGATCTACGTGCCCGACGACGCGAAGACCCTCGGCGTGCGCCTGCTCGGCGCGACGCTCGCCGGCAGCGTCGCCGGCTCGTTCGCGTTCGAGTGCTCGGATCAGCGCTACGACGTCGGCGAGCGCGCGCTGGCCGTCGCGCCGCTGATGGACGAGGCGTTCCGCGTGTACTTCAACGGCTTCGTCGACCCGCTGCCCGACCCGCACGCCGCCTACGACCAGGCGCGCCTGCTGGGCAGCGGCTCGCAGGACGGCGCCGACATCGTGTGGACGCTGCGCGCGCTGATGCAGTCCGTGCACGACACCCACGGCTGGGCCGTCGGCCCCGGCGAAGCGCCGCCGGCGCGCCGCGTGGTGGCCACGCGCGCGCCCGAGTCCGAGCTGCGCCCCGACGGCACGGCCGTCGTGCGCGTGCATGGCGTGGACACCGACTCCGAAGTCGCCACCGGCGTGTGGAGCACGACGCTGCACGAGGTCGTCGCGGCGCTGGCCGCGCGCCATCCGCGCGGCTGGGTGCTCGACCTGCGCGACCTCGACGCCGACTCGCCCTGGCCCGCGTTCGCCGCGCTGTCGACGCTGCTCGACGGCCCGGCCATCGGCGGCTTCGTCAACCGCAGCGAGACCCAGCACTGGATCGCCGACCGTGGCGTCGCGCGCCTGGCCGGCGGCCCCGCGCTGGCCGACGTGCAGCCCGACGCGCCCGAGCCGCCCCTGCGCGGGCCGCTCGCCGTGCTGATCGGCCCCGGCACGCGCAACGGCGGCGAGGATCTCGTGGTCGCGTTCCGCGGCCGCGCGCACACGCGCTTGTTCGGCAGCCCGACCGCGGGCTTCCCGACGGCCGGCGTCACGGTGCACCAGCTGTCCGACGGCAGCCTGCTGGGCGTGCTGGAGTCGCGCGCGGCCGATCGCACCGGCGTCGTCCACCGCCAGCCGATCGAGCCCGACGACCTGCTGCACGAGGACGAGCGCGGCGCGCCGCTGCCGCAACCCGTGCTCGACTGGCTGGACGAGGAGCTCAGCCGCAAATAGGGCGGCGCCGCGTTGCAAATCAGCACGCGGCCGTGCAAGGCATCACGCCGGAGCGGTCCGATTCTGAAAGCAGGCCTTCCGGGGCCGCAGGCGTCAAGAACTCCCCCCTCCGCGATCCGCGGCGCGGCCGTAAAACATCGCATGAGCGAATTTCACCGACAACCCGACGAGGCGGCCCGCCTCACGCGGCTGCACGACCTGCACATCCTCGACACGGCGCGCGAGCCCCTGTTCGACGCCTTCGTCCGCATGGCCGCCGAGACGTGCGGGGCGTCCATCGCGGTGATCACCCTGATCGACGCCGAGCGCCAGTGGTTCAAAGCCGACGTCGGCCTGGGCGGCCTCAGCGAGACGCCGCGCGAGTACGCGTTCTGCGCGCACACCATCCAGTGCGACGAGCTGATGGAGGTGCCCGACGCGCGCGACGACCCGCGCTTCGCCAACAACCCGTTCGTCAACCATGAGCCGGGCGTGCGCTTCTACGCCGGCGCGCCGCTGATGCTGCCCGGCGGCACGCGCATCGGCGCGCTGTGCGTGCTCGACACGCACGTGCGCAACCTCGACGACGCCCAGCGCCGCACGCTCGTGTCGCTCGCCGGCCTGGTGACGCAGGCGCTGGTGATGCGGCGCGACCTCATCGACCGCACCCGCCACCTCCACCACGAGGCCCAGCAGGCGCTGGCCGCCAAGAGCGCCGAGCTCGACGACCTCTACACCAACGCGCCCTGCGGCTACTACTCGCTGGACACCTTCGGCCGCTTCGTGCGCGTCAACGACACCGCGCTGCGCTGGTTCGGGTTCACGCGCGAGGAGCTGCTCGCCAACCCGCCCGCCATCACCGACTTCCTCGACGCCGAAGGCCGCCAGTACTTCAACGCGCGCTTCCCGCGCCTGAAGCGCGACGGCCGCCTGTTCGACATCGAGTACGACCTCGTGAGCCGCCACGGCCAGCGCCGCCGCGTGATGGGCAGCGCCAGCGCCGTGCGCCGCCCCGACGGCGAGTTCCTGATGACGCGCACGGTGGTGCACGACATCTCCGAGCTGCATCGCACGCGCGAGCACCTGCGCCGCCTCGGCGTGGAGCAGCAGGCCGTCATCGACACCGACATGATGGGCATCGTCAAGGTCAAGGACCGCACGATCTCGTGGGCCAACAAGGGCGTCGAGAAGATGCTGGGCTGGTCGATGGCGGAGCTCAACGGCCACTCCACGCGCTTGTTCTATCCCGACGACGCGAGCTACGCCGAGGCCGGCGCCGCGGCCCACGCGTTGCTGAGCAGCGGCGGCAGCTACCGCGGCCAGGTCACCATGCACCGCAAGGACGGCAGCACGCTGGCGGTCGACGCGAGCATCGCGATGATGCCCGGCCACCCCGGCGAACTGCTGTGCGTGCTGCAGGACATCAGCGAGCTGAAGCACGCCGAGGAGACCCGCATCCGCGCCGGCGCGCTCGAGGCCGAGAACCGCCAGCTGCTGGAGGCGGCGCGCGTGAAGAGCGTGTTCCTGGCCAACATGTCGCACGAGTTCTACACGCCGCTCAACGCGATCATCGGCTACTCGCACCTGCTGGGCACCGGCGCGTTCCCCGCCGATTCGCCGCGCTTCGCGCGCTACCTCGCCGACATCGGCACGAGCGGCCAGCAGCTGCTCGCGCAGGTGCAGTCGGTGCTCGCGTACACCGACGCCGAGTCGGGCCGCATCAGCCTGCAGCCGCAGCGCGTGGCGCTGCGCGCGGTGCTGGAGAGCCTGGTCGACATCGCGCAGCCCGCGGCGGGCGCGCGCCGCGTGGACGTCGTGCTGGCGGTCGACCCCGGCTCTCTGGAGCTGATGATCGACCCGATGCGGCTGTCGCAGGTGGTCTCGCACGCGCTGTCCAACGCCATCCGCTTCTCGCATCCGGACGGCGCGGTCGCGGTGCGCGCGCGGGCGCAGGGAACGCGCGAGTTCGTGGTCGAAGTTGAAGATCACGGCGTCGGCATCGCGCCCGCCGACCTGCCGCGCCTGTTCACGCCGTTCCACCAGGTGAGCCAGGGCCTCACGCGCACGCACCAGGGCGCGGGGCTGGGCCTCGCGCTGACGCGGCGCGTGGTCGAGGCCATGGGCGGCACCGTGGGCGTGGCCAGCATGCCGGGGGTGGGCAGCGTGTTCACGTTCACGCTGCCGCGCGTGGCGCCGGAGCGCGGCTGACCGGCTTGACGAGGGCGCCGCGACGCTCGATATTCGGCCGCATGGTCGATCCCGGGTTTCGCCGCAAGCAAGGCCTCGTCGCCGTTCTCGGACTGCTGGCGGCGGCGGTCGTCGCGGTCGTCGGCCTGCACGCGATCGCGTGGTTTTCCGGCTGGCTGCCGGCCGCCGACGACCTCGCGACGCGGCTCGCCTTCGCCGTGCGCTGGCTGCTCGCGCCGGGCTGCGCGCTGCTCGCGGGCATCCAGGTCGCCGCGGGCCGCGGCTTCCATCCCGACGCCATCGACGGCACGCGCACGCCCAGGAGCCACGCGCTGGAGATCGCGCTGCGCTACAACCAGAACACCGTCGAACAGACCGTGCTCGCGGCGATCGCGTGGCTGGGGTTGGTGGTGACGGTGCCGCATGCGGCGCTGGCGTTCGTGCCGGCGATGGCTGTCCTGTTCGTCGCGGGGCGCGCGACGTTCTGGGCGGGCTACCTGGTCTACCCGACGGCGCGGGCGTTCGGGATGGTGATGACGGCGTTGCCGACGATTGGGGCGTATGGGTGGTTGCTGGTGCAATGGTCGGCCTGACCAACGTCACGCGAGGCGGCTCATCTGCTGCAAGAATCGGGTTCAGCCAAACACTGAATCACGAGCCGCATGCACGCCAACACCGCTGTCCTGATCGTCATCGTCGCACTTTGCCTGATTGCTGCTGCTTTCGTCGGGCAGATGAAGAAGCGCAGCGTGAACGGGCCCGTTCCGACCAAAGCCAAGCTCGTGCTGTCGAAGAACGAGCAGGCGATGTATTGGCGATTGCGCGAAACGTTTCCTGACCTGGTGGTGCTTGCGCAGGTCGCGTTCTCGGCGCTGATCACCAGCGTGCGCGAGCATCGCAATCGGTACGACCGCAAGGTGGCGGACTTCGTGCTGTGCGACCGCTCGATGAAGGTCGTGGCCGTCATCGAGCTGGACGACTCGTCGCATGCGAATCGCGGCGCGCAGGATGCGGCGCGGTCGGCCCTGCTCGACACCGCGGGCTATCGGGTGCTGCGGTTTCCGCGCGTGCCGGACGTGGACGCGCTGCGCGCGGCGGTGCGGCCGCTGGATTCGGCTTCGATGCCGGTCAAGGCGACACAAGAACGTTGCTGACGCGCTGGCGACTGCAGCCCAGCTTCAGGCCTGCCCGCTGCCCCGCGCGGACATCCGCGCCTCGACCTGCCCAAGATGCTCCTTGAAGGTCCGCAAGGAGTGGTAGCTGGCTGCGAGGGCGGCGTCGGCCAGGTCGGTGCTGAGGCCGCCGGCGAGACACGTGGCGACCATCCGTTCGAGGTCAGTGCAGCGCTGCATGGTGTCTGCGATCAGCCCGTGCAATCGATCGCAGGAAAGCGCGTCGGAGGCGTTGGTGCTCATGTCGTGCTCGATCGCCGAAGGCGGAACGCGGCAGCGCCATCGTGGAGCAGATACAGCGTGTCTGTCATTGCCGTGCCCTCGACGAAGTTGGAAGCGGATCGAGTCTACGCGTCGCGGCTGGATCGCGTGGTGGCGCGGTTCAATGAAGACAGGGCGCGAAAGAATGCCGGGGGTCAGCCACTGGCGGAAGCGGTGAGAAATAAACTCACTGCCCGCCAATCTCAGCTAAATCAACGACTTAGGTGCGAGCGAGGCTTGCATTTTGGCATACTTGCTTGTCTGACTAGGGAGTTCGTTCGAGCGGGTCATTTAACAAGAACAGCGCTCGCGCCTGGCCACGCCCAGGACAGAGTCGGCCGTCGAATCGCAGTGCGCAATGTCATTCGCTTCTAGGGTCGAACTAGCCAGTCAGGTGGGCAATCTCCGCGTCGAATCTGAATGCTGCAGCGACGGTCAGGATCTCGGCAGCAACTTGTTCCGGTAGGCTCTCCCTCGCGAGTCTCTCTTCAAGGTGATCGCGCATGTCATCCAGGCTTGAGAACATCATCGTGACAAACCGGATGTCTCCTGAGCCCCCTTCGGGGCAAGCAAACAAGCGACAGCTATAGTCGCCCGCGAAGACCAGGCTGAACTCCCAGTTCGCGCCACTGCTGCCATTTCCGATGACTACCGTCCCGTCCGTGGTGTGGATGACCCCCGGCAAACTGTGTTTTCTTGGGGTAACGGTCATTCCTGAACTCGTGCTGTATTTCGCCGTTGCGGCGCGTTGTCGGGTGCGGCTAAGAGCATGTCTGCTCATTCAGCGCCAGAGCACCTGGTCAGCATCTCGCAGAAGGCCGCACCTACCTCGCCAGGAGGCGCGGCTAACGGCAGCTTCACCGCGCTCGCCGATAGTTCCGAGAAGCCCTTCGTGTCTCCCTTGCTGCCACCGTTGTGGGTGGCCTCAAGCGTCATCGTAGTTGCATCGAGAGACACGTGCACCAACCTTGCACCACGTATGAAGACCGCTTCCGACCTCGAACCGGCGGCATCAAGGCGAGGTTTCGACAAACCTGCCCAAGAGGTCGGATGTGGGATACCCAACACCGACACAGCGAGCGCCGCCGCAATTGCCTCTCCCAATGTCTCGGGCCCCGAATCGAGCGGAACCGAAACATATGGCGGCGTGGCAAGCCAAACGCCAGCAGTAGTTTTGGCATTGGGATGGAAGAAGAACCGATCACGAAGGCGGTAGGCGCTGGCGAGTCTCATGTACGTCGATCAATACAAGTATGCAAGCCGTCAACCCGCCGGCCCCTCGGTTGCAAGTCCCGTCACTTGTTCTGGGTGGCACTGACGGTACGAATCCATTCGGTGATTGCTTTATCGACTTTCGACACGTCCTCCGGCGCCCTGAGCTCGCGGACTAGCGACAGTCGTAGCAGCTTGTCACCCTCGAGGGTGATAGCACTCGCATCGACTGCAGTTGAAACGATCACATCGTCTGCCAGCGTGAGCTTCCTTTGACGCAGAGAAATGACAACGTAAGCCTCAGTCCCGATTCGTCGGATTGACACGAGCACAGGGGGCTCCGTGGAGACTGCTGTGCCAGTCGCAGCAGCTGGCGCTATTTTTCGAAGGAGGTCATTGACCGTTTTGTCGTGGTCGGCTCTGGCCTGCTGATCAAGGGGGCTGTAGCTTTTCCACTGATCACTCACCTTTGAGAACCAAGCGTCAACGTCACTTGCGGAGTACGGCCCGGAAGCAATGTTGATCGCATAGGCGTACTCAAGCGGCTGGACGGCAATTCGGTGGCTTCCGTGAAGTGCGACAGTCTCTTCGGAACGAAAACAACCCAAGGATTCTCCAAACCTGGAAACGGCTTGTTCAACGAAAGACATCGCCGGGTCCTGCGCCGCGCACGGGAGAAGTCCTCCAGGCGCCGGGACGGATGGGTTGGCCTGGGCAGAAGCCGGCGATGAGACTGCAACAAGCGCGAGGAGAAGGAGAGCCAGACGATTCAGCATAGGACTGCGCAGATGTGGGGGTCTAGCGTGAGGGATATCGACGCCTCGACTACGGGCGCGCCGAAGTGCCGAATGTTTCTGATCCGCGCGTGGTGCCTGCTCGAAAGCAGCCCCTGGCGAACGGCGGCTCCCGGCCCGACACCAGCCAAGTCTGCTACGGCCCGACATTGCCGATGATGCCTGAACGGCACCCTGAGTCACGCAGCGAACCCATTGCCATTGCAACCTGGGCGTAGGCGGTCGCCGGACTTGGGATCACACGACACTCCGTCGCGCCGGAAGTGCGAATCGCGGTGGTCAGTTCGGCCTGCGTCTTGAGCACTTGCCCGCCGACCGTGAACCCGTTGTCAGTCACATCAATCTCAAGTGCGGGCCGGGTGACCGCGCAGCCCTGAACCACACCAATGCTAGCCAGGGTCGCGAACGCGAGGAGCTTGAGATTCATAGGCACAGTGTATTTGCGTCGTCTCAACAGCGCAAAGCTGTCATAGGTGGTGGCGCGTCGGGTATTCCTCGGCTTGGCGTCGAATTCAACCAAGTGCAGGCACGAGCACATCCCACCACATATTGCCCTCGATGGCTTCGCCGGGCACCAGGCTTTCCGAAACGGGGAGCAGGCACACGTCTACATCGGCGATTTGGCTATCGCGCAGTAGTCCCTTGCGGTTACCGGAACACCCAGCTGGCGGACTGGCCGCGCTTGCGGAGGATCAGTCCGCCACCGTCCGAGAGGTCGCCCTCCGGTGCTGCCAAGATCTCCCGCACCGTGAGCTGGTGCAGGTTCGAAACGATGCGCTTTCGGGCCACTGAGCTACCCCCGTTGGCCGGCTGATCCGCCGGCTTGTCCGCCACTCTGTCCGCCAGAAGCTGGCGACAGTCCACCGCGCGCTAACAGCAGTCTGTTGCGCGTTAGCAGTGTGGGGCAGGGGAGAAAGTGTCGTCAAATCAACGACTTAGGAAAACTCCGCTGCGTGCTAACGGCATGCTGTTGCGCGTTAGTGAGGGAGTGTCCTGGCGGAAGCGGTGAGATTCGAACTCACGGGCCCTTGCGGGCCGACGGTTTTCAAGACCGTTGCAATCGACCACTCTGCCACGCTTCCGGATCGAGGTCGCGATTGTAGCGACCCCACCCAATCAGCCTGGCTTGCGCGCTTGAGGGCACTCCACCTGGAAGATCTCCCGCCGCCCGCCATCCACGCGCACGGCCGTGAGCTTGCCGCCCCAGATGCAGCCGGTGTCGATGCACAAGAGCGTCGGCGAGTCGACCAGCCCCAGCTGCGACCAGTGCCCGAACGCGATGGGCGTGTCGCGCGTGAGGCGGTTCGGGTGGTCGAACCACGGCAGCATGCCGGCCGGCGCCTCACCGGGGCCGTCCTTCTTCAGCTCGAGTTCGCCGTCGGCGCTGCACAGGCGCATGCGCGTGAGCACGTTGACGATGACGCGCCAGCGGTCGGGGCCTTGCAGCGACGCGTCCCAGCGGCGCGGCTCGTTGCCGTACATGGTGGGCAGGAACTCGAAGAGGTCGGCGGAGCGCAGCAGGGACTCGATCTCGCGTGCGTGGGCGAGGGTGTCAGTGGCGCTCCATTGCGGGAGGACGCCGGCGTGCACCAGGAGCCAGCCGCAGGCCTCGGCGGCCATGTGGCGGTGGCGCAGCCAGTCGAGCAGGGCGTCGCGCTGCGGGTCGGCCAGGACGGGGTCGAGCGTGTCGCCCTTGCTGGCCTTGCGGACGCCGTGCGCGACCGCGAGCAGGTGCAGGTCGTGGTTGCCCAGCAGGCACTGCGCCGAATCGCCCAGCGCGACCAGGCGCTTGAGCACGGGCAGCGACTGCGGCCCGCGGTTGACGAGGTCGCCCAGCAGGTGGATGCGGTCGCGCGAGGGCGAGAAATCGATGGTGGAGAGCAGTTGCTCCAGCGGGTCGCAGCAGCCCTGGAGGTCGCCTATCAGATAATCCATGGTCCGATTCTGCTACGCTCGCGGGCTTTGGCCCTGCCGCGCCTCCGTAATTCCCCCAAGACGCCTCGCGTCACGCGCCCGCGGGCGCGAACTCCAGCCCAACGCGCTACTCGATGGACGTCGCCCTCCTATTTTTCCTGATCGTGCTGAACGCCGCGTTCGCCATGTCGGAAATGGCATTGACGACGAGCCGCAAGGCGCGCCTGCAGGTGATGCTGGAGGCCGGCGAGCGGGGCGCCGAGGCGGCCATCGACCTGCACGACCATCCCACCAAGTTCCTGTCGACGGTGCAGGTGGGGATCACGTCCATCAGCGTGCTCAACGGTATCGTGGGCGACGCCGCCTTCTCGGAGCCGCTGGGCGAGTGGCTGCACGCCACGTTCGCACTCAGCGCGCGGCCTGCGCACGTCACGGCCACGGCGCTGGTGGTGCTGATCATCACGGTACTGACCATCATCTTCGGCGAACTGGTGCCCAAGCGCATCGGCCAGATGTTCCCCGAGACGGTGGCGAGCCTGCTGGCGCCGCCCATGCAGATGCTGTCGACGGCCACGCGCCCGCTGGTGGTGGTGCTGTCCAAGACCACCGAGGCCATCCTGCGGCTGCTGGGCATCCGCGGCAACTCGAGCCGGGCGGTGACCGAAGAGGAGATCGCGGCGAGCCTCGAGGAGGGCCTGGATGCCGGCGTCATCGAGGCCCAGGAGCACCAGATGGTGCGCAACGTGTTCCGCCTCGACGACCGCCAGATCGGCTCGATGATGATCCCGCGCGCCGAAATCCACTGGCTCGATGCCAACGCGCCCATCGACGAGGTGCTCAAGGCCGTGATCGAGGAGCCGCACGCGCGCTACCCGGTGTGCCGCGGCGGGCTGGACGACGTCATCGGCGTCGTCACCGCGCAGGGCCTGCTGAAGCCGCTGGCCGCCGGCCGCACGCCGGTGCTCACCGAGGAGCTGCAGCCGCCCGTGTTCGTGCCGGAAACACTCTCGGGCATGGAGCTGCTGGATCATTTCCGCACCCACGTGGCGCAGCTGGTGTTCGTCGTCGACGAGTACGGCGCGGTGCAGGGCG
>FSXQ01003673.1_pt1 | contig 15180 bp, 15 predicted proteins | sample 1638011 | NCBI WGS metagenome assembly FSXQ01 (sample SAMEA3914789, study PRJEB12502) | metagenome | biome: forest; material: soil | place: Canada | collected 2011-07-03 | depth 0.3 m | reverse complement strand
CCTCGAATCGGTCGCCAGCTCGAAGTTCGGGGACTGGGGCAGCCGGCAATGGAGCGCCGGCCCCAGCCTGAGCATCCCGGTCTTCGACCAGGGCCGACGCCGGGCCACGATCGTCCTGCGGGAGCTGCAACAACAGGAGGCCGCGGTGGCCTACCAGCAAGTCGTCCTGAAGGCCTGGCACGAGGTCGACGATTCGATTTCCTCCTATGTGGCCGAGACGCAGCACGCCGACCGCATCGCCGAGCGCCTGCGCCTGTTGGAGAGCGATGCGGATCTGGCTCAGGCGCGCTACGCCAATGGACTGGCCACGTTCCTGCCGGTGCTGAGCATGGGCACCCGGTTGCTGGATGCCCGACGTGACCTCTCCGATAGCCGAGCACGCACGCAGACGGCGCTCGTCGCGCTCTACAAGTCGTTGGGAAGCGGCGACTATCCATGATTCCGACCTTTGGTTGCTCGATCGGCGGGTGTCAGTGCGCTTGCAGTGCACGCCCTTGGCGATTTTTTTTGATTGCCAGCTTCGATGCGGATCAACGGAATGTTGATGTCACCGAGAGTCACTTTGCGGATGAACTTGTCGATGCGCAAGTGGGAAAAGTAGTCCTTGACCACGGCGTTGACCGGGATCACAACTTGCGCGTTGTGCCGCGCCATGAGGCAGAAGGCCGTGTGCATGGCCGTCTTTTGGTGTGTGAAAGAAAATGGCCTTGTCCGATCGGACGAGGGGCGATGGAATCTGGCGTTAGGTGACTCGGCCTCTGTATCGGAGGAGGCGACGCGAAGACTCCACTGAAAATCCGGGCACGGCTGATGAATGCGCATTTCGGCGGCCGTGATCGCTGGGACAGCAGCGCCGAGAGGTCTGCAATCGGCCAGAAGCGGGTCTTCACGACCGACTGTTTTGCGCCACCCTGCTTGGTATCTCACTGCGCAATGCGGTATGTGCTCGAGGGTACGGCGACCGGGCGGCACGACGGCGGGAGTTGCGATGTCGTGATCGCCGATGGTTCAAAGACCGGCAATCATCGATCGATGCGCGCAGGCGCCGGTCATGGCGCCGTCGCCCACAGAGATGGCCACGTTTCCGAACATCCGCGCGGCATCGCCGCAGGCGAAGACTCCGGGCACTGTCGTCGCCATCAACTCGTCGCGACGCAGGTAAGGTCCAGTCGGACCATCGTCGAACATGCAGCCGAGTTGGCCGGCGATTGGGCTGGCCATGCGTGTGGTGCCCATCGTGAATAGTCCGTCCATCTCCAGCTTCCGTCCATCCGCCACTTCGACGGTCGCCACGCCGGTCAATTTCATGACGGGCATCGACTCGATGGCAACGCCGCGCTCTTCGAGCCGCTGGTTCTGCGCTTCGTCCGGCTCGAAAGCGCCGTTGAGGAACAGAGTGACCGAGCCCCAGTCGGGCAGCATCATGGCGTGGTGCACCGACATCGGCCCCGTCGCCAGCACGCCGATACGGCCGCAGTTCAATTCGTAGCCGTGGCAGTAAGGGCAATGGAACACGCTTTTGCCCCAGCGTTGTGCCAGGCCTTCGATGGCAGGCAGCTCATCAACGACGCCGGTCGCGAGCACCAGGCGCATCGAATTCAAGATCACGCTCGACGTTGTGACGATGAAGTGGTCGTCAGCTCGCTTGCTCGCGGCCACTGCGGTGTCGGCCAACCAGTGCACGTTGGGATAGGCCAGCAATTGCGCTTTGGCTTCTTCGGCAATCGCCTGCGGCGCGTAGCCGTCGCGGCCCAAGAAGCCGTGCGAGGTGTCTGCAAAGCGATTGCGCCTCAGGCCGGCGTCAACGACCGCGATGCGCCGACGCGCGCGCGCGAGTTGAAGCGCAGCAGACATGCCGGCGTAGCTACCGCCGACGACGATGGCATCAAATTTCATGGGTCAGCGCCTTCCGGGAGTGTCCTCCGACGACCATTCGGCGATGAAAGTCGGCTGAGAGCTGAGCGAGCGTGACCGCCTCGAGTCTCGCTCTCAGCACGGCCTCAGCCTCCAGGAATGCTGTGTTCAAGGCTGCATTGACGGATTGCTCCACCAGACAGGACGGGTTGTCGTCGCGGTTTCCCATCGCGAAGAAACCGGGTCCGCCAAGCGCCTCGTGGATATCCGCCAGTGTCACCTGTGCAAGTGGACACGAGAGCACCCAGCCGCCTCCATGGCCCTTTGCCGAGTCGACGAAGCCGGCTGCGCGTAGCCCCGACATGAGCCTGCGCACGACCACCGGGTTCGTCTGCATGGCTTGGGCAAGCGCATCCGAGGTCGTGGGCCCGTCGTTCTCTGCCATATGCAAAAGCACGTGCAGGACGCCAGAAAGTCTGCTGTCTTGTTTCATGCAACATTATTAGTTGCATGAAGTGTTCGGTGCTGCGAAGGATTCGGTTGGCCCTTCTGTTCGTGGGTGTTCTATGCGGGTTGACTGCGGCGACTGTACTCGTCCTGCGCATAGCATCGCGATGAAAGACGGCTAGAAATTCATCGTTTGACGTTTGGCCTGACGAGTGTCCGATTTGGGGCCACGCAGCTTTCCGAGCCCAGCACGGCTCTTGGCGAAATCTGACCGAACTGCTCGACAGTACGAGCGTCAAGTTTCAGGCTCCCATTAGCGTGCGTCGGATGTCAGGTATGGGTCGCGAGGAGCCTTGCGGTTTGGTTGTTCGATCCGTGGGAAAATTCGCCTCATAGTGACGTTGCAACATGAGTGGATCCGTTGCGCTGGCAAAACGGCAACTCAAGCGAGAAGGGGCGGGATGAGCGGGATTGAAACAAGCGGCGAGACATCGATTTCCGATCTGAAATTGGCCCGTCACAGTCCTTGGCGTTTGTCAATTGCGCCCATGATGGACTGGACCGACCGCCACTGCCGCTACTTCCACCGCCTGATCACGCGCAACACGCTCCTGTACACGGAGATGGTGACCACCGGCGCGCTGCTGCATGGCAACCAGCCGCGCCACCTCGACTTCAACGACGCAGAGCATCCGGTCGCGCTGCAGCTGGGCGGCAGCGAGCCGGATGCGCTGGCCGCGTGCGCGAAGCTGGCGCAGCAATGGGGCTACGACGAGGTCAACCTGAACTGCGGCTGCCCGAGCGAGCGGGTGCAGCGCGGCGCGTTCGGCGCGTGCCTGATGCGCGAAGCGGAGCTGGTGCGCGACAGCGTGGCGGCGATGCGCGATGCGTGCACGTTGCCGGTGACCGTGAAGCACCGCATCGGCATCGACAAGATCGAGAGCTACGACTTCGTGCGCGACTTCGTCGGCACCGTGGCGGCGGGCGGCTGCAGCGTGTTCATCGTGCACGCGCGCAACGCGTGGCTGCAGGGCCTGAGCCCGAAGGACAACCGCACGATCCCGCCGCTGCGCTACGAGTTCGTCTACCGCCTGAAGCAGGATTTCCCGGACTTCACGATCGTGCTCAACGGCGGCGTGAAGGGCGACGACGAGATCGCGCGCCACCTGGCGCACGTGGACGGCGTGATGATCGGGCGCGAGGCGTACCACGACCCGTGGTGCATGTCCGACTGGGACGCGCGCTTCCTGGGCGGGCCCGCGCTGGCGCGCACGCGCGAGAGCGTCGAGGCGCAGATGGTGGAGTACCTGGAGCGCCTGCAGGCGTCGGAACACCACTGGTCGCAGGCCTCGCGCCACATGCTGGGGCTCTGGAACAGCGTGAAGGGCGCGCGGCGCTGGCGCCAGGTGTGGTCGGACCACACGATGAAGACGCTGGCGCCAGGCGAGGTGTCGCGGCGGGCGCACGCGGGCGCCGAGCGCCCCGTGGCCGTGGATTGAGAGCCTGCCGGCCGTCGCCGGCGTCCGCTCAACCGGCGCTGTTGACCCAGCTGGCCAGGCGCCGGCTCACCGGATCGCAGGCGCTGTGCGGGCCGTTGAAATCGAGGTGCTTGATCAGGCCATCGCTGCCGCCGGTGATGCGCAGCTTGCACTTCACCTCGTGGTCGATGTTCTGGCCGCCGCCGCCGGTGCTGTCCGCGCCCTTGGGCAGGCTGCTGATGAAGCCGCTGGTCATGGCCGGGTTGGGCACGTAGGTGGTGTCCATCGCCGTCGCGTTCCAGGTGTAGACCGTGCCGTCGGCCGTTGCCTCGGTGGCCGACGGAGCGCCGATCACGCTGAAGGTGTCGCGCACCTGGTGCATCGCGAGCCGCTGCAGGCTGTCCGCGGTCAATGCGGGCGACGCGCTCTGCGGAGCGGTCGGGGCACCGGCGCAACCCGCCAGGGCGAAGACGACGAGATAACCAGGACGCATTCTTGTTTCTCCTCCATCGGACCCGGGAATTGTGATCCGACTCGCGCCGCAGGTGTGACGGTTCGGGCGCCTCGACTCGCTGGCGACCGGACTTGATGCGGCGGTACCTTCTCAAGCGTTGGCCAGCGCCTCGTCGATCTTGTCCTTGACCCGATGCAGGCCGCGCAGCAGCGACGTCTGGTCCAGCATGGCCTGCGGCGCCAGCTTCATCGCCACTTCGTCGAGCTGCGACGGTTCGTTGGTGATGGTGTGGGCGAGGGCGGAGAGCACGCAGATGTAGCGGTGCGAGACCCGCGGCAGGCGCAGCGTGCCGTGGATGCTGATGTGGTGGCGCACGCTGGCGACCGCCGCCGGGGTCAGGCCCCAGGCTTCGCACAGGTTGGCGCCGACGTCGTCGTGACCGCAGCCGAAGGCGGCGTGCTCCATTTCGACGAGCTCGGCGTCGCTGCGGGCGGCGGCCAGCATCGGGGCGTATTTCTCGGGCGAATGGCGGTACAGCACGGCCTTGCCGCATTCCTCGAACAGGCCCGCGGTGTGTGCGCTCCAGGCCTCCATCGACAGCGCCTGGGCCAGTCGGCCCATCAACAGGCCGCGGATGCTGGCGCGGTCCCAGACGGCGATCAGCTGCGGCACTTGCGGGAAGGCGGCCTGCAGGCCCGTCTCGTAGGCGATGGCGGAGATCTCGCGTGCGCCCAGGTAGGTCACGGCCTGCTGCACGCTCTGCACGCGGCCCTTGAGGCCGTACAGCGGCGAGTTGACGGCCTTCATCACGGCCGCCGCGAACGACATGTCGCCTTCGATGAGCGTGCTGATGGCGTTCAGGTTGATGTCGTCCTCGCGCAGCAGCGCGGCCAGCTTGACCAGCGATTGCGGCTGGGCAGGCAGGTCGAAATCGAGATTCACAGGTCGGGTGTCTTCCGTCATGGGCGTTCCGCAGCGGTCTTCGAGAGAGGTACAGGAAGTGTGCATGCTAGCCCGTTCGGCGATCCTGGCGCGATCGAATTGGCAAGAAAAAACACCGTTGTTCGCACGGCGACAATGGCCGGCATGACGCCTGCCTGCGGGCAAGGTCCATATCGCCTGCACGACAAGAATCGACAACGAATGATCCATTGGCCCTCCGTCAGCGTTCCTCACATCGCCACCTGGGCCATTGCCGCGCTGGCCACCGCCGCCGTCATCGTGCGCCCGGGCAAGCTGCCCGAGGCCGTCTGGGCCGTGGCTGGCGCGCTCGCGCTGCTCGTGTGCGGGCTGTTGCCGTTATCGACCACGCTGCAGGCCGTCGTCGAGGGCGTGGACGTCTATCTGTTCCTCACCGGCATGATGTTGCTGTCGGAACTGGCGCGTCGCGAAGGCCTCTTCGACACGTTGGCCGGCTGGGCGGTACGCCATGCCCGCGGCTCCGCGATGCGGCTGTTCGGGCTGATCTACGGCATCGGCGTCGTCGTGACCGTCTTCATGTCCAACGATGCCACCGCCGTGGTGCTGACGCCAGCCGTCTACGCCGCCGCGAAGAAGGCCGGTGCCAAGCCCTTGCCGTACCTGTTCGCCTGCGCGTTGATCGCCAACGCCGCGAGCTTCGTGCTGCCGATCTCCAACCCGGCCAACCTGGTGGTGTTCGGCGAGCACATGCCGCCGCTGGGTGCCTGGCTGCGCGCGTTCGCGCTACCGTCGATCGCCGCCATCGCGGTGACCTGGGGCGTGCTGGCGCTGCTGTTCCGCGCCGAGCTGGCGCCGCGCGTCGAGACGGCGTCCAACGTGCCGGCGCTATCGGGTACGGGCCGGCTCGCGGCCGTGGGCATCGCGGGCGTGGTGATCGCGATGCTGGCCGCGTCGGCGCTGGGCATCTCGTTGGGCGCGCCGACGCTGGCGGCCGCGGTGATCGCGATCGGCGCGGTGCAGTTCAGCAAGCGCGAGGCGCCGTGGCCCTTGCTGGAACACGTGTCGTGGAGCGTGCTGCCGCTGGTCGCCGGCCTGTTCGTGCTGGTGGCAGGCATCGGCCAGACGGGCCTGATCGCCGCGCTGACCGACGCCTTGCACACGGCCGCGCACGCGGCGCCGCGCGAGACCGCGTGGGGCGCGGGGACGCTGGTGGCGTTCGCGGCGAACTTGTTGAACAACCTGCCGGCCGGCCTGATCGCCGGCACGGCGGTGAACTCGGGCCCGGTGCCGGACGCGGTGCGCTCGGCGATCGCGATCGGCATCGACCTCGGGCCCAACCTGTCGGTCACCGGCTCGCTGGCGACGATCCTGTGGCTGGTGGCGCTGCGGCGCGAAGGCGAGCACGTGTCGGCGTGGCAGTTCCTGCGCGTGGGCGCCGTCGCGATGCCGCTGGCGTTGGCGGCGGCGCTGGCCTGCCTGTAGGCTCAGTCGCTCTTGAGGCGCCGGGAGGCGCCCAGACCCGCGGCGAGCAGTCCCACCACCATCAATGCCGTCGAGGACGGTTCGGGCACCGAGCTCACCGGCGTCACGATGAACCCGTGCACGCTGCCGTCCGCGTCGGCGTAGAAGCCGACCGCTTCGCCGACGTTGTTCAGGCCGTAGAGGATGGTCGAGCTGCCATCGCCGAGGTCGAAGGTGGAAAAGCCGGTGGCGGGCGTGCCCAGGATAGCGACGAAATCGCCGTCGGAATCGACGGCCCAGCCGACGAGTTCACCGGCGTCGTTGATGCCGCGAAAGCGCAGGTTCTTGAGGCCGCCGGAACTGCTGAAGTAGCTGCTCGAGTTGGTGGCGGAGTCGTAGATCAGTCCGATGCCGCCCGTCAGGCTGCCCGACGCGACGCCTTCGTCGTTGACGCCCTGGATCACGTTGATGAACTGCCCGGCGGGGGCGATGATGTTGGACAGGGTCGACGTCGTCGTGTCCCAGACGAAACCGGTAATGTCCGAGGAGGAGTCCGTGTAGGTACCGGCGATGTAGCGGCCGTTGGCCGAGATGCCGCGGATCGTCGTGGTGCTCGATCCTGGTACGGCGAACGGGGTGAACAAGCCGTTCCGGTAGAAGAACGAGGTCGTGGTGTTGCCGCCGACCGCCAGTCCGCCATTGCTGATGCCGTTGAGGGAACTTCCGTTGCCGCCCCCAGGTGCGTTGACGACCGTCACGGTGCCGTGGTTGTCGATGAATCCGCCGCTGTCGTCGCCGCCCACGACGACGCCGCTGTCGTTGACTCCCCAGGGCTGCGTGAAGGTGGAGCCGGGCACGTCGTACGGCGTCACGCTCCAGGACGCGGCGCACACGGGACAGGCAGCGACGAGGATCGTCGCCGCTGCTGCAATGTTGATGGCTGACCGCATTGAACGACTCCCCGGGTTGTCGACTCCAGGTTGGATGATGCCGCGAACGGGACGAAGATTCGAGCGCGAAAGGTGTGCACCCCTAGTCTGACGTTAGGACGTCGTGCAGTCGCCAGGCTCGACGGCGTACGCGTCCGCGCGGCCACCGGCGGGCGGTTGCACGGGGAATCGCTAGGGACTCGAGCCACCCCCCAGCAGCGGCGCGTCGTGCGCCAGCAGGAAGCCTTCGGCCTCCTCCAGGATGAAGTAGCGGAATGCCTCGGTCGCCGGCGACAGGATCTTCGAGAGCATGTGCACGAGGTTCCAGGTGCGCATCACCGGCGTCCCCTCGACGCTCAGCACGCGCAGCAGGCGGCAGCGGACCTCCAGGCCCACGGTATGCAGCGACAGGAAGCCGAGCCCCATGCCGGCCATGACGGCCTGCTTGATGGTCTCGTTGCTCGACATTTCCATCGTGATGCGCGGCGTGATGCGGTTCGCTTGAAGAAAATGCTCCATGGCCGCTCGCGTGCCCGAGCCGGGCTCGCGCACGACGAACGCGAACGATTCGAGCATCGTCGCGGGCGGCCGGTCGATGCCGGCCAGCGGATGGTCCGGCGGCGCGACGAAGACCAGCGGATGCCCGGCGAAAGGCTCCGCGCGCGTGGCGAGCTCACTCGGTGGACGGCCCATCACGGCGAGGTCGACTTCATTGGCGCGCAGCAGATCGAGCAGCGCCTCGCGGTTGCCGGTGACCTGGAGGCGGATGTCGATGCCCGGGTGCTCGTCGCGGAACCGCGCCAGCAGGCGTGGCAGGAAGTACTGCGCGGTGCTGACCATGCCGATCGTGAGCTGGCCCGTCTCCAGCTTCTTGAAGCGCGCCATCGCGTCGTCGGCGTCCTTCAGCGTGGCGAGCAGCCTCTTGGCATACACCAGGAAGTATTCGCCCGTCGTCGTCAGCGTCACCCGCCGCCCCTGGCGCTGGAACAGCGGCAGGCCGACCTGGCTCTCGATCTCCTTGACCTGCATCGTCACCGCCGGCGGCGTCAGGTGCAGCGCTTCCGCTGCGCGCACGAAGCTGAGGTGGCGGGCGACCTCGGCGAACACCCGCAGCTGACGGAAGGTAATGTTCATTCAGTATTTCCTGAATCGATCATGAAGAATAACTGAATAGCTCTTATTCGAGGCGAAATCTACATTGGCCTCAAGGGGTCGACAGGGCCTCGCCGACCCAAGGAGCGCACCGTGAACCAACCCGTCGAACCCGGCCTGATCACCGACGCCAGGAAGCGTTACACGGCCGGCGTGCTGAAGTACCGGCAGATGGGCTACTGGGCGCCGGACTACGTCCCCGCCGACACCGACGTGATCTGCCTGTTCCGCATCACGCCGCAGGACGGCGTCGACCCGGTGGAAGCCGCGGCCGCGGTCGCCGGCGAGTCGTCGACGGCGACCTGGACGGTGGTGTGGACGGACCGCCTGACCGCCTGCGACAGCTACCGCGCGAAGGCGTTCAAGGTCGAGCCGGTGCCCCATATCGAAGGCCAGTACTTCGCGTGGATCGCCTACGACCTGATCCTGTTCGAGGAAGGATCGATCGCCAACATGACGGCCAGCCTGATCGGCAACGTGTTCGGCTTCAAGCCGCTGAAGGCGGCACGACTGGAGGACATCCGCATCCCCGTGGCCTATGTGAAGACGTTCAAGGGGCCGCCGACCGGGCTGGTCGCCGAGCGCGAGCGGCTGGACAAGTTCGGCCGTCCGCTGCTGGGCGCGACGACCAAGCCCAAGCTGGGGCTGTCGGCGCGCAACTACGGCCGGGTGATCTACGAAGGCCTGAAGGGCGGCCTCGACTTCATGAAGGACGACGAGAACATCAACTCCCAGCCTTTCATGCACTGGCGCGACCGCTTCCTCTACGTCATGGACGCCGTCAACAAGGCGAGCGCCGCCACGGGCGAGGTCAAAGGCTCCTACCTCAACATCACGGCCGCGACGATGGAAGACATGTACGAGCGGGGGGAATTCGCGAAGGAACTCGGCTCGATGGTGGTCATGGTCGACCTCGTGATCGGCTGGACGGCCATCCAGAGCATCGCCAACTGGGCGCGCAAGAGCGACATGGTGCTGCACATGCACCGCGCCGGCCACGGCACCTACACGCGGCAGAAAAACCATGGCGTGAGCTTCCGCGTCATGGCGAAGTGGCTGCGGCTGGCCGGCTGCGACCACCTGCATGCCGGCACGGCGGTGGGCAAGCTCGAAGGCGACCCGATGACGGTGCAGGGCTACTACAACGTGTGCCGCGACAGCTTCACGCACGCCGACCTCGCGCGCGGCCTGTTCTTCGACCAGGACTGGGCGGACACGCGCAAGGTCATGCCCGTCGCCTCGGGCGGCATCCACGCGGGGCAGATGCACCAGTTGCTCGAGCTGTTCGGCGACGACGTGATCCTGCAGTTCGGCGGCGGCACGATCGGCCATCCTGCCGGCATCCAGGCCGGCGCGGTGGCCAACCGCGTCGCGCTCGAATGCATGGTCAAGGCCCGCAACGAAGGCCGCGACCTGGCGTCCGAGGGCCCCGGCATCCTGCGCGACGCCGCGCGCTCTTGCCTGCCGCTGAAGCAGGCGCTCGATACCTGGGGCGAGATCAGCTTCAACTACGCCTCCACCGACACGAGCGACTACGCCGCCACGGCATCGGCCGCGCACTGAAACCGCAAAGGATCCCGCCATGATGACCAATCCCACCGGCCGCGTCACGCAGGGCCAGTTCAGTTTCCTGCCCGATCTCGACGACCGCGAGATCACGCTGCAGATCCAGTACGGCCTGGGCAGGGGCTACGCCTGGAGCGTCGAATACACGGACGATCCGCACCCGCGCAACACGTACTGGGAGATGTTCGGCATGCCCATGTTCGACCTGCGCGATGCGGCCGGGGTGCTGTCCGAGCTCAACGCCTGTCGCGCCACGTTTCCCGGCCACTACATCCGCCTGATGGCGTTCGATTCGACGCGTGGCGTCGAGAGCGTCGCGATGAGCCTGATCGTCAACCGTCCGAAGGACGAGCCCGGCTTCGGGCTGGTGCGCCAGGAGGGCGGCGGACGCACGCTGCGCTATACGGTGCGGGCGTATTCGGCCGAGCGGCCGGAATCGCAGCGCTACTAGTGTCCAGACGTTCCACCGGGAGATCTCCGATGTTCCGCATTGCCCCTTCGATCCTGTCCGCCGATTTCGCCCGTCTCGGCGCCGAGGTGCGCGACGCGATCGCCGCCGGCGCCGACTGGATCCACTTCGACGTGATGGACAACCACTACGTGCCCAACCTCACGATCGGGCCGAACGTCGCCCGGGCGATCAGGCCCTGGTGCCTGCGTGCGGACGGCGTGAGCGTGCCGCTGGACGTCCACCTGATGACGCGGCCGGTGGATGCGCTGGCGACCGCCTTCGCCGCGGCGGGAGCCAGCCTGATCAGCTTCCATCCCGACGCCTGCGTGCATGTCGACCGCACGCTGGACCTGATCCGCGCACAGGGCTGCAAGGCGGGCCTGGCCTTCAACCCGGCGCAGCCGCTGGACGTGCTGGAGTGGGTCATCGACAAGGTCGACCTGGTGCTGGTCATGAGCGTCAATCCGGGCTTCGGCGGCCAGCGCTTCATCGACTCGGCGCTGCGCAAGATCGCGCAGGCACGCCGCCTCATCGACGCCAGCGGGCGCGACATCCGGCTGCAGGTCGATGGCGGCATCAAGGTGGACAACATCCGCCGCGCCGCGGACGCCGGCGCCGACACCTTCGTCGCCGGAAGCGCGATCTTCGGACAGCCGGACTATGGTGCGGCGATCCGGGCGATGCGCGCCGAGCTGGGCATCGAGTCGTGCATGGCGCCCGAGGGCCGCCTGCAGCGCGCCGCATGAGCTCCGTCCTCTACACCCTTCCCGGTGCGCGGACGGCGCAGCCGCAGCAGGGGCCGGCCGCTGCGCCGCCCGGCGCCGCGGGGCCGTCTCCCGGACCGCGCACGGTCGCCGACGTGCTCGCCCAGTGCCAGGTCGAACCGGTGCTCGAGGAGCTCGATCGCGACCTGATCGGCCTCGGGACACTGAAGCAGCGCGTGCGCGACATCGCCGCGTTGCTCGTCGTCGACCGTCTCCGCGTCGATGCCGGCCTCCAGACGCAGACGCCGGCGCTGCACATGTGCTTCACCGGCAATCCAGGCACCGGCAAGACGACGGTCGCATTGCGCATGGCACGCATACTTCATCGGCTCGGGCGTTCGCGCACGGGCCATCTCGTCAGCGCGACGCGTGACGACCTGGTCGGGCAGTACATCGGCCACACCGCGCCGAAGACCCGGGCCGTGCTGAACAAGGCGATGGGCGGCGTTCTGTTCATCGACGAGGCGTACTACCTCTACCGGCCCGAGAACGAACGCGACTACGGCCAGGAAGCGATCGAGATCCTGCTGCAGGTGATGGAGAACCAGCGCGACGACATCGTCGTGATCCTCGCCGGCTACGGGCAACGCATGGACACCTTCTTCCAGTCCAACCCCGGCATGCGCTCGCGCATCGCGCACCACCTGGATTTCCCCGACTACGCGCCCGACGAGCTGCTGCGCATCGGCCACACGATGCTGCGCGAGATGGACTACGGCTTCGACGCGGGCGCGCACGCCGCCTTCGAAGACTACCTGCAGCTGCGGCTGGCACAACCGCACTTCGCGAATGCGCGCAGCGTGCGCAATGCACTCGACCGCGCGCGGCTGCGCCAGGCGAGCCGGCTCTTCGCCGACCGCGATCGCCCGCTCACGCGCGAGGACCTGGCCACGCTCGTCGCCGCGGACATCCGCGGCAGCCGCCTCTTCGGGGATTCGCCCGGCGCCTGACGCCGGGCCGATTCCAACGAGTCACGCATCCCAGGAGATCCGCCATGCCCATCGCCAGCCGCCGCACGCTCACCCGCTACCTGATCGAGGAGCGTCGCCGCTTCCCGCAGGCGAGCGGCGACCTCAACGCACTGCTCCTCGACATCGCGCTCGCCTGCAAGGCGATCGCGCGCATCGTCGCGCTGGGGCAGCTCGGCGACCCGCATGCCGCCGACGGCGCGGATCCGGCCGAGACCGTCGAGCGGCGCCAGCGCCAGCCGCTGGCCGTGGTCAGCATGGACATCTTCATCCGCATGAACGAATGGAGCGGACAGCTCGCGGGGTTGGCGTCGCAGGACACGGCCGCGCCGCGCCAGGTGCCCCTGGCGCATGCGCGCGGAAAGTACCTGCTCGTGTTCGACCCGCTCGACGGCTCCGGCAACATCGACGTCAACCTGCCGGTGGGCAGCCTCTTCTCGATCCTGCGTGCCCCGCAGGACGTGGTCGCCAGCGGCCGCGACGTGACGGAGGCGGATTTCCTGCAGCCCGGCGCGGCGCAGGTCGCTGCCGGCTACGCACTGTACGGGCCGACCACCCTGTTCGTGCTGAGCGTCGGCAACGGCGTCGCCGGCTTCACGCTCGACCCGGTGCTCGGCGAGTTCCTCTTGACGAACCCAGCCATGCAGGTGCCCCCGGACACGCGCGAATTCGCGATCAATGCCTCGAACCATCGGTTCTGGGAGCCGCCGGTCAGGCGCTACATCGACGAATGCCTGGCCGGGCGCTCGGGCGTGCGAGGCAAGGACTTCGGCACGCGCTGGGTCGCCAGCACGGTGGCCGAGGCACATCGCATCCTGATGCGCGGCGGTGTCTTCCTCCATCCACGCGATACGCGCGAGACCGATGGTCCGCGCTGCCCGCGCCTGCTCCACGAGGCGAACCCGATCGCCTTCGTGATGGAGCAGGCCGGCGGCCGCGCGAGCACCGGACGCCAGCCGATGCTCGGGGTCAAGCCCACGACGCTGCACCAGCGGGTGGGCCTCGTCTTCGGCTCGCGCAACGAGGTCGAGCGCATCGAGCGCTACCACCACGAACGGATCGCGCGGGAGGCGGGCAATCCGCTGTTCGCCGAGCGCAGCCTCTTCCGCGATTGAGCGCGCCGTGTCGGAACGCCATCCCATCATCGCCATCACCGGCTCGTCGGGGGCCGGCACGACGTCGGTCACCCACACCTTCCAGACCATCTTCAGGCGCGAGGGTGTTCGGGCGGCGGTCGTCGAGGGCGACAGCTTCCATCGCTATGACCGCATCGAGATGCGGCGCCGCTCCGCCGAGGCCGAGAGCGCCGGCAACCGCAACTTCAGCCACTTCGGTCCGGAGAACAACCTGTTCGCCGAGCTGGAGCAGCTGTTCCGCAGCTACGGCGAATGCGGCACCGGCAGCACGCGCAAATACCTGCACGACCGCGAGGAGGCGGCTGGACGCGGGCAGGAGCCCGGCACCTTCACGCCCTGGGAAGACCTGCCCGGCGATACCGACCTGCTGTTCTACGAGGGCCTGCACGGCGCCGTCGTGACCGACGGCGTGGACATCGCCCGCCACCCCGACCTGCTGATCGGCGTCGTGCCCGTCATCAACCTCGAATGGATCCAGAAGCTGTGCCGCGACAAGCAGCAGCGCGGCTACTCGACCGAGGCCGTGACCGACACCATCCTGCGCCGCATGCCCGACTATGTGAACTACATCTGCCCGCAGTTCACCCACACGCACGTGAACTTCCAGCGCGTCCCGATGGTGGACACGTCCAACCCGTTCGTGGCGCGCGGCATTCCGTCGGCCGACGAGAGCATGGTGGTGATCCGCTTCGCCAACCCCAAGGGAATCGACTTCCAGTACCTGCGCAACATGCTGCACGATTCCTGGATGTCGCGTCCCAACACCATCGTCGTGCCCGGCGGCAAGATGGAGCTGGCGATGCAGCTCATCTTCACGCCCTTCATCTGGCGCCTGATGGAGCGACGCAAGAGGGCGCTGGGCGAATCCTGATCCATGAAGCGAGGTCTCTCATGAACCAATTGCATCTGCTGCTGTGGGATGTCGACGGCGTGCTCGCCGAGACGGAACTCGACGGGCATCGACTGGCCTTCAACCTCGCGTTCGAAGCCAGCGCGTTGCCATGGCGCTGGAGCGAGGCGCGCTACGTCGAACTGCTGCGGGTGAGCGGCGGTCGCGAGCGCCTGCTCGCCGACATGGCCACGCGAGCGGATGCCCCCGGACTCGCGGGAGCGCGCGAAGCGCTCGCGCGCGAGGTGCATGCGAGGAAGAACGAGATCTATGCCGAATTGGTCGCCGCGGGCAGCATCCCGTTGCGCGACGGCGTTCTCGAGCTGATGCAGGACTGCCTGGCGCGCGGCGTCCGGATGGGCATCGCCTCGACGACGAGCCGATCCAACGTCGACGTCCTGCTGCGCGTCCACCTCGGCGCGGACTGGCGCGACCTGTTCGCGGCAGTCGTCTGCGGCGAGGACGTGCGGCTCAAGAAGCCCGACCCGGAGGTCTACCGGCATGCGTTGCGACTGTTGGGCGAGAGCCCGCTGTGCACGGTGGCGATCGAGGACTCCCCCGGCGGCGTCGCCGCCGCGCGCGAGGCCGGGATCCCGGTGCTGGTGACGCACAGCGCCTGCTTCCGCGACGCCACCATCGAGGACGCGATCGCGATCGGCCCCGGGCTGCACGACCGCCGCGGCTGGCGGCCCGCGTTGACGTCGTTGCCT
>FSXQ01002563.1_pt1 | contig 15435 bp, 12 predicted proteins | sample 1638011 | NCBI WGS metagenome assembly FSXQ01 (sample SAMEA3914789, study PRJEB12502) | metagenome | biome: forest; material: soil | place: Canada | collected 2011-07-03 | depth 0.3 m | reverse complement strand
GCAAGCTGGCCGAGCGCAGCCAGGTCGCCGCGCAGGAGATCGGCACCGTCGCGAGCTCCAGCGTCGAGCTCGCCGAGAAGGCCGGGCGCCTGCTCGACATGATCGTGCCCAACATCCGCAAGACCTCCGACCTGGTGCAGGAGATCACGGCCGCCTCCGAGGAGCAATCGTCCGGCGTGGGCCAGATCAACGGCGCCGTCATGCAGCTCAGCCAGACGACGCAGCAGAACGCATCGAGCTCCGAGGAACTGGCGGCCACGGCCGAAGAGATGAGCGGCCAGGCCGAGCAATTGCAGCAGACCATGGCCTTCTTCCGTCTCGGCGCCCCCGCGACGGGCCGCTCCGCACCGCCGCCCGCCGCGCGCAAGGCCGCGCTCGCCCCGGCGTTGCGCAAGGCCGCGGTGTCGTCGCGTCAAGCGGCGCGATCGGCGGGGCCCGCGCCCGGCTTCGCGCCCGAGCAGGCGCTCGACGAAGCGCATTTCGCGCGCTTCTGATCCGGACACGCCGGACCCATGAGCTCCCAGGCCGCTCTCGCGTCGATCGGATCGCTGCTGATCGTCGATGACAGCGTCGTGCAGCGCACGCAGGCCGTGGCGCTGTGCCGCGAACTGGGCGTGCAGATGATCTACGAGGCGGCCAGCGGCGCCGAGGCACTCGACCTGCTCGGGATGCTCGTGCTGCCACCGGACCTGGTGATCCTCGACCTCGAGATGCCCGCGATGGACGGCATCGAGTTGATCGAGGAGTTGCACCGACGCCGGATCTTCATCCCGCTGATCGTCGCGTCGAGCCGCGAACTGGCGCTGATCGAGGCGGTGGAGGCGATGGCGCGCAACCTCGGCATGCCGGTCCTGGCCGGGCTGCGCAAGCCGCTGCGCAGGCAGACGCTGCACGACGCGCTCGCGGCCTGGGCCGTGGCGCGGCGCGGCGCGCCCAGCGAGACGCGGCCGGGCGCGCCGTCCGAGTTCGAGACCGCGGAACTCGCGCAGGCGATCGCCGCGGACTGCATCGAGGTCCACTACCAGCCCAAGGTCGACATGCTCACCGGCATCGTGCGCGGGGTCGAGGCGCTCGCCCGCTGGCGGCACCCGCGCCTGGGCTTCGTGCCGCCCGACCAGTTCATCCCCGTGGCCGAGCGCGAGGGCCTGATCCAGGCGTTGACGGCGTCGGTGATGTCGCGCGCGCTCGGACAGGCCGCGCGCTGGAACGGACACGGCCTGCGCCTGTCGATGGCGATCAACCTGTCGCCGCGCCTGCTGGAATCGACGTCGCTGGTGCAGCAGATCGTCGACCTCGTCGCCCATCACGGGCTCCGGCCCGAGCAGGTGACTCTCGAGATCACCGAGACCTCGGTCGTCGACTGCCTGGGCGTGGCGCTCGGCGTTCTGGCACGCCTGCGCCTGAAGGGGCTGGGCCTGTCGATCGACGACTACGGCACCGGCTCCTCCTCGATGCAACAGCTCGCCCGCATCCCCTTCAACGAACTCAAGATCGACCGCTCCTTCGTCCGCGATGCCAGCCGGCGTCCGAACCTGCGCGTGATCCTGCAGTCGGCGCTCGACATGGCGCGCCAGCTCGGGCTCTCGTCGGTGGCCGAGGGGATCGAGACGATGGAGGACTGGAGGCTGGTGCAGGCCTGCGGCTGCAACGTGGGCCAGGGCTGGCAGATCGCCCGGCCGATGCCCGCCGAGGACCTTCCCCGCTGGTTGCGCAGCCACCAGCTCCGACTTCCCGAACTGCGCGCCGAGCGTGGCCGCCCCGACTGACGATGAACACCATCTCCGACACCGAATTCTCCCGGTTCCAGCGCTTCATCTACGACGCCGCGGGCATCACGATGTCGCCGGCCAAGAAGGCGCTCGTCTGCGGCCGGCTGTCCAAGCGGCTGCAGGCGCACAGGCTCGACACCTTCAGCGACTACTTCGAGCTCCTGAGCAGCGGACGCGCGGCCGACGAGGTGCAGACCGCCGTCGACCTGCTGACGACCAACGAGACCTACTTCTTTCGCGAGCCCAAGCACTTCGAGCTGCTGCGCTCGCTGGCGACGGCGGCTGCCGGCCAGGCACAGCCGTTTCGCGTGTGGAGCGCGGCGAGCTCCAGCGGCGAGGAGTGCTACAGCATCGCGATGGTGCTGGCCGACTGCCTCGGCGATGCGAGCTGGGACGTCGTGGGCACCGACATCAGCCGGCGCGTACTCCAGCGCGCGCGCACCGGCCACTACCCGCTCGAGCGCACGCGCCACATCCCCGCCGCCTACCTGAAGCGCTTCTGCCTGCGCGGCACGGGCGAGCAGGAAGGGACGCTGCTGGTCGACAGGCGGCTGCGCCAGCGCGTCAGCTTCGCGCACGTCAACCTCAACGCCGATCTTCCGCGCCTGGGCATGTTCGACGTCATCTTCCTGCGCAACGTGATGATCTACTTCAACGGCGACACCAAGCGCCAGGTCGTCGCGCGCGTGCTGTCCCTGCTCAAGCCCGGCGGCCACTTCTGCATCGGCCACTCGGAGAGCCTGAACGACATCAGCACGGCCGTGCAGCAGCTCGCGCCGTCGATCTATCGCAAGCCATGACGAGCAGCGCGACGCGCGCGGTGCGCAAGCGGATCGAGGTCTTCCTGCAGCCGGGCGAGTATTGCGTCGGCGGCCCGTCGCACCGCATCCGCACGGTGCTGGGCTCGTGCGTGTCGGTCACGCTGTGGGATCCGGTCTCGCGGGTGGGTGCGATGTCGCACTTCCTGCTGGCGACGCGCGGCGCCCGCTCGAAGCGGGTCGATGACGTTCGCGGGCTCGACCTGTTGACGCTGGATGCGCGCTACGGCGACGAGGCCTTGCGGCTGATGCTGCACGACCTGGCGCTGCGCAAGGTGGCGCCGACGGCCTGCCACGCCAAGATCTTCGGCGGCGGCAACATGTTTCCCCACGACCACGCCGGCGGCGCCACCGCGATCGGACGCCGCAACGGCGAAGCCGCGCGCGGCCTGCTCCAGGAGCACGGCATCGAGATCGCGTCCGAGAGCCTGTTCGGCGACGGCCATCGCCAGATCGCGTTCGATGTCGAGACGGGCCACGTCTGGGCGCGCCAGGTCACGCCGCCGGAGACGTCGATGCCCGGCGGCGAGGAGCGCATGCCATGAACCCGATCAAGGTCATGGTGGTCGACGACTCGGCCGTCGTCCGGCAGGTGGTTGCCGGGTTGCTCGACGCCGCACCCGGCATGCACGTGGTGGCGGCCGTCGCGGATCCGCTGCTGGCCATGGAACGGCTGAAGCAGCAGTGGCCGGACGTCATCGTCCTGGACGTCGAGATGCCGCGCATGGACGGCATCACGTTCCTGCGCAAGATCATGGCCGAGCGCCCGACGCCCGTCGTCATCTGCTCGACGCTGACCGAGAAAGGCGCGAAGACGACGCTGGAAGCCCTGGCCGCGGGCGCCGTCGCGATCGTCACCAAGCCCAGGCTGGGCCTGAAGCAGTTCCTCAACGAGTCGGCCGACGAACTCGTCGCCACCGTCCGCGCCGCCGCGCGGGCCAACGTGCGCCGCATCGCCATCGGGGCGCGCCGTGACCCCCCGCCCGCGGGCGTGCAGGCGAAGAACACCGCCGACGTGATCCTCGCGCCCGGATCCGCGCGCGCGATGACGCAGACCACCGAGCGCATCGTCGCGATCGGCACGTCCACCGGCGGCACGCAGGCGCTCGAGGAGGTGCTCACGGCCCTTCCGCGCGTCTGCCCCGGCATCGTCATCGTGCAACACATGCCGGAGAAGTTCACGGCGGCCTTCGCGGCGCGGCTCGACAGCCTGTGCAGCATCGACGTGCGCGAAGCGCGCCACAACGACCGCGTCGTCCCGGGGCGCGCGCTGATCGCGCCGGGCGGGCGTCACATGCTCCTCAAGCGCAGCGGGGCGCAGTACTTCGTCGAGGTCGTCGACGGCCCGCTGGTCAACCGGCACCGGCCGTCCGTGGACGTCATGTTCCGGTCGGCGGCCAAGAGCGCCGGAGTCAACGCGCTCGGCGTGATCATGACGGGCATGGGCGACGACGGCGCCGCCGGCCTGCTGGAGATGCGCAACGCAGGCGCCCACACTCTCGCGCAGGACGAGGAAACCTGCGTCGTGTTCGGCATGCCGAAGGAAGCGATCAAGCGCGGCGGCGTCGAGCGGACGGTGCCGCTGGGCGCGGTGGCTTCCGAGATCCTGAAGCAGCTCTGACCCGCCCGCCACGGGCTTCGGCGCGGACCGGAACCACCATGCCGAGCCTCGGCTGGCGACCCGCTGACGGCGCCTCGCGTCGTCGATCGGCAGGCGGCGCTCAAACAGCGATATCGTCGAGATCGTCAACCGGCGACAAGGATTCCGACCGACCATGGCCACGTTCGACTGGATCATCGTCCTGCTGCTCGGCGCGGCGCTGCTCGCCGCCCTCGCCCGCAGGCTTGGCGCGCCGTATCCGACCTTTCTCGCGCTCGGCGGCGTGCTGCTCGCATTCATCCCGACGAGTCCGAACTGGACGCTCGACCCGCAGCTCGCCCTGACGCTCTTCGTCGCACCGGTGCTGGTGGATGCGGCGTACGACACCTCGCTGCGCGACTTGCGGGCGAACTGGCGGCCGGTTGCCGGGCTCGTCGTCGCCGCGGTGGGAACGACGGTGATCGCCGTGGCGTTCGCGGCGCGCTGGCTCGTGCCCGGCATGTCCTGGCCGGTCGCGATCACGCTGGGGGCGATCGTCGCGCCGCCCGACGCGGCCGCGGCGACGGCGGTCATGCGCCAGGTGAAGCTGCCTCACAAGCTGCTGAAGATCCTCGAGGGCGAAAGCCTGCTCAACGACGCGAGCGCGCTGCTGGTCTATCGGCTCGCGATCATGACGATGATGGCCGGGCACCTCGGCTTCGGCAGCTTCGCGCCGGTATTCCTGCTCACGGTCTTCGGCAGCCTCGCGGCCGGCGTGGCGTGCGCCCATGTGCTGCCCCTGGTGACGCGAGGCCTGCGCGACGTGCCGATCTCCCTGATCGTCCAGTTCGCCTGGACCTTCGGCGTGTGGATCGCGGCGGAGGCGATCGGGCTGTCCGGCATCCTCACGCTGGTCGCATTCGCCATGGCCACCGCACGGCGCGGCGGCGCGCAGATGCCCGCCCGCATGCGCGTGCCGATCTTCGCCGTCTGGGAGTCGGCGGTCTTCGTGCTGAACGCGTTCGCGTTCGTGCTGATCGGCATGCAGCTGCGACCGATCTGGACGCGGCTCGAGGCCGGCGGCGCCAGCTCGGGCGCGCTCGCCACGGCGGCCATCGTCCTCGGCGTCACGATCGCGGCGCGCTTCGCGTGGGTGATGGGCTACCACGCGTTGCGGCGCTGGTGGAGCGGCCGTCGCGCCGGCGACGGGCACCCCGTGCCGACGATGGGCGGCAGCCTCGTGGTCTCCTGGGCCGGCATGCGGGGCATCGTGACGCTGGCCGCGGCGTTCGCGATCCCCGAGCGCCTGCCCGACGGTTCGCCCTTTCCCTGCCGCGACCTGATCCTGCTGTGCGCCTTCGCGGTCGTGCTCGGCACGCTGGTGTTGCAAGGCCTGACCCTGAAGCCGCTGATCCGGCGCCTGGGCCTCACCGACGACGACCCCGTCGGCCGCGAGGTGCGGCTGGCCCGCACGCGGGCCTACCGTGCGCTGCTCGATGCGATCCAGGACGACGGGTCGCTGGCCGCGAAACTGCTGCGCAAGGAATACAGCGCGGTGATCGAGCTGAACACGAGCGAGGAGCCGGGCGCACCGATCGACGAAGTGCCCGGCGGCCCGCTGCGGCGCCGGGCCATCGCCGTCGCACGCCAGCGCGCATTCGAGCTGCGGCGCGACGACGTGATCGGGGACGATGCCTATCGCGTGCTGGTGCAGGAGCTCGACTGGGCCGAGCTGGGCGCCGGGGCTGGCGGTGCGGATCGCCGGTGAGGGCCCCTTTTCGCAAGCTCAGGCCATATTTCCGTCACCATTACTTACGTTTGCAATCCCCAGTTATGATTAATGCCTAAACTATCGCTGCAACGCAGCGGTTGACAACGATCTTGGAGTGGGCGAAGGTGGACTGTTGAGCGGCGTACCCGGGCCCGTTCTGAGGGCGATTGAATCGCTGCACATGCCGGCGATGCCGCAAGTACTTCTTCGCTTCTTCGATGAAGCCGGAAGCGATACGGCATCGATGGATGGGTTGGCCAAGCTGGTCATGCAGGATCCGGCGCTCAGCGCCCGTATCCTCACCGCGGCGAACACCGCGGCTTTCCGTCGCACCGGCGAGTTGCGCAGCATCAAGCAATCGCTGATGGCGTTGGGAACGCGCATGGTGCGCACCATTGCCTCCTGCCTGCTGGTCCAGTCGGCGTTTCAACGGGTTCCCGGGTCGGAAGCGCGTGGCCTGGCCGGCTTCTGGCGCCACTCGCTGCTGGTGGCCGAACTCGCCCGCGGAATCGCGACCGAACTTGGATCAAGCGACGCCGAAGCGGAAGAAGCCTACCTCGCCGGCTTGCTGCACGACGTGGGACAACTGCTGCTGTTGGGCGGCCTCGGCGATGCGTATGGAGGGATTCTTGCGCGGAGCGAGGGCGAGGCAGAGCTGACGAGCATGGAGCGCGCGGTCCTGGCGACCGATCATGGGGCGGTCGGCGCGTGGCTGGTCGATCAGTGGGAACTGCCGTCGCTCATGGCCGATGCGATCCTGTTCCATCACCTGGAAGCCGACAAGACCGCGGGCCTGGATCGCCTGGGACGCATCCTCTGGTGCGCCCATGCGGCCGGCTTGGCGCCGGGGTGCTCCGACCTGGCCGCCCTGCAGGTCATCGATGACCTGCTCGGCATGGACGTCGCCCGCTTGGTCACGCTGCGCGACGAGGCCTCGCTCCGCGTCGACGCGCTGGCCCAGGCATTGAACATTGCCGATGCGCCCGCTGGCCAGACGGTCCCGTTGCGCAAGGTGCCGCGGGGAGGCGATGCCGGCAGCGAGACGATCGCCGACGCGGGCGAAGCGCTGCAGGCGGCAACGCTGTCGATGACGGCGTTGCAGGCCTTGCCACGCGACCTCTTCATGCTGAACAGCGAGATCGATCTGTTGCTCTGCGCGCGCGAGTCCGCACGGATCCTGTACGGTGTCCAGCGCATGGCCTTTCTCCTGGCTCAGCCGGAGCGACAAGTGCTGTGCGCCGCGGGAATCGGCGAGACACCCGGCGCCTTGCAGCGGCTGGAGATCCCGCTTCGAGCGGCGGCCAGCCTTTGCGCGCAGTCGGCGCTGACCCGGGAACCGCTCTCGACGTTCGGCCTCGACCGCTCCCAGCCTCTCGCGCCGGCGGATCGACAGATCGCGCGCGCCCTGCACGCGGAAGGCCTGCTGTATGTGCCCATGCTTGCGCACGGCGCCATCGTGGGCGTCATGGCGTTCGGCGTCACGCCGGTGCAACACACACGCCTGTCGGGCCGCGGAGCATGGTTGAAGAATTTCGCAGGCATCGTCGCGGGCAACCTGATGGCCTGGCGCCAGATGCGGGAACGCGAGGCTCAGATCGAGGCGGAAGTGGCCGGGCGTTTCGTTCTGCAGGGTCAACGCGTGGCGCACGAGGTCAACAACCCGCTCGCGATCATTCGCAACTACCTCACCCTGATCTCCAACGATACGGCGCGCGGCGAATTCGGTGCCCCGCAGCAGGCGGACATATTCGTGCTGCGCGAGGAAATCGAGCGACTATCCGGCATCGTCAAGCGTCTGACGGACGACGCATCGACCGCCGTCGCACCGGACGGCCTGGTCGACCTCAACCGCGTGATCGAAGGGATGCGCACGTTGTACGAGGCATCGCTGTTCGGCGTGGCAGGCGTGCGGCTCGACGTCGACCTGGCGCGCGAGCCCGTCTTCGCCTGCGTCGACCGTGACAACGTCAAGCAGATCGTCTTCAATCTGTGGAAGAACGCTGCGCAAGCGCTGCGGCCCGGCGACGCGGTCTTGACCGCGCTCACGGCGCATGTCAACCAGAACGGCGCCATGTTCGCCCGCATCATGATCCATGACTCGGGCCCGGGCCTGCCCTCGCGCGTACTTGATTCGCTCTATCGGCCGCCCAGCCCGAGCTCGGAAATGCCACGATCCGAGGGGCGCGCCGGCTTGGGTCTGTCGATCGTGCTGGCGCTGGTCGAACGGATGCGTGGAACCATCACCTGCCATAGCCGGCCGGGAGATGGAACGACCTTCACCATCCTCATTCCGGAGTCGGAAGGGACTTATCGATGAATCATCTTTTGTCTCCTGAAGGAACGGGCGTCGAAGACACCGGCGGACGCATCGACCGGATCCTGATCGTCGACGACGAGGCAAGATTGCGATCCAGCATGGGCCGCCTGCTGGCGCGGTCGGATCGCCAGATCTTCGAGGCGGGGTCGGTCGCCGCAGGCATGCTGCTGCTCGAATCGCAGGCGATCGACGTGGCGTTGCTGGACATCGGCCTGCCGGACGCATCGGGACTCGACCTGCTGCACTGGATCTCGCGGCACCGGCCCGAGACATCGGTGATCATGGTCAGCGGCGACATCCAGATCGAATCCGCGATCCGCGCGCTGCGCGACGGGGCGGTGGAATTCGTGCGCAAGGGAACGGACATCGACTTCCTGACCGCGAAGGTTTCCGATGCATTGACGAGGCGCAGGCTGCAGCACGAACATCGCCGGATGACCGAACGTCTGGCGCAGTCGGAACGCCTGCATCGGTTCCTGGTCGAGAATTCACCGGACGTCATCTATGCGCTCGACTCCAGCGGCAGATTCACGTTCGTCAATGCGCGCGCCGAATCCCTGCTGGGATGCACACGGGCCGAGTTGCAGGGCCGGGCGTTTTCCTCGATCGTCGCCGAAGCGGATCGCCCGCTGGCAGACCAGATAGCAACCGCGTCGCGGGACGCGGCCGGCGGCACGAACACGGTGGAGTTGCGTCTGCTTTGTCGAGCCGGCGAACCCGGTGCGGTGCCAAATCAATCCACCGTCATGATGGTTTCGGCGATCGGCATCTACGACGAGACGACGAATGGCGCGACCGAATCGGAGCGCGCGTTCCTGGGAAGCTACGGAGTCGCCCGCGACATCACGGAGCGCAAGCGCATCGAGGAGATCATCAGCTTCCATGCCTTCCACGATCAGCTGACCGGGCTGCCCAATCGCCGGCTGTTCAAGGATCATCTCGAGCTCGCGCTGACCCAGGCAGCGCGGCGAGAGGAGCGCGTTGGCGTCATGTTCGTCGACCTGGACCGGTTCAAGCTGGTCAACGACACCTACGGGCATCTCGAAGGCGACGAGTTGTTGCGCAATTGTGCGCAGCGCATCCGCGATTGCGTTCGCGCGGGCGATACCGTGGCGCGGCAAGGCGGCGACGAATTCACGGTGTTGCTGCCGGGGCTGAAGCAGCCCGAAGACGCGATGTTGATCGCGGACAAGATCTCCGCGGAACTCAGGCTTCCCTTCCTGGTAGGCGGCCGCGAATTCTTCACGACCGCCAGCATCGGCATCGCCGTCTACCCGGAAGACGGCGATGCGGCGGAGCAACTCCTGCACAACGCGGATACCGCGATGTACGAGGTCAAGGCCAAAGGCAAGAATGCGGCACGCATCTTCTCGGTTGAAATGAACACGGGACTCATGCTGCGCCTGGAACTCGAACGCGATCTGCGCCGCGCGCTGCCCAACGACGAGTTCGTGCTTCACTTCCAGCCGCAATTCAGCCTGCGCCTGGGACGCGTCATCGGCGCGGAGGCACTGATTCGCTGGAGGCACCCTCAACATGGCCTGATGAATCCCGGCAGCTTCATGGAACTGGCCGAGGAGACCGGTCTGATGGGCGCGATCAGCGCCTGGGTGTTGGAGGAGGCCTGCCGCCAGTTGTCGCTCTGGCACGCTGCCGGCAACAACGCACTCCGAGTCGCCGTCAATTTGTCGCCGCACGAGTTCAGCCGTCCCGACCTGGTGGAGCGGGTGGCCGCGATCGTCGCACGCCACGGTCTGCCGCGCGACGTCCTGGAGATAGAAATCACCGAGAACGTACTGCTGCAGGACGTCCCCGGTGTCATCGACAAACTGAGGCAATTGCGCGAACGCGGGATCCGGATCGCGATCGACGATTTCGGCACGCGCTATTCGTCGCTGAACTACCTGCGCAGTTTTCCGATCAATACCATCAAGATCGACCAGTCGTTCATTCGCGACATCGAAGACGACGCCAGCGATTCGCCGATCATCACCGCCATCGTGGGCATCGCCCGAGGGTTCAATCTGGATCTGGTGGCCGAAGGGGTGGAGAACGACATCCAGCGACGGGTGCTGGCGCGCCTTGGCTGCGATGAAATGCAAGGCTTCCTGTTCGCGCGACCGACCATGGCGTCCGATATGGATGCCGCGCGCCGCTGGCAGCAGTCGCCGTCGCCCGCCTGAGCCGCCTGTCAGCGAGTCCAGCCCACGTCGCGCGGGTGACGCATGGCGGAACTGACGCGCTCGAGATCTACCGGCTTGACTCCCACCGCCTCGAAGTAGACCTTCCATTCGCGCACTTTGGTGGCGATCCGGTCGACGACCTCCTCTGCTTGATCGGCACGCAAGCCGAACAGAGGAGCGTTGCTGAGCGCGTTTGGAATGCTCGCACGGCGGCCTTCCTTGCCGACGCTCAAATGGAGGCGCCTCTCAGTTGCGGCTTGGGGCTTTGGAAGCACGTCGTAGAGAGGACTGAGTTCCCAACCGTGTGACCTTGGCTGCCACACGAAGGCATGGTTTCGAAGATGGTCGTCGTCGTTGCTGACGAGGATGTTGAAGACCATTCGACCAAACAGCTCCGTCCGATCGGCCTGGACCCGGCCCTGCGGTGCGAATTCGCCAATCTTCAAGGAGATGTCGGCGTAGCTTGCATTCGCCGACTCCGTTTCGTGAAGCCCAAGCGCCGTCAGCGCACTCACCGCATGCCGCCTGCCGAAACCCGTGCCCTGCTTGTAGCGATCGAATCGTTCGACAAGCATGACCTCACGACCATCCGGCAGTTGCACCAGGTCGGTCTCAGGCACGTTCAGTCCGCACTCTCTCGCGAGCTCAAGGGTGGCTCGCTCGATGGAGGGGACGTTCATCGTGTCGCCTTGCGCCGGCAATTTGGCGAGGTACTGCCTGGCGCCGCGGATGACGACTGCCTTTGGACGTGCGCCGCCCATGCTTGGGCCAGCGTCAAACAGCTGGAGAAGGTAGAGAGGCACCTCCTCGCCCAGTTGCACCTTGTCAGCAGCATCAAGGAGGTACTCAAGGTCGGACGCCGGCACCAGATAGCCATGCGACTCCGGGGACCCGGTTTCTCTTCGAACATCGAGTGCACCAAACCGATTGGAACCGGCTTGCATCAGGTACTCGGTCTCCGGCAGCGAGTTGGGAGGCACCTTCAGCAGGTTTTCAATGACCCGGCGCCCCCACATGTCAGGCATGGCATCGCGTACAGCGCCGAAGAAGACGAGCTCGTTGTCGGGTTCGTGCTCCTTGACGCCGCCTGGCACGGCACCCTCGAGCTTCAGACCCGTGGGGTCGACCGGAATGGCGTTGGGCCTGGCCAGATAACGAGAGCCGTAGCCAAACGTGGACGCGATGACCTCGATGCCTTCTTCGACGATCTGGAGCTGCCCTGCCGGAACAGCATCTGCCTCTCCCTCAAGGTAGGCGAACACTATTCCAGTGAACTTAGAAGGCATACGCCTGTTCACGGCTGAGTTGCGTCCTCACTCCCGTCGCCCGCTTGCGTTCTTCCAGCCGACGCTGAGCAACGCCCCGAGCGTCGATGGCAGGATCGGCAATCTCCTTGAGCGCAGGCAACAACGCACTGGCCTCCATGGCTGACAGCCAAGAGGTAAAGCTGACTGCGGGATCACCCCGCTCAATACGTTGAAGCGTGGCAATGCTGACACGAGCTCGCTCGGCAAAATCTGCCTGCGTCAGATTTCGCCCCAGTCGAGCCAGGCGCACGGCACGACCAAGGTCAGCCGCGACGGCGGCTGACTTGGGGCTGGCAAAGGCTGCTTCGGGGCGACGCATGGCTTGGTTCCTCCTGTGAGTGGTACATAGTATATCTCATACGCTGCTCAATGAAATGCAATCAATCTTATTTGATGTATTACCTTCTCAACACATCAGCTAAGCCTTGTTAGGTTGTTCGCAAGTTAAGACTTGAGATCCCCTTTAAAAAAAATGATGAATAGCTTAGTTGATGCACTAGCTACTCAAAGCATCAAATAAGAGGTCTACCGTACATTGATTGAACTCGACCGATGAGTTATTTTTGCCGACCCGGCTGCCCCAGGGCATGTCAGCCTTTCGAGCAAAAGATGCTCGGCCCGTGCAGCTCAGCCGAGTCTCGTGCGGCTCGCGGTAGGCAGGATGGATTCGGGCGCTGCGAATGGGCAGCCACCTCGGCGAGTCAAGAACTCGTCCGGAGCCCTTCGCCGAGCTCGGCCCGAGCGTGCTTGACAACGGTCAGCGACCCCGACAGCGCCAGGAGTCCCATCGCCACGGCGACAGCCAAATCCGGCCAGGCGCTGCCCGTTCCGAAGACACCCAGGGCAGCGAGCATGACCGCGACGTTGCCGAGCGCATCGTTGCGCGAGCAAATCCACACCGAACGCATGTTGGCGTCACCCGTCCTGAAGCGGTAAAGCATGAGCGCAACGCCGCCGTTGACCGCCAGGGCGACCAATCCGACAACGCCCATCGTGGCAGGTTCGGGGGCGACGCCTGCGTGGAGCCCCCAGACCGCCCGGCCGAGCACGAAGACACCGAACAGCCCCATGCAGGCAGCCTTGAACAAGGCGGCTCGGGAACGCACGGACGGCGCCATGGCGAGCACGGCCAACGACAGCGCGTAGTTCCCGGCATCGCCGAAGAAGTCGATGGAATCCGCCAGCAGCGACACCGAACCGGAAGTCCATGAGGCGCCGAATTCGACGGCGAACATCAGCGAGTTCAGCACCAGCGCGACCCAGAGCGCCCTGCGATAACGAGGGTCGACGACCGGCTTTGCCGGGGTGGCGCAGGAGCAGCAGGCGGAAGACATGATTTTCGAAGTACCGGGTGGGCGGACAAGCAAGGATAAAGCACCCGCTATACACTTCGCCTGCTCATGCCTCGCCGACCCATCCACCGCCTCGCCGCCGCGCTCTTCGTGGCGATGTCGCTGCTGTTCTCGCAGCTGGCGATGGCGAACTACAACTGCCCTGCCGCTGCGAAGCCCGCGGCCATGGCAGGGATGATGGCAACGGGCGCGTCCTGCGACGGCATGGACACCGCCCAGCCGGCGCTGTGCCATCAGCAGGCAACCGGCGCACCGCAGTCCTTCGACGCGGTCAAGGTACCCGTGCCGTCGCTTCCGACGGTCATCCAGGTCCTGCAGCTTCCGCTTGTCCTGGACGCAGCCGAAGCAGTCGCCCTTCCTCCGGCGGACACGCCCGAGGCCAGGCCGCCTCCGGGGCCCCTCTTTCTCTCCACGCTCAGACTCCGAGTCTGATTTCTCCGTCGACCGAATGGCGTCGGTGCGGCTTGTCCGCCACCGGCGAATGCCTCGTTCGTCTTCGGAGTTCACATGCATTCCCATCTTCTGCGTGCGGTCGCAATGACCGCCGCATTGCTGCCCGCGTTTGCGCCGGCGGCGCCGCTCACGCTCGGGCAAGCGCTCGACCTGGCGGTTCAACGCTCGGAGTCCACGCGCTCCGCCCGAGCCGGTGGACTGAGCGCGGCCGAGTCCGCCCGCGCCGCCGGCCAACTGCCCGACCCGACGTTGCAGGCCGGCATCGACAACCTGCCAGTCACCGGCGCGGGCGCGTTCAGGACGACCAGCGACTCGATGACGATGAAGCGCATCGGCATCTCGCAAGAGTGGCTCTCCTCGCAGAAGCGAACGGCGCGCCAGGCTGCCGCGGAAGCCATATCCGCTCGGAACGACGCGCAGGTTCAGGCCGCGATGGCCGACACGCGGTTGCAGACGGCGCTCGCCTACGTCGATGCCTTCCATGCGAAAGAAGCCCTCAAGCTGACTTTGCTGATGGAGCACCACGCGCATGAGGAGTTCGAGGCCTCGAAGGCGCGCGTGGCTTCTGCCACGGGGAACAGCCAGGAAGTCCTGGCCCTGATGAGCGCGCGGGGCATGGCCGAAGACGAATCCGACGAGGTTCGGCAGCAGCAAGGCGAGGCGGTCGTCGCGCTTCGGCGCTGGGTCGGGATCCCGGTCGACGAACTGGAGCCGCCGGTGGTCCCGTCACCTTCGACGGAAGCTGAATTCGTGGCGCACCTGCCGTCGCTCGTCGCGCTGCGCCGCGATGTCGACGTGGCCAAACAGGCCGCGGCAGTGACAGCCAGCGAGCGAACGCCCAACTGGACGTGGCAGGTCTCCTACGGCCAGCGCACAGGCTACTCCGACATGGTGTCCGTCGGCGTGAGCATCCCGCTCCAGGTCGCGCCGGCTCAGCGACAGGACAGGGAGACGGCGGCCAAGCTCGCGCTGGTCGACAGGGCCGAGGCCGACCTGGCGGAAGCGACACGCGCCGCGAGCGCGGAATACGAAGCGCTCGTTGGCGACGTGCAACGGCTCCAACAGCGCATAGCCCGCTACCGAACCAGCGTGGTCGTGCCCGCCCGGCAGCGCATCGCCGCGGCGACCGCGGGCTACGAGTCCAGCCAGGTGAGCCTGACAACGCTTTTCGAAGCGCGACACGCGGAAGTCGACGCCGAGCGCAAGCTCCTGGCGCTACAGCGCGACCTCGCCAAGGCGCAGGTGCAACTGGCTTTCAAGCCGCTCTCGAATGGAGGCGACGAATGAGCCGCCAACTTGCTTCGCTCGCCATCGTTGGCGTCGCTCTCCTCGTCGGCGGCTTCTACGCGGGTCGCCACACGGGGTCGACGAGTCCGGGATTCGTGGCGTCGTCCATGCCCGCGTCAGGCGTCGGCAGCAACGGACGGCAAGTGCTCTATTGGCACGACCCCATGGTGCCGGGGCAGCGCTTCGACAAGCCGGGCAAGTCGCCCTTCATGGACATGCAACTGGTACCGGTCTACGCGGACGAAGCCGCCAGCACGGGCGTCCAGGTGAGTCCCGCCGTGCAGCAGAACTTGGGCCTCCGCACCGCCGTGGTCAGGCGTGTCGACGTGGCGTCGTCATTCGATGCCGTGGGCACGGTGCAGTTCGACGAGCGCTTGAGCACGGTCGTCCAGACACGCGTCGCGGGCTATGTGGAACAGCTCGCCGTGCGCGCTCCCATGGAGCGAGTGCACAAGGGCCAACTTCTCGCCACCGTTTTCGCCCCCGACTGGCTCGCGCCGCAGAACGAGTTGCTTGCGCTCAAGCGCGCCGGGGTCTCCGAAGACCTCCTTGCCGCGGCTCGCCAACGCATGCGGGCGATGTCCATCCCGGAATCGCTC
>FSXQ01003684.1_pt1 | contig 15459 bp, 13 predicted proteins | sample 1638011 | NCBI WGS metagenome assembly FSXQ01 (sample SAMEA3914789, study PRJEB12502) | metagenome | biome: forest; material: soil | place: Canada | collected 2011-07-03 | depth 0.3 m | reverse complement strand
GATGTCCAGGATCGCGGTGCCCTCGGCGCGGCCGTGCAGCTGCAGCGGCGCCATGTCGCGCGATGTCGAACTGAACGCGCCCAGCGAGCCATTGAGCTCCGTCAGCGCGGCGCTGTAGTTGGGGCGCACGAAGTGGTCGGTGTAGTCGACGCGCGCGTTGACCAGGCGGATGCCGCCGATGTTGACGACGAGGGGCAAGGGCGTGGACGCGGCCGCCGCGGGCGCGGAGGCCGCGTCCACCGGTGTCGACGCGGGCGCGGAGGCGGCGTCTCCCGGGGCCGCGGCGGCCGCGTCGCCGCCGCCGATGTCCTGCAGGTTCAGGCGGCCCTGCTCCGTGACGAGCACGCGCGCGAACAGGTCGTCGAGTTCCACCTGGCCGACGTCCAGCCGCGGCGTCGTGCTCGGGCTCAGGACGAACTTCAGGCCCTTGAGCGACAGCGATTGCCAGCCGAGCAATTCGTCGGGCGTGCCTGCCGCGGCGGCGGAGGCGGCGCCTGCCGGTGTCGCCGCGGACAGCGTGGTGAGGTGCACGTCGCCGAGCAAGGCATCCCCCGCGGTCGTCACGGCAAGCCCGCCGGCCGCGGCGCTGACGTTCACCTGGCCGATGTAGCCGGCCTCGGCTCGCAACAGGCTCACCGGCAGCTTGTCGGCGACCCACGGCGTGACGAGCGTCACCGGGAAGCGAACGATGCGCACGTTCCCGTTGGCCGCCAGCGGGCTGGCGCCCAGCGTGCCCTTCCACGTGAGCTCCCCGCCGTGCGGCGACTTGGACGCGGTCAGCGACGGCCGTCCGATGCGCGCGGCGAGCGTCACCTTGGCGGGCGGCGTCGCGCGGTCGCCGAACCAGGCGAAGTCCTGCACCTCCACCTGCAACTGGCGCAGTTCGGCGCGCAGCGGCGGCAGGTGCTGCTCCGGATGCAGGGAGGCGTCGGTGAATTGCAGCAGGCCGTCGTCCAGCTTGACGCTGTGCACCTGCACGTGCCACGGCGCGGCGTCGGCCTGCGACGCGGGCGGCGCGGGCGCCGGCGCGCTGGTGTTCGTGCGCAACCAATGCGCGGCATCGATCTGGCCGGTCGCGTCGCGCATCACCTGCACGTTCGGATGCACCAGCGTCACGCCGCCGATGGCGACCGTGCGGGCCGGCACGTTCACCCGCAGGTTGGACAGCGCGAGCTGGTCCCAGCTCGCGGCCGGCGCGGCGCCAGCGGGCTGGATGCGCAGCGCGTCCAGCGTGGCGGTGTCGACCGCGATCGTCAACACCGGCGCATCCGCTTTGCCGGACCAGGTCAGCGCGGCCTTCGCGGCGAGCTTGCCGTCGACGCGCGGAATGACGCTCTGGGCGATGTACGGCGCGAGCGCCTGCAGCGGAAGATCCGTCAGCGTGATCGCGACCTGCGCATCCTGTTGGCTGGCGCTGCCGTCGAACGCGAGACGGGCCGACGACGCCGCCATGGCGGCGGAAGACGAGGCCGCTTGCGCTGCGACGCTGGCGGCCAGCGTGAACGCCGCCGGTGTCGTGGCGGGCCACTGAACCTTTTTCGCGCTGAGGGTCAGTGCATCGAAGCGCAGCGCCGCGGCGGGCTTCACGGACGCGTCGTTCCAGAGAATCTGGCTGTCGGCGATCTCGATGGCGGCGACGCGAACGTTCCAGGGCGGCCCGGCGGGCGCTTCGGGCGCGCTCGCCGCGGACGCCGCGGCGGCGGCCGCACGCGGTGCCGGCGGCACGCCGCCGCGCAGCACGTCGATCGCTCCGCTCGCATCGCGGTCCAGGTGCCACTGCACGCCGTCGAGCCGCACCGTGTCGAACACGAGCTGGTGCGCCAGCGGCTGCACGTCGGCCAGGCCCACGCGCGCCTGCTTCCACGCGAGCAGCGGCAAGCCGGCGACGTTGTTCAACGCGAGGTCGCGCGCCGACACCCAGCCCTTCAACGCGACGCTGGGCGGGCCCTTGGCGGCCTGCGTGAAGGCGAGCGTGAGATCGGCCGACACCGCCCCGTTGGCGAGGCGCACCGGCAGGGAGTCCGGCAGGTAGCCGAGGTACGGGCGCACGTCGAGATCGGCCAGCGCGAGCTTGAGCGTCGCGTGATCGGTGGCGGCGAACGGCGTGGCCTGCGCGGCGCTGTCGAAGACGGCGCCGTTGAGCCGGAACGCCAGGTGCGGCTGCACGGTGATGTCCACGTTCGCGGGCAGGTTGGACAGGAAGGGCAGCGACAGGTTGAGCTGGTCCACCACGTGCACGCGGCCTTCGGGCCGGTCGTCGAAGCGCAGCGCGAGGTCGCGCACCTGCAGGTTGTACAGCGCGAAGCGCGCAGGCTCGGACGGCGCGGCGTCGGGCTTGGGCGTGAAGCGCTTGATCAGGTCGTCGATGTCGTAGTGGCCCGGGGCGGTACGCGTGAGCGCGATGCGCGCCTGGTCGAGGTCGATCGCCTCGATCACCGGCGCGCGCCGCACGATCGACGACAGCGCCAGGTTGGCGCGCACGCGGGCGATGCGCAGCAGCGCCGGGGCGGACGCGCCCGGCGCCGGCCCGACCGCGACATCGTGCAGCACGATCTCCAGGCCCCAGGGATGGAAGTCCACGCCGCCCAGCGTCACGTCGCGACCGATGACCGCCGACAGCCGGCCCGGCGCCTGCCACTTCACCAGCGGCGGCACGGCCAGCCAGGTGATCGCCCACAGCGCCACCACGGCGGCGATGGCCGCCCCAGCGCGCCGAATCCACTTGCCCTGCACCATCACCTGCGAACTCCCGCGCCGTCGACAAGGGCGCGCAGCGCCGAGTATGGCGGGATTGTCGGGGAAGTGGATGTATCCGAGTGTCGCCGCCGCGGCGCGCGGGATCGGCCGGGCCTCAACGCCCCGCGGCGGGCACCGCGAACGGGCCCAGGATCGCGCACTCGCGCGCCGGCACGGCCTTCGAGTAGAGGAAGCCCTGGAACTGGTCGCAACCCATGTCCGTCAACAACACCGCCTGCGCCCGCGTCTCGATGCCCTCCGCGACGATGTGCAACCCGAGCGCGCGGGCGAGCGTCACGATCGTTCGCGCGATCGCCACGGCGTTGGGGTCGGTCTCCAGGTCCTTGACGAAGGCCCGATCGACCTTCATCACGTCGATGGGCAGGGTGCGCAGTTGCGACAGGGAGGAATAGCCGGTGCCGAAGTCGTCCATCGCGATGAGCACGCCCAGGTCGCGCAGTTCGTGCAACTGGCGCCGCACGCTGTCGATGTCGCCGCCGAGGACGCTTTCGGTGACCTCGATCTCGAGCTGGTCGCCGGCGACGCCGTGGCGCAGCAACAGGTCGCGCATGTGGGGCACGAGCAGGCCGCTGGCGAACTGGTGCTGCGAGACGTTGACCGACACGCGTTCGATCGCGACCCCTTCGCGGCGCCAGTCGGCCAGCTGCACGATCGCGGCCTCCATCACCACGAGGCCCAGCGCGTCGATGAGACCCGAGGACTCCGCGAGTTCGATGAAGCCGCCCGGCAGCAGCAGGCCGCGCTCGGGATGCTGCCATCGAACCAGGGCCTCGGCGGCCACGACCACGCCCGTGACGGCGTCCAGGCGGGGCTGGTAGTGCACGACGAACTCGGATCGCTCCAGGGCGCGGGCCAGGCCGGACAGGAGATCGCCTCTTTCGCGAACCTGGGTGTCGAACGCCGGCCGGAATACGGTGGCGCGGCCGCGGCCCCGGCGCTTGGATTCGTACAACGCGATATCCGCGCGGCGCAGCAGCTCGTCGCGCTCGACTCCGTGCTCCGGATACATCGCGATGCCGATGCTGGCGCCGCTGCGGTGCTCCGTCGTCGCGATGATGATGGTCGCGCGCAGCGCGTCGACGACCTGCGCCGCCTTCGCGGCGGCCTGTTCCGCCTCGCAATGCGGCAGGATCACGACGAATTCGTCGCCGCCATTGCGTGCGAGGAGCGCGTCGGGCGGCGTGCTGTCGCGCAGCCGCTTGGCCACCGTCTGGAGCAGCCGATCGCCGATCGCGTGTCCGAAGCAGTCGTTCACGTCCTTGAAGTGGTCGAGGTCCACGAACAGCACGGCGAACGGCGCGTTCGCAGCCAGCATCGGCGCGAGCGCCAATTGCATTCCGTACGCGTTGCGCAGCCCGGTGAGCTGGTCGTGCGTCGCTCGATGCTCGAGTGTGTGCTCGCGGTCGCGTGCGACCACCGCCACGGCCAGGCGATCCCTCAAGTCGCGCGCTTGCAGCGGATCGAGCGCCTTGTCACCGACTTCGATCGAGATCAGCGAGCGATTGACTCCGGTGTCACGCACGCCCAGGACGAAGTAGTGGGTCGCGCCATCCTCCGGCACGTCACCCGCCATCGCGGGATTCAACGACGCCAGCGATGCCCGTGGCACCGTCCCGTCCTCCAGCCTCTCGAGCGCCAGTTCCGCGCCGTCCGGAAACTCGAGCACCGTGGCTGCGCGTGGACCCGGATGCCAGATGGCGAGCCAACGACCCTCCGTGCTGCGCCATGCGATGCCGATGCGCGCGTGCGGGTACAGCGTCGACAGCCGGGCCAGAACGCCGCGAGCGAGCTCCTCGAATGGCGTGCCGGCCAGGATGCCGGCGTCGATCCGGGCCAGTGCCCGCAGCGCGGCGATGCGCTCCTCGAGTTGGGCGGCCATGTGGTTGAACGACGTGGCGAGCCGGCCCAGCTCGTCGCCGCGCCGGATGTCCACGCGCGTCGGCGCGATGCCCGCGGCGAGGCGGCGCGATCCCTCGGCCAGGGCCTCGAGCGGGCGCAAGGTGCGCTGGATCGTCCAGCGCGCGAGCAGGCCGATCAGCAGCAGCGTCGCCGCGGCCACGCTCAGCAGCCAGGCCACGACCGGGACGCCGTGCCAGTCGACGGCGGGCAGGGGCGCGCTGCGCTCGAGCACCCAGTTGCCCGCGCCGAACTCCGACGCCAGGAACAGGTGCGCGCCGAAGTGGTCGAGCGCGTCGGCGGATCCTCCCGCGCGGATGCCGGCCTCCGGGCCGTGCCACGCGAGGACGCGGCCGCCGTCGTCGGATCGAACCAACCAGTTGCTGTCGTCTTCGGACTCGAGCACGGGTTCCCAGACGCGGTCGGGATTCAGGATCGCGATGCAGTGCGGCGTCGCCGCGGCCGACGATGCCATCAACAGGTCGGCGTCGCCATCGGCTTGCGCGCCCAGGCGCAGCAGCGTGGCGGGCCGCGCGGTCAGCGGCTTGGCGCTGCCGCTGCGTGCGGCGTCCCAGCGCGTTCTCAGGCCGGCGTAGGCAGCGCCGCCATCGTCCCCGCAGGCCAGCCCGGAAAATGGCGCGCCGGCGCCGACCGCGCTGGCCAGCAAGCGCTGCCGGACCCCCGGCTGCGCCTCGTCCACCGCGCGCAGCAACGTGCTCGACAGCATCAGGCGGTCGAAGACCTGGCGCGTCGCGGCGCGCGTGGCCAGGCTGCCGCGATCGTGCGACAGGCGCTGCGCGATGCCGTTGACCACGGAGGTGGCGATCCAGTCCGAGATCGCCAGCGGAACCAGCGCCGCCGCCAGGAATACCGCCAGCAGCCGCCACTCGAGTCGCCGGCCCAGGCGCGCGCGGAGGCGGCCGACCAGCGACAGGGGATCAGAAGCCCGACGCGATTCCGACATAGCCGCCATTGCTGGCACGAATGACGTCGTCCACGCTGTCCTTCTGCGTGATCTGCGCCTTGCTGACCCCGTCCGGCCCCAGGCTGTACATGTCGTAGTCGGTGTTCAAGGGGTTCAGTGCGTGATCCTTGCGAGCATGTCCCTTGCCGTTGGCCACGATGTTGTAGTAGACGTATGGCCGTCCCCACGGATCGATTGTTCGCGCCTCGGGCATGTCGGCCCATGAGCCGGGCAAGGTCCTGTTGAAGACGAAATAGGTCTCCACCAGCGCCTCGTTGGCGAGGATGTCGGTGGTTGCCCTGGCGGTGTTGGCGCGGTTGCGCCAGTCGCGGTAGGACGGAAGGGCGATCGCCGTGAGGATCCCGACCAGCAGGACGCCGACCATCAGCTCGACGAGCGTGAATCCGGGACTGCATGAACGGTGGTTGCGAAGGACGCGTCTGCGCTTGGTGCGGGATCTCATGTCCATGACGCATTATTGGCCGTTTGAGCGTGGCCGCGCCGCGCGCCGTCCTTCGCTGTCCGGATCGGTGCGGATTGCGGGAGGAAATCACACTTCGCGCGACCCCGGCGCGACGGGTCGGGAGCAGATCCAACTCGGCCGTGTGTCGGTCCGGACGCAAAGCGGCCAAACGGCGGACACGCCCGGGCGGTCTACTGCCTGGGTACCTTTTCGATGAGGTATTCCCGGCAGCGCGACTTTCCTCTTTCCTCCCTGGCTGCCGGCTTCACAGCCCGGACTCACCTCCGGGCTGTCTTCTTTTCCGGCGCGCGGTTCACCGCTCCGGATAGGGATTCGTGACCACGTCCGGCTTCTGCGCCGCGGGCTGGTGCTCGCCGCCGGGCATGCCCACGCCGGGGCCGGCCGGGAAGCCGTAGGCGCCGTCGCCGCGTTCATTGGCCGCGTCCACCTCCGCGACGCCGCTCTCGACGGCCGGCAGCGAACCGCCCATGTAGCCACCGCCCTGGCCCACGTAGGTGCCGTCGTCGGCGCTCGCGCTGGCGCTCTGCATCGGCTCGCCGCCTTCGGGTGCGAGCGCGCGTTCGGCGGGGCTGGCGGTCTCGCGCTGCACGCCGGCGGCGTGCCGGCGGCTCAAGGCGGGGTCGTGGGCGCTGGGGTTCTCGAGATCGGACGGCATGGCAGGTTCCTGTGTCGCGCCTGCGGTGGCGCGTCCATCCAGGGCAAACCGGATGCCGCGGAGGTCGAGTCGGCGCTACGAATCCTTCACGTCGCGTGGGTAGACTGCAGCGACACCTCCGCGCCCGATCGATGAATCCCACCGACACCCTCGAACTCGCCAAGGAAGCCGGGCTGACGCTGCCAAGTCCGGCCTGGATCTTCGGCTGCATCCTGTTCAGCCTCGTCGGCTTCGCCGCGTGGCGCTACGGCAAGTTCGTGCAACGCCCGCACATCCGCTGGCTGGGCTTGGCGCTGATGCTCTACGGCTACGTCACCGGGCCCACGTGGCTGCTGTATGGCGTGGGCCTGGCTTTGTGCGCGGCGATCTGGTGGTACCGGCCGCGCCGCGACTGAACTTCAGGTGAGCAAGTTGAAGCGCGCCGTGTAGCCGTCCTGGCGGCGCTCCAGGTGCAGCGCCAGACGCTGGCCGGTGGCGTGCTGCAACAGGCGCGTGCCGTCCGCCGCGGCCGGCGTGCCGACCGTGTCGAACGCGACGTCGAACTGCTCGGTGACCGCGCAGCGCGCGACGCGCTCGACCGCCCTGACGACCAGGTGTTCGCCGGCGCCGGCGCCCCCGACGACCGCGAAGCGCTCGCCGATGTAGGCCTCGAACGCGTCCGCGCCCGCGCGTTCGACGAGGTCGGGCAGGCGCTCGGTGCGCGTCAGCAGGCCACGCAGCGGCGCGCGTTCGGCGCCGCCCCCGGCGGGCTGCGCCAGGGTCGGCGCCGCGACCACGGCCACCATGCCACCCGCCACGAATTCACGCTTGTTCATGATGCATCTCCTCGGGATGGTTGGCTGGCAGCTTCGACGGCTTCCAGACCATGGCCTGGCGCACGCCCCCCGCGCCGATGTCGCGAAAGCCCAGCCGCTCGTACAGGCGCTGCGCGGGGTTGCCGCGCACGACCTGCAGCTCGACGTCCAGGCCGGCCACGGCGGCACGCCGCTGCACGCGGCGCAGGCAGTGGGTGCCGATGCCCTGGCCGCGCAGCTCGGCGACCAGCGAGATGTCGAGCACCGTGAGGCTGCGTGCGTCCTGCGCCACCCACAGGCGTCCCACCGGACAGCGGCGCACTTCCACGATCTGGCACAGCGCGCCGGGGTGCCGGTGTTCGTAGTCGCCGCGCTGCGCGTCGAACTGCATCTTCATGAACGCCCGTTCCATCTCGACGGGCCAGCCGAGGTGCGCGAACTCCTCGGCGCGCGTGCTGGCGTACAGCGCGAGCAGGAAGGCCCGGTCGGACGGCAGCGCGTCGCGCAGCGTGGGAACGATGGCGGTCATGATCGGGGCGGAAAGATGCCCTGCAGGGCGATGATGAAGTTGACGGCCAGGTAGGGCGGCAGGTTGTTGTGCGCGGCGCCGCCGCCGCTCGCCCCCATGTCGGCCGGCGCGGTGTTCAGGTACAGCGCATCGGGCGCGCGGTACAACGCGCTGCCGTTCGAGGTCGGTGCGAGGCTCACCGTGGCGTCGGGCGTGCCGGTGGTGGCGCCCGGCACGGCCGCCATCGCATGGCCATGCGATGGCAACTGCGCGTTCGTGAGCGTGACGCCCTCGCTGCCGCCGGTCTCTCCGACGTTGCGCGGGCTCAGGCCCGGGCCGGCGCTCGCGCCCGCGTGCATCGGAAACGCGCCCTGCAGGTTCGGCAGCGCGAAGGTGCTGTGGCCGTCGCCGCCGTAGTTGGTGCCCAGCAGCGAGAAGAGGGCGGTGTTCTGCGAGATGGGCAGCACCTGCCCGTTGCAGAACGCCCAGCCGTTCGGCGCGAAGTTGCCGGAGAACATGCGAACCTCGCCTACGAATTGGTCGGCCATGGTGGGCTCCTTCAGTTCTGCGAGGGGAAGACGCCGAACAGCGACACGATGTAGCTGAGCGCGACGAAGGGCGGCATGTTGTCGTGCGGCTGGCCGCCGCCGACCCGCGCGATGGCGTTCGGATCCATCGCCATGTTGGGCGTGCCCGTGCCGTACAGCTTCATCGCGGCGGAACTGCCCAGGACTTCCGCCGGACCGTGCGTGGCGCCGGCGGCCGACGTGCTCGCCAGCATCGCATGCCGATGCGCGGGCATCTGGCCCGGGCTGACGGTGACGGTCTCGACGCCGCCGGCCTCGCCGACGATGTAGTTCGACTGGCCGTTGTTGCCCTGGTGCACGGGCACGCGCCCGCGCAGGTCGGGCAGCGCGTAGGTGACCTGGCCGTCGCCGCCGTAGGTGGTGCCGATCAGGTTGAACAGCACCTCGTTGTTCGCGATCGACAGCAGCTGCCCGTCGCAGAACGCCCAGCCATTCGGTGCGAAGTTGCCCGCGAACAGGCGGATCTCGCCGACATAGGGTTGTGACATGGGACCTCGCTAATTGCGGGACGGGAAGATGCCTTGCAGCGCGATGATGAAGTTCACCGCGAGCCAGGGCGGACGGTTCTCGTGCGGCTGGCCGCCACCGGTCGCCGTGACGGCCGCGGGGTTCAGCGCGACGAGATTGGCGGGCGCAGCATACGCGGGCGTACCCCCGCGCGCCGGGGCCGCCAGCACGCCGCCGTTCGGCGACGACGACGCCGCCGCCTTGCCCGACGCGCGCAGCGCGTGGACGTGCGCCGGCATCTCCGCAGTCGTGAGCGTGTGCCCCTCCTCGCCGCCGGACTGGCCGATCGCGTGGGCATTGGAGAAATGCATCGGCATGCGGCCCTGCAGGTTGGGCAACGCGAAGGTGGTGATGCCGTTGCCGCCGTATTGGGTGCCCAGCAACGCGAACAGCGCCTGGTTCTGGTTGATGGGCAGCAACTGCCCGTTGCACAGTGCCCAGCCCTTGGGCGCGAACGCGAAGCTCGTGAGGCGGATCTCGGCTAGGTACGGCGTCGACATGGCGATCCTTTGCATGCGGGCGGGAGGGGCCCCGGCGGGCTGATGCGGATCACATCACCGGCCCTGGGCACTCGCCATCCCCAGGATGAAGTTCGGGGCGGCCGAGGGCTGTGCGCAGGCTGAAGAGGGGATCGGGCACGGGCAGCGCAGCACGCGAGACGCCGCTCGAAAGCACGCGCGATGCAGCGACGGGTCAGTGCCTCGGGGCCGTGAACTAGTTCTCGAAGCTCGACGATGCCGCCGCTCATCCGTCCAGGGGCCTTGTCGATAAGACAGCAAGCACTGCGCGCACACGTCCCACGGACGCCGTCGCGGCGAAGACCGAACACCCGGACAAGGAGTCGCGAATGAAGTTCAGCTGCATCCCCCACGGCATCGCCCTGGCCGCCGTCCTGACGCTGTGCGCACCGGGCGCGTTCGCCGCCTCATCCGAACTGCATGCGCTGAGCGAGTCGGAGATGTCGGATGTCTACGGTCGCGGGCTCTCGCAGCCCACGCTGGCCGCGTTCGGCGTGCTCACGTCCGCCGAGCAAGGCAACGCCTTTGCCGCGGCATCGGCCAACGATGTCGTCGCCGCGCTCGGCTCGTTGACCGCCGAAGGCACGCAAAGCCTCGATCGCCAGATGGCCCAGCAGCGCGTACTGACCGCCACGACCGGCCTGCAGACCACGATCAAGCTGGCCGAGACGCTGACGATCGCCGGCCAGATCCTGTCGCCGCTCAACGGCCTGGCCAGCCTGCCCGTGATCCCGTTCCCGCTGCTGTTCACGCTGCCGTCGTTGCCGAGCCTGCCGGCCATCAACAACAAGCACTGAGCCGCGCGGCCTCAGGGCAGCGTCAGCGTGACGCTGGCCGAAGCTGCGCCCGAAAGATCGGCGTTGCTCGTTGCCCGCGACCAGCGTCCGGTCGCCAGCTCCGAGCCCGCCTTCCAGCTGTGGACGGCGACGCCGTAGATCGCCGCGCCGGGCGCCGTCGTGGCCGATCCGCTCGGCAGCGTGATCGTCTTCGAGCCGCCGCCGGCGATCAAGGCCGACACGTCGACAGCGGCCACCGTGCCGCCGGCGTTCGTGACCACGATCTCGGCCGCATCCGCGGCATTGGTGGCGGCGCCGGACAGCGTCACCGTCAGGGTGCCGTCGACGAAGCCCGCGCGCCGCACCGGGTCCGGCGCGACGACGCTGGTGGCCGCCGCCGGCATCACCGCGAAGGCGCTGGTGGTGTCCGCCAGCGTGCCTTCGCTCCACAGGCTCCACGCCGCCAGGCCTTCCTTGGGCGTGACCGTCGTGAAGGCCGGCGGCGTGCCCGTGCCGCCGGTCTGGAGATTGAACACCGCGTCCTGGATCGGGCCGCCCGGCAGCACGACGGGGTGCAGCAGCCGGCCCGACGCCGGGTCGGCGGCGCCGTGGGCGATGACGTAGGGCACGTCCGCGCTGGTGCCGCCGCTGCCCGCGATCGTCTGCCCGAACAGCACGCGGGCGGAGCGGGTCGCGAGCGCGTTCGACACCGTGACCTGGGTCTCGCTCGCGTCGAGCACCGGCACGATCGGGCTGGCCGACGAACTCAGCGCGGTGGGAAAGGGCTTGAGCACGCCGGTCGGGTCGACGAACACGCCGCGAACGACGATCGTGCGCATGTTGCCGCCGTGGATCACCACGTCGTACAGCGTCTGCGTGGGCAGCGGATAGAGCAGGAATGTGCCGGCGGCGCTGACGTTGACGCTGCGCACTTCTTCGTGGAACAAGCCGTCGGGCGAGAGGCTCGTCGCGCTGGCCACGACGTCGTGGATGCAGCCGGCGTGGCTCGCGCCGCTGCAGAAATGGCTGGTGTCCAACTGGCCGCCGATCGAGTCGAAGATGCTGCCGCCGATCTGCAGGTTGCCGTCGCCGAGCGCGGTGAGCAGCTGCTGGTTGTACAACTGCAATTCATCGCGGAGCGTGAAGCGATCCACGCCGGACGCGGAGGCGCGGCGCACCAGGCTCGAATGGGCGCTCCATTCGATGGCCAGCGGGGTCGTCGTGTCGGCGCTCAGGCCGAACTGCTGCAGCAGGCGCAGGCCGGCCTGCGGGTCGGGGATCTCCAGCGGCACGACGTGCACGCCGCTGCCGTCGGTGTACTGCACCTGGTCGTTGTAGGTCAGGCCCTTGGCGCTCGCCGAGGACGCCAGGGTCGCGTTCGGATCGGACGGTGCGACGACCAGCCGCAATTGCTGGTAGGTGCCGACGGCGGTGACCGCCTGCTTCAACAGCGACACCGACTGGCCCTGCGAGAGCGCGGGATCGGCGAGGTCCACGGTGACCGGCGCCGCGAGCGCCGACACGACCCAGCCCGGATCGCCGTCGCCGAACACCTTGCTGCCGTCGGCGTGCATGGCGAAGCCGGTGACGGTGACCCACAGGTGATCGATGCCGGGACTCGCACCGCCCGCCAGGGACACGCTCAGTTCGGCGCCGGCCGAGGTGGGCGGCGGCGCGGGCGTCGGGGAGCCGCTGCCGCCTCCGCCGCAGGCCGCGAGGGCGAACAGCGTGCCGAGCGCGGCGAGCGTGCGGACGTCGGCCATGGTCAGGGCGCCGTGGCGGCGATGCGCAGCTTGGTGCCGACGGCCTGGGTCATCGTCTGGATGTTCTTGTTGATCTCGGCGCCCACTTCGTCCTGGACCTTCTTGCCGATCGCCTGGTCGACCTGCGGAATCAGCTTCTCGAACTTGGACTTGACCGGCGATTGCAGCAGGGCCAGCAACTGCTTGAGCTCGTCGACCGAGAAGTTCTGGGCCAGCAGCGGCGCCGCCGTCGTCGGCAGGTTCTTCTTCGCGCTGTTGCTGGCCAGGGGACTGGCCGTGTCGACGTACTTCTGCACGTCGGTGGAGATGTCCTTCATCGCCTTGTCCAGCTTGTCCGCGGGCAGGCGGGCCTGCTGCAGCGCGATGCGCGACTTCTCCATCGCCTCCGCGGCCGGGCGCTGGACGGCCATCAACACCGAGTTTTCCGGATGCCAGATGGCCAGGATCTGGTCGATCAGCTTCTGCTTCTCGGGTTCGACGGCGGCCGTCGACTGGGCGTGTGCGGCCGAGGCGGCTGCCAGGACGGCGACCAGGGCAAGGGAACTGAGGGCGCGTTGGAAGGCTTGCATGGGGGACGGGGTCATCAGAAGGGTTGGGTGATCTTGAGGCCGAAATAACGCAGCACGAGCGTGCCCGAAACGTCGAGGCCCGCGTACGGGTTGTAGATCACGTTGAAGAAATTGTCGCAGTTCAGGTTGCAATCGGTACCCGCGGGTGCGTTGAATCGCCCCTTGGCGTAGCTGAAGGCGCTTTCCAGCTTCATGCCGTCGTGCAGCTGGTAGCTGACGCCGATGCTCTTGACCCGCAGGTCGGGCATCGGCGCGATCAGGTCGATCTTGTTGGCGGGCACGGAACTGCGCCGCGGCTCGTAGCCCAGCCGCAGCTTGACGCCGTCGTAGACGTCGAGCTGCAGGCCGGTGCCGTAGCTCCACACGCTGCGATAGCCGCGCGGGATGATCAGCTTGGACGAGTCGGCCTGTCCGAACAGGCGCGCCATGTCCAGCAGGTTCACGTTCTGGTCGAAGTGGAAGGTGAGGTTGTCCCACTTCTTCCAGTCCGACCACCCTGCATCGAAGTCCCATTGCACGCCCGTGACGGGCTTGAGCTTGACGCCGAACTGCCAGTGCGCCGGGAAGGGCAGCACCATCGTGAAGTTGCCGCCCTGGTCGGTGGGGATGGAGGTCGGAAAGCCGAACATCGCGGCGACGACCGGGCCGAACAGCGAGCTGTACATGTGCCGGACGAACTCCGGCAGCATCGGGTTGGCGTGGAAGTTGTAGTTCCCCGTCATGACGGTCTTGGAGCCCGACTGGTAGACCGCGCCGAAGCCGATCGCCTCGGTCGGCTGCCACAGGCCGCCGACGTTGAACGTGACGTCGGCCGGCGAGGTGGCCGCGAAGCGCATCTCGCCGACGCTGTTGAACGGGCGCAGGCGGCCGCTCTGCTTGCCGGTCGAATCGGTGCCGCACAGGCCGAAGCCGAGGGTGTCCAGCGGATTGCCGTTGTCGCCGCACCAGGCGTCCTGCAGCTTGCCGATGATGCCCAGCAGCTTGTTCGGGAAACGCATCTCGGTGTCGAGCGCGAAGCCCTGGTGCGCGATCGGGATCGCGAGACCCAGGCTGAACTGGTCGTTGACCTTGTAGCCGACCGACGGCGAGAGGTAGACCAGGCGCTGGATCACCACCTTCTTGCCGTCGAATCGCGCGGGGTCGTCCGGGTTCTTCGTGCGATCGATGCCCACCGCCTGCGGCACGTAGGTGGCGGTGGCGAAGGTCCAGGGCGAACCCTCGGCGTGCCACGACAGCCCGAGCCCGGCGGCCAGCGCGATCGGGATGCGCGGGCTCGCGACGCCGGCGATGGGGATGAAGATCGCCTGCTTGTTGTGGTCCGAATGCGTGCCCGCCAACGGGTCTTCGGTGAAGCCGCCGACGTCGAAGCCGGCGGGCTGGTGGAAGTTCGCCGTCACGCGCAGCGCCGCGCCGAAGATCGTGTCCGAACGCGTGTTCGACGTGATCTTGGCGAGGCCGGCCGGGTTGAAGTGGATCGAGTCCAGGCCGGGCGGATCCGCGGTGACGGCGTTGCCCATCGACATGGCGACCGGGCTCACCGCCAGGTTGTCGGTCAGTGCGGCCTGCGCCGCGGTGCTGCCCAGGGCGATCAGTGCCGCGGCGGCGATGCGGGCGTGGCGTCGCGGCGCTTGGCGGCGCGCGCGGCGCGTCGTCGGGATGGCGATCATGCGGTTCAGAACAGCGAGAAGGTCAGGGGAACGTCCAGCCCCAGGCTGAAGTCGGGCGAGTCCGTCGTCAGGCCGATGCCGGCGCTGAGGTTGACGGTGGTCTTCGGACTCAGCCGCAACCCCAGGCCGAAGTTCAGGATCGCCGCGGTCTGCTGCGTGGTGTCCTTGGACTTGGCGACCTTGCTGGCGCTGAGGTACTTGATGGTCGAGGCCGTGGTGACGGTCTCCTGGAACGACACGCTGGTCGACACGTTGTACGACAGCGCGTACGTGAAGCCCGCGCCCCAGCCGATGCTCTTGCCGGGATGCACGGCGGTCAGGATGGTGCCGTCGACATGGATCTGGTTCAGGTGGCTGACGCCGGGCGACGCGGTCAGGTTGATCGACGCGAACAAGGCGACCGGGTCGAGCACCTGCGACGCGTTCATGCCCAGCGTGCCCGTGGCGTAGCCGGAGCCGGTGGACAGGTTGGAGCCGGAGACGGTGCGGAACGGGCTGCGGCCGGTGGGCAGTCCGAGGTTGCCGGTGAACGTGAAGGTCGGGCCGCCCGCGGTCTGGGCAAACGGCTGGTAGCGCGCACCGAGCGTCACGTCGCCGAGCGCGTTGGCGACGCCGCCGAACTCGTTGCTCTGCGTGAACTTGCTGACGAAGGGGAAGGTGCCGGTCAGCGTCAGGTTGTCCAGCAGGCCGTAGTCGACCGAGAACGAGTTGGTGATCGTGTGCGAGCGCGTGTTCTCGATCTTGAACAGGTCGATGGCGCCGGTGGTGTCGAGGCCGACGTCGATCGACTCCGTGCCGATGTAGCTGTAGTTCAGGTCGTAGTTCGACCCGATGCGGCCCGCGCGCAGCAGGGAATACTGGCGATCGGTCTTGGTCAGCGTCTCCTTGAGCAGCGTCGCCTGGTCGACGTCGCCGGCCTGCTTCTTGAGCGCCTCGCGCGCGTCGGCCGGGGCTGCGGGCGCACCCGGGGCGGGTGCGGGCGCGGGCGCGTCCGGCGCGGCCGGGCCACCGGTG
>FSXQ01004580.1_pt1 | contig 15497 bp, 11 predicted proteins | sample 1638011 | NCBI WGS metagenome assembly FSXQ01 (sample SAMEA3914789, study PRJEB12502) | metagenome | biome: forest; material: soil | place: Canada | collected 2011-07-03 | depth 0.3 m | reverse complement strand
CTGCAGCATCCAGTTGTAGCGCGACGGCTGGTCGTACAGCACCGTCCAGATCGACTGGATGTTGGCCACGCGCACCGGCACGCCGGCCGCGGCCAGGCGTTCGTTGAAGCGCGCGGTGCGCTGGTTCCAGCGTTCGTCGACGCCGTCGTACATCGCCTGGACGTCATCACGTTCAAGGCGCTCGAGGAACACGTTCATCGCGCCCATCACGTACGGGTGCGAGTTGAACGTGCCGCGCGCGAAACAGATGTCGGCGGGCCGGTCTTCGCGGAAGCGCTTCATCAGCGCGCGCTTGCCGCACACCACGCCCACCGGCAGGCCGCCGCCCAGCGACTTGCCGTAGGTGACCATGTCGGCCTGGATGCCGAAGTACTCCTGCGCGCCGCCGGGGGCGAGGCGGAAGCCGATGAAGATCTCGTCGAAGATCAGCACGATGCCGCGCTCGGTGCACACCTGGCGCAGCTGCTTCAGCCATTCGGTGTACGCCATGCGGTCGAACTTCGCGCGGCGACCGCTGTCGACCAGCGACGAGTCGCCCGGCGCCGCGGCGTTCGGATGCAGCGCCTGCAGCGGGTTCACGAGCACGCAGGCGATGTCCTTGCGCGTGCGCAGCACCTTGAGCGTCTCGGCCTTCATCTCCTCGAGCGTGTACGTCTCGCGCGGCGGCAGCGGGTTGCCGGGGCCGGGCTGCACGTCCTCCCACCAGCCGTGATACGCGCCGCAGAAGCGCACGAGGTACTTCTTCTTCGTGTGATAGCGGGCGAGGCGCACGGCCTGCATCACGGCCTCGGTGCCGGACATGTGGAACGACACCTCGTCCAGGCCCGACACGGCCTGCAGCCGGCGCACGTTGTTCAGCAGCACCGGGTGGTACGCGCCCAGCACCGGGCCGAGGTCGGCCACGCGCGCGGCGCCTTCGGCGATGCACTCCTTGTAGAAGTCGTAGCCGAACAGGTTGACGCCGTACGAGCCCGTGAGGTCGTAGAAGCGGTTGCCGTCGAGATCCTGCACGGTGACGCCCGACGACGACTGCAGGAAGCTGCCCGTCTTCAGGTGCTTGCGCAGGAACGGGCTGTACTGGTACGGCACGCGGTAGCTGCCGGTGAACTGCAGGTCGGAGATGCCGGTGCTGGCCTGCGCGGTCAGCGCGGCGCTCTTCGGGAAGCGCTCGCGGTACAGTGCGGCGAGCTTGTCGAAGCCCGCGCGGCGACGGCCCTGGAACTCGTCCGGCGCGCCGTCCGATCCGAAGAAGCGCGCCTCGTCGTAGGCGTAGCCGGGCAGCAGTCCGGCCACGCGCTTGGCCATCTTCGAGTGACCCGTCAGCGACGCGTGCTTGGCGCGCGAGAGGTCGAGGCGACGCCAGGCGCGCGAGGCCAACACGGCCAGCGCGACGAGCATGGCCGCGGAAAGGGCGACGGTGGAGGGTTCCATGGATCGGCTCGCCGGCTGCGATCAGTGCGCGGCCGCGTTGGGCGACGACACCGACGAGATCATCTGGCCGCGCATCAGCTTCAGCGGGGCCTTGTGGTACAGCGCGATGTCCATGAACGGGTCCGTGATGATCTTGAAGCCCCAGGCCAGGCCTTCGGTCGCGTTGCGCGTGATGCACAGCTGGATCACGCGCACCACCAGGCCGGCGGCGCCGAGCGACAGCCACGCGATGCCGACGTCGTGCAGGAAGCTGCGGAAGTCGACGTGCGGCTGGATCAGGCCGCCGACCGACGGCGCAAGCCACAGCGTCAGGGGACAAGCCACCCAGACGGCCATCAGCACGATCTTGCGGCGGATGTTGTAGCCGGCCTTGACCTCTTCCTTGTACGCGTCCGACACCTGGTTCACGTCGTCGTAGCCGCGCGGCTCGAAGAAGAAGTGGCCGGCCTGGCGCGTGGTCATCGACACGGTCCACGCGAGGATCGCCGCGATCGCCGGATCGACGAACAGCAGCGCGTACGAGATGCAGAAGACGATCGCGCTGATGAAGTGCAGCGACTGGTTGATCGTCGAGTGGTGATAGAAGCGGTGGTCGTCCCAGCGCAGCGTGCGAAGGGTCTGCATGAAGTTGTTCACGGGGGTCCTCTCAGGTGTTCGCGCGGCTTGGCGGAGCCGCGGCGTGACAGGATGGTGACGTCGAAATATGAAAGGGCCGTGTCCGTTGATGTCTTGAATTGCCGCAGAACTGTCACGGTTCTGTTGCACGCCAAAGTCATCATCTTCTTGACTGAAATCAAAGGAAGGCCTTGCCCGTGAGCACAGAAACCGGCCAGAACGCGCGCCTGCCCAGGCCTTTGCGCATCGCCTGCGTCACGGAAACCTATCCCCCCGAAGTCAACGGCGTCGCCATGACGATCGCCCGCCTCGTGCAGAGCCTGCGCGAGCGCGACCACACGGTGCAGGTGGTGCGGCCGCGCCAGGCCGCCGATGCGGCGCGGCTGTCGGGCGACGCGAACGACGACGTGCTGGTGCGCGGCGTGCCGATCCCCAACTACGCCGGCCTGCGCATGGGCCTGCCGTGCAAGGGCACGCTGGTGCGGCTGTGGCAGAAGCAGCGTCCGGACGTGGTGCACATCGCCACCGAGGGCCCGCTGGGCCGCTCCGCGCTGCTCGCCGCGCAGGCGCTGGGCCTGCCGGTGTGCTCCGACTTCCGCACCAACTTCCACGCGTACAGCAAGCACTACGGCATCGGCTTCCTGAAGCGGCCGATCATGGCGTACCTGCGCCGCTTCCACAACGCGACGCAGTGCACGATGGTGCCGTCGCAGGCGCTGCACGACGACCTGCAGGCCGCGGGCTTCCGCGACCTCGTGCAGGTGGCGCGCGGCGTGGACGTGAAGCGATTCGACGCCGCGCATCGCAGCGACGCGCTGCGCACGCGGTGGGGCGCGGGCCCCGACGACCTGGTCGTCACGTGCGTGGGCCGCCTCGCGCCCGAGAAGAACCTCGTCACGCTGGTGGACGCCTTCGAGGCGATCCGCAAGCAGGAGCCGCGCGCGCGCCTCGTGCTGGTGGGCGACGGCCCGATGCGCAAGGAGCTCGCGCTGCGCTGCCCCGACGCGATCTTCGCCGGCCAGCGTGGCGGCGATGACCTCGCCGCGCACTACGCGTCGGCCGACCTGTTCCTGTTCCCGAGCGTCACCGAGACCTTCGGCAACGTCACCACCGAGGCGATGGCCAGCGGCCTCGCCGTCGTCGCGTTCAACTACGCGGCGGCCGGCCGGCTGATCCGCCACGGCGAGAACGGCGCGCTGGTGGCCTACGACGACAACGCCGAGTTCGTGACCACCGCGGTGCGCACCGCCATCGACCTCGCGAACTGCCGCGTGCTCGGCGCGCGCGCCCGCACCAGCGTGATGGCGCTCGACTGGGACAGCATCGCCGCGCAGGTGGAAGGCGTGATGGCCAACGTGATGCGGCGCGTCGAGCGCGCGCCGGGTTACGCGTACGCGCCGGCGCGCCACTCGTCGGTCTGAACCTGCTGGCGTTCTCGCGAACGCTGGCGGCGGATCATCCACGCCAGCGCCGTCGCGACGCTCACGCCGAGCCCGACCATCAGCGTCGCGAGCGGCACGTTCGCCCACACCAGCAGCGAGTAGACGCCCATGCACACGAGCACGCTCGCGTTCTCGTTGCCGCCCTGCACGGCGATCGAGCGGCCGGCGCTGAGCAACGCGTTGCCGCGATCCTGCAGCAGCGCGTTCAGCGGCACCACCATCAGTCCGCCGACCGCGCCGACGACGCCCAGCACGGCCACGGCCAGCTTCAGGTCCGTGATGAACGGCACCGCGATCATCAGCACGCCGAACAGCACGCCCGCGTGCAGCATGCGGCGCGCGTGCACCAGCGGCACCCAGCGGCCCGCGGCGACGGCGCCGCCGATGACGCCCACCGCGACCGCGGCCTGCACGAACGCCGCGCGATCGAGCGTGAGGTGCATGCAGTCGCGCGCCCAGCGCAGCACCGCGAACTGCAGCGTCGCGCCGACGCCCCAGAAGATGGTGGTGACGCCCAGCGACAGCCCGCCGTCCGGATCGCGCCACAGGCGGCGGTTGGCGCTTGCGAAGTCGCGCAGCATCGCCGCGGGCCGCAGCGAGACGACGGCGTGGCGCACGCCGCTGTCGGGCACGCCGAGGTTCAACGCGCCGGCGAGCAGGTAGACGCCCAGCAGGATCAGCAACGACGGCAGCACGGGGTCGAACGCGTCGGCCACGATGAGGCTGGCGTGCGCGAGCAGCCACGGGCTGACGAGGAAGCCGCCGAGGCCGGTGCCCAGCAGCACGGCGGTCACGGCGGCGGTCTCGATCCAGGCGTTCGCGGCCACGAGCTGGTCGGGGCGCACGAGCTCGGTGGCCAGGCCGTACTTGGCGGGCGCGTAGGCGGCCGCGCCGAGTCCGACCACGAGGAAGGCCGCGACGGGCGGCAAGCCCGCGATCAGCGCGACCACGCCGCAGATCTTCACGCCGTTCATCCACGCCATCAGCCACGCCTTGGGGAACGCGTCGGCCAGCGGCCCGACGAACGGCGCGAGCACGACGTACGCCGCGATGAACGCCACCTTCAACATCGGCGCCAGCCAGCCGGGCATGGCACGCTGCTGCAGCAGGTCGATGGTGACGATGAGCAGCGCGTTGTCCGCGAGCGCGGACGCGAACTGCGCGGCCAGCAACAGCAGGAACGAGCCGGGCATCAGGCGAGGCGGACGCGGGAGGTGGTCATCGACGGAAGTCAGGAGGGAGACAGCCTGCGAGGCTCGCGCATGCGCGTGAAGGGGTCGTGACATGGCGGTGACGACGGCGAGACAGCGTGACGGTGCCGAGGGGTCAGGACTCTCCTTCGATCCGCGCTCGGACGCAGCCGGCAGCAACGATGCCCATCGCGGATCGAAGGCGAAGGCCTGACCCCGAACGTCAGCGAATCGGGGTCAGGCCTTCGCCTCGAATTCGCGGCCGATGTCGCGGCTGCGATCCACACCCTGGCGCGAATTCGAGGAGAGTCCTGACCCCTTCGGCAGCGCTCCGGCGAGCCGGCGAAACGACGTCAGGTGCGCCGCCTCGCCAGCTGCTCCCCCGCCCGCTGCAACGCCGAGCTCGCATCGTCCGTGCGCAGCAACCCCTGCCCATGCATCTTCTCCAGCGCCTTGCGCGTGAAGCTGTGCGACGCGTCGCCGGGCCCGGCGAACAGCAGGAAGTAGCCGTTGTCGCTCATCCAGAGCAATTGCAGCTCGGTCCAGTCGCCGTGCAGCTGCATCGTGACGGAGTCGCCGATCTGCAGGCGCGACACCGGCGAGCCCGAGTCCGGCGGCGGTGCCGGCGCGGGCGGCGGAGGCGGCGGCAGTTCGTCGTCGAGCTCCAGGTCGACCGTCACCGGCCCCGCGACGGCCTCTTCGCCCGACGGCCGGCGCATCGCGTGCAGGTGGATGGCGGCGATCTGGTCGAGCCAGGCCTTGCGCATCGCGTCCGACAGCTTCACCGTGGCCATGCCCGCCGTCACGCGCTCGACCAGCTCGGGAATCATCGCCACCAACGTGGCCGCGTCGGTGCGCGAGCGCGCCTTGTCGGTGGACCAGATGACATCGACGGCCGTGTCCATGCCCGGCGAGTTGCGGCGCTTCTCGGGCGGCAGCGCCGTCCACTCCTGCGCGACCACCAGCGACCACAGCGTGAGGATGAAGCGGCGCGTCGGCGATGGCGCATGCGCCGAGTCGAGCTTGCGCTGCAGCCGCGCCTTGGCCTGCGTCACCAGCTCCTCCAGCGACGCGTTGCGCTGCAGCAGGTCCAACGCGCCCTCCACCGACGTCAACCGGCGCTGCGCCTGCCGACGCTGCGACTGCACGAGCTGGTCGACCGCCGCCTCGAACGACGCCGTCGTCGGCGCGGCCGTGACCTGCGCGAGCGTCTCGGACAGCCACTGCAGGAACTCCGGCGCCGGCGGGCCCTTGTCGACCGTCAGCTGCGTGGCCACGCGATTGACCAGCGTCCACGCCGGATGCCGATGCGACTGCAGCAGCGTGGCATCCCACGTCGCCAGTTGCACGACAGCCGGCTGAACGCGCGTGATCCAGTCGCGCGCCGCGTCGGACAACTGCGGGTCCGCCACGATCTGGTCGAACAGATGCCCGATCAGTGCAACGGCCAAACGCGCGCTGGTGGCGTCGCGCAGCGCGGCGAGTTCCTCGCGATGGCTGTGGATCAGGTCGGGGATGCGCCCGTCGTCGCCATCGAGCGGCATCGGCTCGGTGTCGGCGATGGGCACGCCCGGGCCCAGCGGCGCGTGCGCGGTCGACGCTGCGAACACGGGACGCTGCTCGTCCAGGTCCATCAGTTCGTACAACGCGCCAGGCCGCGTGACGTCGAAGCCGGTGGGCGGCACGTCGACGACCGGTTCGTCGGTCTCGGCCGACGCGCGGTCCGCGGCCTCGAGCTTCGACGCATCGGCGAAGCCGGCCTGGCGCACGGCGGCATAGGTCTCGGACAGCCGCGGCGCCAGCCAGCGCGCGATGCTGCGCACCAGCTCGGCACGCGCCGCCGACGACAGGCCCAGGCCTTCGGACGCCGTCCACAACGCCCGCGCCAGGCACGGCGGCCCGATGGGCGACGCCGCCACGCGCAGGCCTTCGTGGCGACGCAGCGCGCCCTCGAACTTGATGAGGCGACGCAGTTCGACGCCGCAGTCCTCGTCGAGGATGCGCACCACCTGCGCGACCTCGATCTCGTCCTGGATGCGCGACTCGTCCATGATCTCGAACGCGCCGAGATCGAGCCACTGGCCGGCCGGCCGCGCGGCGGCCGGGCGCGTGAACTCGAGGAAGGCCTGGCGCAGCGCATCGGCGAATGCCAGCGAGAAGGCCGCGTGCTGGCGCCCGATCGCGTTGGCCACCTCGCTGCGCAGCGTGCGCAACGCGGCGTGCGTGACGGGCGCCGCGGCGATCTCGCCCGCGAGGCCCGCGGCCCCGCTGCGCACGCGGCGCGACATCAGCGCATGCGCGCGTTCGAGATGGCGTTCGTAGGCGGTCTGGGTCACCCGCCAATGTTAGGGCAGGACGACCGATGCCATCGCTGCCCAGGCCTCGCGCGACAACGGTTGTGCGCTGGCCGCAACAGCGAACTCGAATGCGCCGCGCGCAGAAAAAAAGCCTCCGTGCGACGCGCGTCGCACGGGGGCCGGCTCCGACCCGCGGCCGGAGCGAGGTCAGAACGAGTAGTGCCCCGCCATGTACAGCGTGCGGCCCAGCGGGTTCGCGTAGCGTCCGTCGTAGCCGCGCGAGTTGCCCACCTCGAGCTGGTCGATCAGCGAGAACGGCGGGTTGCGGTTGAACACGTTCTTCAGGCCGGCCGTGAACGACAGCGACTTGGTGATGTCGTACTGCTCCTGGAAGTCGAAGGTCGCGTACGAGCTCACGCGGCGGTTGGGCGTGTCGGCCGTGCAGGCGCTGGCGTCGCCGCCGAAGCCCGACGCCGTGTCGTAGCAGTAGTCGGTGTAGTCGTCCTTGTAGCCGGGCTTGAAGTTGAAGGCCACCGTGTGGGTGAAGTTGCCCTGCTTCAGCGACGTCGACGCGTTGAGCTGGTAGCGGAACGTGACCTGCCCGTCCTGGCCCACCTTGTTCATGTCGTTGACGTAGCCGGGGTTGCCGGGCTGCTGGTAGTTGGCCTTCAGCATCCAGGTGACGTGGCCGCGCGTGGTCAGACGACCGACGGGCGTGTTGATGACGCTCTGGCCGTCGAAGTCCAGGCCCTGGTAATTGGCGTTGCCGGTGTTGATCGGCTGCGACAGGAACGTGAGCGTGGGCGCGCCGGTGGCCGGATCGTTGACCACCGAGAACAGGTAGTTGTAGGCCGCCATGTCCTTGAAGGCCGTGTTCTCGGTGATCGTGTTGATCTGGTCGTGGATGCGCACGTTCCAGAGGTCGACGCCCAGCGAGAGCGCGGGCGACGGCTCGAAGCGCGTGCCCAGCGTCCATTGCTGCGAGCGCTCGGGCTTGAGGCCGCCGCCGCCGGTCGACGGGTTGCCGCCGGACTGCTCGTTGTACTGGAACGGCGTGCTGTGGCAGTACTGCGCCAGGTTGGTGGGCACGTTGGACGAGCAGGTCTCGGTGCCGGTCACGCCGAAGAACTCCAGCGGATCGCTGACGTTGCCGATCGTGGGCATCTTGAAGCCGGTGCCGAACGAGCCGCGCAGCAGCCACTCGTTGGTCGGGCGGAAGCTGCCGCTCAGCTTGTAGGTCGCCGACGAGCTCTTCTTGCCCTGGGTCTCGGTGCCGATGGGCGTGCCGCTCGCGTCGAAGCCGTCCTTGTTGTGCACCGCGCCGTACGAGTCGAAGCGCGCCGAGGCGTCGAGCTCGAGCTTCTTGGTGATCGGCGCGTCCACTTCGGCGAACACGCCCCACGCGTTGCGCGAGGAGTCGAACGGCAGCGTGCCGGAGCTGCCGCCGAACAGGGTGTCGGTGTAGTCCGGCTGCAGCGCGTTCGCGCCCATCAGGATCGCGCTCGGGCGGTCGGTGTACTTCTGGCGGGTGAGGTCGAGGCCGGTGGCCAGGCTCAGGTTGCCGCCGGGCAGTTGCATCAGCGCCGTGGACGCGTGCGCCGAGGCCATGTCCAGCGTCGAGCGGGCCTGCTCGAGCGTCTGGTGCAGCACCGCGGGGGCCAGCACGTCGGCCTGCGCGTCGCCCGAGAACGGATCGAAGGCGCCGCTGTCCATCAGGTCGTTGATCGCGTTGGCCGACGAGTAGCCGCCTTCGGCGATGTCGTACCAGTGGTTCTGCGAGTGCGTGAACGAGAACGTCGAGTCCCAGTCGCCGAACGTCACGTCGGCGCCGAGCACGACGTGCTGCGTGCGCGTCTCGTAGCCGTCCTTGCGGCCGCCGGTGCCGATCATGCGCAGGTAGCCCACCTCGTTGGCGGACGTGGTGCCGTCCGCCAGCTGCGGGGTGACGTACTTCGCGATCTGCGCGTCGCTCAGCGAGAACGCCTGTGCCGGCGCGGCGTATTGCGCGTCGGTGCGGTTGCTGCCGATCAGCGCCTCCGCGAACAGCGAGATCTTGTCGTTGACGTTGAAGCGGCCGGTGGCCAGGAAGTTGGCCTTGCGCGTGGACGGCAGGTCCTGCACGGTCGCGGCGTAGTCGTAGCCGCACGAGCCGTCGCCGGCGTCGACCGTGCTGGGGCCGGCGCACTTGCCGTTGGTCGCGAGCGACGGGTTGTAGAACAGGTAGCCGTCGGGGCTCGTGGCGCCGGCGCTGGTCGTGTCGGCGTAGACGTTGGCGGCCGGCGCGTACACGCTGGTGAGGCTGACGTTCTGCTTGCCGAACTTGTCGTTGAAGTTCAGCAGGCCGGTCTTCGAGAACGCGCGCTGCGAGGCCTGCAGCGCCGACTGGTGGTCGAAGCTCGCGGCCAGGAAGATGTTGTAGCGGTCCTTGCCCAGGTCGCCGAAACCCTTGGAGATCGACGCCGACGCGCTGCGGCCGCCGGCCTTGAGCGGGTGGTCGACGGACACGTCGAAGTCGCCTTCGGTGCTGTCCTGCTTGGTGATGATGTTGACGACGCCGGCGATCGCGTCGGCGCCGTACAGCGCGGAGGCGCCGTCGGTCAGCACGTCGACGTGGTCGACCGCGCTCAGCGGGATCTGGTCGAGGTTGACCTCGGAGCCGGTGGTGTACGAGGCCAGGCGATGGCCGTTCAGCAGCACCAGGGTGTAGGCCGCGCCGAGGTCGTGGATCGAGGCCGTGGTCGCGCCGCCGCCGCCGCCGTTGACCGACTGCGATTCGGCCGTGAAGCCCTGCATCGCCGGCAGGTTCTGGATCAGGTCGGCCGTCGTCGTGACGCCGGACTTCTTGATGTCGTCCTTCGAGATCGTCTGGATCGGCAGCGAGCCCTCGACGTTGATGCGCTTGATGGCGGAGCCGGTGATCTCGACGCGCTGGAGGTCGGGCACGTCCTGGGCGCGAGCCGATGCGGCCGCCAGCATGGCGATGGCCAGCGCGACGCCCTGGCACAGCCTGGTTTGTTGATGCATGGATTTTCTCCGGATTGTTTGGATCGAATATCTCGCGCTCGCAAACTCATGATTCGCGTGCGTGTCCTGGGATCCGGATTTTTTCTTTGTCGCAGAGGGATGACGGGGCCGCAAACCCTGATGTCGCGCCGCGTCGACGACGCCACATTACATTTCGGACAGTTACTTCCGAGGCGCTTCGAACCCCGCGCGGGCACCGTCCGCAGGCAGCGTGGCCCAGCGCTGGTGCGGCTTACCAGGGGCGCGTCGTTTGCTCGCCGCACCGCCGCTGTGCGCGGTCGGATAACTCGCCCGGATACTCGCTGACAAACTCGTCAGCAAACTACCGCTCGAATATCGACGCAGCAATACTTCTTAACCTGGGCGATGACATATATCGGACAGGCTGATTGACAAAACTATTTTGTTGACGTCAAGCTGAACGCGCAGCAATGCCGCCCCTTGGCGGCTCAGCGGCGTCGAACGCCCGTGAGTTCCTCGGCGGCGTCGTCGACGAACTCGCGCAGGCTGCCGCGGTAGAGCCACAGCACGCCGCACAGCCCGTACAGCGCGAGCGACGCGGGCGCGTTGTACGCCCGCATGAGCGCGAGCGCCTCGGGGTTGCGCCACTGCCAGTACAGCGCGTAGCAGCCGTCGACCGTGAACCACGTGGCGAGCAGCGCGAGCGGCAGCAGGCGCCAGCGGCGTTCGAGCAGCACGCGCAGGCTCCACGGCGCCGTGAGGTAGGCCAGCAGCGCCATGATGAGGCTGATGGGGATGTCCCAGTCGACCGCGATGTCCATCAACGCGCCGATCACCAGCAGCGCGATGCCGGCGGCCAGCGTGAACAGCTTCCACGGGCGCAGGTATTCGGTCCAGGGATAGAGCGTCATCGACGGCCCGGCGGGGTCACGGAACGAACACGATACGCGATGAGAGGTCGGGCGCGCTCCACGCGGTGCCGACTTCGGACAGCGGCGTGGCGCGCGTGGCGATGCGCAAGCCGGCTTGCGGCGCCGCCTCGAGCACGCCGCGGATCGCCGCGAGGAGGCGTGGCTGCGGGATGCTGCCGATGCCGCTGCCCATCAACTGCAGCGCCGACGAGCGCAGCGCGGCACTGGGCAGGCGGATGTCGTTGCCGCCCATCGCGCCGATCTGCACGAAGCGGATCGGCACCGCGTCGCGGCCGGCCTTCGCGGCCGCCACGATCAGCGCCTCGGCGCTGCCGCCCCACACGTAGTCCAGCACGACGTCGACGCCTCGTGCGAACTCGTCGTGGAACGCGGCCTCCAGTGCTTCGCGGTCGTCGGTCATCGCGATGACGGCGTCGGCGCCGAGCGCGCGCAGCTCGTCGAAGGCCGCGGCGTTGCGACCCGTCGCGACGACGCGGCCCGCGCCGAGATGCTTCGCCACCTGGATGGCCAGCCGGCCCGACGCGCCGGTGGCGCCGTTGACCAGCACCGTCTCGCCCGCGCGCAGCTGCGCGCGCTCGTCCAGCGCGGCCCACGACGACGTGCCCGTGATGCCCATCGCCGCGGCGGCGACGTCGGGCAGGTCGTCGGGCAGCGCGATGCAGCGCCGCGCGTCGACCAGGCAGCGCTCGGCCATGCCGCCGAACGGCGCCTCGGGCAGGATGAAGTAGACGCGGCGGCCGGACTCGTCGACGCCGACGCCGTCGATCCCCGGCACCCGCGGCAACGCGCCGGCGTCGCTGTAGTGCGCGCCGCTCGCGCGAGAGCGCGTGACGTGGCTCAGCGCGGCCGCGATCACCCGGATCACGACATGGCCGGGCGACGGCTCGGGGTCGCGGAAGTCGGCGTACACCGGCGCTTGGCCGGCCTGTTCGACGAGGGCTGCTTTCATGGTCAACTCCGTTCTTGAAGGAACCGTGGCGATTCGATAATGCGTGTATTTTGCACACATCTACGGCGCGCGGGCAAGAGACCATGAAGCGAGAACTGGAGCTGCTGCGCGAGGCGTTGCTGGACATCAACGGCATCCTCAACCGCCCGCAACCCGATGCCGCGCTGATCGCGCTGGCCGGCGTCGATCTCGACCGCGCGCTGTACCCGCTGCTGGTGCGCATCGGCCGCCGCGGGCCGCTGGGCATCGTCGAACTGGCGGAGCTGTGCGGCCGCGACTACACCACCGTGAGCCGCCAGGTGAGCAAGCTGGAGAGCCTGGGGCTGGTCTCGCGGCAGGCGAACACGGACGACGCGCGCATCAAGGAGGCCGCCGTCACCGACGCGGGGCGCGCGATGACGCGGGCGCTGGATGGCGCGCGGGAGAAAGTCTTCCTGTCGCTGGTCGACGGGTGGGACAAGCAGGACGTGAAGGACCTGGCGCGGTTGACGCGGCGGCTCGCGGACAGTGGATTGGCGTTCGTGAAAGCGGAGAAGGCGAAGCAGGAGTAGTGCGTGGCTGACGAATTCCTCGGAGCGCAGAGCCGTCGCCGAAGGGGTCTGGCCTCTCCTCGGATTCGCGTCACCTCGCTGATCGAAGCCAATGCGCCGATCGCGAATCCGAGGCGAAGGCCTGACCCCGATTCGCTGACCCTCGCGATCAGGCGATGCCGATGTCCGCGCGCGCCCGCATCTCGAATCGATTCGGTACACGGCTATCCAGCAGGCGCAGTGCCTCTGCGCGCTCATGCGCGGCCAGCGATGTCGCGATGCACGCCACGATGCGCTCCGTGCGCCAACCCGAACTCGCAGCCGCCGCACCGATGAACGCAGGCAGCACTTTGCCGCGCAGATCGGGAAGCGGCATCACCGACCCGAGAATCGCAGCCAGCCCGTCGAGCCGGCGCAATCCATGAGGTTCCATCGCGATCACCTGCAGGAGCCGCCGCACCAGCACGCTGATTCCGGAACGCTCCAGATCCACCACGACACGCAAAGGCCAGCACGCGACGCGCACGATGCGATTGGGTTCCGTTTGCTCGAACGCCGCGTCCACGGCTTCGCGCAGGACGGCATCCTGTTCGTCACGCGAGCGCAGCTCACGCGCGACCTCCGCCAACGCCTGGCAGCGATACCACGGATGACGAATCGCTCGCGCGACCGCCAGCGCAGCGCGGCGATCGGTCGCTGCCAAGCGCCCGGCTTCGTGGCGACCTCGCACATCCTCCTTGCGAATCGTGTCGGCCCATGCCTCGTGCTGCCTCGCCATGGGGCGTCTCCTTCTTCGATCAATCCGACGTCACGCGAACAAGCCAACCGGCCGCAATCGTCTCCGTCTCGAACTTCACCGGCAAGAACTTCTCGATCACCGCGAAGTTCGTCGTCGCGTGATCCGTCAGCGCCGTGCACGTGTACGCCGCCGAGCCACCGCGCTTCCACACGGCGAGCGCCAACGGCAACGCCCACTGATCCGCCAGATGCGGACCGAGCGCGGCCGTCGAGCGCAGATACGCCTGCACCTCGTCGCCGACAGCACGCGCGACCGCCTCCGAGCTCACGCTCTTCTCGCCGAACTGCGTGGCCAACTCGCACACGTGCTCGAACGCCAGCGTCGCCATCAGCGCGTTGCCGGGGCCTTCGTTCTGCCGCACGACCGGCGTACGCAGCTGCTCTTCGCTCCAACCGAGCCGCTGGCCCAGCGCGTCCAGCTCGCGACGCGCGACCGCGTGCGGGAGCGCGGGCGCGAGGCATTCGGCGAAGGACTCCACCGGCGCGCCGCGTTCCAGCAAGTCGAACGGACGCAGCGACTCGCCGGCCGGCTGCACCGTCACCTCGACCTCGCCGCCGCCGGCCGGATAGAAGCCCAGCCGACGCAGCGACATCGAAGACTCCGCGCCCAAGCGACGCAGCAGCGGCGCGTAGCAACGCTCCAGGAAATGGAACGGCGGCGCCATCGGGTTGTGCGTGCCGCCGCTGAGCTTCAGGCGGCTCGGCGCGTCGGCCAGCATCAACGCGGGCCACACGGTCTGCAGCACCAGCGTGCAGCTGCCCGCGGTGCCCACGCTGAACGCGTAGTCGCCCGCGCGCACCGCGCCGGGGTTGAAGCCGAGCGTGCCGGAGCCCAGCTCGTCGCCCTGCACGGACGCGCCGCTGATCGCCGTGGCGGCCTGCACGCACGTGAGGTGTTGCCGCATCAGGCCCGGCTTCGCGCGGCGCGCGCGGATGCGCGCGAGCGTGAACGGCCGGCCCGTGCACAGGGACAGCGCAAGCGACGTGCGCAGGATCTGGCCGCCGCCCTCGCCGACGGAACCATCGAGTTCGATCATGTCTTGTTCTTCCTTCAATCAATCGGCGGCGCGCGCATCGAAGTGGCGCACCGCGTCGTTCAGGTAGTCGTCGAGCGGCTTCGTGGACGGCTTGTCCTGGCGCGGGAACTGATGCGCCTCGGCCACCGCCAGTTCGCGCTCGATGAAGTCGTGAAGGCCCGTCCAGCGAGGGCTCGTGGCCGACTCGCCGGCGCGCATCTTCACCGCCAGCAGCGCGTCGATCTCGGCCACGAGCACGGGGTCGAGCGACGTCGCCGCCACCAGTTGCGCGAACGGCATCGGCGGCACGCCGCGGCCCTCGCGGATCCAGCGCGCGGCCAGCAGCGGGCGCAGCACGTACAGGTACTTCTTGTAGCGCACGACGTCGCCGTACAGATGCTCGCGCAGGTTCTTGCGCGCCATCGACACGTAGTGGTGATAGCCGCGCACCTGCGAGAAGCCGTCCTCGGCGAGCTGGCGGAAGCGCGCGACCCACGCGTCGTCCTCGCGGTAGACGATGGGCGAGCGCAGCCATTCCAGCAGCGTCGGGTTGGAGTCTCGCAACAGTTGCAGCGCCTTGCGCAGGTCCCAGCCGTTGACGTCGAGCTCGCCGCTGATCGGCTGCTCGATGACGTCGCGCCCGGGCTCCACGGTGAGGTGCCACGACAGTCGGTTCACGTAGAGGAATCGCACGTCGTAGTCGCTGTCCGGCGAGGCGAAGCCCCAGCCGCGGCTGCCCGATTCGCAGGCGAACAGCACGCGCACGTCGTGCTCCCGTTCGATACGTGACAAGGTATCCAGCACCGTGGCGCGCATCTCGTCGGACACCGGATGCGCGCTGCGCACCCTCATCTTTTCAGTCATGGCCCTCACTCCTTCTTGTTCATTGGAAGAGGACGCATGTCCTCACCCCTTCACGCACACCACCTGCTTCAACGTGTGCACCACTTCCACCAGGTCGCGCTGCGCGGCCATCACGGCGTCGATGTCCTTGTAGGCCATCGGGATCTCGTCGATCACGTCGGCGTCCTTGCGGCATTCGACGCCCTCGGTCGCCTTCACCTGGTCGGCCACCGTGAACAGCTTCTTCGCCTTGGTGCGGCTCATCACGCGGCCCGCGCCGTGGCTGCAGCTGTCGAAGCTCTCCGGATTGCCCAGGCCGCGCACGATGAAGCTGCGCGCACCCATGCTGCCCGGGATGATGCCCATCTGGCCCTTCTTCGCGCTCACCGCGCCCTTGCGCGTGACGAACACGTCCTCGCCGAAGTGACGCTCCTGCTGCACGTAGTTGTGGTGGCAGTTGACGGCCTCG
>FSXQ01000279.1_pt1 | contig 15528 bp, 11 predicted proteins | sample 1638011 | NCBI WGS metagenome assembly FSXQ01 (sample SAMEA3914789, study PRJEB12502) | metagenome | biome: forest; material: soil | place: Canada | collected 2011-07-03 | depth 0.3 m | reverse complement strand
CGCGAGCAGTTCAACAAGGCCTGGGGCGTGACGCTGCTGGCCGAGCCGGGTCTGCGCATTCCCAACATGTTCGACGCCGCGCTCGCCGGTGAGTTCAAGGGGCTGTACTGCCAGGGCGAGGACATCGTGCAGTCCGATCCGGACACCCAGCACGTGGCCGCCGCCATGAAGGCGATGGAATGCGTCGTCGTGCAGGACATCTTCCTCAACGAGACGGCCAAGTACGCACACGTGTTCCTGCCCGGCTCGTCGTTCCTCGAGAAGGACGGCACGTTCACCAATGCGGAACGCCGCATCTCGCGCGTGCGCAAGGTGATGCCGCCGCTGTCGGGCGTGGGCGACTGGGAGGCCACCGTCATGCTGTCCAATGCGCTTGGATACCCGATGGCGTATACCCATCCCGAGCAGATCATGCAGGAGATCGCGGCCCTGACGCCCACGTTCGCCGGCGTCAGCTACGAGAAGATCGATCGCCTGGGCAGCGTGCAATGGCCGTGCAACGACTCCACGGCGGAAGCCGGCACGGACATCATGCACGTCGACCACTTCGTGCGCGGCAAGGGCCGCTTCGTGATCACGCAATACGTGGCCTCCGACGAGAAGGTCACGCGCAAGTTCCCGCTGCTGCTCACCACCGGCCGCATCCTGTCGCAATACAACGTGGGCGCGCAGACGCGGCGCACGTTCAACTCGCAGTGGCACGATGAAGACCGGCTGGAGATCCATCCGCAGGATGCGCTCGACCGTGGCGTGAAGCCCGACGACTGGGTGGGCATCACCAGCCGCGCGGGCGAGACGGTGCTGCGCGCGACGATCACCGAGAAGGTGCAGCCGGGCGTCGTCTACACCACGTTCCACTTCCCCGAGTCCGGCGCCAACGTCATCACCACCGACAGCTCCGACTGGGCCACCAACTGCCCCGAGTACAAGGTGACGGCGGTGCAGGTGATGCCGGTGGCACAACCGTCCACGTGGCAGCGTGCGTACAAGAACTTCAACGAAGATCAGGAACGCTTCCTGGCCGATGCGCGGCTCGGCGCCGCCGTGACCGTCACCGGAAAATGAAGGCCGAGACCTTTCCCGTTGAAGAGGCGTCGTCCGCGCGGGACGCGGGCGCGCAGCGCCTGGACGTGCGCGTGCGGCGCGACGGCGCCGTCACCGAGTCGCAGGACTGGCTGGCCGACGAGGTGCCCGTGGCGCTGATCTTCAACGGCATCTCGCACGCGGTGATGCTGGCGACGCCGCTCGACCTCGAGGACTTCGCGCTGGGCTTCGGCCTGACCGAAGGCTTGCTGGAACGCGCCGACGAGTTGTACGGCGTCGAGGTGCAGCCTGACCCCGCCGGCATGCGCATCGAGATGGACGTGTCCAGCGCCTGCTTCGCGCGCCTGAAGGACAAGCGCCGCTCGATGGCCGGGCGCACCGGTTGCGGCCTGTGCGGGACCGAAAGCCTGGAACAGGTGGAACCGCCGTTGCCCTTGCTGGTGCCCTGCAGCACGCCGTTGTCGCCGCCCGCGATCGCTGCCGCGTTGCGCGCGCTGCCGGCGCACCAGGCCTTGCAGCAACGCACTGGCGCCACGCACGCCGCCGCCTGGTGTTCGCTCGATGGCCAGGTGCGCCTCGTGCGCGAGGACGTCGGCCGCCACAACGCGCTCGACAAGCTGGTGGGCGCGATGGTGGAGGCGGGTGTCGATGCGCGCGACGGCTTCTGCTGCATCACCAGCCGCGCCAGCGTGGAGATGGTGCGCAAGGCGGTGATGGCGGGCATCACGGCGCTGATCGCGGTGTCCGCGCCGACGTCACGCGCGGTCGCCACCGCGCGCCGGGCCGGACTCGCGCTGGCCGGGTTTGCGCGTCGCGACGACCTCGTGCTCTACGCGAACGCCAACCGTTTCGGGCCTGCATGAATCTCGACAACCTCATCGTCATGGCCAACCGCATCGGCCACTTCTTCGAGGCGCAACCCGATCGCGAAGAGGCGCTGGCGGGCATCGCCGATCACGTGAAGAAGTTCTGGGAGCCACGCATGCGCGCGCAGATCCTCGCCGCCGTCGGTACCGAGGCCGGGGCCGGTCTCAGCGACATCGTCAGCGCCGCGCTGACGGCGCATCGGGCGATGCTGCAACCGGCTTAGGCGAGAGCGGGACGTTTCGGGTCGAACTTCCAGCCCCGCTGCAGGTATTGCATCGCGATCGCGTCGTCACGCGAGCCGAGACCGTGCTGCTGGTAGAGCTGGTGCGCCTTCTCGACCTCGACCATGTCGAGCTCGACGCCCAGCCCCGGCGTCTTCGGCACCTGCACGAGACCGCCGACGATCTGGAACGGCGCCTTCGTGAGCCGCTGCCCGTCCTGCCAGATCCAGTGGGTGTCGATGGCTGTCACCCGTCCGGGCGCGGCCGCCGCCACGTGCGTGAACATGGCCAGCGAGACGTCGAAGTGATTGTTCGAGTGCGATCCCCAGGTCAGCCCCCAGTCGCGGCAGGTCTGCGCGACGCGCACCGAGCCCGCCATCGTCCAGAAGTGCGGGTCGGCGAGCGGGATGTCCACCGATTGCAGCGACAGCGCGTGGGTCAACTGGCGCCAGTCGGTGGCGATCATGTTGGTGGCGGTCGGCAGGCCCGTGGCGCGACGGAACTCCGCCATCACTTCCCGGCCTGAGAAACCGTCCTCCGCACCGCACGGATCTTCGGCGTAGCCGACGACGCCGCGCATGTCGCGCATCAGGCGCACGGCCTCCTTCAGCGACCAGGCACCGTTCGGATCGAGCGTGATGCGCGCCTGCGGGAAGCGTTCGTGCAGCGCATGGATCGCCTGCAGTTCCTCGTCGCCGCGCAGTACCCCGCCCTTGAGCTTGAAGTCGTTGAAGCCATAGCGTTCATGCGCTGCTTCGGCGAGACGCACGATCGCCTCGGGCGTCGTCGCGTGCTCGTGGCGCAGGCGCGCCCAGGCATCGGTGCCGTCGGGCTCGCTGGCGTACGCGAGGTCGGTCCGCGTGCGGTCGCCGATGTAGAAGAGATAGCCCAGCATCTCGACGGCGTCGCGCTGCTGGCCTTCGCCCAGCAGCGCCGCCACCGGGACGCCCAGATGCTGCCCCAGCAGGTCCAGCAGCGCCGATTCGATCGCCGTGACGGCGTGGATCGTCGTGCGCAGGTCGAAGGTCTGCAGGCCACGACCGCCGGCGTCGCGGTCGGCGAACTGGCGCTGCACCTCGGCGAGGATGCGTTGCTGCGAGCCGAGCGGCTGCCCGAGCAAGAGGGGGCGCGCGTCCTCCAGTGTCTGTCGGATCCTCTCGCCGCCGGGCACCTCGCCGATGCCCGTGCGGCCGGCACTGTCGGTCAGGATCAGGAGGTTGCGCGTGAAGAACGGGCCGTGCGCGCCGCTGAGGTTGAGCAGCATGCTGTCGCGGCCGGCGACCGGGATGACGCGCAGCTCGCTGATGGTCGGGGTCGATGAAATAGGCATGATGACGGTAGCGCTATCGAGTTTGATTCAGTGAATGATAGCGCTATCTTTGTGATCCACCAGTCCGAGTTCCTGGCGTTCCGCCGACTCAGGCGCTGGCGCGATCCACGATGGAAAAGCCGATGTCGACGATGCGCTCGTCCACGGTCCGACCCTCGGCCCGCTCCATGATGAAGTGCGCCGCCTGTCGCCCGATGGCCGCGCTGTCGATGCGCACGGTGGTGAGCGCCGGGTCGAGATCGGCGGCGAATTCGTTGTCCCCGAATCCCACCACGGCCAGTTGCGACGGGACGGCCAGGCCGCGTGCCTGCGCCTCGGTGAGCACGCCCAGCGCCAACAGGTCGGAACTGCAGAAGACGGCGTCGATGCCGCCGGGGCACTGGAGCAGTTCGCCCAGCGCGGTCCGTCCGCTGCGCAGCGTGGTCGGCGCCGGCACCACCACCACCGGGATCTCGGCCAGTCCCAGGCCGCGTGCGGCGTCGCGCAACGCGTGGTGCCGGCGTCGCGACCGTTCGTCGTCGCCGGCAATCACCGCCAGCCGCCGGCGCCCCTTGCCGTGCAGGAACGTGGCGACGGCGCGTCCGACGTCCTCGTGCGAGAACCCGACCAGCATGTCGATGGGTGAGGGCGTCAGGTCCCAGGTCTCCACTACCGGAATGTTGGCCGCGACCAGGCGTTGACGCCCTGTCGGCGAGTGCATGACCCCGGTCAACACGATGCCGTCGGGCCGGCGTCCGATGATGGCCTCCAGCAGCGCGTCCTCGCGCGAGTCGACGTAGCCGCTCTGGCCGAGCATCAACTGGTAGCCGTTGTCGGCCAGGGCCGCGGTCAGCGCCTGTATCGTCTGCAGGAACACCGGGCCCGAGATCGTGGGCACGACGGCGGCCACGAGCTTGCTGCGTGTCGAAGCCAGGCCGCCGGCCAGCCGATTTCGAACGTAGCCGGTGTGACGAACGGCCTCTGTCACTCGAGCCAGGACGTCGGCCGACACCCGGTCCGGCGTATTCAGGGCCCGTGACGCCGTCATCGGCGCCACCGCGGCGATGTGCGCCACGTCGTGCAGGGTCACGGCACCGCTGCCGCGCCGGCTGCGCTTCGCGCGGATGTCTTCCATCCGGCCATCTTATGCGAGCGCTTGCGCTCGCCGTGTCGCCTCAGGAGACGATCAGCTTGATGACGGCCGAGGCCGTCGTGCCCTTGTTGTCGTGCACGGTGACCGTCATGGCGTAGCTGCCCTTGACCGGCGTGACCCAATACATGAAGCCGGAGGACAACAGGATCACGCCCGCCGGGGAGCCGGTGACGGTGTAGGTCAACGCGCCGCCGTCGGTGTCCTTTCCGATGAGCATGGTGGAGAAGGTTGCGCCGGCCTTCGCGGACAAGGTCGCCGAGGCCAGCGTCGGGGCGTGATTGGCCGTCGCTGCTGCGGCGGCCACCGTCAGCGCCTTTGCCTGCGTCGAAGAATAGCCGTAGCTGTCCGTGACCTTCGCCGTGAACGTGTAGCTACCCGCCGTGGGCGCGGCCCAGCTCAGCGCGCCGGCGCTGCTGACCGTCAGGCCCGAGGGGGCACCGCTGACGCTGTAGGAAAGCGTACCGGTGTTCGGGTTCGTGGCGCTGAGCGTGCCAGCGAACGCGGTGCCGGCGGTGCCGGTATATGTACCGGTGTTCGTGAGTGCAGGGGCCGTGCCGGGAATCACCTTGAGGGCGTAGGTCGCTTTCGCCGACTTGCCCGCAGTCGTCGTGGCTGTGGCCGTGAACGAGTAGCTCCCGGCCACCGGCGCCGCCCACTTCAAGGTGCCGGTGGTATCGGCCGTGAGCCCGCTCGGCGCGCCCGACAGCGCGTAGCTGGTGGTGGTGCCCGTGGGCGCAGTGATGGCTAGCGACTGGCTCAGTGCGCTGCCCGCCTTGCCGGTGTACGAGCCTCCCGGCACCGTCGGCGTGGCCGACACGGCGATGGGGGTCGACAGGCCCGTCAACGCGGCGAACAGCGCCGTCGCGTTGGGGGTGCCCCAGCCGGTGGCCTGATCGTAGCCGACGCCGGCGCGGCATGTGGCACAGGTGCCGTTGGTGCCCTCGGTCACGTCACCCAGCGCCGCGGCGTAGGTGCCGGGCACGGCGGCGATCGACTTGTAGAGCAGCGTGTGGATGTCGCCCAGCACCGCCTTCGAATTGGCAACGCGGATCGCATTGGCGACGGCGACGACGCCGGCCCATTGCGGCGCGGCGATGCTGGTGCCGCCATAGGCGTTCCATACCGTGGCGGCGCCCGGCAGGGTCAGCGCGACGTACTGGCCCGTCATCGGGCTGGCGTTGAAGGCCACGTCCGGCACGGCGCGGCGCGCAAGCGCGCTGCCGCCGGTCGGGGTGACGCCGCGCTGGTAGGCCGGCAGGGCCTCATAGGCGCTCATGCCGCCGCCAGTCCTCGCCCAGGCCAATTCCGTGCGGGTCGTGCCCGACCAGTTCATCCCGGTGCCGCCGACGGCCAGCACGTTGGACAAGACCGCGGGCCAGATCACTTGCGCGCCGGAGTCACCGGCGGCAGCGACGAAGGTCATGCCGGTGCCGACGAAGTAGGAGTCTGTCGTCGAAGCCCAACCGGCTTCGGCCGAACCGAAGCTCATCGACACGACGCCGGGCCCGAACTTGGTGGCAAGGAGGTTCGCGCCGAGGATGCTGGTGGACATCGAGTCGGGCATCTCGATCAGGACGATGCGCGCGAGCGGCGCGATCGCGTGCGCCCATTGCACGTCGAGCTTGCTTTCGGGCGCCCAGGTGCCGTTGTAGGCCGGCACGGTCGAGGTCATCGTGCCGCTCGTGGTCGCAGAGACCTGCGAGAAGGTGCAACGCGATGGCGGCGTCGCCAGCGTCTTGGTCGTGGTCGCGATCGCGACATTGGTACAGGTCGGCAGGCCGAACTTGGCGGAGAACGCGTTCAGGTCGGACAGCGCGGTGGCATCGTGGTAGGCGTCGACAAGGTAGATCGTCTGCCCGGCGCCCAGCGCGGCAGCCTGGGCCGAGGTCAAGGAGGCGCCGGCGGCCGGCAGGGCGGACAGGCCGTAGGCGGCGCGGATCTGCGCGGGTGTGAAGACCGTGCCGACGAGCGTGGTCGTCAGCGGAGACGGGGACTCGCCAGTGGCCGACGCGGTGCGCGTCCTGGTCAGCTCGCCGATGCGCTGGCTCACGACCTGGCGGTTGAGTCGCGCGGTCGGAAGGTCGGCGAGAGCGGCGTCGACCTCGAATGCCTTGGGGGAAAAATGCGCCGAGTTGTTGGTGCCACCAACGTCGGCTTGGTCGGGCTCGTCCAGCAGGACGGGGGCCATGTGGTAGGTAGGCAGCACCTCGGTGCTGGCCATCGCGCTGGCGACACTGCTGTCGAGCGTGTTGACGCCGGTGACCTGCGAGCTGGACGCAGCGTCTGCGGGGCTCAAGGCGGCGGGCTGGGCGAGCGAGTCGGCACCGGAGCCACCGCCGCAGGCCGTCAGGGCGGCCAGGAGGATGGCGGAAAGGGTCAGAGTGGGAGTGGCTTTCTGAGCCAGGGCGAGACTATTCAAGATCGATCCTTCGATGTGTTGGTTCGCTGGCGGTCGACGGATGAGGCGGCGGTCCCAACGCCGCGAGGCATCGTGGAACGGCACGCCATCACGCCGGCGCGCCGGGTGTGGACAAGCAGCCCGACCTTGAAGGACCAGCTGCCAGGCGCTGTTGGGTCGACGCGGGCCATGAAAGGCCGGCGTATCGATTCAGAGCAGCGAGTGCGTCGGATTCGAAACGGAAGAGTATCGAGCTCGACTGAGGGGTTGCCGTATCGCAACGGCAGGCGGATATTACCGAAGGATTTACGCGTTCCCCGGCGAAGATGCAACGAGGTGCAGCTCGACCATAACTCGACGGTCAAGCGACGACTTTCGGCCAACGGTCGAGCAAATTTGCGCCAAATTGGGGCGAATTCAGGCCCGAAATAGTATGGTTCGAAAACTAAGGGAAGATTCTCGTTGCCCGCAGGAGACAATTCTCCCGGTCAGTATCCGAACCCGCTGCGGTATAAATTGGCGGGCACGAAAATTAAAATTGACACATCGCCGTGCCACGGCGAACGCTGTCAAACCGCCCCGGGCCCGTCTTCCCCCGGACCCAGGCACGCGCCGGCATCGACTCGGCCATTCGTGGGACGTGGCGTAAATTCCCCTGAAATTTGGCGCAACCGTCGGGTCGAAACTCATCGATGGCAGACCAGTGAGACTCCTGTTATTGCTGCGCAGCAGCAAATGTATTCGACCCGACGGCATGGGAAATATTCGATGCGAAGCGCTCGATACTAACCAGAGACTGCAGCGAAAGTCTGAGGCCACTGTCGAGCATAAATGCGGCCGAGGTAGGACGATTGCCTCCTGAGGCTCACCTAAAGCGGGTAGGTGAAAACGATATGTCGCCGATCAGCGACGGCGGGAACGCGGGTTGCAAGGGGTTACAAGCAATTCGATCTTATGGCTCAGCCATACCCTCAACTCGCTCGGAGAAAACTCCCATGAAACTGACCACCCCCCTCGTCGCGCTCGCACTTGCCCTGGCCGGCGGTGCCGCTTCGGCCGCCACGGTCGGCACGCTGTACGATCCCGTGACCGATGCTGCCCTGGCCAACAATCCGGTGCTGGGCCCGACGCTTTACGCGGCCTTCGAGCAAGACGGGCCGGCGAACGCCACCCCGACGTTCGACTATGTGTACAACTTCCAGCTTAACGCCACGTCCAATTTGAACGTGAGCGGCAACACGTACACGGGTCCCACCGTCGCTGCCAGCACGGCGGTCTTCACGCTGTACACGGGCACATCGGCGGGTGCCTCGGGCACCGCGGGCAACCTGGTGGCCGGCGGCCCCTTCTCGTTCGCCGGCCAGGTGATCCAGGACACGGTGTACAGCAATCTGACGGCCGGCAGCTACTTCTTCGAGGTCATCGGCAGTCTCGGGGCTCCGCTCGGCACCAGCTTCAACGTCACGATCCAGGCTCCTTCGGATACGCCCCCGCTCGCCGTTCCCGAGCCCACCAACGTCGCCCTGATGCTCGGCGGCCTGGGCCTGTTCGGCTTCATGGCCAAGCGTCGGTCGCGTCAGTGACTTGACGCCATCGACGCCGGGTGGCCGGTCACTTGAAGAAAGCAGCGGTCTCGCTGCTTTTTTTTGCCCGCTTCAGCGGCCCAGCGGCGCAATCGCCGCGGCGACCGCCTTCTCGCTGACGTCTTCGGCCTGCATCGGCCGCATCGCGCGCAGCACGTCGTCGTGGCGCTTCGGATCGTTCAATACAGGCCAGTTCTCGGCAAGGACGTGCAGCAACTGCTCGGTGAGCAGGTCCAGCTTCGGGCGCGTCACGGTGGCCAGGTCGGGTGCATCGGGAAACGGGCCGTGCCTGAGCGCGTCCCAGCCCTGGAACAGCTCGCCCTGGGCCACCTTCGAGGCCTCGATCTGCGCGCGGAAGAAGCGTTCGGCCCAGGCCTGCGGTAGGCCCAGGTCGCCGGCCCGTTGCCCGAGGGCGGCGATGACCTGCGCCTCGCGCGGCAGATCCTCGATCGGGATGTGATGGTTCCACTTGAACCGGGCGACATCGGGCGCCAGCAACAGGCGCTCATCGATCAGCGCGCGCAGCGATTCGATGCCCCACGGATAGTCCAGCCACTGCTCGTTGACGCGCGCGAACGCGCCGCTTTCGATCGTCTGGTGCAGCCACTGGTCGACGTAGGCCTTCAGCACCACGTCGCGCGGCAGCAGCACGGCCTTCTCGGAGAAGTCGAACGGCGCCTCGGGATGGATCGCGCACAGCCGCGGATGCAGGCGCTGCTGGAGGCGGGCCTCGATCGCGTCGGGGATCATCACGTCGGCCTCGCCCGCCACGATGCGATCGAAGATCGTCACGTTGTCGGCAAACACCGTCAGCTTCGCGTGCGGGACGTGGGCGCGCGCGAAGCGCTCGTTGGTGCCGCCCGGGTTGACGATCACGCGTACGTCGGCGCGATCGATGTCGGCCAGCGTCTGGTATTTCGGTGCGTCCCCGCAGCGCGCGATCGGCGTCTTGCCGTCGCGCAGGTAGGGAATCGAGAACCAGGCCTTCTTCTGGCGCTCCAGCGACACCGAGACACCGCCGAGTGCAAGATCGAAGCGGTCGTCCCCGAGGTCGCCCATCATCGTCGCCCAGGTGGTCGGCACGAGCTGCAGGCGCACGCCCAGGGACTTCGCCAGGTCCGCGGCCAACCCGATGTCGAGGCCGATGAAATCGTTGCCCGAGCCCGCGCGATAGGTGAACGGCTTGTAGTCGCCGGTGGTGCCCACGCGTAGCACGCCCCGAGTGAGAATCTCGTCGAGGCGGCTGGGCAACGCGGCCGCGGCCGGCGCGATGCCTGCCTCTGCGGCAGTCGCGGTGGGCAGCGCGACAGCGCCGAAGGCGATTGCAAGTGCGGCAATCAAGGCGGACAGGCGGCGATTTGCAGGCACGAGGAGGCTCCAGTTGCGGGCACGGGTCGACGGCCGCAGATGACGAAAGATTTTAACTATTGGATCATTCACAAAGATGAATTGGCGCAATAGGATGGAAGCGGCGACAGTCGGAGCCTTGCGCACGGTGCCCGGCACCCGCGCCTTCATGAATCGATCCAGCGAAGGAGACCCCGCATGTCCAACGAAGCAACATGTCCATTCTCGGGCGGCGCGCGCAAGCACGCCGTGTCCGGCGCCCCGTCGAATGCCGACTGGTGGCCCAACCAGCTGAACCTGGCGATGCTGCATCAGCAGTCCAGCAAGTCGGACCCGATGGGCGAGACGTTCGACTACGCCGAAGAATTCAGGAAGCTCGACCTGGCCGCGGTGATCGCGGATCTGCGCGCCTTGATGACGGACTCGCAGGACTGGTGGCCGGCCGACTACGGCCATTACGGCCCGCTGTTCATCCGCATGGCCTGGCATGCCGCCGGCACCTACCGCATCGCCGATGGCCGGGGTGGCGCCGGCACCGGTGCGCAGCGCTTCGCGCCGCTCAACAGCTGGCCGGACAACGGCAACCTGGACAAGGCGCGCCGCCTGTTGTGGCCGATCAAGCAGAAGTACGGCCGCCAGCTGTCCTGGGCCGACCTGATCGTGCTGACCGGCAACGTCGCACTCGAAACGATGGGCTTCAAGACCTTCGGCTTCGCCGGGGGCAGGCCCGACATCTGGGAGCCGCATCAGGAGATCTACTGGGGCTCCGAGACGAAGTGGATGGGCGACGAGCGCTACAGCAGCGGCCGTGAGCTTGCCAACCCGCTCGCCGCCGTGCAGATGGGCCTGATCTACGTCAATCCGGAAGGCCCGAACGGCAATCCGGATCCGGCGGGTTCGGCGCGGGATGTGCGCGAGACCTTCGCCCGCATGGCGATGAACGACGAGGAGACCGTGGCGCTGGTGGCCGGCGGCCACACCTTCGGCAAGACCCACGGCGCGGGCCCGGCGGCCCACGTCGGCGCGGAGCCCGAGGGCGCCAGCATCGAGGAACAGGGCCTGGGCTGGGCCAACAGCTTCGGCAGCGGCCGTGGCTTCCACACGATCACCAGCGGCCTGGAAGGCGCCTGGACGGCCACGCCCACCACCTGGGACAACAGCTTCTTCGAGACGCTGTTCGGCTACGAGTGGGAGTTGACGAAGAGCCCGGCCGGCGCGCACCAGTGGAAGCCCGTGGGCGATACCGGGGCGGGTACCGTGCCGGACGCGCACGATCCGGCCAGGCGGCACGCACCGATGATGACGACGGCCGACATGGCGCTGCGCATCGATCCGGCCTACGAGAAGATCTCGCGCCGCTTCATGGCCAATCCGCACGAGTTCGCCGACGCGTTCGCTCGCGCGTGGTTCAAGCTGACGCACCGCGACATGGGTCCGCGCGAACGCTACCTCGGTCCGCTGGTGCCCAGGGAAGAACTGATCTGGCAGGATCCGATTCCCGCCGTCGACCACGCGTTGGTCGGCGACCAGGACATCGCGGCGCTGAAGGTCAGGGTGCTCACCTCCGGCTTGAGCATGGCGGAACTGGTCAGCACGGCCTGGGCCTGCGCATCGACGTTCCGCGGCGGCGACAAGCGCGGCGGCGCCAATGGCGCGCGCATCCGCCTCGCCCCGCAGAAGGACTGGGCGGCCAACCAGCCGGCCCAGCTCGCGAAGGTGCTCGCGGCGCTCGAAGGCATCCAGAAGGATTTCAATGGCGCGCAGTCCGGCGGCAAGAGGGTCTCGCTGGCCGACCTGATCGTGCTGGCCGGCAACGCGGCGATCGAGGCCGCGGCGAAGAAGGCCGGGCAGGACGTGAGCGTGCCGTTCGCGCCGGGGCGCATGGATGCGTCCCAGGCGCAGACCGACGTGCAGTCGTTCGAGCCGCTGGAGCCACAGGCTGACGGCTTCCGCAACTATCTGCGCGCAGGCCTCGAGGGCCATGCCGCCGAATTGCTCGTCGACAAGGCGCAGTTGCTGACGCTTACCGCGCCGGAAATGACGGTGCTGATCGGCGGCCTGCGCGTGCTCGACGCGAACGTCGGGCACACCGCGCATGGCGTGTTCACGACGCGTCCCGGCACGTTGTCCAACGACTTCTTCGTGAACCTGCTCGACATGCGCACGCAGTGGAAGCAGTCCACCACCGCGGGCGTGCTGGAGGGCCGTGACCGGGTGACCGGCGAGCTCAAGTGGACCGGCACCGTCGCCGATCTCGTGTTCGGCTCGAACTCGCAGCTGCGTGCGATCGCCGAGGTCTACGGCGCCAGCGATGCGCAGGGCGTGTTCGTGCGCGACTTCGTGAAGGCCTGGAACAAGGTGATGAACCTGGACCGGTTCGACCTGGCGTGAACAGCGGCGGGGGGGCGTGGCTGGCGTGCCATGCCCCTTCGCCTGCGCCTGCAGGACGGGCCTGTTCCAATGGCCGGCCCATGCTCAAGTCCCGCGCCTCCGTTCTCCTCGCCTGTCTCGTCGTCGTCTACCTTGTCTGGGGCTCGACGTATCTGGCGATCCGCATCGCGCTCGAAGGCCTGCCGCCGCTGCTGATGGCGGCGTTGCGCAACCTGGTGGCCGGTCCGCTGGTGCTGGGCTGGATGTTCTGGCGCGGCGCTGCCCGGCCTACCGGCCGGCAATGGCGCAACGGCGTCCTCATGGGCATCATGATGATGGGCCTGGGCAACGGCTGCGTGTGCCTCGCCGAGCAGCTGGTGCCTTCGGGCATCGCCGCGCTGTTCGTCGGCGGCGCGCCGGTGTTCGCGATCCTGTTCGGACTCGGCTTCGGCGCGCGGCCGCGGCTGCTGGAATGGCTGGGCGTGCTGCTCGGGTTGGCCGGCATGTTCGTGCTGAACTTCGACGCGCGCGCGGCGGCGAGTCCGGCGGGCGTCGTGCTGCTGGTGATCGCCACCGCGAGCTGGTCGCTGGCCACCGTGCTGCAGCCGCGGCTGGACATGCCCAAGGGCGGCATGTCGGCGGGCGTGCAGATGGTGGGTGGCGGCGTGTTCCTGTTCGCGGTGTCACAGCTGCGTGGCGAGCACGTCGCGGGCCCGGTGCCGTCGCAGAGCTGGCTCGCGCTGCTGTACCTGATCGTCTTCGGCTCGATCCTGGCGTACACGGCATTCGTCTACGTGATCAACCACTCGCGGCCGGCGCTGGCCACCAGCTACGCCTACGTGAACCCCGTGGTGGCGGTGGGCCTGGGTGCGGCCTTCGCCGCGGAGCGCGTCAGTGGCGCGCAGTTGCTGGGGATGGCGGTGATCCTGGCCGGGGTGGCGCTGGTGGTGATCGGGCACGCGCGCCAGCGCGGCTGAACCCGTACTGACCGCAGGCCCTGGGCCGCTCGGTTACCGTAGGCGCCTTCCCGAGCCTGGAGAGCCCTGCATGGACGATTCATCCCGCTACACGCCGCCGACGGTCTGGACCTGGAACAAGGACAACGGCGGGCGCTTCGCGAACATCAACCGGCCGATCGCGGGTGCTACCCATGACAAGGAACTGCCGGTGGGGCGCCACCCGCTGCAGCTGTATTCGCTGGCCACTCCGAACGGCGTCAAGGTGACGGTGATGCTGGAAGAACTGCTGGGCGCCGGACACCGCGGCGCGGAGTACGACGCCTGGTTGATCCGCATCAACGAGGGCGACCAGTTCGGCAGCGGCTTCGTCGCCGTCAATCCGAATTCGAAGATCCCCGCGCTGCTGGATCGCAGCGGCCCGGAACCCGTGCGCGTGTTCGAGTCCGGCGCGATCCTGCTGCATCTCGCCGAAAAGTTCGGGGCGTTCCTGCCGGCCGGCGGATCCGCTCGCGCCGAGTGCCTGTCGTGGCTGTTCTGGCAGATGGGCAGCGCCCCGTTCCTCGGTGGCGGTTTCGGGCATTTCTATGCCTACGCGCCGACCAAGATCGAATACGCCATCGATCGCTACGCGATGGAGGTCAAGCGCCAGCTCGACGTGCTCGATCGGCACCTGGCAGACCGCCCGTACCTCGCGGGCGACGACTACACGATCGCCGACATGGCGATCTGGCCCTGGTACGGCAACCTCGTGAAGGGCCTGCTCTACGAAGCGGGCGAGTTCCTTCAGGTTCAGGACTACACGAACGTCGTACGCTGGACCGACGCGATCGCGAAGCGGCCGGCCGTGCGGCGCGGTCGCATGGTCAACCGCGCCTTCGGCGAGCCGTCCAGCCAGTTGCACGAGCGCCATGAGGCCGGCGACTTCGATACGCAGACCCAGGACAAGCTGACGGCCGCGCGATGATCACGCTCTACGACTGCACCACGGCCCCGAGTCCGCGCCGGGCCAGGATCGCGCTGGCGGAGAAGGGCGTCGCCCACGCGACGGTTCAGGTCGACCTGAGGACGAACGAGCAACTGGGCGACGCCTACAAGCAGGTGAACCCGCAATGCACCGTGCCGGCCCTGCAGACCGGCGAGGGGCCGCTGCTGACGGACAACGCCGCGATCGCCGCGTGGCTGGAAGCCCGCTTCCCGGAGCCACCGCTGCTGGGACTAACCCCCGCCGAAAAGGCCGAGGTCGCGAGCTGGAATTGGCGCATCGAGTTCGACGGGCTGCTGCCGATCGCCGAGGCGCTTCGCAACAGCTCGCCTGCCATGGCCAACCGGGCGCTGCCCGGCCCGGTGGACTACGCGCAGATCCCCGCGCTGGCGGAGCGTGGGCGCGCGCGGGTGCAGCAGTTCTTCGATGCCTTGAACGACCACTTGGCGGGGCGCGACTTCATCGCCACGGATCGCTTCAGCATCGCCGACATCACCGCGGTGGTGGCCATCGACTTTGCGCGCGTCGTGCGGCTCAAGCCCGGTGAGCAGCACCCGCACCTGCAACGCTGGCGGCTCGCGATGGGGCAGCGGCCGTCGATGTCGCTCTAGTGTCGTGAGTTGGAAATTCGTTGAATAGGTCTTGAGCGAAGCAGCAGCGGTGCCGAATCCCGTTCAAAACGGACGCAGACTAGGCGCGCCCGCGACACGATGCTGAATGCCTCGCGAGCGGGCGCAACGACGGGTGCGGTCGTTTTGGGCGGGATTCTTCAACGAATTTCCAACTCACGACACTAGCGTCCGGCCAGCTGTTTGCGTAGCGCCACGCCGACGCCCTGGTTCACGAACTGCGTCGTCGCCACCTTGCCCAGGTCGACGTCGCCGGCCTTGTAGAGCCCGGCGCGCACCATCTTGTCGTAGAAATCCTTGATGCGCTCGGGCTTCATCGCGCCGATGCCCAGCGTCTGCGCGTCGCCCGAATCGACGATGCCCATCTGCTTCATCAGGTCGATGCTCTTGGCGATCAGGTCGTCGCTCATCTCGGGGTTGTCGGCGCGGATCAGCGCGTCGGCGGCCTTGCGGTTGCCGTACAGGTAGTTGTTCCAGCCGATGATGGACGCCTCGACGAAGCGCTTGACGACGTCGGGCTTGTTCTTGACCGTGTCGGTGCGCGCCTCGATGGTCGTGCTGTAGGTGCTGTAGCCGTGGTCGGCGAGCAGGAACACCGCGGGCTTGAAGCCGCCTTCCTTGGCGATCGTGATCGGTTCCTCCACCGCGTAGCCCTGTTGCAGGCTG
>FSXQ01002881.1_pt1 | contig 15616 bp, 7 predicted proteins | sample 1638011 | NCBI WGS metagenome assembly FSXQ01 (sample SAMEA3914789, study PRJEB12502) | metagenome | biome: forest; material: soil | place: Canada | collected 2011-07-03 | depth 0.3 m | reverse complement strand
GCGCCGAACGCGAGCAGTTGATCGGCCAGTCGTTCCGCGTGCTGTACCCGACGCAGGGCGAGTACGAGCGCACCGGCGAGCGCATCGTCGCGAGCCTGGACATCGACGGCCGCTACGCCGACGAACGCGTGATGCGCCGCGTCGACGGCGAACTGTTCTGGTGCCACGTGTGGGGCCACGCGCTCGACGCCGCCGACCCGCACGCCGCGGGCATCTGGAGCTTCGAGGACCTGTCGTCGCGGCGCTCGCTGAAGCTCGATTTCACCGCGCGCGAGCGCGAGATCGCGGCCCTGCTGATCGAGGGACTCACCAGCAAGATGGTGGGCAAGAAGCTGGGGATCAGTCCGCGGACGGTGGACGTGTACCGGGCGCGCCTGATGCGCAAGGTCGGGGCGTCGACCACGGCCGAGCTGGTGCACAAGCTGCTGGCGGGCTGAGCGCCGGGGCGTAGACGCGGCGCGTATCATCGCCAGGCTGCGCCGCGAGGCGCGCTTCCAGCCGCGACGCCGCCGGTCCGCAAGGAGGAAATCGTGTCGATGATGTCCCGACTCCTGCTCTGCCTGCTGCTCGCGTGGCCTGCGGCCGCGCACGCCACGGAGGTCGTCCGCTTCCCGAAACCCGAGTTCGAGGGCGATCACCGCTACGACTACGCGATGCAGTTGCTGCAGCTCGGCTTGTCGAAGAGCGGCGTCGACTACCGGATCGAGTTGGCCGAGTTCCCGATGAACCAGGAGCGCCAGGTGGTGGAGATCGAGGCCGGCCGGACGCTCGATGTCGGCCCCATCCCCAGCTCCGCCGAACGCGAGGCGCGCCTGCTGCCGGTTCGCATTCCGATCAACAAGGGCGTGCTGGGATGGCGCCTGGGCCTGATCCGCAAAGGCGACGAACGCCTGTTCGCCGGCGTCAACACGCTCGTCGACCTCCAGGCCGTCCGGCTCGCCCAGGGGCAGGAGTGGCCGGACACGCAGATCCTGCGGGCCAATGGCATCCCGGTGATCACGGCCCCCAGGTACGAAGGCCTGTTCAAGATGCTCACCGGCAAGCGATTCGACTATTTTCCGCGCAGCGTCATGGAGATCTGGGACGAACAGACCCTCAACGCCGCGACCCTGGAGGTGGAGCCTCACCTGGCGCTGCACTACTTCTACGACGCCTACTTCATGGTGAACCGAAAGAACACCAAGCTGGCGCAGGACCTCCGCGACGGGTTGGAGCGCGCCGTCGCCGACGGCTCGTTCGACCGGCTGTTCCAGCAGTACTACGGGGAACGGCTCCGCAAGGCGCACCTGGACACCCGCACGGTGATCGAGCTGAAGAACCCGCTGCTGACTCCCGGGACGCCATCGGATCGGCCCGAACTCTGGTACGGCTTGCGCCCGCAGCACTGACGCTGGAGAGCGGCCGGCCGGTCAGGGGGCGTGCCCCGCCTCGAGCGTTCGCAGCTCGGCGATGACCGGGTCGAGCGAAGTCACCACCTTCGCAAGGAGGATTTCGACCTCGTCGGCATCGACCTCGTCGATGCACGCCCGCTCGAGGTCCGAGGCGGCCCGATAGACGGCGCATGCCGCGAGGGTCCCGGCGACGCCCTTCAAATCGTGCACCATGCGCATCGCCAGCGACAAGTGGCCGGCCTGCCGCGCGGCGCGGAAGCGCCCGGCGAAATCCGCCTCCCGATCCCGGAACATGCCCAGGAGCCGGCAATACGTGGCCTCGTCGCCCATCAGGGCCGCGACCCCGGCGGCACGGTCGATACCCGATTGCGGAATCGGCCCATCGGCCGCCGGCGCCATTCCATCCGCCACCCCGGTCGCCACGGGCCGGATCCAGCGTGCGAGCGTGGAAAACAATTCCTCCACCTTGATCGGCTTGGCCACATGGTCGTTCATTCCGGCAGCCAGGACCTTGGCGCGGTCACCGACCAGGGCGTTGGCCGTCATCGCGATCACCGGCAGGTCCCGCCAGCGCGGTTGCTCGCGCAGCGCCCGGGTCGCGGCATAGCCGTCCATCACGGGCATCTGGCAGTCCATCAGCACACCGTCGAACTGCTCGCGCTCCAGCAGGGACAACGCCTCCTGGCCGTCACAGGCGACGCCGACGTCGATGCCCGAGCGCCGCAACACGGCCAAGGCGATCTCGCGATTGATGGCGTTGTCCTCCACGAGGAGAATCCGCGCACCGCGCAGGCGTGCCTGAATGCCGATCAAGGCCTGCTCCTGCCTCGACGCGCGCGTGGCTTCGGGCACGGCGAGGCCGAGCACCCGGTTGCAGGCGTCCAGCAGCGTCGACGGCGTCACCGGCTTCACCAGCAACGCGCCGACCGTGAGCTGGCGCTCCTCCAGCCGCCTGTGCAGCTCGTCGCGACCGAGCGCCGTCACCATCATCACGGCGGGCACGGGATGGCGTCGACTCCCGTGCTGTCCCAGGAGCCGCAGGCACTCCACGCCGTCCAGGCCAGGCATCTTCCAATCGAGGAGGATGAGGTCGTAGGGCCGATCGGTCGCGTCCGCGATGTCGATCCGGCGCAGCGCGGCGCGACCGTCCGCCGCGGAATCGGCGTGCAGTCCGAGGGCGGCCGCCAGGCCGACGAGAACGTCGCGCGCGCAGTCGTTGTCGTCGACGACGAGCGCCCGCCGCCCCTGCAGGCCGGGCGACTGCGGCGCGGCGGGCGCATCCGGCCCGGGCAACACGCTGAAGCGCATCGCGAAGTGGAAACGCCTGCCCTGGCCCACGCTACTCTCGACGTGGATCTCACCGCCCATCATGCGCACCAGATGGCGGCTGATGGACAGGCCCAGGCCGGTGCCGCCATAGCGCCTGCTGGTCGACGAGTCCCCCTGCGTGAACGGCTGGAACAGGCGCTGCTGCTCTTCGTCCGTCATGCCGATGCCGGTATCGCGCACGTCGAAACGCAGGTCGATGGAATCGGCCTGCCGCTGCGCGATCTCGACCGCGACCACGACCTCGCCGCGCTCGGTGAACTTGACCGCGTTGTAGCCGAGATTGAGCAGCACCTGGCGCAGGCGCGAGGGATCGCCGATGAGCATCGGCGGCAACCGGGGTGGCTGCTCGAACACCAGTTCGAGGCCTTTTTCCTCGGCGTTCATGCCCACCAGGCTGGCCAATCCTTCCATCACGTCGGCGAGGCAGAACGGAATGGATTCGATGTCCAGCTTGCCGGCCTCGATCTTCGAAAAATCGAGGATGTCATTGATGATGCCGAGCAGGGACTCGGCCGCGCCATGGATCTTCTGGACGTAGTTCGCCTGCTGCGAGTCGAGTCCGCTTTGCAGGGCCAGGTAGGACATGCCGAGGATGGCGTTCATCGGCGTCCGGATCTCGTGGCTCATGTTGGCGAGGAACTCGCTCTTGGCGTGGTTGGCGGCCTCCGCCAGGCGCCGGGCGTCGCGATCCGCCTCGCCCTGTCGGCGGGCCGTGATGTCGCGGGCGATGCCGACCGTCCCCACCACATGGCCGTCGGCATCGTGGAGCGCGGTCTTGATGGTCTCCACCAGCGTGTCCGTGCCATCGGAGTTGATGTGGTGTTCCTCGATGCGCTTGCAGCCGCTCGTCGCCATCACCTCGGCGTCGTCGGCGAGATACTTTCGCGCCAGTTCCGGCGGATGCACCTCGAGGTCGCTCATGCCGATCATCCGACCGGGTTCGGCGAAGCCCTTCGCGGCGGCGAGCGCGCGGTTGACGGCGACAAAGCGGCCGTCGGCGTCCTTCACCCACGCCAGATCCGGAATGTTGTCCAGGATCGCGGCCATGCGCGCGTTGGCATTGCCCAGCTCGATCGCATGTTGGCGCAGCCTCTCGCGCATCGCGTTCAGCGCGTCGACGAGCTGGTCGAGTTCGTCGCCCCGGCCTGGCGGACGCCGCAGCCGCAACGGCGCGGCATTGGCGTCCGGAGTCACGCCCGCGATCGACGCGGCCACGTCCAGCAGGTGGCGCGTCGCGAGTCGATGCGCGACGAACAGGATGAAGAGCGCGACGAGGAATGTCTTGGCGGCGTTGCTCAGGAGAATGACGAGCGCCTGCGCCGCGAGTTCGCGGTAGATGTCCGTCAGCGTCGCCTCGATGTGGAGCACGCCCACGACTTCGGGCCGGTCGCCGCAGCACGCCAGCGGGAACTCCTTGACGACCGCCCGGGAGGTCTGGCGCTCTCCGCGGAAGACCGTGAGCGCGTGGTCGGAGGAAGCCGTCTCCCGCACTTCCACCGCACGCATGGAGGGCAGGCGCAGGATGCCCTCGATCTGCTCCTGGAGCTGCTTGGTGTCCAGCGCCCAGAGACTCTCGCCCAGGCTGCGCGAAGTGGCCTGGTCGATCTCCATGAACCGGCTGTCGAGGCGCGCCCGCTCGCTGCGGTAGCTCAGGGTCAGTTGCAGGACCGTGAGCACCAGCGTCACCACGGTGCTGAACAACAGCACCCGGATCAGCAGCGCGGTGGCGATACCACCCCCGGGCACCCTCGAAATGGATGCAAGCCAGCTGCCGGATGACTGCATTGGATGGGGATCGCCGGGCTTGAGCGTCATCTTCGACCCGTCCGCCTCGCCGCAACCCGAGGCCTGCACGGTCCTTTCGCGATTTTCGCCAAGTATGCGACTCGCGACGCCTCCTGACCAATGGGAGTCGACCCAGTCGACCCGCCGGGTCCGGCGATCGACATTTCGCCAGAATCTTCCGCCGCGGCCGCCCTGCCTACACCAGATCGCCGACCGCCGATCGCCGGAATAGCGCCGGACGGCAAACGCAGCTCGAGCGATCGAAACGGCCTGCCCTCGAAGAAGATGGATCGTCGGCCGCTCGTTCGCGGCGCTCGCAGCGTCAACCGTTCCCTCGATGGCGAGCCATTTCCGGTTCTGCAAGGCAGATGGGGAACGGAGTGCGCACGGGGAACGTTTCAACAAGAAACTTCAAATGCCACGTTCCGACGCAAGAATGAGCGCCCTCCCGGAGGAGGTCCATGTTGACGGAGTGAGCCTCGGCGACATGCGGGCGGATGCCGCCGCGGCGCTGCTGGGCACCTACCGCAGAAGCGGCTACCTGCGCGCGGACGTGAATCCGTTGCGCGCCCCCGATGGCGGGATTCCGGGTGTCGGTCCGCTGGATTTCGAGCACCGCCTGCCCCTGGGCAACGCGGAAGACCTCGAGGACCTGCCGCGGCTCGAAGAACGTTTGCGCCGCAACTACTGCGGCGCGCTGGCCCTGAACGTGGCGCATGTCAGGAACCACAAGCAGCTGGCGTGGCTCTACGAACGCATGGAAGAGCGGCCGTCCGGCGTGAGCTGCGGCGAAGAGAAGCGACTGGCGATCTACGAGGCGTTGTTCGCAGCCGAGCGATTCGAGCACGAGATCGCGAACCGCTATCCCGGCCACAAGCGCTTCAGCCTCGAAGGGTGCGAAGCCTACATCGTGTTCCTGCAGTGCGCGATGGAAAGCGCCGCGGCCGCGAACGTGCTGGAAGTCGTGATGGGCATGCCGCACCGCGGCCGCGTGAACGTGCTCTACAACGTGCTGAAGCTGGAGTTCGCCCGCATCTGCTCGCTGTACACGGACGAACCCGACGCCGGCCTGGCGGCCTGGGACATCAAGGAGCATCTCGGCCTCTCCGGCAGGCTGCCGACGGCCGCTGGCGACATCGGCTTCTGCCTCGCGCACAACCCGTCGCATCTGGAGGCCGTGACGCCGGTCATCGCCGGCATGACGCGCGCCAAGCAGGAACGCGAAGGCGCGAACGCGCGCGGGGCGGTGATGCCCATCATCGTGCATGGAGACGCGTCGTTCAGCGGGCAAGGCATCGTCACAGAGACGCTCAATCTCGCGCGGACGCGCGGGTACAACGTCGGTGGAATCGTGCACGTCGTCCTGAACAACCAGATCGGGTCGACGGTGTCCAACCTGCTCGACGCACGCTCGACGCTGAGTTGCGCGGACATCGCCCGCGCGTACGACATCCCGATCCTGCACGTGAACGCGGACGAGCCCGAGGCGGTGGCATTCGCAGCCGAGGTCGCCGTGGAATTCCGCCAGCGATTCCGCTCGGACATCCTCGTCGACATCCTCGGCTACCGGCGCCGGGGCCACAACGGACACGACGATCCGACGGTGACCCAGCCCGCCATGCAGCGCACGATCCGTGTGAAGCCAACGGCCGCCCAGCTGTATCGCGACTCCCTGTTGCACACGGCCCCGATCGCAGAGGGTCGGGTGACGGAGGTGGAGCACCGTGTCGTGGCCGGCATGTCACTACCCGCACCGGACGCGGGTCCGGCAACGGCGCGGACCCGGCCGCCGGCAGTCGGGTCGCCATCGGAGGCTCGCGCCAATGCCGTCACCTCGGTGCCCTTTCGCCACCTGGCGCAGCTGACCGCGTCGATGGCGGCCATTCCCGCGGAGTTCTCGCCGCATCCGGACATCGTCGCCCTGGCGGACGGCTGGCGGGCGACGGCCGCGTCGGACGCGAATCGCGTCGACTGGTGCCTGGCGGAGACCCTGGCCTACGCGTCGTTGTTGTCGACCTCTTTCAACGTCCGGCTGACGGGCCTGGACATCGGCCGCGGAAGCTTCTTCCATCGCCAGTGCATCTGGCACGACCAGCGCGCCGTCGAGGATGGCGAGAGCCTGCATGTGCCCTTGCGGCATCTTGGCGCGGAACAAGGCGCGTTTTCGGTCTTCGATACGCCACTGTCGGAAGAAGCCGTGCTGGGCTTCGAATACGGCTATTCCGTCATGGCGGCCCGCACGCTGGTCGTGTGGGAGGCGCAGTTCGGCGACTTCGTCAACAACGCACAGGTCATCATCGATCAATTCATCAGCTGCGGCGAAGTGAAGTGGGGCTACAAGAGCGGCCTGGTCATGATGCTGCCGCATGGCTACGAGGGCGGTGGCCCGGATCACTCGAGCGCCTACCTCGGACGATTCCTGTCGCTGTGCGCCGAGCAGAACATGGTCGTGGCGGTGCCGAGCACGTCGGCGCAACTGTTCCATCTGCTGCGTCGCCAGTTGGTCGGCCGCATCGACAAGCCGCTCATCGTCTTCTCCCCCAAGGCCCAGCTCTATGGCAAGCCGGAGAGTCATTCGCCCTGGTCGGAATTCGACGGTGCGGGCTTCCGCCCGGTGATCGAGGCCTTCCCGGCCGGCACCGGGGCCGCGATCGACCGGGTCGTGGTGTGCAGCGGCAAGATCGCGCACGATCTTGCGCAGGCCGTCGCCGCCCGCCAGGATGTCCGCAGCAGCGTCATCCGCGTCGAGCAGCTCTACCCGTTTCCGGAGGACGCCCTCCGAGAAGCCCTGGCACGCCACCCGGCTCTCGCGGAAGTCGTCTGGGTGCAGGAAGAAGCGCGCAACCACGGCGCGTGGCCCGTGGTGCGGGAGTGGCTGGAGGCCGCGTTGCCGGCACGTACGCGCCTGCGCTGCGTCTCTCGCCCGGACTCGGCGCCGAGCGCGGGTTGTCGCAAAAGTGAGCACCTTGCGCAACTGCAGGACATCCTTCGCAACGCACTCGACCGCACGGCACCCTGAGCCTCGCCGGATGCGCCGCGCTCTCCGCTCGACACGCGCGGTGCCCGTGGGCGCTCAGCATGCGGCGGTGGTTTCCGCCAGGGCTCGCGGGAACAGGTGGATCGGGGACGACCTGGCAAAGGCCAGGAGTTCCTGCGCGGGCAACGGCTTGGCGAAATAGTAGCCCTGGAAGACGTCGCAGCCCAGTTCGGCCAGGAAGGCCGCCTGCGCCCGGGTCTCGATCCCCTCGGCAACCGTCCGGAACTTCAGCGCCCGTGCAATGTCGAAGGTGGCACGCACGATCGCCTCGGACTGGGGACTGGTCAGCATCTCGCTCGTGAAGGCCCGATCGATCTTCAGCGTGTCGAGCGTGAACTGCTGGAGATAGCTCAGCGACGAGTAGCCGATCCCGAAGTCGTCGAGGGCGATCGAGACACCGAGCTGCTTCAGTTCGCGAATGGTGGCCTGGCTGTGGTCGGTGTCCTCCATGAGCAGCGTCTCGGTGAGTTCGAGTTCGAGGCAGGCCGGCGGCAGGCCGGTCGCCTGCAGCGCGCGCGCCACGGTCGGAACCAAGGTATCGCCGCTGAACTGGCGACCCGAGATGTTCACGGAGACGGCCATGCCGTTCAGCCCCGCGGCCCGCCACTCGGCCATCTGGCGGCATGCCGAGAACAGCACCCAGTCGCCGATCTCGCCGATGATGCCGGTGCGCTCCGCCAACGGAATGAACTCGGCGGGCGATACCAGGCCGAACTCCGGATGTTGCCAGCGCACGAGCGCCTCCACGCCGACGATGCGGCCGGTCTTGGCGGATATCAACGGCTGGTAGTGGAGGCGAAGCTCGTCGCGTTCGGTGGCATGGAACAGGGCGCTTTCCATCGACAGTCGGTTGTTCGCGCCTGCGCTCATCTCGGAGGCGTAGGAAACACAGGCGTTGCCTCCGCGCGCCTTCGCCCGGTACATGGCGACGTCGGCGCTGGCCAGGAGCGTTTCGGGATCTGCCGAGGATTCCGCGCTGATGCTGATGCCGATCGATGCCGTCACCTGCAGCAGGCCGCCCTGGTGCTGGAAGGGCTCCTTCAACGCGTCGCGATAGCGGTTGGCGATGTCGCGCACGATCTCGGGGCTCTGGATGCCAGGCAGGATGACGACGAACTCGTCGCCGCCCCAGCGCGCCAGGGTGTCCTCCGGCCGGGCGCAGCTCGCGAACCGCTTGGCGATGGAAGCCAGCAGCTCGTCGCCGCGCCGGTGTCCCAGGGTGTCGTTGATGTTCTTGAACCGATCGAGGTCGATGAGCAGCACGGCGAGCAGCGATTCCTCGCGGTTGCAGCGCAACATCGCCTGCTCAAGCCGCTCCTCGAGCATGAGGCGGTTGGGAAGACGCGTCAGACGGTCGGTGCGTGCCTCGAGCTGGAGCTTGTCCTCCATCCGCTTGCGCTCGTCGATGTTGCGCGAGATGCAAAGCACTTCCGCTTCATGTTCCGCGCTCTTCATGATGCGCAGCGCGCTTTCCAGCCACACGTATTCGCCGAAGGCGACGCGTGCCCGGTAGGCGACCGTGATCGAGGCGTCGGTGCACCCCGCATCCTGGAACGCCAGTTGGACCCTGAGGGCGTCGTCCGGATGCACGATTTCGTTGAAGTTGCGACCCGGCATCTTTTCGGAAGCGACGCCGAGCACGGTCTCGCTGGCCGGGGACGCGAACAGCGTCGTGCCGTCCAGGGCGTGACGCGTGATCATGTCCGTCGAGTTCTCGGTGATGATCTGGTACTTGCGCATCGCGCTGATGACCGATTCCTCGCGGTCGTTCAGGCTTCGCGTCAGGGCATTGAACGTGGTCGTGAGCGCACGCACCTCGCCGCTGCCGCTGCCGGAGACGCCCGGGAACGGCGCGATGCGGCCGGCGGAGGCGGAATACGCGGTGATATGGCGCGTCAGCGCGATGAGCGGCAAGGTCAGGTACCGCGCCAACGCCCAGATCGCCAACAACACCAACAGGGTCGAGCCGGCCAGAAGCCACAGGAAGTCGGAGACGAACTCCCCGATATTGCGATAAGCCTCGTCCTTCGGATACATCGCCGTGACGATCCACCCCGCGCTCTTGACCTTGCGATAGGAGATGAACGAGGGCCGGCCATTCTCGTCGGTACTCTCGGCCGTCCCCTCATAACCCGTGAGCGCCCGGTCGAACAACGCATTCTCGCCAGGGGCGTACAGCGGCATGGAAAGACGGCTCTTGTCCTTGTCCATGATGATCTTGCCGTCGCGGGTCATGATCGCGAGATGGCCGGTCCGCCCGATCACCGTGCGTGAGATGTTGCCGAGCATGTCGGGACGCGTCAGGCCCAGGCTGCCCGTGAGGATCCCGGCCAGGCTGCCGTCGGCCGCGAGGATCGGCATCGTGAGGACAAGGACGATGTTCTCGTCGCCGACATTCGTCTTGAAGGGTTCCGAGATGACGGGTTGCCGAGTCGCGATCGTGCGCTTGATGTAGTCGCGCCAGGTGGCGTCCTGGCCGACGCGGTCGGTGCGATCCGGCCGCTCGGCCAGCAAGATGCCTTTCGGCGAGAAAAGGAAGATCGAACGATCGAAGATGGCCGCGAGCCCGTCGTTTCGCTTCAGGGCGGCCTGGGCGCTGGCGTGATCGGACAGGTCCGCCGGCGCAATGTGCGCCGCGCTCGTTCGCAGGGCGCCCTGCAGAAGGTCGAGCTGCTGGTCGACGTTCTCGGAGATTCGGGCAAGCAGCAGGTTCTGGTCCGTGGACAGGACGCTGATGAGCTGCGAATTGAAGATCCGCAGCGAATATGACGCGATCGCGGCGATCGCCACGAGGAACACGAACGAGATGGCCACCGAGGCCCGCGCAGCCAGGCTTTGCGGGACGAGCTTGCGCATCAGCAGTAATCGTGATGACGCGTCTGATCTGGCCATGATGCGGAACTCCCTGTCGTGTACCCCTGGCTATCGGTACGACGACGCCAATATTGAGTTCGCTTTTAGGCTGCTTTTCCGCGCATCGTGCGAAATGACCCGAACGACGATATATACCCGTACCGGGTACCTGTTGCTGCGTGAAATCGGCTTCGGCGGCAGCGTTTCCGCATTGGACGGCCGCCGCGGCCGCGCCGGCCTGCGGAGCCGTTCGACGCGAACGGCAGCCGGCCTCGGCGGTTCAGGCCAGGGCCGCCACCTGGGCGGCCGCGAGCGCCCCGCTGTAGAGGCGGTAGTCGTCGACGGCGCCCTGGAGGAACGCATCGGCGGCGTACTGCGAACGGCCGAGAAATGACGCCGTGGTGGCGCCAAGATGGTGGGGCGCGAGCGTCATGGTGTCGTTGCTCGCCACCGCGACGCCGTCCACGTAGAGGGTGCAGGTGCTGCCGGAGAGCGTGACCGCGACGTGCACCCATTGCCCGATCGGGAGGGCCGAGGCGCCTTCGACCCGTTGCGTGACGTAGCCGTGGCACGTGTCGATGCCGTAGGCGGGCAGCCCGCTGCCATCCTTGACGGTCAACATCATCCAGCGTCGCTCGCCCGAACCGAGATCGAACACGCGCGCCCATTTCCCGGCCGCGTCGATGCGCACCCGCGCGGCGGTCGTGAAATCCGACAACGCCGTCGTCGTGCCCGGCGGCAACGCGACATGGTCGTCGACGCCGTCCAGGGCGACGGCATTGCCGGCCTGCCCCGTCGTCCAGGCCGCACCGTTGACCAGCGTGCTCGCCGGCCAGGCGCCGACGGCATCCGCCGCGGTGGTGCCGCTCCCCTCGTCGAACGTGACGTGGAGCAGCAGTTCCGGCGCGGTGGCGACGCGCAACGCGCTCGAAGGCGCGCTCTCGCCGGCGGCGCCCACCGCGGTGATCGCGTAGTAGTACGTGGCCGGCGCGGCCACGGTGGCGTCCGTCCAGGTCAGGACGTCCGTGACGCCGGTGGCGATCGTCGCGAACGGGCCCGCTGCGTTCGTGGCGCGCCTGACGTTGTAGCTCGTCGCCCCCGCGACGCCCCACCACGACAGCAGCACACGCGTTCCCTGCAGATACGCCGTCACCCCGGACGGGCTGTTGCCGGTGACGGCCGGGTCGCGCGAGAACGTGAGGGTGCCGAAACCGAGCTGGTCGCCGTTGCCGCCGTCCGTCTCCGGATGAAGCTGCGCGACCTGCAATGCGACGTACGGCGCGGCCAGTCCGCGCCGCTTCACGTAGTGGTTGTAGATCGCTTCCCACACGGGACGCACGCTGCCCTGCCCCGCCGTCGACAGCCCGGTGCGCAGCCCTTGCTTGCCGTTCTGGTCGAACCAGGGCACGGTGAAGAACGCGCCCGTTGCGTCCTTCAGGTTGGACTTCGCGACGTACTCGGCGCCCGCCAGGAAACGGTTGTTCTCGTAGCCGTACAAGTCGTCGCCCTGGTTCCACGCCATTTCGCAGAAGGCGCCGAGCAGGCCGATGCCCAGGGTGCAGTGCCCCTGGTCGCGGCCGCTTTCCTGCCACTGGCCCAGGTAGCCGGGATGCACGTGGTAGATCGCCTGCAGCGCGGAACCGTTGCCCTGGCCGAACTTGAAATAGGCGACGGCTTCGTCGTAGATGTCCTGGCGATCGCACAACACGCCGGTGGCCAGGACGCAGGCCATGTTGCACAGGTCCCAATTGGCCCAGTAGTTCGTGATCTCCGCGTCGTTGTGACGAACCAGGAAGTCGTGCGACATCGGGTAGAAGATCGTCAGGATCATGTTCTGGAACGCCGCGACATCGGCGGCCGCCCAGCCCGGGTAGCTGCGCATGATCTCGGCGGCATTCGCCCATTGGAAGCCATAGATCCCCGCTGACAGAAACCGGTCGGCGTCGCCATCGAGCGCCGTCAGCGTGGACGACCAGGCGTTGAGGAACACCACCGCCAGGTCGGCGTAGGCGGTGCCGCCCGTCACCTTCCAGCGCAGTGCCAGCTGATAGGTGCGGTCGATGTCGATGTACATCTGCGCGCTGTTGTTGGTGGTGCCGCGTGTGACCGTGGCGAGCGGCCGCGGCGTCGCGCCGAGTTGGGCGCGTCCGTTGGCGGTGAGCGCGTTCCACCCGTCGAGCCAAGGCTGGGCGGCCGCGGCGACCTTGGCCTTCATGCGCGCGAAGTCGTCGTCGGTGTGAAGGAGCCCCGGATGCACGAAGCTGCGTGGCGCGGATCCCGTCGATCCGGATCCGGTTCCGGTTCCAGAGCTGGCACCGGAGCCCGAGTCCGGCCCGTTCGCCGAACCGCTGCTCGACGAATCACCACCGCCGGAACTGCAGCCTGACAGGCCGGAGATGGCGAGAACGATCGTGGACTGGAGGAACTGGCGGCGTGCAGGCGACATTCGACGGCTCATCTTCGGTTTTCAGGTGGGTGGGGTTCAAATCGGCGAGTCCGCAAGGATCGAACTCAAAGGCACGAACGCGGTGCTGCAATCCACCGGTGTCGAGCTTTCGGCGGCGCCGCTGACCGTCACGTCCCGAGCGGTCGACGCCGCGAGCGCGGACGCGAAGCTGACCGCGCCCGATCCCAGCGTGAAATGGGCCGCCGCCGGCTGGGTGCCGGGGCCGCCGTTGTGGCCCGCCTCGAAGCCCGGCTGCGTGCCGTCGAAGACGACGTTGTCGAGCGTGATGGTCAACGGATTGACCTGGCCCGCGAGCTCGTAGCCGACGAAGGTGAGCAGGCCGCCGCCGTATTTCGCGCTTCCCAGGAAATGGAATCCGCTGATCTTCACGTTGGTGAAGCTCGGATACAGGCTGCCCGTGGAGGAACTGTAGAACGGGTCGAACACCAGCGGGCGCCGGACGTTGCGCATGCAGACCTGGCTGTAGGTCACCGAGTCCACCTTGCCGCCGCGCGACGAATCCGACTTGATGCGCAGGCCCCCGCCGTTGTCGCTGTCGAAGCCGTCGATCGACAGGTCGGTGACCGCGAGATGGGACAACCCGGCATCGGTTTCGCTGCCGACCGACATGCCGTGGCCGTAGTAGAAGTGGTTGTGGGCGAAGGTCAGGTTGTTCGAGGCCGGGCCGGCGTGCGACTTGATGGCCACGTGATCGTCGCCGGTGCTGATGTACGAGTACGCGAGCAGGACGTTGCTGGACTGGCCGGGATCGAAGCCGTCGGTGTTCTTCACCGTGTCGGGGGTGAAGCAGGTGGCCGGCGTCACCTTGTCCGGCGTCGAACCCGCGGGGCAGGCGTAGCCTGGCTTCGAATAGACGGCGCTGGGCGTCAGGATCTTGAGGCCCCAGGCGGTCACGCCAGCGACCCCGCTGGTGACGACGTGGAAATTGGGCGCGTTCTCCACCGTGATGCCATGGAGCGTGAACGCGCTTCCGTTCCTCACCTGGACCAGGCGCGGGTTCTGCTGGTTCAGGCCGGAGGTCTTGTTCTGGTAGGCCACGTCCCACCAGCTGCGGACGCCCGCGTTCGGACCGCTGGTCAGCAGGCTGCCTCCGCGCCCATCGATCGTTCCGCCGCCCACGAGGCCGCTGTTGGCGGTGTTGCTCGCGAGGATGAGCGGGTTGCAGGCCTTCGGATCGGCCGAGGTCGCCGTGCCGCAGGTTCCCGGGCCGTTGTCGTAGTCGGCCGGGTTGCGCGAAGCGAACAAAGTCACGCCGGTGTCGATCCACAGCGTGACGCCCGACTTGAGACTCAGCGGTCCGCTCAGGAAGCCGGACTCCCCCGCCGCCCCGACCGACAGCTTCACGGCTTGCCCCACCGGACAGGCATCGATGGCGGACTGCAGGCGTGCGGCATCGGGCTGCGATGCCGATGGGTCAACGTCCAGCGCGTCCAGCGATCCCTTCGACGGCTTGAGCCGGGCCGGCAGGTTGGCACACAGCGTTGTCGGCAACAGCGGTTCGGCGACCGTTCCCCATTGCGTCGCGACCGCCGGCGATGGCGATGGCGATGGCGATGGCGATGGCGTAGGCGATGGCGTGGGCGTAGGCGCCGGGGTGGGCGCAGGCGTTGGCGCCGGTGTCGGCGTCAGTGAGTTCACGTCGGAACCGGCCGAATTCCCGCCGCCTCCGCACGCCGCAATCGAGAGCGTCAAGCAGGCCAGCGCCAGCATGCGCAGCCGAAACTCCCGTTCCGGCGCGGCCCGGACGTGCGGGTCGGCGGCGCAAGATCCACGCCCCAAGCCATCGACGGCGAGGCCGGTTTCATGACCGGAAGATGACGGCATCATCATCGAATTTCCACGGGTTGATCCAGCGGCGGATCGAGCACGAAGCATGCCGCCGGACGACAGCCTCGGGTCAGGATCGCGGGCTCCGGCGGCGTGCTCGATCTTGGGGCACCCCCGCGCCTGCCCGCGCGAAACGCAGACGGGGCGTACGCCCGCACACGACAGGATGACACCGACGAATGCATCCAACGGCGGATACCCCACGCACGTATACGGTGCGCTGCCGGGATCGCGGTGTGACGTCCCTGGTCAGCGACAGGCGACGAAGTTTGTCATTGCGCGCGCGGGCGAGCGACCAGTCCTGTCACGTCACGTCAGCGATGCGCAACGAGATGTTGCCGAGGTCGTCTTCCGTCGGACGCGAATCCCTCGCGAGCCCGGACCTCGGCCCTCAGCTGCAGGCGGCCCGCAGGTCGTCCGGCAACGGCACCGTCTTCTTGTCGCGGAAGTCCAGCCACACGAGCGTCGCGCCGCCATTGGCCGAGATCACGTCAGGCGCGTCCGCCATCGACAGCGTGAACCAGGTATCCAGACTCTTCGAGCCCGGCTTGCTCACGTAGTGGCGCGCGATGATCTCGCCGGGGAACTCGATCTGGCGGACGAAGTTGCAGAAGCCGTTGGCCATCACCGGGCCGACGCCTTCGGGATTGGGCGCCGAGTCGAAGCGGTTCAGCCAGTCGATGCGCAAGGTCTCGAAGTAGCGGAAGTAGATCGTGTTGTTGACGTGGCCCATCGCGTCGAGGTCGCCCCAGCGCACCGGGATGCGCATCTCGTGGACCAGCTTCAGGCCTTCCGGCAGGTCGAACCGCATCGTTTCAAAGGCCGAAGCCGTCGTCGGCTTGCAGCACCGCGCCGTTGATGAAGTGGCTCTCGTTGGCGCACAGCATCAGCAGCGCGCTGTCGAGGTCGGACGGCTTGCCGATGCGC
>FSXQ01000310.1_pt1 | contig 15658 bp, 12 predicted proteins | sample 1638011 | NCBI WGS metagenome assembly FSXQ01 (sample SAMEA3914789, study PRJEB12502) | metagenome | biome: forest; material: soil | place: Canada | collected 2011-07-03 | depth 0.3 m | reverse complement strand
GATGCTGCTGTACATCAACATCATCCAGATCGTGCTGGGCATGTTCCTGGACATGGCCGCGCACATCCTGATCACCACGCCGCTGCTGCTGCCGCTGGCGATCCAGATGGGCGTCGGCCCGGTGCAGTTCGGCATGATGCTGCTGCTCAATTGCGCGCTGGGCCTGGTACACCCGCCCGTCGGCACGGTGCAGTTCGTGGGCTGCGCGATCGGCGAGATCTCGATGGGCCAGGCCACGCGCACCGCCTGGCCGTACTACCTGGCGATCTGGGTGGCGATCAACCTGGTCACCTACGTGCCGGCATTCTCGACGTGGTTGCCGGCGGCCATCACGGGACACGCGGTGTTCTGAACGGACACGCTGGCGCCGACGCGCCAGAACGTGAGGGGGCGAGACCGATCTCACGATCCGTTACGCACACGCCATGCGCAGTGAGCGCCAACGGGCTCACAATGCTCGAGCTCGAGGCGGTGACGCCCCGGGCTTCGTTCATCCGACGCATCGCTCTCGAAAGGCGCCCTCCGCCTCCCACGCCCATGCCAGTCGTAGCAGTCATCAATCGCAAAGGTGGAAGCGGCAAGAGCACGCTGGCCAGCCACCTGGCGGGTTACAGCGCCAGGCGCGGGCTGCGCGTGATGCTGGGCGACGTCGACCGCCAGCAGTCTTCGCTGGCGTGGTTGCGCCGCAGGGCGGCGCAACCCTTGTCCAACTGCCCCAACATCGTCGGCTGGGCCGTCGGCGCGCAGAGCGTGATGCGGCCGCCGGTCGGCATCACGCACGCCGTGCTGGATACGCCCGGGGGTCTGCACGGCTTCGACCTGGCCCGGGTCGTGATGGGCGCGGACGCGATCCTGATGCCGGTGTGCGATTCCATCTTCGATCGCGAATCCGCCGCCGACTGCTACGCCGAACTGATGACGCTGCCACGCGTGGCCAGCGGCCGCTGCCAGGTGACCCTGGTGGGCATGCGGCTCGACGCACGCACCAAGGGCGCCCAACGACTCGAAACTTGGGCCGCCCAGAACGGACTACCGTACATCGGCTCGCTGCGCGAATCCCAGGTCTATCCGCGGTGCGCCGAGGAAGGCATGACGCTGTTCGACCTCCCGGCGTCGAAGGTCGCGGCCGACCTGGCGCAATGGCAACCCATCCTCGACTGGGTGAACGCGGCCTGGGATGCCTCGGAGAAAATGGAAGCGACGGCGAAGGCACCGGCGCCGTTCTCCGCACCGTCGCTCTCGAAACAGTCGAAGCGACGGCCCCTCCTGCGCTCGCCTATGCCCGCGCCCAACGTGCCGTCTGCCGAATTCCGCCCGCCCCGCGAGGCCGTGCTTTCCGCTCGGGCCGATCGATTCGGCTGGCTGTTGACAGTTTTCAGGTCGCGGAGTTGAGGAATGAACAAGACTCGGCTCGAGGCTTTCAGCGATGGCGTGCTCGCGATCATCATCACGATCATGGTGCTGGAGTTGAAGGCTCCCCATGGCGCCGACATCGATACCCTGCGGCCATTGATGCCAGGATTCCTGAGTTACGTGCTGAGCTTCGTCTACGTCGGCATCTATTGGTCGAATCATCACCACCTGCTCCAGGCAGCGTCTCGCGTGACTGGCGGCATGTTGTGGGCCAATCTTCACCTGATGTTCTGGTTGTCGCTGTTTCCATTTGCTACGGCGTGGATGGGCGAGAACCACTTTGCACCGCTGCCGTCGGCGGCCTACGGTTTGATACTCTCGATGGCTGCCATCGCGTGGGTGCTTCTGCAAAAGCAGATCATCCGTGCGCAGGGGCCCGACTCACTCCTGCAGCGCGCGCTCGGGACCGATATCAAAGGGCGCATCTCGCCTGTGATGTACCTGGCGGGCATCGTCTCGTCGTTCTTCGTGCCAGGTCTGGCACAAGCTTTCTATGTCGGAGTCGCGCTGCTCTGGTTGGTGCCCGACAAGCGTATCGAGAATGTGCTGACGTCCGTGCGCGAATGAGTGCTGAAGGTTTGCCTCCGAGCATCGGAACAGCGTCAGCCGGCGAGCGCAACGCGAGCCATTCGTGACGAAGCGGCGCTACGTAATCCGACGTGAACTGCGCGCAGGCAAGAACGCGACATCCGCTGCAAGCCCCACTCCGCAGCTCGGAGTGCGCAGCGTTACCTTGGCATCGAGAGCCGCCGCAAATTCCTTGACGATGGACAGCCCCAGGCCGCACCCGTCCGAATCGCTGTCGTCGATCCGATAGAAGCGCTGAAACACGCGCTCGCGTTCCTCCTCGGCAATGCCTGGCCCGTTGTCTTCGACTGTCAAGGTGACGGCCACAGGGTCGACGGTGATGCGAGTCGTGACGATTCCACCGACAGGCGTGTAGCGGATCGCGTTGTCCACGAGGTTCATCACGATCTCGCGCAATGTCACCGCGTGTCCGCAGACGAGAATGCCCGACGCGGCGGCTTCGAAGCCGAGGTCGATGCGCCTGCTCTGCGCCCGTCCCGCCATGTCTTCCAGCACGCGTCGCACCACGTCGTCGAGACGCGCCTGCTCCCCATGAAATTCGCCGGGCCCGAGTACCTGGGCGCTCGAGAGCGTCAACAACTGGTTGACCAGGCGCACCGACTGCTGCACCGTCTGCCTGATCGCGTGCAACGACTCCGAGCGGCCGGCCACATCCGAGGCGCGTATGGCGTAGCTGACCTGCGTCGTCAGCAGCGTCAACGGGGTGCGCAATTGGTGCGCAGCGTTCTGGATGAAGGCCTGCTGCACGCCCGTGTGATGCTCGAGCCGCATCGCGTACTCGTTGATCGCATCCACCAGCGGGCTCAACTCCACCGGCACGGCCTCGATCTCCAACGCGTGCAGCGAGCCCGGGCGGCGCATGAGCACGGCGTCGCGCAATTGCAGCAAGGGCTTCAGGCAATTGCGCAAGCCGAACCACACGAGCAATGCGACCAGCGCCAGCGTGGCGAGCTGCTGCACCATCGCCTGCATCCACAAGCTCTTGGCCAGCGCCGAGCGGCCCTGCAGCGTCTGCGCGATCTGCACGCGAACAGGCTGGATGCCCGTCTCGGTCAGCACCGGCTGCAGATAGACCACCGCACGCACGGCCTGGTTGCGCACCACGGAATCGAAGAACTGCGAGGTCTCGGGCTGCAGCCGGGCCTCGGACAACTGGAATTCGGGGTAGCCCGTGACGGTGTGTCCATCGCTCGTGATGACCCGGTAGTACACGTGATCGATGTCGCTCGACTGGAACAGCTCCAGCGCTGCCGGCGGGATCGGATCCTGGATGCTGCCGTCCTCGAAGCGCAACTGCTCCGCCACGATGCGTGCCGAGCCGAGCAGCAGGCGGTCCTGCACGACGGCCGCCGTCGCTTCTGCGTTCTGCCGACTGACGACGCCGTCGAACACGACGGCGCCCGCCAATGGCAGCATCACCCAGGCCAGCAGGCGGCCGCGCAGGCTATGTTCCATGATGCACCTGCCGCAGCAGGTAGCCCAGGCCGCGCAGCGTGACGATGGTGGCGTCGCTGCCTTCGAGCTTCTTGCGCAGGCGGTGCACATAGATCTCGATGGCATCGGCCGACACGCCGTCCTCGACGGAAGGCAGGCTCTGGCCCAGCACGGACTTCGAGACGGTGGCGCCCATCTTCAGGATCAACACCTCCAGCACGGTGCGCTCGCGCGGCGTCAGCACCAGCGGCTTGCCCGCCAGCGTGAACTCGCGACTGCCGCCCAGGTACACGAGATCGCCGCAGGCAATGTGCGGATTCGAGACATGCGCCGATCGGCGCAGCAGCACGCGGATGCGCGCCTCCAGTTCCTCGACGTCGAACGGCTTGGCAACGTAGTCGTCGGCGCCGTGGTCGAGCTCGATGACGCGGCTGCGCGTCGTGTTGTCCGCGGTGAGCACGAGCACCGGCGTCGCGTTGCCGCGCTCGCGCAAGCGTCTCAGCACCTCGTGTCCGCCAAGCTTGGGCAGCGCGAGGTCCAGCAGCACCAGGTCGTACGCCTCGGTGCGCAGCACGAAGTCGGCATCGGCGCCGTTCTCGACGCAATCCACCGCGTACAGCTGCTTGCGCAACGTTCGCGACAGCCAGTCGGCCAGCACCTTGTTGTCTTCGACGAGCAGGATTCTCATGGCAGCGGCAGACTTCTCAGCGCGCGGCCAGGGCGAACTCGGTGGTGTAGGTGCGCGACACGTCGATCGGCTTGCCGACCACGGTGCGCTCGGCCAGGCGCATCACGCGCAGCACGTTGGCCGGGCCACCGACCGGCATCACGCCGTCGAGGGTGAACATCGACTTGCTCTGTTGCAGGGTGCTCACGTACAGGGCTCGGTCGCCCGCCATGTAGTCGGGCGGCAACTGGGCCGCGATCTCCTGCGCACTGTGGGAGCCGATGTAGCGCAAGGCCTTGACCAGTGCATTGACCAGGCGCTGCACCTCGTCATGGTGTGTGCGGATCCACGGCGCCGACATGTACAGGCACGCGGCCGGATAGACGCCACCCAGCTCGGCCGCGGCCAGCGTCGGCGTGCGCAGATCCACCAGCAGGCGCGCGTCGCCGGACTTGAGCAGGCGCGACAACGTGGGCTCGGTGGTCATGCCGACATCGATGCGGCCTTCACGCAGCGCGGCCGTGAAGGCATCGCCCGCACCGACGCCGGCGATCGTCATCTCGCCATTCTTCACGCCATGCTCGGCGGCGAGGTACTGCATCAGCAAGTGCGTCGACGACCCCAGCCCCGTGACACCGAGCACATGGCCGCGAAAGTCGGCCGGCGACCGGATCGCGTCGGCCTTGCGCGCGGCCACCACCACGGCCTCGCCCGGCGCCTGGCTGAACTGCACCACCGCCTGCACGAACTTGCCCTTGGCCTGCAGGTCGATCGTGTGGTCGTAGAAGCCGACGACGCCCTGCACGCTGCCGGTGAGCAAGCCATCCTCGGCATGGCCGCCGGAGGTGTCGCTGAGCACCTGCACGTCCAGCCCCTGCTCCTTGAAGTAGCCGAGGCGATCGGCCAGCGCTGCAGGCAGGTAGATCTGCTTCTCGATGCCGCCCACCATCAGCTGGATCGGCGCGCCATGCGCCGCGGACACGCACGCGAGCGCGAACACGCCCGTGGCCAGGACGCGCGCGAACACCGATCGCTTCATCAGCTTGTCGTCTCTCATGGCTTGCCGCCAATCGTCTTTTTGGGGTCTGTCTCCGTCCCGAATACTAGGGGCGGTCGAACTCGTGCGCCAGCGGCTTCATGCGGTCGTTGTTTCGGGCTCTAGATGTTTTCCCTCAGCCAATCGTGCTGAAAGCTAATGGAAGGGTACGCGCTCGTAGCCTCGGCGGCTGACGGGTGGATGCCAGGACGTCCGGGCCCGCAACAACGGAGACAAGACCCTCATGAAAATCGCACTTTCACGCCGCGCGGCACTGTTCGCGGCAGCCGCCGCACTGGCGATATCCGCTCCGATGGCGGCAAGGGCGCAAGCCGGCCCCATCGTCATCAAGTTCAGTCATGTCGTCGCACCCGACACCCCCAAGGGCAATGGCGCACAACGCTTCAAGGAGCTGGCCGAGGAGCGTACCAAGGGCCGCGTGAAGGTGGAGCTGTATCCCAACAGCCAGCTGTACAAGGACAAGGAAGAGATGGAGGCCCTGCAGCTCGGCTCGGTGCAGATGCTGGCCCCGTCGCTCGCCAAGTTCGGGCCGCTGGGCGTCAAGGAATTCGAGGTCTTCGACCTGCCCTTCATCTTCAGGGACCAGGCCGCGTTCCGCGCCGTCACCGACGGGCCAGTCGGTGCCGACATGTTCCGCAAGCTGGAGCCCAAGGGCATCAAGGGCCTGGCGTACTGGGACAACGGCTTCCACATCATGAGCGCAAACCGGCCGCTGCACAACGTGGCCGATTTCAAGGGCCTGAAGATGCGCATCCAGAGCTCGAAGGTGCTCGATGCGCAGATGCGTGCGCTCGGCGCGATCCCGCAGGTGATGGCCTTCAGCGAGCTCTACCAGGGCCTGCAGTCCGGCGTCGTCGACGGCACCGAAGGCGTGCCATCGAACTTCTACACCCAGAAGATCTACGAAGTGCAGAAGCACATGACGCTCTCGTACCACGGCCATCTGGCCTATGCGGTGATCGTCAACAAGAAGTTCTGGGACGGCCTTCCGCCTGACATCCGGACGATCCTGGAGGGTTGCGTCAAGGACGCGACGACCTACGCCAACGCGCTGGCCGCCACCGAGAACGCGATGGCGCTGGACAAGATCAGGGCGAGCGGCAAGACCACGGTCTACACGCCCACCGCGGCCGAGATCAACGAGTGGAAGAAGGCGTTGATGCCCGTCCATCAGGAGATGGCCTCGCGCGTCGGCCAACCCACGATCGATGCCGTCTACAAGGCCGCCGGATTCGTGGCGCCGAAATGAGTTTTATCAACAGGTGAGCCCACTCACCGAGACATCACCCGGCCTCCCGACGAGGCTGACAACAACCGGAGACACTCCCATGAAGAAGTTTGCCCTGACCGCGACGGCGCTGGCCGCACTGACGCTCGTCCACCCCGTGTTCGCCAACGAGATCGACGACCTGAAGGCCGAGATCGCCGCGCAGAAGGCGGCGGCAACGGCGCAGCAGGCGCGGCTCGACGCGCTCGAGCAGCGCCTCAACGCCGTCAGCGCGGCACCGACGACGCCCGCCAAGCCGGCCCCGGTCATCTCGCAAGCCCTGACCACCGATCAGAACGGAACCAAGCTCATCGATGCGCCGGCCGGCGTGGCGCTGTACAACAACGCCAACACGAGCCTGCATATCTACGGCCTGGTCGAGGCGACCGGCAGCCACGCGAACCACCAGACCTCCGGCGGCGGCTCGGTCACCGGCGCCCAGGTATCCTGGTTCAGCGGCAACCGCCTGGGCTTCGATGCCGATCACGCGCTGGCCGTCGGCGAGCAGATGGGCCTGCCCGACCTGAAGGTGATCGCCAAGCTCGAGACGGAGTTCGAGCTCCCCACCGGGGACATGGACACGGGCAACGTGTTCTTCAACCGCGACGCGTGGATGGGCTTCTACGCCAAGGATCTCGGCAAGATCACGCTCGGCCGCCAGAACACGCTGACGCGCGATTTCACGCAGAACTGGGGCGACGCCTACGGTACCCCGGACGTGACCCTCAAGGAAGGCGGCTACTCGAACGTCAACAACTTCAAGCAATTCATCTTCTACTCCGGTGGTGCGAACGGCACGCGCCTGAACAGCGCGATCGAATGGAAGAAGAAGTTCGGCGAGCACATCGTGGGCGGGCTGGGCTTCGCGTTCGGCTCGCAGGGCGCCGGCGGCAGCGGCGACGTCGGCAACGGCGGTTCGACGGCCGGCGACTTCAAGAAAGGCCAGACCCAGGAGGCGTCTATCGCCCTCAACAGCCTGGCAGTGGGCCCGGGCCTGCTCAGCGCCAATCTGTCGTACGACCGCGCCAACGTGAACAACCTGATCCATCAGTCCGAGCTGATCGGCGGCAACTACCGCGTGGGCATGTTCCGCGTCAACGGCGGCTACGTCCACTACACCGCGGAACAAGGCCTGGGCAACAGCGCCGGCACGCGCACGGACAACTCGTGGACCGTGTCGATGAGCCTGCTGCCCACGCCGGAGAACGAATTCGCGCTGGGCTTCAACGAGATGAAGGGCAAGAACGCCGGCTTCAGCGGCGGCGGCACCATCCTCAATCCGTTCGGCAGCACGGCCGGCGTCTCCGCGGTCGCGGCGGACGGCTCGAAGAAGGCATTCTTCGGCTCGTACATGTACCACGTCGATCGCCAGTTCGACGTCTACCTGGCCGCCGACCACTTCAAGGTCGACGGCGGCTGGGTGATCGGCGACGCGCAAGGCAACGGCAATCATTTCGGTGCCGGCCACGCCTACAGCGGCGATACCGAAGTGGCCGTCGGAGCGCGCTACAAGTTCTGACGCGGGCGCGGTGCGCGGGCGAGCCCCGCGCACCGCTTCTCGAGGCAGCGCAATCAGCCGATCTATTCGTTGCCGGGCGCCGCTCACATGAGCCGCTAAGGCAGCTTCGCCAAGGCCTCGTTTGCAGCCGCCGCGGTCAGCGGGAGGTACTTCTCGGTGCCTGTCGTCATCACGGCCTGGCCTTCGCGACTCAGCACGAAACGCAGGAACTCGCGAACCGCGGGCGACACGGCGCCGGCCTGCCGTGCGTTCACGCCGAAATAGATCGTCCGGGTGAGCGGGTAGGTGCGCGCAGCGACCTCGGCATGGGTGCCGACATACCATGGGCCCACCGCCGTCTCGGCGATGGCCAGCGTCTTGGCACCGGGCTCCGGAAATCCGAAGCCGCTGTAGCCGATGGCGAACCGGTCGGCGGCCACTTCACGCACGATGCGATGCAGCATGTGCTGGTCGATCCGCGGGCCGTTGCTGTCCACCTGGTAGATGCTTCGGCGCCAACCCGGCTTGCCGCCCAGGAGTCTCTGGGTGAGGTAGTTGACGATTCCCAGCGGGTTGCCGTTGGGATCCGAGATCGGCACCGTGAACACATGGATGGGCTGGTCGGCCCATTCGCCCGAAAGACCCAGTTGCCCCCAGCGGGATATCCTGCCATCCGGGGCGTAGATCTCGCGCAGCTGCTCGATCGATATCCTCGCCAGCGGGTTGTCCTTGTTGACGTAGAAGGCGATCGCATGGGTGCCGCTCTTCGTGGCGTAGCTGCCGGTCGCGATGGGAATGACAAGCGGCGGGCCGCCCAACTTGCGGGTCAGGCGTTCCGTCTCGGAGGGCACCAGCTCGCGCGCCGAAGGCACCAGGTCGATGTCGTCGCGCGCGACGGCGACGTCGAATGCGTCCGTTGTCAAGCGGGTGTCGTGACGAATGTCCACCTGCACGCCGGGCTGCAAGCGCGCGAAGGCGTTCGCCCACGCCAGCACGAGATCGTCGGTTGCATGGTTTCCTGCGATGGACACGCGCCCCTCGACGGGCGCGCCGACGTGATACGGCCGCAACGCAGCGTCGAGTTCGACTGCCTGCGCATGGCCTGTGCCGGCCGCCATCGCGCCGGCGGCCGCGACGACCGCGAGTTGCAGGACGCTGCGCCGGATCACAGGTCCGTCTTCACGCTGAACCGGTAGCTGCGATCCATTCCCGGCCCGAAGGCGCTGCTCGTGGCGGAAGCCCAATAGCGTCGGTCGGTGAGGTTCTCGATGCCGAAGATGTACGAAGTGCGATGGCCGAAAGTGCGCGTTTCATAGCTTGCCCCGGCCGACAACAGGGTCACGGAAGGAATCTCGCCCTGTTGCGAATTGCCGATGTAGCGCGCGCTGATATACGACGTTCCCAGCTTGAACGCCAGGCCCTTTGCCCAGGGCGCGCGATAGTCGACGTTGCCGGTCAGGATGGATTTCGGCGTGTTCTCGGTGGTGAAACCGTCGTTGGCGCCGCCTTGCTGGACGGCCTTCATGACCTGCGCGCCACCGCTGAGCGCCCACGATCGATCCAGTTGTGCGTTGGCCTGGATCTCGACGCCCGAGAGGTGCAGCTGGCCGTCGTACCGGTCGACCACGGAGGTCGGCGAGTCGGAGATGAAGTTGGTGTTCTTCTTGACGATGTCGAAGTAGTCGATGTTGATGAAGGCGTTCTCGAAGTAGGCCGACCGCATGCCCACCTCCTTTTGCGTGGCGACGGCGGGCGACAGCACCTCGTTGGCGTTCGTCACCGACTTGCCCTGGATCGGTCCGATCGGCACGATCGAGCCGTCTTCCATCGACTGCATGTAGCTGGCGTAGACGGTGCTGCGCGGCGCGAAGTCGTACAGCAAGCCGTAGCCCTTGGTCGTCGGCGTGTAGTGCGTGGTCGATGACGGCCCGTTGGCAAGCAGGGTCTGGCTGAAGTCGTACTTTGTCTTGCGGATGCCTACCAGAAGCTTGAAGTCGGAGCCCAGGCTGATGGTGTCGTAGGCATAGGGGCCGGAATCCTTCGACTCCGTCGGCTTGTAGGTGAGAGGCTTTCGCGGATCGGCCGGTGGCGGCATCATGATCGGATCGTAGATGTTGATCGGCCGGTTGTTGTCGGCCGCTAGCGGCGAGTACGTCGACGGCCCGTTCTGGTCGCGTTCCGCCGAAGAGAAGCCGAGGGTCACGTCGTTGCGCACCCAGCCGGTGGGAATGACACCGCGCATCTCGACCTTTTCGTAGTAGTTCTCGAAGCGCTGGCCCTTGGCGAAGACGACATTCTGCTGTCCGTCGCCGGTCACGGGATTCGTCAGAACGATGCGCACCTGGGTACGGTCGCGCGTCGAGAACGAGGTGCCGCCTTCGGCGACGACGCTCCAGTTGTCCGCGATCTTGTAGTCGGCACGCAGGATCGAGTTCTGCGTATGCGGGTCGTAGATGTCCCAGTTGCCGGAAAGCAGCTTGCGCGGATCGGGTGGCGTCGGCACGGTGATCTTGTTGTTGACCGCCGTTGGCGGCACGACGCCGCCTTGTTCGACCACGCTGCGGGCGTAGTCCTCGAAATCGAGCTTGAACGACAGGTCGCGAGTCGGGTTCCAGTCGGCCGCGATGCTGAAGACGTCGCCGGTGCCCGACATGCCGCGCGTGCCGGTCTCGATATGGGTGGCGGCGGCGTTCACCCGGACGCCGAATTGCCGCTCGTCCCCGAAGCGTCGACCGAGGTCGACCGCCATGCCGTACTGCCCGAACGAATTGCCGGAGACGGTGGCGGTGGCGATGTCCCTGGGGCGCTTGGTGACCAGGTTCAGGATACCGGCAGGACTCGCCAGGCCGAACATCAACGCGTTGGCGCCCTTGAGCGCCTCGACCTTTTCCTTGTCTTCGGTGGGCACGGTCACCACGTTGGTGATCGCGAGGCCGCCATTGATCCGATAGTTCGAGAACAGGCCCAGCTGGAGGCCCCGGAAACGCAGCGCATCGTTCGCATTGCCCTTGCCGTTGTTGTTCATGGCTCCTGGCACGTTCTTCACCGCCTCGGTGTAGCCCTCCTGCTCGGCGCCCGATTCGATCTGCTTGCGGCTGACGACGACCTTGGTCAGCGGCAGGCCCGACTCGTCCTTCAACAATGCGGTCGGATCCGGGACGGCGCCAACGGACACGCCACCCGAACTGGCGGGTGCCGACGCGCTCGCGATCTCGGGCGGGGCTGCGGCAGCGGTCTGGGCGCTCGCCGCGTGCGTGGCGCCCAGCAGCGCGCACACGATCGGCGACAGCTGCAGATGGCGGCCGAGGGCGCTCTTGGTGTTCTTCATCGTTCGTCTCCGTATAGGTATGGGTGCGCGTGGTGCCCGCGCATGCCGGCAGACGTTCGCAAGGGATCGCTTCGAACCCTGGAGAGCACTCTAGGCAGCTCGACTAAAACCAATCTGAAGACCTCCTGAAAGTTGATTCAGGTCGCGCCCGCCAATCCAGGCTTCGAACTACAGGTGGCACAACACTCGTCGGCACAGGCGTCGATGTGCGTGAATTCGAAAGACACGGAACGCAGGGTGAATTCAACCTGAAAATGCGTTCATGAATGCGCTTTCGGTGTCATCGTTGATCCGGATGGCACGCCTTCCCGTTCCACGCGATCCTCAGGCACACCTCCGCGCCGCGACACCCGCGGCCGCACCCTTGCGAACGCCATGCCCGAGCCAGCCAGAAATTTCCGTCCTGCCTTCGTACGGGCGTGCCCATGAGATCGATCAGCTGGCGGATCACCACCTGGTACGTGGTCACCGTCACCGCGACGCTCGCATGCCTGTTCATCGCAGGCCACTATCTCCTGCGCAACCAGTTGGTGCGCCAACTCGACGTCCTCAACGAGGCGCAGTTCAAGCACCTCGCCGCGACGCTCGGCCGTGACTACCGAACCCTGACACCATCGACGATCAACGACCGGATCCGCGAGTCGACGGAGTCCGCGTCGGCGCTGTTCTACATCGACATGCATGGGCCGATGACCAACCGGTTCTTCCGCTCGAGCAATCTGCATGGCCAATCGATTCCCGACATTCCCGGCAAGCAGCTCTACACCGCCGACCTCGACCCGATCGGCACGCTGCGGGTGGCGGAGTACCAGCTCCCGCCGTTCGAAATCACGGTGGCCACGCCGATGGCGCCTGTCTCCTCCGTGATGAGCGGCTATCGCGAGGTGTTCGCCGGATTGCTGGCGCTGGCAATAGTCATCAGCGTGGTCATCGGCTATGGCCAGAGCCAGTTGGTGTTGCGGCCCATCCGGCTGATTCGCGAGACGGCCAACCGGATCCGCTCCGACAACCTGAACGAACGCATCCCGGTGGCGGCGGTCAAGGACGAGATCTCCGAACTGGCGCATCTGCTGAACCAGACCTTCGACCGCCTCGAGACCTCGTTCTCGGAGATCCGTCGGTTCGCCGCCGACGCTTCGCACGAGTTGAAGACGCCGCTGTCGCTGGTGCGCCTGCACGGCGAGCGGCTGCTGATGCACGAGGGCCTCGGGCCCGAACAACGCGAAGCCGTCCAGGTGCAGCTGGAGGAGCTTGCGCGCGTCAACCAGATCATCGAGGAACTGCTGTTCCTGTCGAGGGCCGATGCGCAAGCCATCACGCTCGATTCGACGGAGCAATCGCCGGACACGTTTCTCGCGGCGTTCGCACAGGACGCGAGCGCGCTCGCGGAGCACTACGGTGTGCGCTTCATGCATGTGCATCGAGGCACCGGTGACGTCGCATTCGAAGCCAACCGGATTCGCCAGGTCCTTCTCAATCTGCTGGTCAATGCCTTGAAGCTCACGCCGCCCGACGGACTCGTCATGCTGCGCTCGGAGACCGCGGACGGCTTGTGGCGATTCTCGATCGAGGACGAGGGGCCTGGCCTGACCGCCGAGCAGCGAGAGCGGGTATTCGATCGGTTCGTCCGCTTTCACGTGCCCACCCACGCCGACAAAGGCAGTGGCCTGGGACTGGCAATCTGTCGCAGCATCGTCCAACTGCATCGCGGGCGCATCTACGCCATGCCCGCGCCGGCTTCGACCGGGCTGTGCGTCGTGATCGAGATCCCCGCGTCGACAGCCTCGCCCGCGCGACCGCGTTCGGCACGCGAAGCCATCGCAAAGGCATAGCGGCGCCGCGTTCACGTCGTTACCTGACAGCCGTTTCAGATTCATTTCATGTTGTCTTGAGCTTGTCCCCCTACGCTCGTTGCTCCCGGATGCCATGCACCCCGCAGGGCATCGAACCGAGCAACCCAAGATGACCCTCCGACAAGTCACCCGAACGCTGGCCGTGGCCGCGCTCGTTCTGCAGGCACTTCCTGCCGACGCGGCCTCCCCGGCTGCCGTACCCCTGCACCTTCTTCATCGCACGGATGTCCCTGGGTTCGACGGCGACTTCGACCACTTCGGTGTCGACATCAAGGGCAACCGGCTGTTTCTCGCAGGTGAAGACAAAGGCACCCTCGAGGTCTTCGATCTGAAGACAGGCAAGCACCTCAAGACCGTCGAGGGCCTCGAGGAACCGCACGCGATCCACTTCATCGCGCAGTCCAACGCGCTGATCGTGTCCAACAGCGGCGACGGCCTGAGCAAGATCCTGGACGGCAAGACGTACGCCGTCATCGGCACGATCAAGGTGCGGCCCGGCGCCGACGTGATGAGCTATGACGCCTCCACCGACCAGCTGTGGTTGGTGACCGGCGGCAAGAACGGCAGCACGAAGCTGCCGCACGCTTTCATCGATGTCGTCGATGCCAAGACCGGCGCGGCACGTGGCGAGCTCGAGCTCGATACCGACTTCACCGAGGCGATCGCGTTCGAGCAACGAGGCACGCGCGCCTTCGTCAACGTGAGCGGCAAGAGCTATGTGGCCGTCGTCGACAAGAACACGCACAAGGTACTGACAACCTGGCCTGTCAAGGAAGGCCAGAACAACGCGCCGATGGCGCTCGATGAAGCCGGCAAGCGCCTGTTCGTCGTCACGCGCAAGCCCTTCAAGCTGCTCGTGCTCGACACCGACACGGGCGCCACGGTCGCCTCCTTCGATGCGCCGCAGCGCACCAACGACCTGATCTACGACAAGGCCAACCACCGGCTCTATCTGGCCGGAGACGATCACGTCGCTGTCTTCGGCCAGACCGATGCCGACCACTACGAGCAGATCGCCCTCGTAGCGTCCGACAAGGGGGCCAAGACGGCGATCCTGGTGCCCGAGCTGCATCGCCTGTTCGTCGCCGTGGCAGGCAAGGGACCCACCAAGGCCGCGCTCCTTCAGTACGACGTGCTGCCGGCAGCAAACCGCTGAACACCGAGGCGCCAGGAGACCCCCTCATGAAATCTGCTCTCAGCACCATTCTCGCCCTTTGCTTCGCCTGCGGCGGGGCCGCCAGCGCGATCGCGCAACCTCAATACCGGCTGGAATCGGCTGTCGTCCTCAAGGGCCACGCCCCCGAGTGGGACTACGTCACCCTCGACGCGGCCCGCGGGCGGCTTTTCATCGGCAGGCGCGACGACGGCGCGATCGTCTACGACATCAAGACGCGGCGCGTCTTGCGCACGCTGGCACAGTCGAACGACGCCAATGCTGTGGTGCTGGTGCCCGAGTTCGACCGCGGCTACACGACCAACGGCGACGGCTCGACGACCGCCTTCACGCTCTCGACGCTGAAGACCATCGCGCGAATCAAGTTCGGCGATGACGCGGACTCGGGCTTCTACGATCCGACGACGCACCAGATCGCCTTCACGATGGGCGACAGCAAGGCGATCGCCTTCGTCGATGCCCGCACCGGCGCCGTCACGGGCAAGCTGCAGATGGACAGCCGCAAACTCGATGCAGCTGTCGCGGACGGCCACGGCGTGCTGTTGATGGCGTTGCGCGATCGAAATGCCGTCGCGCGCATCGACATGGCCACGCGCCAGCAACTCGGCGAGTGGAAGACGCCGGGCTGCGACGAGCCTACCGGACTGGCGCTGGACGTTGCCAACCAGCGGCTGTTCGTCGGCTGTCGCGGCAAGTCCCCGGTACTGGCGGTGCTGGACGCGCAGAGCGGCGCGGTACTGACGACGGTCGAGATCGGCCGCGGCAACGATGGCGTGGTCTACGACGCCGCCAGCCACCGCATCTTCACGTCGAACGGCGTCGATGCGAACCTCGTCATCTACGACCAGGTGGACGCCGACCACTACCAGCTTGCTGCCGCCGTCACCACGCGCCCCTACGCCCGCACGATGGCCTTCGACACGGCGTCGCGCCGGATCTACACGATCACGGCCGAAGGCCTGGCCGACCCGGCAGGAAAGATCAACAAGGCCGTGGCACCGTTCTATCCCAATCGGTATTTCGACGACACGTTCACCGTGCTCACCTACGCGCCACGTTAGCGCCCGCAAGACGGCAACGCCCACATCAAACGACAAGGCGCACGTCCGTACACCACGCGACGCCTGCCCAAACAGGAGACAGACAAGATGATCGATTTGAACCGCAGACACTTCATGACCGCCGCCGCCGCGGCGGCTGCCGCCAGCGCGGCGAGCCTGCCCGCGCTCGTGCACGCACAGGAGCCGATCACGATCAAGTTCAGCCATGTCGTCGCGCCAGACACGCCCAAGGGCAAGGGCGCGCTGCGCTTCAAGGAACTGGCCGAGCAGCGCACCGGCGGCAAGGTGAAGGTGGAGGTCTACCCGAACAGCCAGCTG